>Ga0187784_10003176_pt1 | contig 13263 bp, 13 predicted proteins | sample 1015_SJ02_MP15_2_FD_132964 | JGI IMG/M metagenome (GOLD analysis project Ga0187784, IMG submission 132964) | Tropical peat soil microbial communities from peatlands in Department of Meta, Colombia - 1015_SJ02_MP15_20_MG | ecosystem: Environmental > Terrestrial > Soil > Wetlands > Peat | place... | reverse complement strand
TCGATGCGATAGATGCGGCGCGCGCCATCGGGCTCGTCCGCCACCAGACCCGCCTCCTTCAGAACCTTGAGATGCTGCGACACCGCAGGCCGGCTGACCGGCAGTCCCGCGGCGAGCGCCGCCGCCGAGTGCGGCCCCCGGCGCAGCCGCTCGAAGATCTCTCGCCGGGTTGGATCGGCCAAGGCGGCGAAGGCATTTTCGTAAGCCATTTCTTACCGTAAGTTATTACTTACTAAACGTCAAACCGCTATTTTTTGCTGCTCGCGTTGACGGGATGTCGAACTTTGCTATACTTTGCCATCCAAGGAAAGGACTTGCGTTATGAACGTGTCGCTGACCGAGGAGCTTGAACGTCGCGTCGAGGAGAGGGTGCGCTCGGGCCTTTACACCTCCGCGAGCGAGCTTGTCCGGGAAGCTCTGCGGCTGTTCTTCCAGTTCGACGAGGCCCGCCGGCAGGAGGTCGAGGAACTGAACCGGCGCATTGCTCTCGGGATTGCGCAACTCGATCGCGGCGACGGCGTGTCGGCGGACGAAGCGCGCCGACAAACCCTTGAGCGGCGTTCTCGCAGGATCCAGAGGGGCGATTGAGCGCCGACTATACGGTCGCTCCGGCGGCGCTCGATGAAATCGACGAGATCGCAGACTGGATGCGCAAACAGAGTCCGGAAACCGACATTGACCTTCGCTTCATCGATGCAATTTACGAAGCCTTCGAGCTTCTGGCGCGGCAACCAGGGGTCGGTCACAAGCGCCAGGATCTGACCGATCAGCCGGTATTGTTCTGGACGGTGATGAAATCGTTTGCGGTGATCTACCGCAACCGACCGCCTGTCGAAATCGTCCATGTGATGCGGTGGTCGCGGGACCTTTCCGCTGTCCTTGGAAAAGAAACGAGCTGAGGGCGGGCTCCGTTTCTCGAAGGTGTCACAAGAAGCTGTAGGGGTCCACGTCCACCTGGACGCGCACGCTGCCCGGCACCTTCACCTTGGCGAGCCATTCGCGCAGTACCGGCTGGATGTGCGCCTCGCGCCGCGTCTTGAGCAGGAAGCGGCGGCGGTGCCGGCCGCGCAGCACCGCCAGCGGCGCCGGCGCCGGCCCCAGCACCTCGACCCCCGGCATCTGCGGCTGGGCGCGGGCGAAGGCGCGCGCCACGAAATCGGCGCTGTCGTCGTCCGGCGCGGAGATGATCAGGGCGGCGAGCCGGCCGAAAGGCGGCCAGCCCTGGGCGCGGCGCGCTTCGGCCTCGGCGGCGAGGAAGCGGTCGCGGTCGTCGGCGATCAGCGCCCGCATCACCGGATGCTCCGGCATATAGGTCTGGAGATAGACGATGCCCGGCCGCTCGGCGCGGCCGGCGCGGCCGGCGACCTGGTGCAGGAGCTGGAAGGTGCGCTCGGCGGCGCGCAGGTCGCCGCCGTTGAGGCCGAGATCGGCATCGACCACGCCGACGAGCGTCAGCAGCGGGAAGTGATGCCCCTTGGCCACCACCTGCGTGCCGATGAGCAGGTCGATGGCATGGCTCGCCACCGCCTCCACCAGCTCGGCGGCCGCGCGCGGGCCGATCAGCGTGTCGCTCGCCATCACCGCCAGCCGCGCCTTGGGGAAGTGGAGCGCCATCTCCTCGGCGAGCCGCTCGACGCCGGGGCCGCAGGCGGCAAAGCTCGCGCCCTCGCCGCAGCTCGGGCAGAGCGGCGGCAAGGGCTCGCCGTGGCCGCAATGATGGCATTGCAGCCGGCCTTGGAAGCGGTGCTCGACCAGCCAGGCGGTGCAGTTCGGGCATTGCAGGCGGAAGCCGCAGCTCCGGCACAGCGTCAGCGGCGCATAGCCGCGCCGGTTCAGGAACAGCATCGCCTGCTCGCCCGCCGCCAGTGTCTCGGCGAGCGCGGCGACCAGCGGCGGCGCGACAAAGCGCTGCCGCTCGGGCCTCGCGCGGCGCATGTCGATGACACGAATCTCCGGCAGCCGCGCCGAGCCGTGGCGCGCCGGGAGGTGCAGGCGCTGGTAGCGGTGCTGCTCGACATTGACCGTGGTCTCCAGCGAGGGCGTCGCCGAGACCAGCACGATCGGCAGCTTCGCCAGCGAGGCCCGCACCACCGCCATGTCGCGCGCGTGATAGATGACGCCGTCTTCCTGCTTGAAGGAGGCGTCCTGCTCCTCGTCGACGATGATGAGGCCGAGATCGGGGAACGGCAGGAAGAGCGCCGAGCGCGCCCCCACCACCACCGGCACCTGGCCTTCGGCGACGCCGCGCCAGGTGTCGCGCCGCTCGGCATGGCCGAGATCGCTGTGCCATTGCGCGGGCTCGGCGCCGAAGCGCTCGACATAGCGCTTGAGCCATTGCCCGCTCAGCGCGATCTCCGGCAGCAGCACCAGCACTTGCCGGCCGCGTTCGAGCGCGGCGGCAATGGCGGCGAAATAGACCTCGGTCTTGCCCGAGCCGGTAACGCCGTCGAGCAGCGTGGCGGTGAAGCCGCCGGCCTTGACCTTGGCGACGAGATCCTCGGCCGCCGCCGCCTGGGCCGAGGAGAGCGGCAGTCCCGGGCGGCGCCAATCCGGCGGCGCGCGCGGCGTCCGGCTCGGCAGCGCCACCGTCTCGACGAGGCCGAGACCGACGAGCGCGCGCACCACGCCGGCGCCGCAGCCAGCGCGGCGGGCGAGATCGGCGGCGGTCGAGGGCGGTCCTTCGGCCAGCGTCTCGAGCACGCGCCGGCGCGCCGGGGTTAGCGGACGTTCCGCGGCGATCGCGCCGGCGCCGCGCGCGCTCAGCGCATAGCCGGTGATCGTCCGGCTCGGGTAAAGCGCGTCGACGACGCTCATCGCCATGCGCAGCACCGCGCCCGGCGGCGCCAGCGTGTAGGCCGCGACCCAATCGATCAACCGGCGCAGCGGCTCCGGCATCGGCGGCGCGTCGAGCCGCGCCGCGATCCGCTTCAGCTTCGCCGCCGCGATCTCGCCGCTGGCCTCGCCCCAAACGACGCCGGCAAGCTCGTTGCTACCCAGAGGTGCAGCGACGAAATCGCCGGGTTTCAGCGCCAAGTCTTTCGGCGCGAGATAGTCGTAGGCGCCGGCGAGCGGCAAGGGCAGCAGCACGCGCGCGCGCGGCTCGTCTTGCGCGGCCGCGGCCCGGCCAACGGCCGCGCGAGAACTGGCGTGGCGGTCCTGCATGGGTTACACTCTTAATCGGAAAGCGTTCGGCGTGCCAGCCGAGGCGAAGGGGCACAAGGGATTCGATCGGGATGAAATTCTTCATCGACACCGCCGACCTCGCGGAGATCCGCGATCTTGCCGCGACGGGCCTCGTCGACGGCGTCACCACCAATCCGTCGCTGGTGGCGAAGACCAAGCGCAACTTTCTCGAGGTGGTCCGCGAGATCTGCGCCGTGGTGCCGGGGCCGGTCAGCGCCGAGGTGACGGCGACCGAGCACGCGGCGATGCTCGCCGAAGGGCGCAAGCTCGCCAAGCTCGCGCGCAACGTCGCGGTCAAGGTGCCGCTGACCCCCGACGGGCTTAAGACCTGCCGCGCGCTCGCCAATGAAGGCGTCATGGTGAACGTCACCTTGTGTTTCTCCGCGGCGCAGGCGCTACTCGCGGCGAAGGCCGGGGCGAGCTTCATCTCGCCCTTCGTCGGCCGTCTCGACGACGTCGCCACCGACGGGATGAGCCTCATCCGCGACATCGTCCAGATCTACCGCAATTATCCCGGCCTCAAGACCGAGGTGCTCGTCGCTTCCATACGCCATCCCATCCACGTCGTCGAGGCGGCGAAGCTCGGCGCGCATGTCGGAACGATGCCGCCCAACGTGCTGCGCCAGATGTTCCAGCACCCGCTTACCGACAAGGGCCTCGCCGCCTTCCTCGCCGACTGGGCCAAGACCGGCCAATCGATTCTCGGCGAGACCAAGGCCGCGGCGGAATAGGAAGGGCGGGCTTTGGATCGTTCCAAGGACAACACGACCCCCGCCGAGCCGGCGCGGGCGCCGCTTCGCGCCGGCGTCGGCGCCGCCGAGGTCGCCGCCTATCTCCGCCAGCATCCGGACTTCCTCGTCGAGCACAGCGAGCTGCTGCAGGTCCTGACGCCGCCCAGCCAGCAGCGCGGCGAGCGCATCGTCGACATGCAGCATTTCATGCTGCAGCACCAGCGCGCCGAGATCGCGCGGCTGAAGAGCCAGCACCGCATGCTGGTCGGCACCAGCCGCGCCAACCTCGCGAGCCAGGCGCGCGTGCATTCGGCGGTGCTGGCGCTGCTCGCCGCCAACAGCTTCGAGCAGCTCATCCAGATCGTCACCACCGATCTCGCGGTGCTGCTCGACGCCGACGTCGTGACCATCGCGGTCGAGTCCTCCGGGCCGCAGCGGCCGCGCCTCAGCCATCAAGGCGTGCAGATCCTGGATCCCGGCACGGTCGACGCCGTCCTCGGCGTCGACCGTGACGTGGTGCTGGCAAGCGACGTCGAAGGCGATCCCATGCTGTTCGGCGACGGCGCCGGGCTGGTGCGTTCGGCGGCGCTGTTGCGGCTTTCGGTGAGCGCGGCGGCGCCGGCGGGGCTGCTCTGCATCGGCATGCGCCGGCCCGGCAAGTTCCATGGCGGCCAGGGCACCGAGCTGCTGGGCTTTCTCGCCCGCGCGCTCGGCATCACCATCGCCGCCTGGCTCGACCTCCCGGCGTGAGGCCGAGGCGCGGCCCCGCGCCAGTGCCGCTCGTCCGCTTTGCCGCATCTCCCGATCTCGCCGAGGCGATCGCGGCCTGGCAGCGCTGGCTCGGCGAGGAGCGCCGCGCTTCGCCGCATACGCTGTCGGCCTATGGCCTCGACCTCGCCGCCTTTCTCGATTTCCTCGTCGTCCATCGCGGCGCGCTGCCCGGGCTCGCCGCGCTCGACGCGCTGAGCCCGGCGGATTTCCGCGCCTATCTCGCCGCGCGCGCCGGCAGCGCCTTGCACCGAAGCTCGACGGCGCGCGCGCTTTCGGTGCTGCGCGGCTTCTTTCGTTTTCTCGACCGGCGCGGTCTCGCGCGCAACGCGGCGCTCGCCGCCGTGCGCACGCCGAAGCTGCCGCGCTCGGTGCCCAAGGCGCTGTCGGCCGATGAAGCCGAGGCGGTGCTGGAGGATGGGGCGCCGTCGCGCGAGCCCTGGATCGACAGGCGCGACGCGGCGATCTTCTTCCTGCTTTACGGCTGCGGGCTCAGGCTCGGCGAGGCGCTGGGCTTGACGCGGCGCGCGGCGCCGCTCGCGCCGGGCGTGCTCGCGGTCGCCGGCAAGGGGGGCAAGACGCGCCATGTGCCGGTATTGCCGGCCGTGGCCGAGGCGGTCGCGGCCTATGTCGCCCATTGCCCCTACCGCCTCGCGCCGGAGGATGCGCTCTTCGTCGGCGCGCGCGGCGGCGCGCTTCATCCACGGCTGGTGCAGCGAAGGATGCAGGCGCTGCGCGCGCGGCTCGGCCTCTCCGAGCAGGCGACGCCGCACGCTCTGCGCCACAGCTTCGCCACGCATCTGCTGCAAGGCGGCGGCGATCTCCGCGCCATCCAGGAGCTGCTCGGCCATGCCAGCCTGACGACGACGCAACGCTACACCGCCATCGACGCCGCGCGGCTCGTCGCCGTCTACGACAAGGCGCATCCACGCGCGAAGAACTAGCCGGAATTTTCTACCCGCCCGCTCGATTCGGCGCCATGCCCGGGCATGAGGCGCGCCGCCTTCTGCCGAAAGTCAGTTGTCCTTCGCGCCTTGACGGATCCAGGCGCGGATGGCGTCGCGGTCGCAGACGGAGAGCTTCTTCTTGCCGTGGGGCATGCGCAGATCGGGGCTGGCGCGCCAGTCCAGCAGCCGCATCAGGTTGCTGAGGTCGGGATTGCCGGGCACGATCATGGCGCCGTATTTGGTGCCTTTCATCAGCCCCGCATAGCTCGTCAGGTCCAGGCCGCTCGCCTCGTATCCCTGCCCCGCCGGCGCATGACAGGACACGCATCTTCCCCGGAAGATCGGCGCAACGTCCTCCGCGTAGCTGACGACGGCTTCCGCCGCACAGGCGGTGCGCCACGGGATCGTCACATCGGCGCCGATCGCGACCAGACCGCCCAAAGCCAAGGCCGCCAAGGCAACATGCTGCTTCCTCATCGCCGGCTCCACTCTTGAAGGTTGACGCCCGCCAATATTGAACCATGCTGGCCAAGGCGAGCCTCCTCATTGATCCAGGTCAACGCTGCCCGCCGTCTTTCGCGGCCGCCATGCTGCGGTATGAAACCTCTTTATTGATCCTGGTCAATTCTGACAAGATGGATTCGTGATCTGCTGCGTCGTTTTTTCTTTTCGGGGGAGCACCTTGGGATGATCGATTACGAGCGGCGCTTTCGCGACGCGGTGGCGCAGATCAGGGCGGAGGGGCGCTATCGCGTCTTCGCCGATCTCGCGCGTCGCGCCGGCGATTTCCCGACCGCGACCTATCGCGGCGCCGAGGGCGGCAGGCCCGTCACCGTCTGGTGCTCCAACGACTATCTCGGCATGGGCCAGCACCCGGTCGTGCTCGAGGCCATTGCCGAAGCGGCGCGCAATTTCGGCGCGGGCTCCGGCGGCACGCGCAACATCTCGGGCACGACGCATCTGCACGTGCTGCTCGAGGGCGAGCTGGCGGAGCTGCACCGCAAGCCCGCGGCGCTGCTCTTCACCTCCGGCTACGTCGCCAACGAGGCCTGTCTCAGCACCATCGCCAAGCTGTTGCCGGGCTGCGTCATCTTCTCCGACGCCAACAACCATGCCTCGATGATCGCCGGCATCCGCCACAGCGGCGCGGCGCGGCGCGTCTTCGGCCACAACGACCTCGAGCATCTCGAGGCGCTGCTGCGCGCGGCCGATCCGGAAGCGCCCAAGCTTGTCGCCTTCGAATCGGTTTATTCCATGGACGGCGACGTCGCTCCCATTGCCGCCATCTCGGATCTCGCCGAGCGCTACGGCGCCTTGACCTATCTCGACGAAGTCCACGCCGTCGGCCTTTACGGCGCGCGCGGCGCCGGCGTCGCCGAGCGCGAGGGCGTCATGGAGCGCATCGACGTCGTCCAGGGCACGCTCGCCAAGGCCTTCGGGCTGATGGGCGGCTACATCGCGGGCTCCGCCGCGCTCGTCGACGCGATCCGCAGCAGCGCCGCGGGCTTTATCTTCACCACCTCGCTGCCGCCGTCGATCGTCGGCGGCGCGCTCGCCAGCCTGCGCCACCTGAAGGCGAGCGGCGTCGAGCGCGCAAGCCTCCAGGAGCGCGCCGCGCGCCTCAAGCGGCTGCTCGCCGAGGCCGGCCTGCCGGTGATGCCGTCCTCGACCCATATCGTGCCGGTGCTGGTCGGCGATCCCGTGCGCTGCAAACGCATCTGCGACCTGCTGCTCGGCGAGCACGGCATCTACATCCAGCCCATCAACTACCCGACCGTGCCGCGCGGCACCGAACGGCTGCGCATCACCCCCACGCCCTTCCATGACGATGCGGCCATGGATACCCTCGTCGCTTCCCTCGTCGCGGTCTGGCGCCGCGGCGAGCTGCGCGCGGCCGGCTGAGCTGGATTGCGCCATGCGCGACATCGGCTTGACCCAGATCAAGGCGTTTTTGCTGCGGTGCAGCATAGTGCTTCCGATAAGAACGCACGAGGTGGCGCCATGATGCTGGTCCCTCCCGATCGTTCGCTCCGGAAGCCGCTGCAAGCCCAGCTTTTCGAGCAACTTCAAGAACTTATACATTCCGGCCGGTTGGCGCCGCTGACCCGCATGCCGGCGACGCGCGAGCTGGCCGAAGCGCTCTCCGTCTCGCGCACCACCATCCTGCTGGTCTATGAGGAATTGATCGCCGAGGGCTATTTGCAGACCGAGCCGGCGGTGGGCACTTTCGTCAGCGCCCATCCGCCTTGCGCCGCGTCGCGGCTCGCCGTCGCCGCTCCCGGCCACAATGACGGCCGCTCGCCGGAAAGGCCGCGGGAGGGCGAAGCGGCTGCGGCGCCGAGCTTCGACTTCCGCAAGGGCGGCGGCGACGAGCGCCTCTTCCCGCACAAGGCCTGGCGCAGCCTGTTGTCGCGCGTGTTGCGGGAGGGCGAAGGCGGGAGGGAGGGCGATCACCCCGCCGGCCTCGAGCGCTTGCGCGGCGCCATCGCACGCTGGCTTGCCGCCGAGCGCGGCATCCTCGCCGCCGCCGAGCAGGTCGTCATCGTCTCGGGCCGGTCGCAGGCGCAGCAAATCCTCGCCCGCCTGCTGCTGGGTCGCGGCAAGATCGCGCTCGTCGACACCCCCTTCCCGCGCAGCGCCGCCGCGGTGTTCTCCGGCGTCGGCGCGCGCGTCCTGCCGCTGCCGGCGGACGACGTGGCGCTTGTCCTGCGCTCGCTGGAGACCGGCGACCAGCGCGTCGGGCTGATCTGGCTCGCTCCGTCGCGTCATGGGGCGGCCGAGACGCGCCTCTCCTTGTGGAAGCGGCACGAGCTGGTGCTCGATTGGGCGCGCGGCACGGACGCCATGCTGGTCGAGTATGAGGGCGCCGATCACGGCACCTCGCCGCTGCCCGCGGTCGGCGGCGCTATGCCGGCCCGGACGATCCGGCTTGCCAGCGTCTCGCCGACGCTCGGCCGCGGCGCCCGCCTCGGCTACATGGTGTTGCCGCACGATCTGGTCGAGGCGGCGATGGCCTTGAAGGCGTCGTTCGAGGACGGCCGCTCCTGGCTCGAGCAGATGGCGCTTGCGCGCTTCATCGAGGAAGGCGGCTATGCCCGTCACTTGAGGCGCGTCGACAAGATCTATCTGGCGCGCCGCGCCGCCCTGATCGACGCGCTGCGCCGGCATTTCGACGAGCCGACATTCGACGACGCGCCGGCGGCCGATCACCTCCGCTGGCCGTTGCCGGCGGACTTCCCCGCCGCTGCGGCGCTCCAGCGCCACGCCTGGACGCACGGCGTCCGCCTCGACATCGCCGATGACGATATTGCAGCGCCCGGCGGCGAGAGCGAGCGGACCTTGTGCCTCGGCTATGCCCGCATGGACGAAGCGCAGATCGCCGACGGCGTCGCCAGGCTCGCCGCCGCCTTGGCCGAGCTGCGGGTCCTCCATCTTCCCAGGAGCCGGCGGGGGGCCGTGGCCGAGAGCTGGGACGAGCGGGATTTCGCCTGAGTTCCTGGTCTTATGCGACGCTCGTGCGGTGGTACTAGCGCCGCGGCCGGGCCTAACCGACACTGGCGGCGTCGCTGGTGCGAGCTGCGGACGCACGTCCACTCACGAGCTGGCTCGGCGTTTTCCCTTCTCGACGGCCAGTGGCGACGGAATCCCTCTCTGGTCTGCTGGGCCGCCGGCGGCGGGGGACGAATCCGGCAATCTTTCGGCGGCGGTCGATGGCATCGGGAGAACCGACAATGATGGACAAGATCGCAAAGCTTGGGCTATTGACCGCGGCGGCAATTTTCTGCCTCGTGCCGGCGCCCGGCGCACAGGCCGACGTCAACACCGTCATGGCAAGCTGCGGCGGTTGTCACGGCAAGGATGGCGCCAGCACGGATCCGACCGTGCCGATCATCGGCGGCTTGTCGGCGACTTACTTCGCCGACACCATGACGGCATACAAGACGAAGGAACGGCCGTGTCCGGCAACCGATCCGAAGGCCGTCGCCATGTGCGCGGTCGCCGGGGGCACCGGCGACGCCGACATCAAGCAGGTCGCCGATTATCTCTCCAAGCAGAAATTCGTGCGCGCGTCGCAGACCGTCGATAGCGCGCTGGCGGAGAAGGGCAAGCAGATCCACCAGCAGAATTGCGAGAAATGCCATTCCAGCAACGGCAGCGCCGCCGCCGACGACGCCGGGATTCTCGCCGGCCAATGGATGCCCTATCTGAAAGCGCAGCTTGCGGAGTTCAAGTCCGGTGCACGCAAGGTGGACCCGAAGATGAAGGCGGTGGTCGACCGGCTGGACGCGGCAGGCATCGACGCGCTGGTGAATTACTACGCCAGCGTGAAATAGCGGCGTGCCGGCGCAGGCGCTTGCGCGGCGCCGAGGTGACGTGCCGGTGGCGGAGAAGGTCGGGCGGCCTGGGCACGGGGCGTGGGTGAGGCAGCCGCAGCGCGCCCCGGGCGTGGGGAGGTCGATGACCCGATCCATGATTCGCCAATTGCGGATGTCGTTTTTCGGTGTGTTACCCCTCCGCGACGAATTGAAATCGCCGTTTTCGCTCTGCTCGCCGATGCGGCCCGTCGCCGACGAGCGTCGCGAGCGAGATCGGACCAATGGCTTGCAAGAGAAGGTCGAGTGAGAGAAGGTTGAGAGGGGCATGGGGGTAGTGCCGGTCGCCGGATCCGACTCAGCCGGCGGCCGGGCCTTGCCCGCACGTCGGCGTCATGGGGAAATAATGAAGGACTCGACCTCTCGCACGGAAACCGGCACGCGCACCGGGATCGTCATTTCGCGGTTCGCCGCGCGATCCTCCCATGCAGGCTCCCTTATTGCGGCAGGCGCGCTTGCAATCCTCTTGTGGCTGGGCGGTTCCCAGGGCGCGCTCGCGCAAAAGCCGCCGGCCCAGGCCCCCAGCAGCGATGAGCTTCGCCCGCTCTACGCCAATGCGATGGATGTCGACGAAGGCAAGCACCTCGCGCGGACGACCTGCTCGAACTGTCACGGAGCGGAGGGACTCAGCACGACCGCGGGCGTGCCCAATCTGGCTGGCCAGCGCTCCGTCTATCTCTACCGCGAGCTGCGCGCCTATGCGTCGGGTGCCCGCGACGTCAGCGCCATGACCGATGCCGTCAAGTTCCTCAGCACCGATGCCTTGGTCGATGTGGCGGCATACTATGCCAGCCTGGAACCCGCTCAACCGGCGGCGGCGAGCGATGTCAAAGGCAGCGCCGACCCGGCGCAAGCCGGCAAGGCCGCCGCGGCCGGCTGCGCCGGTTGCCATGGCGAGACCGGCGTCAGCAAGACGCCCGGCACGCCGAGCCTTGTCGGGCTGGACCCGAAATACCTCGTCGCGGCCATGGCCGCCTATAAGAGCGGCCAGCGGAAGAACGACATCATGAAGGCCATGATCGCGCCGCTAGCCGAGGCCAATCTGAACAACATCGCGCTGTTCTATGCGACGCAAAAGCCGGTGCGGGCGCAAACCGCTGCTCCCGGCAATGCGACAGCCGGCCAGGCCCTCGCGGCCTCCTGCGCCGGCTGCCACGGCGCCCAAGGCATCAGCGGCAATCCCGCGACGCCGAGCCTGGCCGGCCAGGACGCTCAGTACCTGGCCGCGGTGCTGCACGGCTACCAGGACGGCTCGCGCAGCGACGCAACGATGAAGGGCCTGGCGGCGGGCCTCGATGACGGCGCGATCAAAAACCTGGCAGCCTATTATGCGAGCCTGCAGCCGCAGCCTCCGGCCGTGCCCAAGTCGCTGACCGCCGCCCAATGGGCGGAGAGATGCGATCGCTGCCACGGCATCAACGGCAACAGCGCCGATCCGCACGTGCCGGCCCTGGCCGCCCAGCGCGCGGACTATCTGGAGAAGGTGCTGGATGCCTATCGCTCGGGCGTGCGCCGGAGCCCGGAGATGGCGGCAATGGTCGATGTGCTGTCCGAGAACGATATCAAGAACCTCGCGGCGTACTACGCGCGTCAGAAGGCGCGGGCCGTCGTCTACGTGCCGATACCAAGCCGGTAGGCGACGTCCGATGCCAGGATTGCCGTATGCCCCTTGAAGGAAACCGGAGTGGCGTAGCAGGAAGCTGCACGGGCCGCCGCACCTCGACCGATCGCCCGCCGCGGATCGGGGACGGATCATGAAGCGTAGATTGTTGATCGCACCGGCTGGCGCACCGCTCGGAATCGTCGGCCCCGGCCTATGCGGGAGGGGACGCCGCGGCGGGCCGGGCCTAGGCCGGCGCTTGCGCCGCGCGCCACGGGCGGACCGGAGAGGGCTTCGCGCCGGCGCCGAGATCGCAGGCGAGAACCCGGCCGATGTCGTCAGGGCGTCGACGGCGTGCCCGTCGGGCAAGTGCGATAACGCGATGCTGATAAAGCGTCCGGCCAACCGGCTCGGCGCCGAGAATCCGGCGAATCCGGCAGCCTATCATGCGTCGATCAAGTATAAGGGTCGGGGCACCAAATGCGGCGCCCGGCTTGCGCCGCGGGTTTCACGACGCCGCAGCCGCGGCACCGCGACGCGGGGGGCCGTGCTCACCCGTTTGACCAAGGGAACCAACCATGAATGAGCAGCCGCTGCACCGGATGTTTCATCACTATTCGGAGATGCCTTACAGCCAGCGCGTGTTGTTCACGGCAACGCTGCTCACCTTGGGGCTCGGCTACCTGTTCGCGCTGATCTATATTTTCGACACCTATGCCGGCAGGGCCGGGGACAGTTCGGGGATGGTTTCCTATGAGGATATCGTTGTCGGCTACAGCGGCAGCGGTCAGGGCTCGGTTCTCGAGTCGGCCCTGACGGGTCCGATGCGCGACATGCTGCCGCATGAGGAGGGCGCCGTTATCCTGGCCTGGGCGCGCGAGGGCGCCAAGCCCGAGGCGTTCGAAACCGACATCAGGCCGATCGTCGAGAAGCGCTGCCTGATATGCCATGACGGCAGCAACCCGCATATCCCGAACCTGACCGGCTACGACAACGTAAAAAAGCTGATTGCGGCGGACACCGGCCCCTCGATCGCGACGCTGGTTCGCGTGTCGCACATCCACCTGTTCGGGGTGACCTTCATCTTCTTCGTCATGGGCCTGATCTTCAGCCACGCCTATCTGCGGCCCATCTGGTTGAAGTGCGCCATCATCGCATTGCCATTCGCCGCCATCGCGTCGGACGTCAGCTCCTGGTATTTCGTCAGGCTGTTCCATCCGTTCGCCTTGGTCGTGATGGGCGGCGGTGCGGTAATGGCGGCGTGCTTCGCCACCATGTGGCTGGTCTCGATGTACCAGCTCTGGTTTTCCAAGCCGCCGCTGGTGGTTCTGCAACGGCATGGCGGCGACATTCCCAGCATCCACTGAGGGTGGTCCTGCCGAGGCGATGACTCGGTGTTTTTCAAAAGGAGCGACCGAAGACGCCAACCGGCTGACGAGGGGGAGAGGGTGATGCGGGCCGATCGGTGGCTGCGCGTCCTTGCGCTGGCGGCTGCCGCCTTGACGATGATCCTCGTTGGGCTGCACGCCGCAAGCGCGCAAGGCGCGGCAAAACTCGACAACGCGACATGCCTTGGCTGTCATGGTTTGCCGGGATTTTCCGCGCCGCTCGGCGACGGGCGCATGCGAACGCTCTTCGTGGCCGCGGACCAGTTGTCCAGC
>Ga0187784_10003175_pt1 | contig 13263 bp, 12 predicted proteins | sample 1015_SJ02_MP15_2_FD_132964 | JGI IMG/M metagenome (GOLD analysis project Ga0187784, IMG submission 132964) | Tropical peat soil microbial communities from peatlands in Department of Meta, Colombia - 1015_SJ02_MP15_20_MG | ecosystem: Environmental > Terrestrial > Soil > Wetlands > Peat | place... | reverse complement strand
GGTCGTCGGCCGGACTGAGCGGACCCACCACCTCGGGGTCGAGGGAGGTCGCGTTGCCGAGTCCGAGCGCTCCGGACCAGGGGATTCCGGCCGGCAGGCTGGCCGGAGTCGCATGGCTCACGAACGAGTGGCCGTTGGCCGCTCGATACTCGAGGAACGCGGTGCCGAACGCCGTCGCGACACGAGCGCTCGGGCCCGAGACCGAGAGCAGCAGACGATCCGGACTCGGTACGACGGAGAGACCGAACCCCGCGAAATACCCCGTTGCGGCCGAGACGGTCGAGAGCGAGGGACCGTATCGCTCGGCCAACTCGGAGGGAGCCTCGAACTCGTGATACTGTGGGAGCCCGAAGGCGTATTCGGCCGAGACGAGTCCATTGAGACCGGCGGGGTTCGATAGTGCGAGGCCGACTTCGACGGTCATCGGTGCGTCGGCCGGCACCGGCCCGGTCACCGTGACGCCGGATGTGGACACGAACGCGGGAGCCACGGTGACGATGCCGTCGGACGGTGTCAGTGCCGAGGTGTCCGCCGGCACGAAGGGCGAAGACCGGCCCGGCGCGGTTGCCGGTCCGGGAGAGAACCCCGGCCGGCTCGTCGATGGGACCGTGAGGCTCGACAGCATGAGCACGACGACGACGCCCCACAGGGCGACCCGGCCGTTCCGTCGTAGCATCGGTCGACGATCGTCTCCGGAGCCGTGGTGGGGGATATGCTCCTTGCCGAGTACAAGCTTCGCAAGACCTCTTAACCGCGCCCGAACGTAGGTAGGTCGGAACTCGCTGTGAATCCGTACCTCGGATACGAGATCGCGCTCCTCGTGGTCGTCCTGTACGCGGTCGTCGTCTACGTTCTCTACGCCACGGGCCGGCTCGGCCACGACCGAACCCTCTCGTTGTTCGGCCCCGCTCTCATGATCAAGACGCAACGGGGCCGCTCCGCCCTCGACCGCTGGGCCCGGTTCAAGAGGTTCTGGACCGGGGTGAGCGACCTCGGCATCGCGCTCGCCGTGCTCGCGATGGGCGTGATCCTCGCGCTCCTCGTCTTCGGGGCGATCGTCTCCACGCGTCTATCGCCCGCACAGGCCCCGTCCGTCACCGAGGCGGTGGGCATACCCGGCATCAACCCGTTCATCCCGATCGGCTACGGGATCATTGCCCTCGTGGTCGGGATCGTGCTGCATGAGCTGAGCCACGGTGTCGTCGCCCGGTCGCAGAACATCGGCGTGAAGAGCCTCGGGATCCTCTGGTGTGTGATTCCGATCGGTGCGTTCGTCGAGCAGGACGATGCCGAGATGATGGCCGCACCCCGACGGAAGCGCGACCGTGTCGCGGCCGCGGGCGTGCTCGCGAATTTCGGACTCGCCGTGGTGTTCTTCTTCGTGCTCTCCGGTCTCGTGGTCAGTTCGGTCCAACCCAACGCGAACGGTGTCGGGGTCGCGTCCATCGTGACGAACACTCCGGCCGCGAACCTGACGCTCGCGCCGGGGGACATCATCACGTCGATCAACGGGACGGCCACCTCGACCGTGGCGTCGTTCGAATCGTCCCTCGCGAACTCGAAGCCGGGGGAGACCGTCACCATCAGCTACTATTCGGCGAGCGTCGGGCGCACGGTCTCGACCAGCGTCAAGCTCGCGACCAACCCGAACAACCGCAGCCGCGGCTTCCTCGGGGTCCAGCCTTCGGTGCTCACCCCGCCGGAGCTCAAGCAGACGCTCGTCTGGCCGCTCGGCAGCGACCAGGGTCCGCTCGTCGGGACGATCTATTGGATCATTCTGCCGCTCGGCGGTCTCGAACCGATATCCGGGGCGACGACCGATTACTTCCACGTCACGGGGCCCTTGGGCGGCCCCAACTCCGGGGCGTTCTGGATCGCGGCGAACATCCTCTACTGGCTCGCGTGGATGAACCTCCTCTTGGGCCTCTCGAACGCGCTGCCCCTCGTGCCGCTCGACGGAGGCCTCCTCTTCCGGGACTTCGCCGCCTCCGTGGCGGCGCGGCTCCGGCGCGGCTGGAACGAAGCGGCGCTGGAAGCGTTCGCCGGACGCGCCGTCACGGTTTCCTCCCTCCTGGTGCTCCTGTTGATCGTATGGCAGTTCGTCGTACCTCGGCTCCTCTAGACGAGCGCTCGCTCTTCGCGGAGTACCCGTTCCTACCGGGAGCGGACACGCTCCTCGGGGGGGAGGCGGTTTCGGTACGCGCTCTGCTCCGGGACCCCGCGTTCGCCTCGGCCCGGAGTCTGGGGCGTGCCCGTATCCTGGCGGCGGCGGACGACCCCCGCGGAACCCGCGACCTCGAGGAGCTCGCGCGCGCCGACCCGGACGTGCGGTTCCTCTCGTTCCTGTTCGCCCGTCTCGTTCTCTCCTCGGCCACGGTCCCGGCGGCGATCCGACGCTGGGCGGTCGCGGAGGCCAAACGCAACCACGCCCGCCTCGCGGGGGTGCCGGACGAGGAGCTGGCCGAGGTCGCCCGGCGGCTCGGGTTCACGTTCACGCCCGTCCCGGGCGGCATGGAGGTGCCGCTCGTCGACTACCTTCATCTCTCGGTCCCGATCCGGGAGGCGGAGTTCCGGCTGCCCCGCCAAGCGGTCCGCCATGGCTCGGTCGAGGTCCGGTCCTACCGCGCGGCCCGTCTCCTCCAAGAGGCGGTGCGGCTGCGACTCGCCGAGCCGCTCCCGCTCGCCGAAGAGGTCGTCCGGGACGTGCGGGAGCGGGAAGCCGAGCTCCTAAAGGAGCTCGCGGAACGCATGCCGTCCCCGGTCGTGCGGGCCGGGGTGCCCGGAGGGCCCCTGCGTCCGGAGCTGTTCCCACCGTGCATCCGCAAGATGCAGCGCACGCTTCAGAAAGGGGAGAACCTCTCCCACGCGGGCCGGTTCGGCCTCGCCGCGTTCCTCCATCGCGTGGGCGCGGACTTCGAAACGATCGTCGATGCCTACCGCGGCGCGCCCGACTTCGACGAGTCGGTGACGCGCTATCAGGTCGAGCACATCACCCTAAGGGACGGCGGGAGGGGGTACGAGCCCCCGGAGTGCGAGACGTTGAGGAGCCACGGCCTGTGCGCGCGCGACGGGGATCCGGGCGCGACCGACCCCCGCGACCAAGCGCGGGACGAACGGTGCTTCGAGCCCACCCTCCGCCACCCCCTCCAGTATTACCGCCGCCGCGGTGGCGCGGTGGCCATCGAGGACCGAAGCGATGCCGTCAGCCGGGCCCCGCCGGGGGAAGCGCCCGGTAGACCCGCCACGCCCGGGCGACGGCCGTCCACTGGCCGGCGATGACGAAGTAGGCGAGAGCCACATCGATCACCGTGAACTCGACGCCGCCCACGTGAAACCGGGCCCACGGGGCGGCGGGCGCCCACGGCCACGGGAGCGACCAGTCGAACTCGAGGAACGTCGCGAGCGCGATCACGACCAGACGGTCCGCCCGCGAGAGAAGTCCTGCATAGAGCCGGCCCTGACCCATCGCCTGCGCCTGCGTCCCCATGTAGCTCACGAGGAGCAGGCTCGCGAGGGCGAGCAGCGCCAGGATGGGGTTCGCGTAGGTCGAGAAGGCGACCCCGAGGAGGATCGCGATGTCGGCGTACCGGTCGTAGACGTGGTCGACGAAATCCCCTCGCACCGAGGAGCGCCCGGTGGTCCGGGCGACCTCGCCGTCGAGGACGTCGAACAGCCCGGCGAAGAAGACGAGCGCGGCGACCGCGAGGAAGAGGTACGGCGTGGTCCATCGGACCGCGAGCGCGGCGAGCCCGGCGGCGACCGCGAGCGCGAGCGCGAGCCGGCTCAGGTTCCCGGGCGACCATCCCAGGTACGGCCGCGCGAGCCGAGCGATGTACGGCTGGAACCGGCCGCGGAGCGACTCGAGGACCATCCGGACCGCCTACGGCTCCCTCGGCAAAAGGTGCTCGGTCACCCGGGGGTCGGCGAGCCAGTCGACCCCGCCGTACCGAGAGGGCGGCCGCGTGCGCACGAAACGGCGCACGATCCGGCCGACCTCCGCGGGAGACCGGTGGGTGGTGTCGACCTCCCAGACCCGGCGGCCCGGTCGGATCGCCTCGGCGAGGACGAGGTCGAGCGCCTCGGCCACGTAGTTCTCCTGCCGGTCCGTCCGGGAGCCACGACGGGCGCCCCGGAGGCGCCGGAGCAACACCTCGGGATGGCAGCGGAGGACGACGACGTCGCGCAACGGAAGGAGATGGGCGAGATGGCCCACGACGAGGTCAACGTCCGGAGGCGCCCGTCGGAATCGCTGACGTAACCGGCCGAGGTCGACGCTGACGGCACCGCTCGAAGACCGGCGGGCGAGGCGCCAGGCGAGAGCGAGGTCGCCGACCTCGACCGAGCGGAGCCCGGGCGCGAGCCGCGCGGCCGCCGACGACTTTCCGGTGCCGGGTACCCCGGTCAGAGCGACGGGAGCGGGCATCGCGGGGCTCAGGCGAAGCGAAGGGTCCGGAAGCTCTGGCGCCACTCCCGGACCTCGCGTCCGATCGGTTCTCCCCGAACGCCCCCGCGCACGATCAACTGCGCGAGCCGGGGCATATCGGCCGGAACGAGGCCGAGCCGGGTCGCCTCGGCGGTCCCGATGCGCCCCACGAGGTCGAGGAGCAGTCGTTGCTTCTCGAGGCGGCGGGCGAGCGTGCCGGCGCCGATACCGTGGCGCGACTTGAGGGTCGGTCGGTCGATCAGGAGCTGGTGGGATTCGGTGAACCCTTCGGCCTCGGCGACCAGCGGAAGCCCGCGGTCCGAGAGCGCGCGGCCGAGCGCCTTCGAGTTCGCCACGACGGTCCGGGCGTACTCCGGCCCGACCCGTTCGAACTCGAGCAGCGTCTGGCCGAGCGCGGCGATGCGGTTCCAGTGCGCGTTGTCGAATACCCGCCAGACGAGCGCCGGGTCGACCTGCGCAAACAGGTCCTCCCGGTCGGTCGCCAGGATACCGCCCTGAGGCCCGAAGAACGACTTGTGGGTGCTACCGTAGAGGATGTCGGCCCCTTCGCGGAGCGGGTCCTGGAACGCGCCCCCGGCAACAAGCCCGAGCACGTGGGACGCGTCGTAGAAGACGAGCGCGTCGTGGGCGTGAGCCTCCTCCGCGATCGCGCGGAGCGGGTAGGGGAAGAGGAAGAAGCTCTGCCCCAGGATGACCGCCGTGGGACGCTCGCGACGGATCGTGTCGACGGCCTCCTCCTCACGGACGAGGTGGCCGGGCCCGGTCGCGGGCAAAGGTCGCATCGTGTAGCCGAACACCGCCGGGATGTATCCGGGAGCGTACCCGTCGTAGCCGCCCTCCGCCGGCTGGATCGCCAGCAAGCGCGACTTCGGCGGGAGGAGGGGGACGAGAGCGGAGAGCGCGGCGATGTGCCCCGAGAGCGGCCGAGTGGTCGCGCACCGCGCGTGGAACACCCGGGCCGCGGCCGCGTTGGCGAGCCGCTCCACCTCGTCGGTGTACCGCGTGCCCGCGTAGCTGTTGTCGAGCTGTTCGCCGTCGAACTCCGAACTCATCGGGAGCGTGTAACGTCCGGCGAGGTCGCTCGCGAGGAAACGACGTGCCGCGGGCGAGACGGCGTTCTCGCTCGGGAGGAGGTTGAACACCTCGCGACCGCGCCAGCGGTCGTGCGCTCGGACGAGCGCGGCGAGCCGGCGCTCCTCGTCAGCGGGCATCCGCGTTCTCCGACCCGGGGGTCGGGAAGGCGGGGCCGTGGGCGAGCTTGCGCTGCTCATGGTGGCCGCACCGCGGGCACTCGAGGCCCTTTGCGCGGCGGGTCAGGAGATGGTGACAGACCTGACATCGGGCCGAGACGACGCCGAGCGAGCTCGGAGCAGTGGTCAGCTTCACCGATGGGTGGGACTGGAGGACCTTCGCGAGGATGATGTCCCCGATGGCGAATTCGTTCGAGAGCGACTCGGTGTAGCCTTCCTTCGCCTTGGAGACGTGGACCGTTCCTTCGGGCTCGCCGGGCACGGGGCGTCGGCTCGCCGACGTGGTGAGGATCGTACAGATCGCCATGGCGGTCTTGATCTCATCGACCCGCGCGTACACGATCTCGCCCTCCTGAATTTCCGGCACCGCGTTGCGCGCATCGACCCGGACGGTCCGGTCCCTCGGGTCGACGTGCGACGTGCCGAGCACCGAGGCGTAGATCCGCCCCCGGTTCTCGTACGTGCCTCGACCTGGCAAGAACTCCTCCGCTGTGCCGAGATAGTCACCGGGCAGGACGAGCTTCGACTCTTCGTTCGGGGGCGTCATGGTTTCGATTCCGTTGCCAGCACCCATCGATCGACGGCGATCCGAACGCTCGCGGCACGGTGGTGCGGGAACGTCCGGGGAAGGTTCCAGGGAACCGGTTCGACCTCGATTACGTGAGCGCCGCGGTCGAGCGCGAGTCGCGCTATAAAGGTTCGGGAGGCGGAGGAGGCGAAGGCACCGACGCCGGTCCGGGCGAGGGCCAAAGCCCGGTCCCAGAAAGGCCGGTCCGCGTGACGCCGCTGCGCCCCGAACGGGGCGTTCATAACGACGATCTCCCCGGGCCGGTTCCAGTCCGCCACGTCCGCGACCGCGAAATTCACCCGGGCGCCCGCCGCCCGGGCGGCCGCGCGGGCGACCGGAACGAGCCGTCGGTCGACCTCCACGCCGACCACCGGACTCGCGCCGAGGAGCGCGGCGCCGATCGCGAGGCGGCCGGTACCGCTCCCGAGGTCGAGGACCGAACGCCCGGCGAGGCCGAACCGTCGGTCGAGGAGGTTCAGGAGATCCGCGGCGGCCTCGGCCGGAGTGGCGACCTGTTCGAGCGGAGCGGCCGCCTCACTTGGAAGCGGGACCGCCTGGATCTTCCGAACGAGCTCATTCCTTCGCACAGGTCGGGGAAGCCGGGCCTCTCAGATGACGACTACGGCCTCCCAGGGGGCGAAGCGGGGAGCCGGATTTGAACCGGCGAACGCCTTCGCGGCAGGATCTCTTCGGCGTCGACCGCCCTTTAAGTCCTGCGCCGTTAACCAAGCTTGGCTATCCCCGCAGCGCTACCGCGCGGGGGCGGCGGGGGCCTCTTCCTTCGGCGCTCGGGCGGAGGTCTTCTTGACGGAGACCCGCCGCGGGAAGTACTTCAGGAGGACCACGTCGTTGACCGCCGACACCCACCGGTACGGCACACTCGTGGGCCGCGAGTCCTCGACTAACATCGGGCTGGTCTCATCAATGTACAGGCCGTCGACCTTCGAGGCTTCGACGTCCACGATCACGTTGTCCACATCACCGAGCAGTCGCCCGTCCGGCGTGTAGACCTGGCGCCCCAGAAGCTCCGTCATCTCGACCAGCATGGTCCGTTCTCGCCGTCCGCGCAGCGGGCCCGACCCTTTTATGTCTTTGGGCGCAGACGAACTTGTGCGCTCCGGGCTTCTGAGCGCACCACGTTCAGGCCGGGCTCGCGGGGCTTGCGTCCGTCGAGGTCGTGGCTTGGCGGACCTGAGAACGGTACATCGTCAGGAGCTCCGCCGAAGTGGTCGCGTCGGTAGGCCCCCGGTCGTCGCGGACTCGACCGGTGAACCGCGGGAACCGTAGCGCGAGCCCGGCGGAAGGCCGGACCGAACCGAACGCCGCCCGATGGATCGGGCTCAGCGTGAGCTCCGCGCCCCGGACCTCGAGGACGAGCCCCGGTCGCATCCAGCGGTCGGGCGATAGCCCCGTCTCGACCTCGGGCGGCCGTTCATCGGCTTCGAACTTGGCCAGCCGCCTCGGCATCTCATCGAGGGCAGCGTCGTCGAAACCCGTGCCCACCTTGCAGAACGATTCGAACCGATCGCGGCGGCGGTCGTAGACGGCGAGCAGGAACGCTCCGTAGCGACCGGCGCGACGACCCCGTCCGCGGAAAGCACCGACGATGACCCCGTCGATCGAGTCGGCGAGTCCGGCCGTGTACTCACGCTTGTACTTGATCCACCAATAGCCCCGGGCGCCCGCGCGGTACGCGCTCCCTTCCTTGAGGGACTTCGCCATCACCCCCTCGCCGCCCGCGGCGATCGCCTCCTCAAAGAACCGGGTCGCTGCCTCCTCGTCCGAGACCACGCGCTGAACCGCCAGACGCACCCGCTCGGTCGGGTGGAGCGCTTTCTCAAGGAGGGCCCTCCGCTCGCGGAACGGCCGTTCGTAGACCGGCTCGCCGGCGCTCAAGAGGAGGTCGAACGCGAAGAGAAAGACCGGCACCTCTTCCGCCACGCGCTCGAGGTCGTGCTTGCGTCCTCGCCGCCGAGACACCTCTTGGAACGGGAGAATCTCCTCCGTGTTGAGGTCGACCGGAACGCATTCCCCTTCGAGGATCGTCGGTCGTTCCGGGACGGCCTTCGGAAGCTCCTCGATAAGCTCGGGGAACTGGGCGCTGATTTCCTCGAGCCGACGGGAGAAAAGCCGCACCGGCCCATGTTTCGGGATGTGCGCCTGCACGCGGAGCCCGTCGTACTTGTACTCGAGCGCCGCCGTCCCGCCCATTTTCTCGAGGACAGCCGCAAGATTCGGTTCGCGCTCGGCGAGCATCGGGCGGATCGGTCGGCCCACTTCGAGGCTGACCTTCGCGAGTCCCGCGACGCCGTGCTCGACGAGCGTGCCGGCAACGAGGCCGAGGTCGCTCGATAGGATGAACGCGGCCTCGATCCGGGCCCGGGTCTCCTTCGAACCGTCACCGAAGGCGACGGCGAGCGCGTCGAGGATCGTCATCTCCCGGATCCCGACCCGCAGTGTGCCGAGGACGAACCGGACGAGGTATTTCCCCTCGAGCGGGGTCGCTCGCAGGAGGAGCTCCGCGAGAATCTTCACCTTGGTCTCCTGCGAGCCTTCCCCCTTCGCCTCCGCGATCCGGGTGAGCTCGGCGTAGACCCCGGCGACCGTGAGCGGCTCCGGCTCCTCCAAACGCCGCAGGCCCGACAGGATCTCGTGGGTCGTCGAGCCGAGGTCGCCCGAGGTCAGCGCGCGCTGGCGGACCGTCGCCTCGTCGATTCCCGTCGCGCTCGCCACGGCCCGACGGGCGAGCGAGTCGGCGACCCCGAGTTCCACGCCTTCGTACTCGGGTCGCAGCATCCCCTGCGATAGGTAGAGCACGCGGGCGAGGTCCGGCGGCCGAAGCGGCCGGATCAACTCGACGAGGATGGAACGCATTTCGAGGCGCTTGGAGGTCGCTTCGAGCCGCTCGTACGCCTCGACGAGCTCAGCGAACCGCACGGCGGGCCCCCTCTTCCACGGACGAGCGAAGCCGTCGGAGGTTGTCGGCGACCTCGCCGCCGTGGAACACCGAGTTCCCGCAGACGAAGAACGTCGCCCCGGCCGCGGCCGCCTCTCTGGCCGTTTCCGGGATGATCCCCCCATCGATCGAGAGGGGAGCCGGCGAGCCGAGGGTGTCCAGCCGTTCCCGGGCCGCTCGAACCTTCGGGAGCACGTCGGGGATGAACTTCTGGCCGGAGAACCCCGGGTGGACGCTCATCACGAGCACCTCGTCCAACCGTTCGATCATCCCGTCGATCCGATCGTACGGGGTGTCCGGCCGGATCGCCGCCCCGACCTGCGCGCCGAGGCGGTGAACGCTCCGGATTACATCCTCGGGGTCCGAGCGAGACTCGACGTGGAACACCAGCGTGTCCCCGCCGGCTTTGTGGAAGGCCTCGACGTACTTGAGGGGCTCTTCGATCATCAGGTGAAGGTCGAGCGGGAGCCGGGTCCGAGCGCGGACGGCGGCGACGAGCGCCGGGCCGAAGGTGATGTTCGGTACGAAATGCCCGTCCATCACATCGAGGTGGAACGCATCCGCCCCGCCGGCCTCGGCCGCCCGCACCGCCTCCCCCAGCGCGCCGAAATCCGCACTCAAAAGCGACGGCGCGAGCACGAGCCGGTGCGTCTGTCTCGACACGGGCGCGTTCACTCTGTACCCGTATTTAGGTCCACGCGAGGCACACCGAACGGACCGAGCGATTCGAGTCTATCTTTCGAGCCGTCGTATGCCCGGCGCGCCGAATTTCAAAAGCCCGGGCCGGCCCCCGGGTAGCGACCGGAAAGCCCCCGGGTCGGCATGACGCGCCGCGATCCCGAAACTCGGCCCCGGTTCCTGCCTAGCTCCCAATCCGAGATTTGGCCCTACCACATGGGAATAAGCCGACCACGGTGCTTGACCCTGTACCCATGGGGCCTCGGGATCCAGCGTCCGTGGCGACTCCCGTGTCCCCCCGGCGTACGGCTCCGCTTCGTTCCGCGGAGCGGGTGACGCTGCCCGTAGGGCAGAATGTGCGCGCCCCCTTACGGATCGAAGGAGGGCTCGACCAAGCGATTCGTGAAGTGGTTCGCGCAGGCGGGTTCAGCGTAGTGCAGTCGTCGTTAGCGGCCGTCCGTGAACCCGCCCCATCCCCCGGCGAGGTCGCATCGGGTACGCTGATCGCGGAACGCAAGGTCCGCAGGGTGGCCACCAGTCGCTCGATGCGGTTCTCAATCGTGGTGCTGGTCGGGGCGGGGGTGGGTCTGGGCGCGCTCGACGTCCTCGTCGGGGGTTCGTGGACCTACGCGGTTCCCTGGGTCGTCGTGGCCGGCATCGGCTCGTTCCTGCTCTGGCTGCGGTACGGCCGAAGCTACGAGAGCGAGGTGGTCGCGGTTTCGCTGCTCCCGCTCCCCACCGGGCCGTCCCGACACCCGAGTCCGGTTCCTGGGCCGGAGGATTCGCTGGTTCTCTGGAGCGCGGGTCGAATCCGCTCCGTGGCCTTTGCGGGAACTCGGGCTGCGGTGGACGTCAAGGATTGTCCGGTCCCGCTCATGGAAACCCTCGCCCAGATGGTCCATCAATTCCAGGCCGCGGTCGGTTGAATGCCGTTTGCGGGCGGCGGAGCTCGGGAAGGTAGGGAAACCCGTCCGGGCCGTGGGAATAATCCGAGATGGGCAAACCGGGTGAAACCGGTGACTCGCTATCGGTCGACAATCACCGAGAGGAAGGTTTGGCGCGAAGTTTAAGTAGCCAGAATCCTGCAGGGTCTACATGGACCGACCTTCTCGACGAACAGCTCGACGCGTCGGTATCTTGGTGATCGTTTTCGGGTTGATCGTGGGCCTCGGATTCCTGAGTGGGATCCCCGCCGCCCCGGCTCTGACGGGCCTCGGACACCCGGGTACCGCTCAACCGCCCGCAAGTTCGTCGTCCGCCTCGCCGGCGGCCACGGCGAAGCCGACGCTCGTTTTGAATCTCACCTCGGGCGTGGTCGGGATCTCGGTATTGGCCAACGGTACTGGATTCGCGGCTACTACGGCGATTTCCAAGTTCACGTTCAATGGAACGACGCCTACCGTCCAGACCTGCACGGCTCAGACCACGAACAAGTACGGCAACTTCTCCTGCACGTTTGTCGTCCCCAAGAATCTCCCGGGCCCCTACGACGTTAATGCCACGGGGGCCGATGCGGCATCGGACAACGCCACCGCGGTGTTCAAGATCCTGACGCCCACGGTCTTGTTGACCCCATCCACGGCCGTTTCCTCGAGCGTTGTGACCGTAAGCGGCATCGGGTTCACCCGTCTCTTGACGATCACCGCGTTCACGTTCAACAAAGCGACGCCCGCGATGCAGACGTGCGTGGGTCAGGCCATCGACCGAAACGGCTCTTGGGGCCCGTGCACGTTTGTCGTACCCTCGGAACTTCCGGGTCCCTACAACGTCAGCGCCGTAGGAAGCGATGGAGTACCGGACAACGCGACCGCCGTCTTCACCGTCCCGGCGACCACGGTCACCGTCTATCTGGACACGCCGTTCTCGACCTACACCGTTCTTCCCAGTACGGTGGTGCTCAACATCACCGTGACGAACTCGGTGATTGCCACGACGAGCACCTGGCTCTGGCTGAACGTCACTGACTACGTCACCGGGATCCACTGCGGGTCGAACAACATCTCGGCGATGATCACGAACGCGACTCCTGCCCTGGGCTCGAGTTTCCTGTCGGAGATCCTTACGTTCCCCCTCACCACCGGCTACTTTGTGAACGACACGAAAGCGTGCCCCAACCTCGCCGCTGACTCCGCCTGGCTCCAGGTGATGGCCACCGTGAACGGGGGCCCCAACGGAGTCGGGGTCGCTACGGGGGTCCAGTACGGGTTCTGCAGCGCGGTCATCGGAGTCGGCTGGTGCGTGCCCACCGTCACTTCCTTCGTGTTCACTCCCCCGACGAGCCTGCTCCACGTGTCGCAAGTGAGCGGGGCGATCTACACCTACTCGCTCTACGCGAACTATTCCGGCCAGTATACCGGTAAGGTGCTCCTGACGATCTACAACCCCAGCGGAACGGGCGTGGTGTTCTCCTACAACCTCCGCTGGAACGGCACGAGCCCCACGGTGGTGAAGTGGATTGAAACCACCCCGGCGACCTATCCGTATATCCTAGCGGTCTCCACGGCCTATGGCGCGTACAGCACTTCTGGCTCGATCGTCGTTTCGCCCGCGACGTACGTTTACACGAACGAGACCAGCTGGACGAACTCGACGTTCATCCCGGGACTTAGCTCCGGGGCCGCGGGTTCCCTCCTGCTCGTGGTCGGCCTCATCGTGGGTATGATCGTGGCGATCGTCGTCGGGCGGCGTGTCTGGGCCGGTCCCAAGCCCGCGGGCCCCGCCCAGCCGTGGACCCCGAAGACGGCCGCGGCCAACGAGTGCAGCGTCTGCGGTCGGTCGTTCGCGACCCCCGAGGAGCTCGCCGCGCACAGCAAGAGCGAGCACGGAATGCAGTAGGGGACGACCCGGGGGAGCGTCTCCCCCCACCCCTAGGCTAACCCTTTCCTTTCCCTTCTTTGTTGTTGTTGTATTCGTCCGTTCAAGAGCGTTCCCCATCGCCTACTTCGTGGTCCTCGAGTCCGGTGCTCGCGAACAGCGCCAAGGATCCGGGCTTCCCACCGTCGTCGTCTCCCACGATTCTCGCAGAACGCTGCCGGGACGACGATTGGCACGAACCGGGAACGTTCCGCGGTCGGATTGCGTCGTGGCCGCGCGAGGTCACCGATGCTCCACGTTCTCCGAAGGCGTTGACCAGCTTCCGCCATCTATGCGGTGCTTCGGTGAACTACTGACGGTGGCGCCGCCGACACAGTATATATAGGACCGCTCGATTTGGGCTGTTGTTCCCGGTTTCGGGACGGAGAAACGATGCAAGGCGACGAAGAGTCGAGTGGGTCGTCTATTTTTTCGAATCGGCGCGGGATGTCCTCCACGACGGCACTGATCGTGCTGGTGATCGTGGTCATCATCGCGGGCGCGGGGGCCTACG
>Ga0187784_10003174_pt1 | contig 13264 bp, 12 predicted proteins | sample 1015_SJ02_MP15_2_FD_132964 | JGI IMG/M metagenome (GOLD analysis project Ga0187784, IMG submission 132964) | Tropical peat soil microbial communities from peatlands in Department of Meta, Colombia - 1015_SJ02_MP15_20_MG | ecosystem: Environmental > Terrestrial > Soil > Wetlands > Peat | place... | reverse complement strand
CCAAGATTGGGTCAAGAAAAGCTCCGTATCACCCGGGTTGTATGCGCTTATCGTCATGGCATAGTTGCCGGAAGTCGTTATTGGAGGAGAAAAACCTGATCCGCTACATGTTACAATCTGCCCCTGATCGAAAACAGTCCCCGTCGTTCCAGAACTGCTGCAATTCAAGTCATAGGTTGAACCCTGGTCTGAGAACTGCACGCTTTCGATCCCAGTTTCAGTGTACATGACGAGAAACTTGACGCTTGCAGAGTTGCTGTGCGCGACAATGCTGTAACTGATCAGGTCGAAGAGGGGCCCGCAATAAACACGGCCCGCAGCTGTAATTGAATGACACGATGACGTAACGGTGGTTGTTAAGGTAGTTGTCTCGGTTACCGTTTTAGTGGGATCCTTGGGAGCTGAAGAAGTCTGTTGGATTGCGAACGAGTTGAAAGCTGTCAGAAGAATAAAGCCGAGTGCGACAAGTCCCAAAAGCAATTTCACAGTCGAATTGGCGGAAATGTTGATCATATGTGCGCATGTGGTACTGACCTACCTATAGGACGGATAGATGAATCTACTATAACTCCTATGATTCGATGTGTCACTAATCTCTGGGTAATCCAAAATTTCTACATCGAGTTCCACTTTGCATTAGCTAACCTCTAGTTTTTTCCGTGTCAACTTTCATCGGTTTAGTTCTTAGGATAGTGGAACATGAAGTAAGATCGCGATTCGGGTGGATCTCACCAAGATTCCAAATACAATCAGGATTAATGTTATAGAAAACGGAATGTAATCAGGATGCGAGGCACTGTAGGACGAAAAGTTGACTAAGAACCCTAAGACAATGAAAATGAATCCTAGGTAAAACAAGAATCTTGAAAGCTGAAATCGATTCAAGTTGTATGATTTACACGAATGTAACTAAGACGGAATTTGAATTATACAATTTCTCTTTTGAAGCGTTTAGAATCAACATTAGTCATGATCTCTGCTTCCTTGTCTTTAACTACTATTGGCTCAACGACCAAACGCCCACGCCACCATCAGCGGGAACTCTTCTTTCCAGAACGCTCCGTCGTGCGACCCCACCCTCTCGGTCATGACAACATCAGCACCTGCATCGCGCAGCGCGACGGCCCAGTGGGTCGTGTTTTTGAGAAAAAACGGCTCCAACGTGCCGGCGACGAGATACACGCGCGGAAGGGAATTCGACATCACAGCAGGTGGTCGGTATCCTCCGCCCGGCGACGCGCAGAAGACCGCACCGTAGATATCGGGATGGCGAAGCCCCATCGCGAGCGCGAGCTCCCTACTCGCAGAGACACCGAACACCGCCGTACGCTCGGCAGGCAGTGCGACTCCGAAATGTGACCGCGTCCATTGGCGGACATCTTCCACGAAGAACTTCTCGTGCGCCGCGAACCGTACCGAATCAAAGATCGGCGAGTACTCATGTAACCGCAACATTTCGTCGTCCACCCGGTGGGTACCGACAATCATGGTCGGTGGTACGTCGGCCGCTTCAAGCACACCGCCCCACTGCGAGATCAATTGGCCGTCGCGGCGAACACGACCGCCTCGGGCGGAACTGGCGGGACGTACGCCGTCACCTGTCGACCACCGTCGTAGTTGAACGTCTCAGTGACGAGCTTTCCCTTGATGGACGGCAACATTGTCACTGCTTCGTTTTGTTGGGGTGACGGCTGCGTTCGTAGGGGGATAAAATCAAACTACCTTTCAAGACAGATACTCTCCATAATGATTTTTGTTTTAAGCAAGAACTTCTGAGGTCATGTTTGGAAACAGTGAGCTCTTGATTTTACTATGAAAAAGTCTCTTGTTTTTCTTTGTATTGCCGCTCTCATTTTTCTTTCAGACTGGATAGCGTTTAGTTTCGGGTATATCTTCTATTACTCTTATAATTTCAGTTTCTTGGAATCGTTATCCCTCTTCCTTGTTGTAATTTCCCTTTACGTCGGGCTTGGCGAAAAGAATTCAAGACCCAATTCTGGGAAAAGAATGTCGAAATCCCTATCACTAATTATATTGGCAGGAGTGATTTTCGTGGGTTATTGGATTGTTTCTCCGGCAATCAAATTCGGCTATGGTTCTGTGAACCTTTTCGTCCCTGATTTGTCGATCTTTTTGGCTTCAGTTTCGGTATATCTCAAAATAACGGAACAAACCAGGGTAGCTTGAGTCAAGTTATTTCGTTCTTCAGCGAGGAAAAAGAATTGAAAGTTTCTAAGGCTGGGAATGACCCGGTCGAATCCAACAAAAATAATCCTCGCTCATTTTATCTCAGATTATTAACAAGTACCACTGCTATTCTCATCTATCTCGCGCTTGCAGACTTTATATTTCACATGATTTTTGCGACAAATTACGGGTACTTTCGAGATGAGCTCTATTACATTGTAAGCGGGACGCAGCATCTCTCTATTGGGTACGTTGACTTTCCCCCGTTCATAGCGTATGTCGCAGCGTTTCTCTATCTCGTTTCCAAGGACTCTCTTATCTCGATCCACGTGGTACCAGCTCTAAACGAATCCCTCCTTGTTTTCGTGACGGGGATGATAGCTAGGGAACTGGGTGGAGGAAGGAAAGCTCAGGTCCTTTCCGCAATTTCCACTTTGGTATCTCTGGACTTGCTTGCATTTGGTTCAATTCTTACACCTGATTCATTTGATTCGTTGTGGTGGTCCCTGCTTGCATACCTCATAATCAGAATAGTCAGACGAAAAGAGCCCAAACTCTCGATCTTGGCGGGGTTGGTTGTCGGGATCGGACTTCTCACAAAGCTCACAATTTTGTTCTTCGTGGCAGCATTGGTCATCTCTTTTCTAGCTATTCCTTCGAGCAGAAAGTATCTGAGATCAAAATGGATCGCCATTGGTGGTTTGCTATCGATCATCTTCATCCTGCCGATGATTTACTGGAATTCTGTAAATGGGTGGCCCATGATTCAGTTCTACCAAGATTTCAGGGGAGATTTCACCGGAGGTGGGCCTTTGAACTTTATCTATTCACAAGTAGCAGGGATCAGCTTTCTCAACCTCCCAATTTTTCTGATTGGCCTCTACTTTTATTTACGATCAGAAAGTGGCAGTCAGCTAAGAGCTCTCGGGCTGTCCTACATCATTCTGTTTGTGTTCATGACAATACTGGACATGAAAGTTTACTATTTGATGCCAACCTACCCACTGTTATTCGCGGGAGGGGCTATTCTAATTGAGAAAAGCTCGATCTCGAAAAAGGGGATGTTCAGGTGGTTTGGTTCAAAGCCCTTCATTGCTCTCCTAATAATTGTCGCGATTTTGCTCGCTCCCATTGTCATGCCGATACTCTCTCCTTCAACCGTGATCAGCAAGTATGGAGCAGCCGACTATCAAATTGCTCTTGCCGACAGATACGGATGGAGCAAGATGGTTTCGAACCTCTCCGAAGCTTACGACACTCTGCCAGCAGGTGTAAAGAGCCAAGCATGCATATTCACCTCAAATTACGGAGAGGCGAGCGCCGTAAATTTCCTCGGAAAAAGCTTAGGGCTTCCGAAAGCAATTAGCGGCCACAATAACTACTACATCTGGGGGCCGGATTCGTGCACGGGTCAGGTCCTAATAACTATAGGAATATCTCTTTCAACGGTTCAGCAGGCATACAAGAATGTAACTACTCTGACGACGCTCAACTGCCAATACTGCATAAGCTATGAACAAACCTTGCCCGTATATCTGTGCACAAATCCGAATTTTACCTCCCTAACAGAAGAATGGGCGGGAGTAAGGCAGTACGACTAGGATCTCACTGCAGCGATCTGACCACTAGCTACCACTGTGCTCTATAGATGAAATCACTCGCCGGCCTGTCAAGCCATTGAACGAGTCTCATCGCCAAGTTCATACTTATCGCAAACCGCACGGTGCGCAAAACGGTCAGCTGACTCGGGGTGCAATGCATTATGCGAGCCAGTTCCGGCCACGTCATCTGAAGTTCCTGTCGACGGAGATTGACTGCTTCATAGAGCTTGTGAAGATTCCATCTGAGCCTTTCGTTGCTGCCAGCTTTCGGTAGCGAAGTTTCCTTTCCACGATTTGCTTTGCTATCGCTCAGAAAACTTTCGGGCGAACGACGCAGCCATCTGAGAAAGAAAAGAGCGTGCTGGCATGAGGTGTCTCCTCTCTTAGATATACCAGTGATCGTCGAAGGGCTGATGGGATGATCGTGCCTTCGGTCATTTAGGTCAGAGGACAATTTCCATATCTCGTCTGTGACCTCGCGCCAGCTCAATCTTTCCGAGATCCGCTTTGCATTCATGGCTTCGAATAGAGCAATGCTATCAAAGTCCACTATCTCTTTACTTTCTTTCTGAGTTTTTTCACCGCGTTGATCCATGGACACCTGTGGCTGCCTAACTAAGAGCTCTTGCAAGCGGGACTCATCGAGATAATATCGATTGTCGGCAAGTTGCACAAAAATTCCGCTCCGCCCGAGCCGTCCGCGCATTACGGCCTCAAATCTGTCGGAAAGATCCAGCTGCTTTGTCGTCAAGGCTTTCTCAGACGAGGTCGCTCCTTTCTCGAGAAACTTTTGGAGGACGTGCTCTACCCTCTGTCTCCATCCATTTCTTCTGATCGCCATTTACCACCTTCCAAGATGGTCATGGGCGTCCACAGACTCGACTTCGGCTCGGTGATGGGGATTCCATCCAACGTACTAGAACCAGCCGCGACGATAAAAGTACACAGTCATGATTAGAGTCGGAACGAGCATCGCGATGATTACGACCACCAGAGAAGTATACGTTCCAAAATAATTCAGCGCTCCCGGCACGAGGGCACCCGGAATGGGTATGTTCATTCCGTAGATGGCAGCTACCAGCGCGGCAGGCAGGGTAAGCGTGAAGATAAGCGTCAAAAACGAAAGAACGGTGTTCGTGCGGTTGCTGCTGGTGACAAAGTCGGTGTCATTGTAAATCTCCACGATCTCCTTCATCTCTTCTATCCTCCCAGAGATTTTCCCGACTTTGTGTCGGACATCGTTGAAGTAGATGGTGAGATCGTCCTTGCTGAACTTTTGCGCCTTGTTCAGGTCTCCAATATACAGGTCCAGCGGATAGACGATCCTCCTCAAAGTAGCTACTTGACGGCGAGAGAGGGTTATCGCACGGGCCGAGGATTTCTTCTCGTCGAAAACCACAGCCTCGATGTTGTTGAGAGATGTCTGCACGTTGTCCAAAATTGAGGAGATGTCATCCGCCAACGCGTCGATTATCCGGTACGCTAGATAGGTTGACGACTTCATGGACGAGCTTCGCTGTTTTTCGTCATCCTTACACAACTGGAAAAACGTTGAAATCGTGTTGAGACTGGAAGGATGGAGAGTCACGAGGTAGTCGTTGCCGAGAAACATCGAGATCTGCTTGCAGCCGATAACTCCCTGACCGTCTTGAACCGGGATTTGTAGCATTATGAAGAAATCGTCATCGTGGTCTTCGATCTTCGTCAGTTGCAATGTAGACAGGCAGGAGTCCAAATCAAGAGAGTGAAAATGATAGTCACGCGCGAGAATTGATGTTTCTGTCATGGCGGGATCGAGAATGTCTGTCCAGGTTATCCCCGCATTAGTGATGGAAGAAATATTTCCATTTTCAGACTTTGATCCTGGTATAGGACTGTTCATGGAATTGTGGGTTACTCATTACGCAGGCTTTAAGACAATTTTGTTGAAGTGGTTGTTAATTCAATATTTTCTTCCTGATAATCAGGAGCAGATCAGCTTCCAGAACGCTCTCCTTTGAATTCATCACGTTCAATCTGATCCTCAAGAGTCCTGCATTTTTTCTCGAAGCTAATTCTCTCTTGTCCAAGACTTCACAGGCAATGCGAATCTGATCACCCGGATAAACCGGTACTTTGAACAAAACCTTGTCCATACCGGCGAATGCGAGAATTGTCTCATTCGTGAACCCTAATGAATTCCAGAGACCGACTCCGATGGATAACGTGAGCAAGCCGTGGGCTACTATCCCATCAAACCCGGCACTGGTAGCGACCTCCCGGTCAAAATGTAATTTATTGAAATCTCCCGTGAGCTTTGCAAAGTTCAAAACATCTTCATTGCTCACAGTTCTGCTTTCTGAAGTGAATCTCTGCCCACGCTCAAAATCCTCGTAGTAAAGTTTCATGGTATCCCTTTGCCTTTCAGGAATCTCTTAGTGAGCAACGTGCCAAATTTCAGTTGTGCTGATCCAGGAATTCCCTCATCGTCTTCATGTACTCTTCTCGTTCTTCCCAAAAAGTGAGGTGCGAGCTGTTCTCAAAGACTATCATTTTAGAACCAGCAATCCCATCGTGCAAAACCTCTCCAACCTCCGGAACCACCTCGTCGTATCTGCCGCAAGTTACCAGTGTCGGCGTTTTGATCCAGTTGAGCTCGGACGTCACATCCCAGTACATCAGGTTCCCGATCAGGGTAAACTCGTTCGGTCCCCACATGGTGTTGTAGACGGGTTTGCTTACGTTTTGAAATGCGTAATTGACTTCAGCAGGCCATTCGGCTAATCTGCAGACGTGTTTGTGGTACAGGACATCGAGGGCCCGCAGGTATGCCGGACTTTCGTAATCTCCTTCATCTTCATACTTTTTCAGGGTGTCTTGAACTGTCGCGGGCAGTTCGGATCTTAGTTTCAGCATACCCTTGTATGTCAGCGGAGTGCTGGACGCCCCACCTGCAGAAATCAGGCTCTTCAGATTCTGCTGATATTTTAGGGCATACGAAATAGCGAGGAATCCACCCCAGCTCGAACCCCAGAGGTGAATCTTTCCCAAGTTCATTGCCAGCCGAAACCCTTCGACCTCTTCCACATAGCGTTCCACAATGAAGAGTCTCCTGTTCTTCGGGAGATCAGATTTGCCGACGCCGAGCTGGTCATAAAACACTACCCTGTAGCCGAAGTTTGCGAGATCGGTCATCGACAAGATGTAATCGTGCGGTACGCCGGGACCGCCGTGTAGACATAATATTGTACTTTTGGGATTCTCGGACGAAAAGGTTCGATAAAACAGCTTGTGGCCAAGCACTTCAACATGGCCCTCGTCTTTTGCGATGTCGTTGTTCAAAACTATCTCCACGCTCATCTTTGTATAATTCGAAATATCTTTTGTCAGCGATTTTTGTTTGAATATTATATCAACAGTATCATGGGCCAGCTGGGACGTTTCCTCTAACACGCTGATCAATCCCCGCATCTTTTGCAGCGAGATTCAGGAATACCAGAACCATAAGCAGGCTTACGATTCCGATAGTAAGATAAAAGTACGCGTTGATATGCGGAAATACAGCTTCTATATACTGGATCATGTTCTGCACACCGAGGGCGAGAAACAGCCCCACGACCACAAGACTCACGTCTACCCGAAATTTTCTGAGTTCCTCGTCTATCTTTCTGCGCAGTGGATTTTGTTTTGACATTTGGTGTGTACCCAAGCTCGGGGAAGTTTTGTATAACCTTTCCCAAACCTACTAAATCGATCGAACTCTACACAAGGTTCGGCTTCATCGAGAAAAAATCGATTGGCTGACGACTCTTTCCACCCGCGCAAAGATCAGCGACAATTTCACCGATGGCACTGCAAAACTTGAACTCGTGCCCCGTGCAGAAGGAGACGATCAGGACCTAGGGTGTTGCGGATGGAAGTCAAGCAGAAAGTTATAGTCCGAGGTGTTAGTAAAAAGATACGTCAATTGGGATGACGGTTTATTTCGATTAAGCTTTGGCCAAGTGGTTTCGATCAATCGTTGAAAGCCGAAGAATCGTTATCAAGCCTGAGAATCATCCTTATAGCTTAAAGAGGCGCGTTCTGGTCTTTGAGATCAGGCGAACTTTATCTTGGCTACAACATTGATCGAGACCAGTAGAGGAGTAAAGGCAATGAGTGAGATGAACGCGTATGACAACGCGTTAAAGCAGCTTGAAATCGCAGCTGGCCTACTCAAGCTCAATCCCGATATTCACGAAATTCTAAAGCAGCCAAAGCGCATTCTCAGCGTTTCGGTTCCCACAAGGATGGACAACGGTACCATGCGAAACTTTCAGGGATACCGGGTCCAGTTCAACGACGCGAGGGGTCCTTTCAAGGGCGGAATCAGGTATCATCCAAACGTCAGCCTGGACGAAGTCAAAGCGCTGTCTGCTTGGATGACTTGGAAGTGTGCGGTCGCAGACATTCCCTACGGAGGAGCAAAGGGCGGAATAATTTGCGATCCCAAGAACATGTCAACGGGTGAAAAAGAGCGAATGACCCGCAGGTACGCAAACGCGATAGCTGATTTCATCGGCCCGCACCGAGACATTCCAGCTCCAGATGTTTACACCGACGGCCAGACGATGGCGTGGATACTTGATGTTTACAGCCAGATTCAGGGACATCCTGTTCCTGAAGTTATTACGGGAAAACCGATCTCGCTCGGTGGATCTGAAGGAAGGTACAATTCCACCGCGAGGGGTTGCGTCATAGCTGCGCGTGAAGCCGCAAAAGCAAAGAGTCTTTCAATTAAGGGAGCGACCGCAGCAATCCAGGGCTACGGGAACGCGGGTTCGTGGTCCGCAATTCTCCTAGAGGAAATGGGAGCGAAGGTAGTCGCGGTCAGCGATTCAAGGGGTGGGATATACAACCGTCAGGGTCTGGATGCAAAGAAGGTCGAAGAGTACAAGGAGAGAACGGGGTCCGTGGTAGGATTCCAGGGGACTGAATCAATCTCAAACGGCGATCTTCTGGAGCTTCAGGTAGACATTCTCATTCCAGCCGCCCTCGAGAACCAGATCACGGCAAAAAATGCTCCGAACATCAAAGCAAAGATAGTATCGGAAGCTGCCAATGGACCGACAACTCCCGACGCCGACATTATTCTGGATAGGAATGGAGTCTTCCTCGTCCCAGACATTCTCGCAAACTCCGGCGGCGTCATCGTGAGCTATCTGGAGTGGGTGCAAAACCTTCAGAGAACTCACTGGTCAGAAGACCAGGTGAATGAGGAACTGGAACGAAAGATGGTATCCGAATTCAAGACCACATTCGAGAAATCGAAATCACTGAACGTGTCAATGAGGGACGGTGCGCTCACGGTGGCGGTTGAGCGGGTAGCTCGTGCTGTCGAGACGCTCGGAGTATGGCCATAGCAAGATAACTGCATCCGAATTAGGGCTCTCTGAATTTTCAGGGAGCCTTCCACCCGTTTTCAATTATTTCCGTCGCTGAAATTGATTCTCAGTTTTGAGAATCGTATCGTCAGTATAAGTGCAGGAGTTCTGTTTACTTATTGTTATGCTGACCGGAATGTCAACAGCCTCCGAATTTATGAGCAGAAAACTGGTAACAGTTTCCTCCCAGTCTAACGTGAGCAAAGCAGTGAAGCTCATGGTGGATTATAACATAGGGGGCGTGATTGTCACCGATGACGAGGGGCCTGTCGGAATTTTCACGGAACGCGATCTCTTGAGCAACGTACTCAATGCCGGGAAAAGTCTTGAGGAACCAATTCTCATGCAAGTTATGACTCCCTCACCCAACCATCTTTCGTCAAAAGCAACACTGATCGAGACCGCAAAAATGATGACCCAGAAAAAGGGAAGACTGGTGGTCTTTGATGATCGCCCCCTTGGCATCATAACTCACCCTCTTGGCATTATCACCGCAACCGACATCATCAGAGAAATCCAAAAGGAAGGGAGGCAATTCGATTTTAAGGAATCATCTTCCAGAATTGTTTACGAAGCACCTCCCCGGACAAGAGTTGCCGATGTTGTACGCCTGATGGCAGAGAAGCGGATAGGCAGTGTCATAGTTTCCGAGGGCCAATTCCCTCGGGGCATCTTCACAGAAAGAGATCTATTGCGCTCGGTCCTTACTACCGAATTTAGAATGGATGGATATGTTGAAAATTTCGCAACTCATCATCTCATAACCGCAGGTGAGGGAATCACCGGCTACGAAGCTGCGTACACTATGAGATCTAGGAGAATCAAGCGGTTGCCGCTTACTCGGGAGAACGGTGAAATCTGTGGAATAGTAACGGCGAGAGATCTCGTCGAGGCGTTTGCGAACTCCGTGTAGCTATCGAACATTAATTCTCATAAGCAGCGGTTAATCGTTAAATCACCCGATTGATTCTCTCTGTTAGGCTGCGCCACATGGATTACAAAACCAACGCGCTACAGTCGATTGGTAACACGCCGCTAGTCAGACTGAACAAGATCGCGAAGGGACTGGATGCTAACATCTTTGTGAAGCTGGAATTCTTCAACCCGACCGGCAGCTACAAGGACAGAATGGCTCTCGCGATGATCGAGGGAGCCGAAAGGGAGGGTAAGCTAAAGCCGGGCGATACGGTCGTGGAGTACACTGGAGGCAGTACGGGAACTTCTCTCGCGTTTGTTTGCGCGGTCAAGGGGTACAAGTTGAAGATTGTGACCTCTGACGCTTTCTCCGAGGAAAAAAGAAACACGATGAAAGCATTTGGGGCGGAGCTGACGGTCGTCCCGAGCAAGGACGGCAAGATTGATCCGGAACTAGTCCCGCGGATGATGAAGCTCGCCGAGGAGTTTGGCAAAGAGCCCGACACATTCCAGACAAACCAGTTTTACAACAAGAATCAACTGAAGGGGTACAACGTTCTGGGAAATGAGATCCTAAACCAGCTAGATGGCAAGGTAGACGCATTCATCGCGATAGTCGGAACAGCTGGCTGCGCGATGGGCGTGGCAGAAGTTCTCAAAGCGAAAGATAAGAGTATCAAGGTTTTCCTGCTCGAACCGGCCGAGTCGCCACTATTATCAAAGGGAATAAAGGGCACCCACCACATCGAAGGGACCGGTGTCGGTTTTATCCCGCCGCTTTTGAATCGAGAGCTCTATGATGAGGTCATTCCAATCTCCACCGCAGATGCGATTGAGACTGCCAGGAAGCTCGCGAGAGACGAGGGAATATTTTGCGGCACTTCATCAGGCGCGAACGTCTTGGGCTCACTCCAAGTAGCGAAAAAACTAGGCGCTGGCAAAAACATCGTCACGGTTATCGTGGACACCGGGATGAAATATTTGTCGACTGAAGTATTTCGCTGATTATCTGAGAACGACTCTCAGCTGGATGCATTTCGAGCCTATCGACTACATCATTTTACTGAGGGCCGTTTACTGACCGAAATTCCGCCTTTATTAGGCAAAATCGATTGGGAATAAACCCGCATTAGTTCGGGATTGTAGACATTAAGCCATCAGCCCATTAATGACTGATACACGATTGCAAGCCGAATTCCCGCTTGACCGAAGACCGGCATCAATTGTTCGCTAAGAGGTATCTGATTTATTTTGATAAAGATAAGGGAAGCTCTCCCTGACATCTTCGAGCGTCCGTATGCCGTAATCGACCCGAGCACTAAAGCTCAGATTGCCATGTGTCTTCTCGCTTTCCACGAGATGGACGCCTTGCCGGTGGGTTTCACTGTTGGGAAACGGAAGTATGTGATTTCCGGGTACTCCTGTCTGTCAAGACTACTTCAGACCGCTCCAGTAGATTACGCGAGATTCCTGGATAAACCCTCACAGGCGCTTTGCTTCGAACTCGCAACAGTTCCGGCTGAAGGGGACCTCGAATCCTTGCTTGAGGTGTTTGAAAAAACGCGATTTGGATTTGCTTGGGTGGAAGATGTAAAACACTCCAACTTCGGCGCGCTGGCAAGTCTCAGGGATTTGCTTCCGTTATTTAGTAAATCAATTATTAGTACGGATATGTCGGTGGGAGAAGTAGCGACATCCCCGATCTTTTCACTGTCAAAAGAAACCAGCCTGAAACAGGCTCTGAATGAAATGATCGAGCGGAAGGTCAGGAGAGTTCTGATTTCTGAAACTCAAAAAATTGTATCTGATCGACAGATAATCGATTACGTTTTCCGCATTTCTAAATTGGATGAAGCCGGTCGTAACCCGTCCACTCTGCTTGATGCTGACTTCGGCGACTTGGAAAGCGTACGGCTGCAGAGGATTAGCTCGAGGACAAAAATCAACAAAGCGGCAGCTGCGCTTTATGCAAAGGGCGGGAGAGGAGGATGCCTAATCTGCGAGGAGGGAGTCGTGACCCCTTGGGATGTGATCATGAAACCATGGAGAAAAGAGAGACTTGCAATATCAGAGTCTGTGATGGATCGAGAGCTACTTCCGGTTAAACTGCATAAATAAAAGAAATCTTCGCGATTCGCGTCGGAGCGAATAGGTCGACGCCGACTGTGAGAAGTCGGGCTAAAGATCTCCCCAGAACAGTAGTGGGATAAAAATGAAAAGAGGGAGTTGTTATTGAAAACCAATTCGCGACCGAGAGTCGGTGTAGATGGGACAGTCCGCCAATGAAAAATCGTCTGAACAGAACCTTCCACGTTCGATCTTTGTCCGGCAGGAGGACCCTCGGCAGCACCTGAGCGAAACCGCCGACTCAATCTTCTCTGACCGGTTCATGGCTTTTCTCGCTCTACTGCTCGTTCCCATCATCATTCTCGAATTTGTCGTCACGCTTTCATCAACGGAATATGACTTTCTGGAGATCTGCGACTGGACGATAATCATCCTCTTCATTGTGGAATATGTCACCAAACTCTACCTTGCAAAGAATCGATGGGCCCACTTCAAGTCGCCGTGGCATCTGCTCGATCTCTTGATAGTCTCCATTCCGTTTGTACAGTTTCTCCCGTTCTTCGGGTTAAAGGCGAGCGGCTCCGCCTCCCTGCTTCTCAGACTGCTCAGGCTCCCGCGAGTGGTTGCTGCGGCGGGGAGGGCGACATCTGGTAGGGATCACAACAACGTCGCCGTGACACAGTCCATCGAAGAAGGTGAGACGATCATAAAGAAAGTTGACGCCTCTACCTTATCTACTAATTCTGGGCCTGTCACGCTGACGTGGGACGAGCTAAGCTCTGCACTGACCAGCAGGGAGCAGGCTTGGATTGACATCTACAATCTTTCTGATGACGGATTTTCACGGCTGAGTAAAATCATGCAGATAGCGGAACCGCACTTCAAGAGCGGGATGATCGACGAAATCTATCCACACATCGATTATCTTCAAGACGCATCGTTCATCTTCCTGCAGTCGGGAGAGATCAGGTATCCTGAGACCTCTGCTAACTTTCTCAAAATCTCGAGATCCGGCTTTATCATGGTCTGCACCAACACGAAATTAATTTCCATTTCCAGACATGACAGCGATCTTTTGAACCGAGTTTCGAT
>Ga0187784_10003173_pt1 | contig 13265 bp, 14 predicted proteins | sample 1015_SJ02_MP15_2_FD_132964 | JGI IMG/M metagenome (GOLD analysis project Ga0187784, IMG submission 132964) | Tropical peat soil microbial communities from peatlands in Department of Meta, Colombia - 1015_SJ02_MP15_20_MG | ecosystem: Environmental > Terrestrial > Soil > Wetlands > Peat | place... | reverse complement strand
TGACTTGTGTCGACGGAGATTCTTCGAGCAGCTTCTGATGACGCCGCTGGATCGAACACTCGCGCTCGCCCAAGCTGACGACCTTGCCGTGCTCGTCGGCGAGCACTTGAAACTCGATGTGCCGCGGATGCTCGACCTGAATGCGCGTATTCATTTCGATGAAATTGAATTTGCCGTCCTCATAGAGGAACTCGACCGTGCCGGCGCCCAGATATTTGATGTCGCGCATCGCCTTGGCGACGGTTTCGCAGATCTGGTCGCGGGCGGCGACGTTGAGCGCAGGCGAGGGGCCTTCCTCCCACACCTTCTGATGACGGCGCTGCAGCGAGCAGTCGCGCTCGCCAAGATGGATGACGTCGCCTTTGCCATCGCCGAGCACTTGAATTTCGATATGGCGCGGGCGTTCGAGATATTTTTCGAGATAAAGAAGGTCGTCGCCGAACGCCGCCTTCGCTTCGGCGCGCGCGATAGCCAGGGCGGATACGAGTTCACTCTCCGCGCGGACAACCTTCATGCCGCGGCCGCCGCCGCCGGCTACGGCCTTGAGCATGATCGGAAAACCTATCTCGCGTGCCAATTGCTCCGCCTCCAGGTCGGAACCAAGGCCACTCTGCGAGCCGGGGACGGTGGGAATGCCAAGCTCGCTGGCGGCGCGTTTGGCTGCGATTTTATCGCCCATCAGGCGGATATGCTCGGGACGCGGACCGATGAATTGCAAATTATGATCGGCGAGAATTTCGGCGAAGCGCGCGTTCTCGGAGAGAAAGCCATAACCCGGATGCACGGCATCGGCGCCGGTGATTTCGCAGGCAGCGAGCAAGGCTGGAATATTCAGGTAACTGTCTCTGGCGGGCGGTGGGCCGATGCAGACGCTTTCGTCCGCGAGCCGTACATGCATGGCGTCCTCATCTGCGGTCGAATGCACCGCCACGGTGGGAATGCCGAGCTCCTTGCACGCCCGCAGCACCCGCAGCGCGATTTCCCCTCTATTGGCGATGAGAATTTTATCGAACATCTCACTCGATGATCATCAGCGGCTCGCCGTACTCGACCGGCTGACCATCCTCGACAAAAATCTGGCTCACCGTACCGGCGCGCGGCGCCGGGATTTGATTCATGGTCTTCATCGCCTCGATGATGATCAGGGTTTCGCCCGCTTTCACTTGGCCACCGAGCTCGACGAAGGGCCGCGCTCCGGGCGAGGGACCGAGATAAGCGGTACCGACCATCGGAGAAATAACGATGCCGGGATGTTGGCTCGGCTCGGCCGTGAGGGCAGGCGGTGGCGCGGGTTCAGCGGCGGAAACAGCGGACGCTTCGAGGCTTGCCGCCCGCGGCGCAAAGCTGTTCAGGTTACGCGCGACCCGCACCGATACGCCGGCTTGCTGAATTTCGATTTCGGACAGGCCGGTTTCGTCAAGCAGCTTTGCCAGCTCGCGGATCGCATCGCGATCGATCGCGGGCATCTTTGCCGCCGGCCGGCTGTCGGGCTTGCGCGCCACGGTCAAACCTTCGCGCGATCTTTGGCGCCGGTCAAAACGGCGAGCTCGTCGATCGCGCGCGCATAACCGTCGATGCCTTGCCCGCAGATGACCGATCGGGCGGCCTGCGACACGTAGGAATGACGGCGGAACGGCTCGCGCGCGCGAATATCGCTGATGTGCACCTCGATGACCGGCACCTCCAGCGTCAGCAGGGCGTCAAGAATTGCAACGGATGTGTGCGAATATCCGGCGGGATTGATGACAACGCCGGCCGCATGCCTGGCACGTGCCTCCTGGATCCAATCGATGATCTGACCTTCGTGATTGGACTGGCGGAACTCCACTTCAAGCCCGTGGCGTTTCGCCGTCGCGCGGCACAGCTTTTCGACGTCGCCGAGCGTGGCATGACCATAAATTTCCGGCTCGCGCACGCCGAGCAGATTGAGATTGGGTCCGTTCAGGACATAAATGATCTTCGGCATTTCGCGAGCTGCACCCGGCTGGCGTTGCCGCGGGCAGCACCCGCAGCACGAGCCCGTTTATAGGGAAGGCGCCTGCAAAGGGGAAGCCTGCCGGCCTCGATCCGGCGGACAACAGCCGGCGCATCGCACGGCGAAACCGGCTGAGCAGCTAAAGCCGAAAATCGAGCTACTTTCGCTCCGCGTTGATTTTTTCGCGCAGCGCGTCAAGTCCGACCGCGCCGACGACGACTTCGCCACCGACCACATAGCTCGGCGTGCCGTTCACGCCGAGCGCATCGGCGAGCTTCATATCTTCGTCGATTGTGCGTTTCACCTCGTCGCTGCTCATGTCCTTCTCGATGCGCGCCATGTCGAACCCGACTTCCTTGGCAACGGCGAGCGCACGCGCCTTGTCGGCCGGGCCGCGGCCGCCGAGGAGCTTCTGGTGAAACTCGATGTATTTTTTCCCGGTTGTGTCCTGCATGCGCGCGGCAACGGCGACGTGCGCGGCTTCGACCGACCCCTCACCCAGGACCGGGAACTCCTTGAGCACGAATTTCAGATTGGAGTCCGTCTTGAGGAGCGTAAGCATGTCGGGGAGGGCGCGCTTGCAGTAGCCGCAATTGTAGTCGAAGAACTCCACCATCGTGACATCGCCCTGCGGATTGCCGAGCACGACCTGGTGCGGCGACGTAAACAGCGTCGCTTTGTTCTCCACAACTGCGGCGCGATGCTTTTCGGCGTCGGCCGCTTGCTGGCGCTTCTCCAGCTCGGCCATGACATCCTGCATCACCTCGGGATGTTCAAGCAGGTAAGATCTGATGATGCTCTCGATTTCCAGACGCTGGTCAACGGAAAAATTCTGCGCTTGCGCCGGAATTGCGGCCGGCCCGACGAGAAATAACGCGAGTATGATTAGAAATGCCGTGCGCGCGGTGAAGATCATTGTGAGTTTCCTTTTACGATTATTGGGTATTGCGAAGCGGGCTTTTTCCCTTGTTGAAAGCGACGATATCGTCGGCTCGCACCCAACCGGGCGATCCGACCGGGAACCGGGTCTTGGCGCGCGCCGCTAGCTCGCGCGCGGTCTTGTTGTCGCCGCGCGCAAAGGCCGCTTGCGCCGAGGCGAGATCGGCGTCGGCGAAATCGTTGGTGTGACCATAAGCGAGCGCCAGCTGTTCATAGGCGTCGCCCGATTCCGGCTCTTTGGTAATGGCCGCGCGCAGCAGCGGTATGGCCTCCTGCGTCATCTTCGGATTGTTGGTGGCGATGAGCGCCTGCCCCAGCATGATTTGAATGAGGGCGGGATTGGGCGCCAACTCGACGGCGCGGTGCAGCGGCGCGATCGCGTCCATTGGGCGTCCGCTTTCCAGGAGCGCCTGGCCCTTGAGCTCGTAGAAATACGGATAAGTTGGCATCGCCTCGATCATGCCGTCGATTTGCGAAATAGCGGAACGAATATCGCCAAAGCGGTAAGTGGCAATGGCGTGCGCATAACGCGCCGGCATGCTGCGGTCGGACAGCGGATAGCGCCGCAGCACCGCGTCGGCCCGCTCGGTGAAACCATAAAGCTTGGCGCGCATCATGTCGTGGCGGAACTGCAGCTCAGCCGGATCCTTTTTGTCCCAATATGGCGTCTTGACCAGTTCCGCGAGCGCGGCCATGCGTTCGGCGGGCATCGGGTGATTCTGCAGATACGGATCGATATAGGCAGCCGAGAACATCATCTCGTCGGCGAAGTGCTTAAACGTGTCGTACATGCCCTTCGCCGACTGGCTGGTCATGGTCAGGAAGCGCACGCCGGCGCGATCGGCTTGCTCCTCTTGGGCACGCTGATAAGCGAGAAGCGTGTGCAGCAGGTATGACTGCGGTGCATTTATGAGCGCGCCGCCCACATTGGCCACGTCCATGCTGCCAGACTTGGCGCCGGCGGCCATGGCGCCGACGCCAAGCAACATCGCAACGATGGCTACGGTCTGCGCGTTCGCCAGTTCCTGGCGCATCTTGGACAGATGGCCGCCGACGATGTGGCCCATTTCGTGCGCGAACACGCCGATCAACTGATTGGGCGTGGTTGCTTGCTTCAGCGCGCCGGTGAAGACGAAGATGCGGTGTGCATCCATGACGAACGCGTTGAACACATTTTCGTTGATGATCACCACCTGCACATTTTGATTACCCAGGCCGGCCGCGTGCAGAAGCGGAGCGGTATAATCGCGCAGCAGCTGCTCGATCTCCGCGTCGCGAATCATCGGGATGCCGGCAGTGGCCCCGGTCTGCGCGCGCGCCGGCACGCCGCCCAGCGCGATTGCGGCGGCGGCGGTAATTGCAACGGCGCGTGACGCTGGTCTCGCCGGGCACGCCTTGCTAGAGGGTCTGGCGACGGTCATCTGGGAAGACGTCGGTCCCTTGGTCTCGCGACCGAGGCTATGGATGGAACCGGTTACGGTCAACACGAGGCCGGCGTGGCGGTCGGACGAAGCCCTAGGCAGGGAAGCCCGCGAATGCGGCAGCACCGGGGCGGCTCAGCAAGCGGCTTTTCGCAGGCGTAATCATGCTTGAGAGGGCTAAAAGATTGTTGCAACCGTCGGCGCGGAGCGCCGTGCCGCCATTTATGGTGATGGACGTGGTCGCGGCGGCGGCGCGCCTCGAAGCTCAAGGCCGCCGGATCATCCATATGGAAGTGGGCCAGCCGGCGGCGGGTGCGCCAAAGACTGCAGTTGACGCGGCGAGGGCAGCACTTTCGTCGCCGCTCCGTTATACCGAAACCCTCGGTATCGCGTCGCTGCGCCAGCGCATCGCGCGGGCCTATGCCGAATGGCACCGGCTCGACATCGATCCGGCCCGCATTGTCGTAACAACCGGGTCCTCGGCCGGGTTCATCCTGGCGTTTCTCACTGCGTTCGAGCCCGGAGATCGTGTGGCGGTGCCGCTGCCGGGTTACCCGCCCTACCGCCATATCCTCACCGCGCTCGGTTGCAAACCGGCCGGGATCGAAACCAGCGCGGCGACGCGCTGGTCCATCACCGGCGATTCGCTGCTCGCTCGCCATCGCTTAAGCCCGCTCAAAGGTGTGGTGGTGGGCTCGCCGGCCAATCCGAGCGGCACGATGATGACCGCGCCGGCGCTCGCCGAGCTGATCCGCTGCGCCGAGGATGCCGGTATCATCGTCATTTCGGACGAAATCTATCACGGTCTGGATTATGCCTTTGCCGCGGAATGCGCCGCGCGCATTTCGCCCGACACCATCATCATCAACTCCTTCTCAAAATATTTCTGCATGACCGGGTGGCGGATCGGCTGGATGGTAGTGCCGCCGTCGCTGATACGGACCGTCGAGCGGCTGCAGCAGAATCTGGCGATCTCGGTGCCGACACTCTCACAGATTGCCGCAGAAGCCGCCTTTGATGGCCGCGCCGAACTGGAAGAAGTGCGGCGGGGATACGAGGCCAATCGGCGCATTTTGCTGGAAGGCCTGCCGCAGGTCGGCCTTGATTCATTTCTGCCGGCCGATGGCGCATTTTACCTTTATGCGGATGTCTCGCGTTTCTCGACCGACAGTTTTGCTTTCGCTACGCGCATGCTGGACGAGGCCGGCGTGGCGGCGACGCCCGGCGTCGATTTCGATCCGATGCGCGGCAAGAGCTTCCTGCGTCTGTGCTATGCGGGCGCGCGCGAGGAGATGTACGAGGCCGTTGAGCGGATGAGAAACTGGCTGAAGTGAAAGAGACGGACGATGAGCGACGCGCCATTCGATATTCTGCGCAAAGTAACGACGGCAACGATCACCACCATGTTGTTGCGCAAAGGCATCCGGCGCTGCTGGATGCACGGTCCCAAACCGCTTGTTCCCGGCGGCGAGCGTGTCGTTGGACGTGCATTCACTTTACGCTTCATCCCGGTGCGCGAAGACGTCGCCACGCCTGAAAGCTGGGGCAAACCGATTTCGACCAGGGCGGCAATCGAGGAAATGCCGGAAGCCACCGTTGCGGTTGCCGATGCCATGGGCGTAACGAGCGCAGGCATATTCGGCGATATTCTTTGCGCCCGCATGAGAAAGCGAAACGTCGCGGCGCTTGTCACCGACGGCGTCGTGCGCGATCGCGCGGGCATACTGATGAGCGGTCTGCCGATCTGGTGCGCCGGCACCGCGGCGCCGGCTTCCGTTAACGGGATGACCTTCATCGGCTGGCAACAGCCGATCGGCTGCGGCGGCTGTGCAATATTCCCCGATGATGTCATCGTTGCCGACGATGACGGCGCCGTCGTGGTTCCGCAGGCGCTGATCGAGTACGTCGCATATGAGGGCGCCGAACATGAGCTTTACGAAAGCTGGGTGTTTGGCGAAGTCGAAAATGGCGTGAAGCTGCCCGGCCTCTATCCACCGGACGATGCGGCCAAAGCGCGCTATGCGGCATGGCGCAAGTCGCGGTCGTGAGCGGCTGAAAGAGCGAGGATGTTCTTCGCTGCTTCGAAAATTCTCGGCTTCTTCACGTTACCTTCGAACGTGTTGATGGCGATCGGCCTGATCGGCCTCATCCTCTTGTGCACGCGGCTCACGCGGCTTGCGAGCTGGCTCATTGTGACGAGCCTTGTGCTCATCGCTGTTGCCGGATTATCGCCGCTCGGCAATGCGCTGATCTTGCCGCTCGAGCAACGCTTCCCGCCTTGGGACGCTTCGCACGGACCGCCCGACGGTATTGTCGTGCTTGGCGGTGCGATCTCGCCTGATGTATCGGCGGCGCGCGGCGCGGTTGCGCTTGACGAGGGAGCCGAACGCATTGTCGCCGCCGCAGAGCTGGCGCGGCGCTATCCGTATGCCAGGATCGTCTACAGCGGCGGGAGCAACGCACTGATCTTCGCCGAAAGCGCCGAGGCCCCGTTTGCCGTTCAGCAGTTGGAAGCTCTCGGCGTCGCGCGCGACCGCATCACCTCAGAGGAGCAGTCGCGTAACACAATCGAGAACGCGGTGTTCTCGCGCCTGATTGCCAACCCAAAGCCGGGCGAGCGCTGGCTTCTGGTGACGTCGGCCCACCATATGCCGCGCGCGATGGCGGCGTTCAGGGCGGCAGGCTTCCCCGTAGAAGCCTATCCAGTCGATTGGCGCACCCGCGGAATGATTGATGCGACGCAACCCTTCGCGTCGCTGGCCGAGGGCCTGCGGCGAACCGATACGGCCGTGCATGAGTGGATCGGTCTCTTGGCTTATCGCCTCGCCGGCAAGACGAACATCTTGTTTCCGGGTCCCTGACGCGGTCTCAATCCGGCCGTTAACTGAACCTTTCAACTCTTGTCCGAAGACATTGGCTCACTGGGCGCGATTGATTTCGGCCGTCTGTCGGTAAGATGTCGCGACGGCTCATGATTCGCGAAAGGGGCATCTATGTCCAGCGAAGGGCCGGTGGCGCCGGCCAACGCCGCCGCACCGGCTGCCAAGAGCGTTTGCGCCAACACCGATTCGAGTGCCGCCGGTGCATGGATCGAGACCGCGTTCGCGGTATTTTTCACCGTACTAGCCGTGGTCTGTGTTTCGTTTCTCGCTGCGATGATCGGTTTGGCGTAGGCCGCCGCGTCTTGTCGCAAGGAAATGGACATGTCAGGTGTCGCATCCGCCGGGAGCTGATAATCCATGGCGCTGCACCTGATCATCGGCAATAAGAACTATTCCTCCTGGTCGTTCCGGCCGTGGCTGGCGATGAAGGTCGCCGGGATCGCGTTTGCGGAGACCGTCGTCTCGCTTGATGCGCCCGACTTCAAGGCGCGGGTGACGGCATTGAACGGCGCCGGCAAGGTGCCGGTGCTGATCGACGGCGAGGCCCGGATATGGGAATCGCTGGCGATCCTGGAATATCTGGCGGAGAAATTTCCCGGAGCCGGTTTGTGGCCGGCGGCGCCGGCGGCGCGGGCGCATGCGCGCGCCGTCTCGTCGGAAATGCATGCGGGCTTTGCGTCGTTGCGACGCCGTTTGCCGATGAACGTTTGGCGGCCCGTCATCCCCCGCGCTCTCGATGAGGCGGCCGCCGACGTTGCGCGCATCGACGCGATCTGGAGTGAGTGCCGTGCCCGCTTCGGGGCCGGGGGCCCGTTTCTTTACGGCGCGTTCGGCGCGGCCGACGCCATGTATGCGCCCGTCGTTTGGCGTTTTCACACCTATGCCGTCGGAGTGAGCGCCGCCGCGCGTGACTATATGCGCGCGCACATGACGCTCCCTGCATGGAGAGAATGGCGCGAAGCGGCGATCCGGGAGCCTTGGGTGTTGCCGAACAATGAAGCCGACTGGCCGGACGTGCCGCGCGAGTAAATCCGTTCAACCGAGGCGCCGCTTAAGTTCGTCAAGGAACGGCCGCTGGTAGGCGATGATCTTAACCATCGCGATCGGCAGGGTGAAATAAGCGATGCGGTCGACTTCCGGAAAGCTTTGCCGCCGTCCGGATCGCGGCGGCCATTCCATTTCGAAAGTATTGCTGGCGAAGCCTGTCAAATCGAGATCGGCTTCGAACGCCCAAGCGTGCACGACCTTGCCGTTTTTCTGCTTGACCGGCGCCAGCGGCATGAAATCACCGACCGCGGCAAGATTTGTTTCTTCGGTAAATTCCCTTTGCGCCGTCGCCAGGAGGTCGGCGCCGGGCTCGGCCAGCCCTTTAGGAATGGTCCAGGCGCTTTCGTCCTTTTTCGCCCAGAACGGTCCGCCCGGATGGGCGAGCAAGACCTCAAGGGATTTACCCTTGCGGCGGAATGCCAACAGACCGGCGCTGATTTCTTCCCTGCGACGCATCGGCGCAATTTAACGGTAAACTGCGGCTCTCTACCGCAGGTCTTGCCAAACGGGCCGTTGTCTGCATGATTTTGTCACGATTGCGCCCACAATGCCGGGTGCTTCGACCGCGCCCAATGAGCGGGCCTGCGAGACGACACACCGAGCCATTTCCTGCACGGGGAGTTTATACCAATGCGATATCCAGTTATCGCCGCTGTTGCCGCTTGTGCGGCTCTGCTGGCGCCGGTTGCCAATCCCACAGCCCGGGCCGACGACGCGCCGAAGGACGTCAAGGGCTTGTATCTTTTGAGCGATTATCCTGCCGTCACTTTGCGGCCGGGCGAAACCTCTTCCATCAATCTAAAACTGCAGAATTACGATCTGGCGCCGGAGCGGCTGGCGTTGTCGGTTTCCGGGGTCCCCGCCGGATGGACCGCGACGCTGATGGGCGGCGGCCAACCGGTCGCTGCGGCGATGCCGGCGACCAATTCGAGCGTGTCGCTTGAATTGCGGCTCGACGTGCCGAAGAACGCCGAAATTGGTACGCAAACGCTCACGGTCACCGCCGCGGGCGGCTCAACGACCGTGGAGTTGCCGGTTGCGGTGACGCTTGCCAAGGATCTGCCGGCCAAGCTGACTTTGACGCCACAGCTTCCCGAGTTGCGCGGCACCTCGAAGTCGAGCTTTGAATTTCAGCTCAACATCAAGAACGACAGCGGCAAGAAACTGACCGTGAGTTTGGCGGCGCAGACGCCGCAAAATTTCGACGCGTCATTCTCCGAGCAATATGGCAGCCAGGAGCTCAACGCAGTTCCAATCGATGCCGGCCAGAGCAAGACCGTCAAACTCAAGGTGACACCGCCGAACACGGCGGCAGCAGGAAGCTACAAAGTCGTGGCAAAAGTCGGCGCTGAAGATGCCGCGGCGACCGCCGATCTCACCATGGACATCACCGGCCAACCGAGGCTCGACATCAGCGGCCGCGAAGGGCTGGTCTCGACCCGCGCTTCGGCCGGCAAGGAAACATCGGTGCCGGTCGTCATTACCAATACCGGCACCGCGCCGGCTGATGACGTCGAGCTGTCAGGGTCGGCGCCGAGCGGATGGAAGATCACCTTCGATCCGAAGACGGTCGACCACATTGCGCCCAATGCCAATAAGGAAGTGCAGGCTCTGATCACGCCCACCGAAAAGGCTATCGCCGGCGACTACGTGACAACGATCCGGGCATCGACCCGCGGCGAGTCGGCCTCCACCACCTTCCGCGTTACCGTGACGACGTCCACGCTCTGGGGCATCGCCGGCGTCGGCATCATCGGTGTCGCGCTGCTCGTCATGGTCGGAGCGGTCGCCAGGTTCGGCCGGCGATGACCGCGGAAAACGTCATCGAGGCGAAGGGCCTCACCAAGCGCTACGGCCGCGCGGTGGCGGTCGATCACGTCTCGTTTGCCGTCGGCCGCGGTGAGATCTTCGGCCTTCTCGGTCCAAACGGCGCGGGCAAGACCACGACCATCCTAATGATGCTCGGGCTGACGGAGATTTCCGCCGGCGAGGTGCGCGTACTCGGATTCGATCCGGCGCGCGAGCCGCTTTCGGTCAAGCGTCGCGTCGGCTACCTGCCGGATACCGTGGGCTTCTATGACCAGCTCACCGCCGCCGACAATCTGCGCTACACGGCGCGGCTGATCGGCTTCAAGAAGGCCGAGCGCGAAACGAAGATCAAAGACGCGCTTGAACGGGTGGGACTGGCCGAGTTTGCGGAAAAGCGCGTCAGTACTTTTTCCCGCGGCATGCGCCAGCGCCTGGGACTTGCCGAGATTCTCATGAAGGACGCGCAGATCGCCATCCTTGATGAGCCGACTTCCGGGCTTGATCCGCACGCCACCGCGGAGCTGCTTGCTATTATCCGCAGTTTCAAAGCCGCGGGCGTTTCGGTGCTGCTCTCCTCGCACTTGCTGGAGCGCGTGCAAAGCGTGTGCGACCGCGTCGCGTTGTTTGCCGGTGGCAAGATCGCGCTGATCGGCTCGGTGGCCGAGCTCGGCCGCCAGGTGCTCGGCGGCGGTTATGTGGTCGATATCGAAGCCGACGGCGCTGGTCTCGCTGAGCGGCTGGCGCTCATTCCCGGTGTCAGCGGCGTTGAGCGCACCGGGATTGGCAAGCTCAGGCTGCACGCCGACCGTGACGTTCGTCCGGAAGCGGCGGCCGAGGTGGTGGCGATGCAGGGCCGCCTGAAATATCTCGGCGTGCAGGAACCGAGCCTCGACGCCATCTACACCCGCTATTTCGAGACCCGGCCGGACGAGGAAATGACCATGAAGGAAGGAGCGCGCCATGCGGCGTGAGGGCTCGGCCTTCCACGGCCTCGGGGTGGTGATGCTGAAGGAGCTGTCGGACCACCTGACCAGCGTGCGCATGCGCGTGCTGGAATGGCTCGTGGTGCTCGTCGCACTCGCCGCGCTCTATGGCGCCATCCAGCAGATCAAGGACACGACGGCGGAAGATCCGTTCCTGTTCCTGCGTCTGTTCACCACTTCGCGCGACCCGCTGCCGTCATTCGTCTCCTTCGTCTCCTTCCTCGTTCCGCTGATGGCAATCGGGCTCGGCTTCGACGCCGTCAACGGCGAATACAACCGCCGTACGCTATCCCGCATCCTTGCCCAGCCGATCTATCGCGACGCCTTGCTGTTCGGAAAATTCCTCGCCGGGCTCATCACGCTTGCGATCAGTCTGATCACGCTGTGGCTGTTGGTGGTCGGCCTTGGATTGTTGCTGGTCGGGATTCCACCCGGGGCCGAGGAGATCGGCCGCAGCTTTCTCTTCTTGCTGGCGACGATCATCTACGCCGGGGTGTGGCTCGCGCTGGCGCTGCTGTTCTCGATCGTCTTCCGTTCGGCCGCGACGGCGGCATTGGTGACGCTCGGGATCTGGCTGTTCGTCACCTTTATCTGGCCGGTGCTTGCCGGCGCGGTGGCGCAGATCATCGTGCCGCTCGATCCGCGCTATACCGCGCTTGGATTGCCGACGCCGGGAACGGCCCAGGCGGAGCAAATCCTGGCTCGACTTTCTCCCTCGACGCTGTTCGCCGAGGTCGTGGTGGCGATTCTCGACCCAACCACCCGTTCGCTCGGGCCGATCTATCTCAGCCAGCTTCAGGGCGCCGTACTTGGCGCGCCGCTGCCGATCGGCGAAAGCATCCTCATCGCCTGGCCGCAGACGGTCGGCATGATCGCAAGCGCCATTCTGCTCTTCGTCATCGGCTACGTGACGTTCCAGCGCCAGGAAGTACGCGCCTAGCGGTCTTCGTGATAACGCGAGGGCGGCATTTTCTGCCGCCCCTCGCGCCGTTGACCCATCGAGGTTACACGTTCACAACCGCGACGATTCTCATATCGCGCGGATTGACGATGATGAGCTGGTCGTTCCAGACGAAATAGCGGAAGCCACGCCATTCCGGCTCGATCTGCACCAAGGTGGGCGGCACCGCAACGATATTGACGCTGCCGCGAGGAACGACGGTTCCGACCGCCACATTGAAGTCGACATTGCCGGCCCTCGGAGCATTGGGCGCATTCAGCACCGTATTGCGGATTTGCGTGCGTTGCTCTTGGGAAAACTGCACATTGCCACCGGCTGCGTTGCCCTGGAGGCCTTCCAGTCCGTTACGCGGTCGTTCCGCCGCGGTTGCCGGACCGCTTCTTTCCTGCTGGGCGGTGTTCGGCCCGCGCTGCGGGCTCTGCTGAGCGGTCGTCCCACGATTGGTTTGCTCGCGTATAGCTGCGTGCTTGTGAGTTCCGCGCGGCGGCTCGGCGGCGGTTTTCGCGCCGGTTTTTTCGCCCTGGGCTGTGTGGTCGGTTTTCGCGGCCCCGTCCGGCGCCTCCTTTTGCTCCTGCGCACTCCGGTCCATTTGGCCCGCAGCCTGTCCCTTGTTCATTTTCATTTGCTGGGTGGCTTGAGGCGTTGCCTGGGGCGCTTTGTTTTGCTCCGGTTTGTCTTGCGCCGCAGCGATCCCGGCTCCCGCAATAAGCGTCAGCGCGGCTATGCCAGCGAGCAAGGTGTTACGGTGAATGCTCATTCAACTGTCTCCTCTACATGCTCTTTCGTTGGTGCCGTCTTAAGGGCGGTCCACGGGAGCGAACGCAGGTTCGGCGGGAAAGTTTCAGTTCCATGTGATAATTTGCGAAAGCGGCAGGAAAAATAATGCGCAAAGACCGACAATCCGTTCACCTCGCGTGCTTTGCATGCCGATGGCGGCCGAATCGGAGGGGGGCTTGTGAAAGCACTGAGATCGACAATCGACACTGCGTCGCCGGAGTTCCGTGCCAACGAAGCGGCGATGCAGGCACTGATTGCTGAACTGCAAAAGCGTCGCGCCGAGGCGGCGGCGGGCGGGCCGCCGCGCGCCCGCGAGCGCCAGCTTTCACGCGGCAAGCTGTTGCCGCGCGAGCGCGTGATGACGCTGATCGATGCCGGCAGCCCGTTCCTCGAATTATCGCCGCTCGCCGCCAACGGCATGTACGAGGACGCAATTCACGCCGCCGGCATCATCACCGGCATCGGCCGCGT
>Ga0187784_10003172_pt1 | contig 13265 bp, 11 predicted proteins | sample 1015_SJ02_MP15_2_FD_132964 | JGI IMG/M metagenome (GOLD analysis project Ga0187784, IMG submission 132964) | Tropical peat soil microbial communities from peatlands in Department of Meta, Colombia - 1015_SJ02_MP15_20_MG | ecosystem: Environmental > Terrestrial > Soil > Wetlands > Peat | place... | reverse complement strand
GCCCTCATCACCCGGCACGTGGGGGCGACCGGCACCGAGGTCGGCCACATCGAGGCGACCGGGGCGGTGAATTTTCTCGATCTCGACGACATTCCGGTGATCGAAGAAGGCGAGCCGGTCGATCCGCGCAGCGTGATCGCGCTGCCGTTCGACAAAGGCCGGCCGCTCCTGCCGGCGTTCCGTCCGACCCTCGACGATCCGTTCCTGCGCCGGCTCGACGCCTCGGGCAAGAAATGGGTGATTTTCACCGATCCGGCCGGCCAGCCCCAGCTGCTGCTGGAGGCGCACCATTTTCTGCGCGACGTGCTGTTCGACCAGGTGTCGGTCCGGCCCGAGGTTTATTGGCACCGGCCGATCGTGGTGACCGACCCGCGCACCAAGCTCGGCGACGTGATCGGATTGATGAAGGTCACGCCCGAATACCCGGGCGACGACGTGGTCGACAACGACGTCATTCTCATCTGGGACAAAGAGCGGCGCATTATCACCGGCGCCGACCTGCTCGGCCGCCTCCTGCGCGGCATCACCGGCAGGGACGTAATCCCTCCCCCGAAGGGGGAGGGTGGCGCGCGAAGCGCGCCGGGTCGGGGAACCAGTAAACAATAGTCAGCGATCAGTGATCAGAAGCATATTGTTTCTTCTGATTACTGACCGTCGATTACTGATAACCGATTCACCCCACCCGGCCGCGCGCTGCGCGCCATAGCCGACGCTTCGCGTCGGCGTTCTTGATCATGAAGAACGGCGGCCGGAGGCCGCCTATGCACCCTCCCCGTTCCGGGGAGGGATGGCGCGTCACTCCTCCACGAACGTGCGCAGCTTGCGCGCGCGGTCGGGCCGGCGCAGCTTCTCGAGCGCCTTCGCCTCGATCTGGCGGATGCGTTCGCGCGTGACGCCGAAGGTCTCGCCCACTTCCTGCAAGGTGTGCTCGTTGGCGCCGCCGAGCCCGAAGCGCATGCGCAGGATGCGCTGCTCGCGCGGGGTGAGGTCGGCGAGCGCCTCGGCGACGAGCTTGCCGAGTTCGCCGGCCGCCGCCGCCGCGAGCGGGTTGTCCGCATCCGGCGCTTCGATGAGATCGGCCAGCGTAGCGTCGCCGTCTTCGCCGACCGGCGCGTCGAGCGAGATCGGCTCGGGCACCGTAGTGAGCGCGCGCTCCACCTGGGGCAGCGGAATGCCGGTGCGGGTCGCGATCTCGCCCGGCGCCGGATCGCGCCCGTAGCGCTGATAATGGCGGCGCCGCTCGCGCGACACCTTGATCGTGGTCTCGGTCACGTGCACCGGCACGCGGATGGTGCGGCCCTGATCGGCGATGGCGCGCGCGATCGACTGGCGGATCCACCAGCTGGCATAGGTCGACACCTTCACGCCGCGGCGGTGGTCGTACTTTTCCACCGCGTGCATAAGCCCGAGGTTGCCCTCCTGGATGAGGTCGAGCAGGTGCAGCGAGGTGAAGCGCCGGTACTTCTTGGCGATCGCCACGACCAGGCGCAGGTGCGCGCGCACCATCTCTTCCTGGCCGCGCCGCACTTCGCCGCGTGCGCGGGCAACCGCGCTCGCGCTTGCGCCAAACGCGTCGATCGGCAGGCCGACGCGACGCGCCAGCGCCACCGTCGCTTCGTGCAGCTCCGCCGCGGCGGACGCGCCAAGGCGGTGACGGTCGCGCTCGATCTGGCGCAACGCGCGCTGCTCGTGATCGACCATGGCGATCAGCTCGGCGAGCCGGTCGGGATGCAGGCGCACGCCCGCCATCGCGCCGGCGAACTTCGCCAGCAGCGCGTCGAGCCGCGCGCGCCGCGGCTTGGAAATGTCGCGCCCGCGGGCGACCGCGTCGACGCGCGCCTTCGCGAGCTGGGCGATCTCGTTCGCCGGGGCGGAAAGGCGGCGCACCCGGGCGATGACGGCCGCCTCGCGGGCGTCGGTTTCGTGCGGGTCGTCCGCGTCGTCGTTCGCGTTGGCGTCGGTCCCCGCTCCGGCCGCTGACGGATCGCCGTCGGACTGGGAGAGATCGACGAGGTCGCGCAACGACCGGCGCTCCTCGCGCAGCTCCTCGCCCCAGCGCGCGATCTGCCCGACTACCATGGGCAGCGCGTAGAGGTTCTTGAGCAGCGCAAGGTGCGCCGCCTCGATGCGCTTGGCGAGCGCGATTTCGCCCTCGCGCGAGAGCAATTCGCGTCCGCCCATCTGGCGGAAGTAGGTGTCGATGAGATCGCGCGACAGAACGCCGTCGTCGTCCGGCTTCGCCGGACGCTCGGCAACGGTCGTCTCGTTCTCCGGCACCGGGGCCTCTGCGTCCTCCACCGGCACCTCGCGCACCAGCGGCTTCGACCGGAGAACCTCCGGTTCCGCCTCGATCGCATAGGCCGGGGCGGCCGGGCGGCGATCCTCCGGCCGGGTCTCCTCCTGGAGCAATCCGCTGTCGCGCGACAAATCCATATCCAACGTTCCTTCGCGGGTCCCTGCTCGCTCAAGGCGAGCCATTGCGGCGGCTGAACCGGCTTGCCGGTTCAGCCGCTCACCGCCAAATCAGGGGATCTTCCGAAGCCCTTCTTCCCGGCGTCGACCCCGGCCAAACTCAGCCCAGGGCCGCGGAAACCGAGGCCGCGCGCCCCATTCGGGGGCAACGGTTCGCGCGCCACGCTCGCCGGCCTGAAATGGTATTTTCCTCGCCATATTCAAGCCTTGAGCAGCGCGGCCGAAGGAGGTGCGGCACGCAACCGCCAGTGGCGGCCGCACCCGCGCCTTGGGCTCCGGCAAGCAGTGCCGGCGGGCGGGCCTGCGCCCGGTCGCCGGCGCGGCCATCAAGCACGACCCGCCGAACCGATCAAGCGATTTGAGGGGCGACCGAGCGCCGCCCGGGTTAAGCCCCGGCAGCGGTTGTAAAATCGCCCTCCCCCCTCGGGCGCTTGTATGGCGGACCAAGCTTCTTCTTGCTCCTCGCTATTGGCTATTGAGTCGTAGCCCGCATGGAGCGCCCCGCCTTTGCTCGCTGCGCGAGCTTCGGCGGGTTTGGCGTCCGCCGAAGCGCAGAGCGCGAACGTCGGGGCTACCGCGCCTGACGCTACGTCGCCTAATGCGACATGAGCGTCGGCACGGTCATCGAGGCGAGCATCCCGCGGGTGACGCCGCCGAGGATGAACTCGCGCATGCGCGAGTGCCCGTAGCCGCCCATGACCACGAGATCCGCGCCCTTGTCGGCGGCGTAGTTCAATAGCGCGTCCCTCACCTCGATATCGCCGCGCGCAACGCGCTCGACCGTGACGTTGAGGCCGTGGCGGGCAAGGTGCTCGGCCACGTCGGCGCCCGGCATTTCGTCGCTTTTGGCCTGTTCGACGATGACGACGTCGACCTGACCGGCGCGGGTCAGGAGCGGCAGGGCGTCGGCGGCCGCGCGCGCGGCGGCCCGGCTTCCGTCCCAGCACACCATGACGCGGTCGAGCTTGAGCCCGGCCTTGTGGATGTAGGGCACCATGACCAGCGGCCGCCCGGATTCGAACAACGCGCCTTCGGCGATCAGCGTCTCCGCCTGCTCCGTGTCGGGCTCGTCCTGGCCGACCACGGCGAGGTCGAATCGGCGCGCGATCTGGCCGAACTGGTCGTAACCGCGCGAAACCGTGGTGGTCGTGACCTGCGTGCCCGCCGCCACGCCGGCGTCGGCGGCTCGCTCCTCGAACGCCGCCGCCGCCGCGGCCGCCGCCTGCTCGCTCTCCTCGAGGAGCCGCAGGAATCGCCGCGCGCCGGGTCCGCTCGGGTCCGGCATGATCTCCGGCTCGTAGGCGAAGGCGACCCCGGTCAGGTGGGCGTTGAAGGCGGCAGCGAGCGAGATCGCATAGGCGCCCGCGTGATCGACAGGCCCCAGAGAGAGCTTCACGACGACGTCTTTGATCATGGCGCTCAAGCCGCCTTCTGGATGGACGAGCGGATGGCGGGAAATTCCTCGGCGGTAAGCGTCTCGCGCTCTAACAGCAGCCGCGCGCCTTCGTCGAGGTCGGCGCGGCGCCGGCGCAGGACTTCAGTCGCGCTGTCGAACGCCTTGGCGGCGATGTCGCGCACCGCGAGGTCGATCTCGCGCTCGGTCGCCTCCGAGGCTTCGACCTGGCCGGTCTGCTGGCCGGTGAGGAACGGCTGGGGCGGCGGCGCGTAGGTGCGCGGGCCGAGCGTCTCGTTCATGCCGTAGCGAGTGACCATCTGCATGGCGATTTCGGTCGCGCGCTGCAGGTCGTCGGCCGCGCCGGTCGAGAGTTCGCCCGCGAAGATCAGCGCTTCGGCCGCGCGCCCGCCCATGAGCACGGCGACGCGGTTTTCCAGATCCGAACGCGCGAGGAGAAAGCGGTCCTCGGTCGGGCGCTGCATGGTGTAGCCGAGCGCGCCGACCCCGCGCGGAATGATCGAGACCTTGTGCACCGGATCGACGCCCGGGAGGCTCGCGGCGACGAGCGCGTGGCCCATCTCGTGATAGGCGACCCGGCGGCGCTCCTGCGGGTTGAGCACGCGGCTCTTCTTTTCCAGACCGGCGACGATGCGCTCGATCGCCGCGGTGAAGTCGTCCGTTCCGACGGCGTCGGCGTGGCGGCGCGTGGCGATGATCGCCGCTTCGTTCACCAGGTTGGCGAGGTCGGCGCCGGTGAATCCCGGCGTCAGCCCGGCGATCTGGTCGAGGTTGACCGCGGGGTCGATCGCGACCTTCTTGATGTGCACCTGGAGAATCTCGAGCCGCCCTTTGCGGTCGGGACGATCAACCAGCACCTGGCGATCGAAGCGGCCGGGCCGCAGCAATGCCGGGTCGAGCACCTCGGGCCGATTGGTGGCGCCGAGCAGGATCACGCCGGTGGTGGGATCGAAGCCGTCGAGTTCGGCGAGCAGCTGGTTGAGCGTCTGCTCCTTCTCGTCGTAGCCGCCGACCGCGCCGGCCATGCGGCTGCGGCCGAGCGCGTCGAGTTCGTCGATGAAGATGATGCAGGGCGCCGCGCGCCGCGCCTGTTCGAACAGGTCGCGCACGCGGGCGGCGCCGACGCCGACGAACATTTCCACGAACTCGGATCCCGAGATCGAGAAGAACGGGACGCCCGCCTCCCCCGCGACCGCGCGCGCGAGCAGGGTCTTGCCGGTGCCGGGCGGGCCGATCAGGAGAATGCCCTTGGGGATGCGGGCGCCGAGCCGGCCGTAGGCCTTGGGATCGCGCAGGAACTGCACCACCTCCTGCAATTCGAACTTCGCCTCGTCGACGCCGGCCACGTCCTTGAAGGTCGTCTTGGTGTCGGTCTCGACGTAGACCTTGGCGCGCGACTTGCCGATCGTCATCAGGCCGCCGAGGCCCTGGCGCTCGGCCATGCGGCGGAAGCCGTACATCCAGATCAGATAGAAGATGAAGATCGGCAGCGCCCAGGAAAGAATCGTCGACAACAGCGTGTTGGTCGGTTGCCCGGTTACGGTGACGCCGTGCGCCTTGAGCACGTCGGCAAGATCGGGATCGACGCGGACCGTGTAGAACAGCTTGCGGCCGTCCGGCAGCGGCTCCTTCAGCGTGCCCTCGATGGTCTCGCTGCCCACCAGGACGCTCGCGATCTTGTTGTCGTCGAGCAGCTGCTGGAACTGGCTGTAGGGGATTGTTTCGACCTGGGTGTAACGCAGCCACAGGAACTGAATCAGCATCACGCCGAGGAAGGCGATAAAGACGTACCAGGTAGCGAACTGCTGCTTGCGCTCCTCCGGCTCCTTGCGCGGGCGGTCCGCGCCCGGGCCTTTCTGCGCGCCGGGCTTGTCCTGATAACCGAGCAGTTCCCGCAAGTACCTGGGAAGCGCGGGCTGCGTATCCTTGGACGGCTTGTCCAGCATGTCGGCCTCCGAAGCCCGCCCCCATCACCGCGATTATCGAGGAGGACGCCGCCTGCCGCAATCGCTCGCCGCACCAACCGATGCGCCCGTGCGCGCGTTTGTGCGCGGCTTTCGCCCGCGCGTGGGGTCAGCCGAACAGGCGTTTCTCGATTTCGCCGACCGGCAGGTTGACGTAGTCGTGCGCGATTTCGGCCTTGATCGCCGCACGCAGCCGACCGGGAAAAACGTGGCGCAAGACGCCGAGCGCGTGCGGCGGGGCGACGAGCACGATGTGCCGGGTCTTGCCCGTCATGACGGCCTGGTCGAGTTCGGCCCCGAGGCCGCGCAGAAAGGCATCCTCGACCTGGTGATGCCAATCGGTCTGCTCCACCGCGCTGCGCGAACCGCCCACCGATGCGAACTTGCGGCCCGGCACGTCGCTGCCCTGCTCGTGGGTCGAGGGCACCGGATGCTCCTTGACCTCCCGCGTGTGCAGATTGGGAACCAGGGCATCCCCGATGTTTTCCAAAATCAGCGCCTTGCGGCCGTCGCAGACGACCACCCAGTCGCCGGTCGCGCTCTTCAGTTTTTCCATGACGCACCTTCTCTAACCATAGCTAATGCGCGGGCTCTAACCATAACTAATGCGCGGGCCGCGGCGTATCAACGGCCGCAAAAAAGGCGGCGTGTCCGCAACCGCGAACCACGCCGCCGGCCGCCCCTGTGCATCTTAGGCAGCGGACTTGATGTCGACCTTCTTGGTCACCGCGGGAGCGGGCTTCGGTACGCTTACCTTGAGCACGCCCTTGGTGATGGTCGCCTTGATGGCGTCCGGATCGATTCCCTCGGGAAGCTCGACCGACCGCGCGAACGAGCCGTAGCTGCGCTCGACCACGCGATAGTTTTTGTCTTTCTGCTCCTTCTCGGCTTTCTTCTCCCCGCGGATCATGAGGACGTTGTCGGCGACGTTGATCTCGACGTCCTTTTCCTCGAGGCCGGGAAGCTCGAAGGTCAATTCGAACTCCTTGTCGGTCTCGCTCGCGTCCATCTTCGGCGTCAGCTCGGTCGCGCCGGCCGCGAAGGTGGGGAACCCGCGCGAGAAGTCTTCGAATACCCGCTCGACCTCGCGCTGCAAGGCCGTGAACGGGTCAGAGGTGCGGGCCCACGGGCTTAATCGCCCGCGCCCGATCGGGATGAGCGATTTGAGGTTCATGGGATCCCTCCATTCTTGACATGCCGCAATCGGCGGCACGCTCAATAAATCCCACCGGCGGCGGGCGGGCATTGATCCAGGTCAAATGCGGCAGACATTCCCCCGGCGGGATGCCGGACCGTGCATCAGTGCGACATCATGACCGGCGCCGTCATCGAGGCGAGGATGGCGCGCGTGGTCCCGCCGAGCACGAATTCCCGCAGGCGCGAGTGGCCGTAAGCCCCCATGACGATGAGATCGGCCGCGCAGTCGGAGGCGTGGTTGAGGATGGCGTCGGCGACGGAGATTCCGACGCCGCCGATGCGCTGCAGTTCGACGGCCACGCCGTGGCGGGCGAGCAGCTCCGCCACGTCGGCGCCCGGAATTTCGTCGCTCTTGACCGCTTCCGTCGTCACCACCACGACGTCGACGGCCGCGGCACGCACGAGCAGCGGCATCGCGTCGCCGAGCGCGCGGGCGGCGGCGCGCCCGCCGTCCCAGCACACGAGCGCACGGTCGAGCTTGAACGGGTCTTTGTGGATGTACGGAACGACGATGACCGGCCGCCCGGAATCGAACAGCGCAGCCTCGATGATCAGGTCCTCGGGCGCAATCTTGTTCGGCTCGGGCTGCCCGACGACGGAAAGGTCGAAACGGCGCGCCAGCTGGCCGAAGATGTCGGGCGCGCCCGGCAGCGTGGCGGTAAAGACGCGAGTCCCCGCCGACACGCCGGCGCGGCGCGCCGCGGCGTCGAACCGGGCCGCCGCCGCCTGCGCGGCCGCCTCGCTCGTCTGCCGCTGCGCCTCCAGGAGGCGCGCCGCCGTGGTGTGGGCGACCGAGCGGCGGATGCCCGGGACATAGGCAAAGACGACCCCGAGGATGTGGGCGTCGAACGCCGCGGCCACGGAGACGGCATAAGCGCCGGCGACGTCATGGTCGCTGGCGACGTTGACGAGGATGCTCTTCATGGAACGGCCCGCAAATGCACCGATGATGTCCTAGCGGGCGGCGCAGCCAGGCGAGTTGCGCTAAATCAATTCAGGGCACGTTGCAACGAAGTTGTAAGAAGAGCGCGCCGGCGTGCTTCCATACCAAGACCGGCGCCCGTAGGCCGCCGATGCAGTGGCGTATTTTCAAATATCCCGGCGCTGCCGTTGCCGGCGTGATTAATGGTGATGTTTTCGCGCCCGATAATGCCGCGCGTGATGCACCGCGACGACACCGCGCCCGCGCCCGAGACATTTTTCGCCGTTGCGGACCGCATCGGCGCCGTAATGCGTCATGGCGTGGGCATGCGCCGCCGCATATCCGTATTGGGCCACGGCCTGTCTTATTTGATCGCAATTGGCCTCGGATTGAGCCCATGAGTAGCTTGTGGTGAGCAATACAACTCCAGCCGCAACCAGGATCCGCTTCATTCGACGGTTTCCTTTCCGAATGTCGTTAAGTCCCGATACTCCCGGGCGCCCTATACGCGAACGTGCGGAGGTAGGGAAGTAGGAGTAGTGATCATTGGTTACTGGTCGCGGCGGCCGCCCAGGCGACGAGCGCGGTCGCGGTTTGCCGAAACGCCTCGTTGAGCGCGGCGGCGGCGGCGGGCGCATCGGTGCCCTTGGATGGCGCGGTCGCGTGGAAGGTCTTGGCGTCGAGGATCTTGCCGTCTTCGCCGAGGATTTTCGCGGTCAGCTCCACCTCGGCGAGCGGCGCGCCCGCGGTCAGAAGCTGGAAGCTGCGGATGTCGACGAGCAGCCGATAGTCCGCCTTGACGTCGTCCGATTTGCGTTCGACCGAGCCCGCGAGGTTTGCGTTCTCGAAGCCCTGGACGAGACGCGCCTGCACCAGCTTGAGCAGCGTGTCGGTCCATTGGCCGCCGGCGACCGGCGCGAGTGCGCCGCCTTGGCCGCGCGCGAGAATCCTCTGCGTGTCGTAGGCGATCGGCGCGGTCGGGTCGGCCACGGCGAGCTGCCCGCGCGGACTCCCGGTCAACTTGATGCCGGTCGGCGCGGCGAGATCGTAGGCCGGCGGGGGCGGCAGCGGCGGCGCGGCGCCGGTCATGCGCTCGAGCCCGGCGACGATGCCGTCGACCTTCTCCGAATTGCGCGCCAGCGCCGCCGCGAAGGTGTTGATGTTCGCGATGGTGTCGTGCAGCGGCTGGGCGTTCTCCGAGAGTACCGTGTCGACGCGGTGGAGCGCCTGGCGCGCCGCCTGAGTCATGCTTTCGCCCGACGCGGGATCGGCGACCAGCACGAGCCCGGGTTGCGCCGGCGCGCCCGGGCTGCCGCCCTGCAGCGAGATCACCGGAACGCCGGTGAGCCCCTGAAATTCCAGCCCGGCCTGGGTGTCGGCGCGCACCGGGGTCGACGGCACGACCGCGATCGTCGCCATCACCTGGCGCGGATCGTCGGGTGAAAGGCGCAGCTCGGTCACCTCGCCGACGCGGATGCCGTTGAACAGCACCGCCGCCCCGGTGAGCAGCCCGGAGACCGCGTTCTCGAACCGCACGTGATAGACGGTCCGTTGGCCGAGCCCGCCGACGTTGTTGAGCCAGTAGACGAAGCCGAACACCGCGGCGATGACGGCCAGCACGAAGGCGCCGATGAGGGAATAGGGCGCGCGGGTTTCCATTTGCTCAGCCTCGATTGTCTGCGGGCGCAAGCGCGCGGGCGCGCTTGCCCTTGAAGTACGCCTGCACCCAGGGATGCGGGCAGGCGAGCACCTCGGCGATCGGCCCGACCGCGACGATCTTGCCGTCGGCCAGCGCGGCCACGCGGTCGCACTCGGTGTACAGGCTGTCGAGATCGTGGGTCACCATGAAGACGGTAAGCCCGAGCGTCTGCTGCAGGGCTTCGATCAGCGCGTCGAAATCGCCCGCCGCAATCGGATCGAGGCCCGAGGTGGGTTCGTCGAGAAAGACGATCTCGGGATCGAGCGCGAGCGCGCGCGCGAGCGCGGCGCGCTTGGTCATGCCGCCGGAGAGTTCGGCGGGAAACTTTTCCCCGTCCTCGGGGGTCAGGCCGACCATCTCCAGCTTGGCGATCGCGAGTTCGTCCATCAGGCGCTGGGAGAGGCGCAGGTTCTCGCGCATGGGGAACTGCACGTTCTGCAGCGTGGTGAGCGAGGAGAACAGGGCGCCCTGCTGGAACAGGATGCCCCAGCGCCGTTCGACGGCGCGCGCGGCGTCGTATCCCGCGCGGTCGAGATCCACGCCCATCACTTCGATGTGGCCCGCGCGCCTGGGCAGCAATCCGATGATGGTGCGCAGCAGGACCGACTTGCCGCCGCCCGAGGCGCCGACGAGGCCGAGAATCTCGCCGCGCCGCACGTCGAGCGAAAGCTTATCGAGCACGGTCTGATCGCCGAATCCGACGGTCAGCTCGCGCACGCGGATCGCCCAATCCTGCGTCGCTGCGTCCATGTCACATCCCGATCGAAGCAAAGAAGATCGCGAACAGGCCGTCGAGCACGATCACCAGAAAGATCGATTTGACCACCGACGTCGTGGTTTGCAGCCCGAGCGACTCGGCGCTGCCCTGCACGCGCAGGCCTTCGCCGCACGCCACGATGCCGATCACCAGCGCCATGAACGGCGCCTTGATCATGCCCACTTTGAAAGTGGTGACCGAAATCGCTTCGCGCAGCCGCTCGATGAACACGCTCGGGCTCATGCCGCCGTAGAGCCAGGCGACGAGGCCGCCGCCGTAGAGCGCGGCCACCGAGCCGAGGAAGGTGAGGATCGGCAGTGCCACGACGAGCGCCAGCACGCGCGGCAGGACCAGGATTTCCACCGGATCGAACCCCATGGTGCGCAGCGCGTCGATCTCCTCGCGCATCTTCATCGAGCCGAGTTCCGCCGTGTAGGCGCTGCCCGAGCGGCCGGCGACCATGATCGAGACGAGGAGCACGCCGATCTCGCGCAGGATCAGGATGCCGAGCATGTCGACCACATAGGCGTCGGCGCCGAATTTGCGGAAGTGGAAAATGCCCTGCTGCGAGATGATGCAGCCGATCAGGAAGGTGATCATCACGATGATCGGGACCGCCTGCCAGCCGACCCGGCTCAAGTGGTGCACCGTGGAGGTCAGGCGCAGCCGGCCCGGATGCGCCACCACGCGGGCAAGCGCGAGGCCGAGCGCGCCGAACATCTCGAGGAACGGCTTGAACTCGTCCTTGGCGCCGACGGTCGCGCGGCCGAGGCTTTCGAGCCCGGCCCGCAAGGGATTGGGCCGGGCGTGCGGCGCGGGCGCTCGGAGGTCGACGCGCCGCAGCTCCGCGAACAGGCCGCGATAGCGTTCCGGCAGGCGGGCAAGCTCGGCCTGCTGGCCGCGCGCGGCCGCGCCGCGCACCAGGCGCTCGATCAGCCAGGCGCCGAGCGTGTCGAGCGCGGCGACGCCCGCCATGTCGATCGTGAGCGAGCGCGCCGACGCGGCAGCGGCGGCAGCGGCTTCGATCAGCCGTTCGAGCGCGGCGACGTGCGCGCCGGTCCACGGGCCGGAGGCGACAAGCTCCAGCCGGTCGCCGCGCAAGGTGACATCGAGCAGCGGTTCCATGGGGGCCTTGGTTAACGCGCGACGCTGCTCGCGCATTTGACTTGCGTCAATTCGCGCGGCTCGTCACGAACGATACGCCGGTTGGTCTAGCGCAAAATAGCGTTGAGAATTTGCGCCAAGCGAGCGCCCCCCTTCGCCAATTGGGCTCGTTTTATCTTGTCGGCAGTCTGATCATAAGTCTCTCTGTTGCCGAAATGCACGTCCCAACGGTGATTTGGCGCACTGGTGAAGCTAAGTCCCGCAAACGCGGCCTGCGCCTCTTTGACGGTATCGCTCGCCCAAATGGCCGCCCAACCGTTGATCGGTCCGGGCGCAGCCGATACGGCACGAGCGACAGCCAGCATCGCCGCGTCGGGAGCTAATCCCCACGCCTCGGGAATCTTGTCCCATTCGGCATGAAGATTGAGCTCTCGCTCTGCGTCGTTTATCGCGTTTCCTCCCGTAGTCTCGGTATTGGGGTCAAGTCCGGTCGCATCGGGATCGACCGGCGTTCCATTGGAATCGAGATAGATCGCACCCACATGGAGCGGCTGGTGGATGTCTCCGACAAAGTGGGCCAACAGAAACAACGCCTCTTTCTTGTCTTTGATAGAGAATGGTGCGGGAGCCGGCCGATCCTGATCCTGCAGCACCGCAATGCATGCGTTTATTGCGCTCACGACATCGTGGTCGTTGGTTCCGACATATCTCCGGTCATAACCATCCCTTTGGATCGCCACGTCGGCGAAGTGGAAAGCCTGGTGGCAGCCGCCGGCCTTGCCTACGATATACGTGCAATTGTACCAGTTGCGTTTGGCGTAATCTTCCATGCGACGCTGCTCAGGGGATATTTCAGGAGACCCGAGCTTTGTCTCGAACGGTTCGCACGGCGTTCGATATTCGGGATGCAAATAATCCGGCAAGTAGGCGAATGTACCATCGTCCTTGTGTACCACGCTGCGCACGCAGTCCGGCCATGGCGCGGCGACCTGCAATGTGAAGCCCAGGATTTCTTGTACTTTTTGTTTGGCATTGTCCGTTAGCAGCTGATCGGCGACGGCGCCGACCATCTCGTGCCCCTGGTAATCCCACGCCAAGGCGGGCGTGCCTGCGGCAATAGAAAGCAACAGACCGCATATCCATGTTCTGATTCTCATGGCACCTCTCCAATTTATTCGGCTAAAGCGCGATGACTTTTGTTTCGGCGGGGCGCGCCAGCGCGCGCCCCTTTTTAATCGGTCGATCAATCTATACGTGATTGTTGATCCTGTAAACCTGAGCCGCGACCAGAGAACGGCGCGATCTACATCATCCGCAGGCGCGCGAAGATCGCGACCTTGACTTGGTCGAGCACGAAGGCGAGCGCCACGCAGGCGGCAAAAACGCCGGCGACGACGGCGAGCGGCAGCGGCAACATGAGAATGCCGTTGACGGCGAGCGTCGGGATGATCAGCAGGTCCGCGATCGAGCAGAGAACGACGACGAGGCTCGGCCGCGAGGACCACAGGCGCCGCCGCTCGCGCACCACGTAGAACACGCTTTGGCCGCTGAACACCAGCGTGACCATCGTCAAGGTGCGCAGCTCGCCGATGTCGAGCTCCAGCCGATATTTGCCGAACGCGAGCACCGCGACGCAGAAGACGAGATCGAAGAGCCCGATGACGACGCCGGCGAGGGTCAGGCTGCCGATCCGCCAGGCGTTCGGCTGCGGCGAGGGACGCACGTTGTCGGTGGTC
>Ga0187784_10003171_pt1 | contig 13266 bp, 14 predicted proteins | sample 1015_SJ02_MP15_2_FD_132964 | JGI IMG/M metagenome (GOLD analysis project Ga0187784, IMG submission 132964) | Tropical peat soil microbial communities from peatlands in Department of Meta, Colombia - 1015_SJ02_MP15_20_MG | ecosystem: Environmental > Terrestrial > Soil > Wetlands > Peat | place... | reverse complement strand
GGCCAAGGCACGGCCAAGGACAAGTACGCCGCGATGAATTTGGCGGGGATTCACACGGTGGAGACACCGGCGGATTTGGGGTCCACGGTTGCCGCAGTGTTGAAATGAAGCAAGAAAGAAGTAAAGAAGCAATGAAGCAACGAAGCAAAGATTGCTTGGCTACGCGCGGAAGTTGCGGATGTCCATAACGATTTAATGAAGTAAGGTTTTTCATGGCCTCCTTGCTTCGTTGCGTCATTTGAGCGTTGAGGAGAATTTTGTGGCGACTGAACGCACATTGGCAATTATCAAGCCGGACGCAGTTGGCCGCGGCCAGCACGGGGAAATCCTGGCGCGCATCCAAAAGGCGGGGTTCAAGATCGTTGCCATCAAATCCATGCGAATGACAAGGGAAGAGGCTGGCGGGTTTTACTACGTTCACCGGGAACGCCCGTTTTATGGCGAACTCACGGACTTCATGAGTTCAGGAAAAATCTTTGCCATGGTCCTGGAAGCGGACGGCGCCATCGCCAAGTGGCGCGACACCATGGGCGCGACGGATCCGAAGAAGGCTGCTCCCGGCACGATTCGGTACGACCTGGGCACGAGCATCGGCAACAATTGCGTGCATGGCTCCGATGCGCCGGAGACTGCGGCGTTCGAGATCGGTTATTTCTTTTCTGAGCTGGAACTGATCTGAACGCGCACTCCCCTCTTTGGAAGCACTTACAGCACGCCGGACGTTCGCCAGAAATTTTATTGATGTGAATTTGAATGCGACTGAGGCATTCCGGAGGTCCCCGCGGTGGGCGAACTCCCGGCATTCTTGCGAAGCACGATTTTATCGCCCTGCAATTCGTAGCGGCTGTCTCGCCAGACCGCTCGTGCTCCCGTATAACTGGCCGCCCAAACGATAAAACCCAAAAGGTCACGAATGGGGAAGAGCCAGAACGCCTTCAGGGCCACGGGATCGCGCACGACCCCCCAACCCACCAGCCACGATTCCAGTATCCGGTTCAGAACGGCAGCGCCGAGCAGCCCCAGTCCCAGGCCTGGCTTACCAAGCGCTATCGTCGCGGCCAGCCCTAGAAGTCCATAGGGCAAAGCGAAAATCAAGCCGCTGCCGAAATGTCCTTTCGGGCGCGAGTAGCGCGTGGATTTGGCCCAGCGAAATTGATTGTGCCACATGGCCTGAAAATTCTTCTGATGGACCACGTGCTCAATGATGTGGTGCGAAAGCAAGACGCGATAGCCGGCATCGTCAATCAGGTGGCCGATCATGAAATCGTTGGCGAAATAGTTTCCCAGCGTCTGGTAGCCGCCAATGCGCGCCATGGCCTCTTTCTTCACGGCAATTGTTGGGCCCAATCCGAACTTCATGCCTTCCAGCAGATTAGCCACCAGCACGCCTGCGGTCATCTCCACGGACATGCCGATGCCCGTCAGCCCCGACCAGAATCCCGCGGTGTTTTTGCCACGATATACGCACGTAACCATGCCAACCTTTGGGTCGAGAAGTGGAGCGACCACTTCGCGCAGGTAGTTGGGAGCGACTTCCACGTCGCTGTCGCTGGTCACCAGGATTTCGTTTTCTGCCAACTCGGTCAAACGCGAAAAGGAATAGGCGGGCGGGTTGGGCCAGGGCGGAATCCCGTTCACTAATATCTTGCACGGAACTTGCGGATAACATGCGCGCACTTCCCGTACAACACCCAGCGCGGGGTCGTCTTCTTCATCCGCCGCGAAGAGGAGTTCATAAGCGGGATAATCCTGGCGAAAAAAACCTTCCAGCTTCTCCTTCAGCCGCACTTCAAGACCGTGCACCGGTTTGAGCACGGAAACGGGTGGAAAATCTTTCACGCGGGAGAGGGCATCGATCGCCTGCCGCGCATCCCGATGAAACTTGATGGCCCCGGCAAGGGCCAATCCCAGGAAGATTGTGGAGGTCAGCGTGCCGATAAGGGCTACACCGAGCAGGAGGTGGAGAATTAGCACAGGTTGCGCCTCGCGATGTTGCGGGGTCCGTTGGGACCCGAAGCGCGCATGGTCTCAGGAAAAAACGCGCTTTTTCGCGGCAATGTTTCCACGACCTGTCGTCTCTGCCACCAGCTTGGCCGGTTCCAGCACGTAACCCGACTTAACTCCGTCGTCATAAAACATCTTCACAGTTTCCAGCGAATAATCGCTCAAATCTTTCCCGATCAGGTGCAATTTCCGTAAGACGTCGTTCGTGACGGTAATGATGTGGCACCCGCTCTGCTCGGCATGATAGATGTTCAGGAGTTCGCGCGGACTTGCCCAGATCAATTCGGATTGCGGATTTTCCCGCAGAATAGCCACGGCTTCGGCCATAAGCGGTATGGGATCGCGACCTGTATCCGCGATTCTTCCTGCGAAGATGGATACGTTAGAAGGTGCGCCTCCGCGCAAAGCTTTCGAGACTTCGCGCACCTGTTCCAGTGTCAGCAGCGCGGTCACGTTGATCTGGATGCCGTCCTGGCTCAAGCGACGGATCAGCGGGTACATCGGCACCCGGCGCGTGTTTGTCACTGGGATTTTTACGTAAACGTTGGCACTCCAGGCCGCGATGTAGCGCGCCTGCGATTCCATCGTCTCTTTGTCGTCGGCGAGCACTTCGAAGGAGACCGGCCGGTCCGGAATGAGCTTGAGCACCTGCGCCGCAAACTGTTCATAATCCGGCACGCCGGCCTTCCTCATCAGTGTCGGGTTCGTTGTAAATCCTTTGATCAAGGGTTGCCGGCTGAGCTCCTGAATTCCGGCAAGGTCGGCGCCATCCCCATAGATTTTCACGGCAAGCTGGGACAGTGACTTCATCGCGCCGCCCCGTTGGAATGCGCCTGGAGAATCCAGTCCGCCGCTTCCCGAAGCGAATGCACAATTGCGTCCGGCGGGCGCGCCGGATGCTTTTCCCGATACCCCTGATCAATCAAAACCGTGCGGCACCCCGCGTTCTGTCCAGCTTCTACATCGCGCCAGCGGTCCCCGATCATGAAACTCGCGGAGAGATCAATTTGGTGCTTCCGGGCCCCTTCCAGGAGCAGGCCAGCTTTGGGCTTGCGGCAATCGCAATTGTCGCCATCCCCATGGGGGCACACAAAAAACTCATCTAGCGGCAGCGCCGCGGCCAATTTCCGGTTGATCGCGTCCACACCTTCTGGCGTCGCCAGGCCCCTGGCGAGATCCGGCTGATTCGTCACCACCAGCAGCTTGAATCCTTGCGCCTTCAATTCCCGGAGTGCACTCTCCGCTCCCGCGGCAATATCCAGTTCAGCAGCACTTGCCGGCGGATAAGGCTTCCCGTCCCGAACCACGGTCCGGTTCAGCACGCCGTCCCGGTCCAGAAAGACCGCTCGCGAAAGCTTGCCTGCATTCGCGGTTGCTTCCCATTTTGTCTGCGCGATCTTCACCGCGGGATGTGTCACCAGCAAATGCCAGACCACCGCCTGAAATGCTTCGGTGTGGGGCGTAACATGGGCCGGGTTGACCGTCGGAATCACGATGCAGACGTCGGCAACCTTCGCCGTGTACCCGCCGTCTCGCCCGACGATGCCGAGAATTTTCGCACCGGTGGATTTTGCGAGCTGCAGTGCGGCGACTAGGTTCGGGCTGACGTTGCGCTCCAAGTCTCCGCCACCCACGGAAAACACCAGCACCGCATCGCGCGCTTGCAGCTTGCTCGTCTTCAACCAGGCCTCAAAGACGGTTGCCCATCCCTCGTCATTGGTTCGTGCTGTCAATTCGGAGACGTTGTCGGTTGGCGCATACGCTTCGCTTCCGGCAATCTTCCGAAAATCATTCACCGCATGCGAGGCATTTGCCGCGCTACCCCCCACACCGAGAATGAACAGCCGCCCGCCCGCCGCGCGCACCTTCGAAAGGAGCTGCGCCGCCTTTTCGATACAGGAGACGTCCAGGCCGGCGAGAACTTGCGCCGATTCCGCCAGGAACTTCTCCGCAAATGTGGGTTCGTGCGTCATTTCTCTCTGACGCCTCGTGCCGCCTGTTGGATGGCCAGGAAGCGTGCTGTCTCTTCGAGTCCAGCGGGCGAGCCAATCTCATAAAATCGCTGTCGAATTTCCATTCCTCCCAATTGTCCTTCCTCCAGAATTCGGGCGTAGAGTTCCGTCAAGTCGGAGGCCTGCCCCGTGGGCACTCTCGCAAAAGCCTGCGCGGAAAAAGCGCCCAGACCATAGTCAATGTACTGCATCCGCGGCGTGCGGTTTTTCTTGCTGTAGGCCAGAATCCGGCCAGCCTGGTACTCCACGTTGCTGGTGTCCCACTGCCCCTCGTTCTTGAATACCGTCATCAGGGCCAGTTTCCCCGCTCGCAGAAACTCCCGAGCCACGGCGGCATAATCACAAACCAAGTACGAATCGCCATACAGCACGAGGAAGGAATTCCCAAGTTTAGGGAGGGCATTCTTAACCGCACCCGCAGTCCCCAATAGTGCCGTACCGTCGAAGGAGTAGTCAACTTCCACGCCGAAGTCCTGCCCTTCGCGAACAACCTGCTGAATCATCTCTCCCAGATGCCCCACGCACAGCACAACGCGCTGGACTCCATGGGCCTTCAAGAGCCGTAACTGGTGAAAGATGAACGGCTCCCCATTCAATTCCAGCAGCGACTTGGGCAGCTCTTCCGTGAAGGGGCGCAGGCGCGTTGCGAGGCCTCCGGCAAGTATGGCGACTGGTAACAACCTTCCTCCCTAGTGCCGTTCCAAATTATTCCAGCAAATCCCTTCGAGAATACTCTCTCCGTGTTCGCGTCAGATGCTTGGATCGTCATTTGGTCCAGATAGTTGGGACGGTACTAGGAATGCGCCATGATGGTGGTGCCGGCAAAATCAAACTGCAATCGCACTTCGCGAAGCCCCGCGCCCCTCATCGCCCGTCGCAGCCTGGTTTTCTCTTCCGTATAAAACAACAGGAATCCCCCGCCGCCCGCGCCCACCAACTTCCCGCCTAGCGCTCCGTTCGCGCGCGCCAAGTCATAGAGTTCATCAATGCGCCCGCTGCTCATTCCCGAAGAACGCTGCTTCTTGTGTTCCCAGTGCACAGCCATCAGGTCCGCGAACTTATGCAAGTCGCCGGCTACCAGGGCGTCGCGGCTCTCCAATCCGAGCTTCTTCGTGAAGTGCAAATTCGCCAGCATCTCCGCGGAATTCTCCTGGCTGCTCTGATCCTGGTGCCGCAAAATCTCCGAAGCGGCTCGCGAAGTCCCGGTAAAGAAGAGCAAAAGGTTGTCTTCTAGATTGGCCACGGCCTCCGGAGGAATTTTCAGGGCTTCCACCTTCACGATGCCGTTACGTTGAAACTCGAAACAGGTGATGCCGCCGTACGCGGCAATGTACTGGTCCTGTTTCCCCACTGGCTCCTTCAACACGTCAATCTCGATGTGGCAAGCCTGCTCCGCCAGCTCCTGCGGAGAAACGAATCGTTGGCAGAGCGCGTGTAACGCCCGCAACAGTGCCGTCGTAAAGCTCCCCGAAGAGCCCAGCCCGGTTCCCGCCGGTATGTCCGAGAGGCTCACGATATCGAGGTACGGTCCCGTAACACCCGCGAGTTTCATGGCCTCCCGGACGATGGGGTGCTGGATATCCTCAACCTTCTCCACTTCCTCCATCTTCGAGTATTTCAGCCGGATCACCGGCCAGAAGGCTTCGCTGATGGTGATGTAAACATAGCGCGTGATGGCAGCGGACAACACGAATCCCGTGTGTTTCTTATAATAGGAAGGCAAGTCCGTACCACCTCCGCCGAGCGAAATGCGGAGGGGGCTGCGCACCATAATCATGCCGCATCCATCCTAGATCGGTTTCTCAGTGAACCCTGCGAGCTGAATTCCCCAAAGCTACCCAATTTATACGATACCATTCATACCGTTTTGCTGTATCGGCTTTCTCCTGGCGGCTTCCCTGTAATTCGGTCCTTTGTCCCAAAAACTTGGTTGCTGCCGGGCGTCGGGCAGGCGGAAACAGCGCTCGGCACGGAATGAGCCGGGACCTCGGCCACAACGGGTGAAGCAGATCTGCGCGGGAGTTGGCGAGCGCTCCGCCTGCCTTGCCTCTTTCCTTCGCCGTGTCTTGCCTGCATAATAGGCGGGCCCGCGCCGCATCTTTCGCCGTGGGAGGTCCGGATGTCCCTTATGCATCGCCGCGAATTTCTTAGCCGCAGCGCCAGAGCAGCATCCGGCGCTGTTTTCAGTTTGCATCCACTTGCGCGGAGGCTGCTGGCGCTGGCTCCGATTGGCAGCAAGTTCCGCGCAGCCGACACGGTGACGCTCGGCCGGACGGGAATTCAGACCTCGCGGCTAGCAATGGGCACGGGCACGGTTGGAGGAGACCACCACTCGCACCAGACCGCGCTTGGGGTGCAGGGCCTCGCGGCGGTGCTCCTGAACGGCTACGATCAAGGGTTGCGCTTTTTTGACGCGGCGGATTCCTACGGCAGCCATCCGCATGTTGCCGAAGCGCTGAAGCACGTTGACCGCAGCAAGGTGACGATCCTGACGAAGACCTTCTCACGCCATGCCGACGGGGTGAAGGCAGATCTCGACCGTTTCCGGCGCGAACTTGGCACAGACTACCTGGACATCGTGCTGATGCATTGCGTCACGGAGTCTGACTGGAGCACGCGGTTCCGCCCGGCGATGGACGTGCTCTCCGAAGCAAAGCAAAAGGGAATCATCCGCGCGCACGGTTGCTCCTGCCACACGATTGAGGCATTGCGCGCTGCGGCCAAATCGCCGTGGGTAGAAGTGGACCTAGCGCGCATCAATCCCATTGGCGCGTACATGGACGCAGACCCGGACACGGTGGTGAGCGTGCTGCGCGAAATGCATGCGGCAGGCAAGGGCATTATCGGTATGAAGATCCTCGGACAGGGAAGCTTGCGCAATAAGCAGGATGAAGCGTTCAAATACGCGCTTGGCCTTGGCGTGCTGGATGCTTTTACCGTGGGCGCGGAGTCGATAGCAGAGCAGAATGACGTCGTCCGCCGCATCGCCGCCGTGGCGTGAGACATGGATCCCTCTCGCGAGCTTGGGCGCACGCTGCTGATTTTTGGGGCGCTGCTGCTCGTTGTGGGCGCATTCTTCTTTTTTGGCGGTAGATTGCCCTTTCGCTTGGGGCGCTTGCCTGGTGACATTGTGCATAAGGGTGAGCACACCACGTTCTATTTTCCAATCATGAGCAGTATTGTGCTGAGTGTGGGGTTGTCGCTGCTCTTCTGGCTGCTCTCACGACTGCGCCGTTGAAGCAAGCTAGTGCCGTTCCAACTATTTGGGCCAAATGACGGTCCAAGCATCTGACGCGAACAAGGAGAGAGTATTCTGAAAGGATTTGCTGAAACAAGTTGGAACGGCACTAGGTGCAATCCCGCTTCCTGCGCTAGACTTGGGCCACTGAAGGAGGTCCGCGATGAAAGGCTCGGCAAAAGTTATCGAACAACTGAACAAGGCGCTGCGCGAGGAACTTACCGCGATCAGCCAATATTTTCTGCATGCTGAAATGTTCGAGAATTGGGGTTACGAGAAACTGTCGGAGTACATCAAGATGCAGTCGATCGGCGAAATGAAACACGCCGAGGCGCTCATGGAGCGCATTCTTTTTCTGGATGGATCGCCCACCATGCAGCCGCTCGAGCTGACCGTGGGAAAGAACGTTCAGGACATGCTGCAGAGCGACCTGGACCTGGAGCTTGGCGCGGTGAAGGATTACAACGCGGCAATCCAGATTGCCGTGGCGGAGAAGGACAACGGCTCCCGCGACCTTTTCGTGCAACTGTTGAAGGACGAAGAGGGCCATGTGGACTGGCTCGAGGCGCAGATGCACCTGATCAAGGAACTGGGCTACGAGCGCTACCTCACCATGCAGATGGGCGAGAACGAAGAAGAGGAATAACCCAGCGACCGGTGCCATTCTGCTCTCGCCACGGATCGCTGGACTGTTTCCGCAGACCTATGGATCAACTGCAACTCAATCTGCAACCGGAGCGGCGCGTGTTCACGGTCAGCGACCTGACCGCGCGCATTCGCGATCTGCTGGCGAAAAACTTCACGGACATCCTGGTGCAGGGAGAAATTTCCAATTGCCGCGAGGCGCAATCGGGCCATTTCTACTTCACGCTGAAGGACGAACGCGCGCAAATCCGCTGCGTTTTGTTCAAGCAGCAGAGGCGCGGCGTGAAATTCCGGCCGGAGGACGGGATTCAGGTTACGGTGCGGGGCTCGCTCAGCGTGTACGAGGCGCGCGGCGAGTATCAGATTTACGTGGAATCGCTGGAGCCGGTGGGGCGCGGGGCGCTGCAGTTGGCCTTCGAGCAGTTGAAGAAGCAACTGGAGGAAGAAGGGCTATTTGCCGCGGAACGCAAGAAGCCTTTGCCGCTGCTCCCAAACCGCATTGGCATAATCACCTCGCCAAAGGGCGCGGCCGTGCGCGATGTGGTGCGCATCCTGACGCGGCGGTTTCCGAATGTTCATCTGACGGTGTATCCGGTGCGTGTGCAGGGCGAGGGAGCCGCGGAGGAAATCATCGAAGCCCTGCGGTACTTCCATAAAAGACGCGCGGCGGACGTCATCCTGCTGGTGCGGGGCGGCGGTTCGTTGGAAGACCTCTGGGCGTTCAACGAAGAGCCGGTGGCGCGGGCGATTGCCGCTTCGAGCATTCCGATTATTTCCGGCATCGGACATGAAACCGATTTCACGATTGCGGATTTTGTGGCGGATGTGCGAGCGTCCACGCCATCTGCGGCGGCGGAGCTGGTGGTGCAGACGCGGCGCGAATTCGACAGACATGTTGCCGATTTGCGCGAGACGCTGGAAAGTCTGGTGCGCTACCGGCTGTTGGAGCTTTCGCGGCGCGTGCACGAGTTGGCAAGCCGGCGCGGCTTCCGGCGTCCGCTGGACTTGCTGCGGCAGGGGCGGCAGCGGGCGGATGAGCTGACCTCGCGGCTGGCGCTGGGCCTGCGCGCGCGGCTGGAGTTTTCACGAAAGCGGTTTACGAAGGCGCATCTGCGCGTGGCTTCGTTTGATTTTCGGGCGAAGGTGGGCGTGCTGCGTTTGCGGCTACAGAGGCGCAGCCAGGAATTGGGCGTGCGCGCGGAACGCTTACTGCGCAGAAAACGCGAGCGTTGGGAGCGGCTAGCGCTGCAATTGCAGGAACGCGGCCCGCTGAAAGTGCTGGAGCGCGGTTACGCCATCGCTACGGATGGAGGAGGAAACGTCCTGACCGACAGCGCGCAAGTGCAGATCGGCGAGACGCTCACGGTCCAACTCCATCGCGGCCGGCTAATCTCCGAGGTTAAGAAAAAGGAATAGCCGCAGCGCATCACCGTCAACGGTAGATCTCCTTGCGATGACCGACTTTGATGATCGTGACTGTCTTGGTTGAATCGTCAATCTCATACAGAATGCGGTAGTCACGGGAGCGCGTCCGCCAGGTATGTTCCGTTCCCTTCAGTTTCTTGCATCCGGCGGGCCGAGGGTTGTCGCCTAAGCCATGAAGCTTTGGTTCAATCGCGTCGAGAATGTGAGCAGGGAGTTTTCTAAGGTCGCGTTGGGCCTGGTTACTGACCGTTACGGTGTAAATCACTTGCGATTACGCCGGATTTCAGCCAGAGCCTGCTCCAGAGGAATTGGGACCTCACCGGAAGCCTTCGCAGCTTCATATTCACGGATGGCTTCCATGTCTTCCAAATCCTCAAGGAGTTCTTCGTAATCCTCGATATCGAGGACAACGGCGATGCGGACGCCGTTTTCGTCGGTAACAAATTGAGGCGGCTTGTTCATAAAAGTAGTCTACAACCGAGGCAGGGTCGGGGCAATTAGCAAGTCTAGGCGCGGTTCGGGAACTACTCTTCTTCGTCGGAGGAAACCTTGAGGACGGCGAGGAAGGCTTCCTGGGGAATGTCCACCTGGCCGACGCGCTTCATGCGCTTTTTGCCTTCTTTCTGTTTTTCGAGCAGCTTGCGTTTGCGCGTGATGTCGCCGCCATAGCACTTGGCCAGAACGTTTTTGCGCATGGCCGCGACCGTTTCGCGGGCGATGATGCGGCTGCCGATGGCCGCTTGGATGGGTACTTCAAACAGCTGGCGGGGAATCAGCTTGCGCAGGCGCACGGCGAGTTCACGGCCGCGCTCGTAGGACTGATCACGATGACAGATTAGCGCGAGGGCATCCACTGGTTCGCCGCCGACAAGCACATCCAGTTTCACCAGGTCGGCTTCCTTGTAGCCGGCCAGGTGGTAGTCCAGTGAAGCGTAGCCGCGGGAGACGCTCTTCAGCCGGTCGTAGAAGTCCATCACGATTTCGTTCAGCGGAAGCTCGTAGGTGAACATCACGCGCGTCGGCGAGAGATACTCGAAGTTCTTCTGGATGCCGCGCTTCTCCTGACAGAGCCGCAGGATGCTGCCCACGGAATCGTCGCTGGTGATGATCATGGCCTTGATGATGGGCTCTTCGATCTTGCTGATGTCGCTGGGATTGGGGAACTTCGCGGGGCTATCGACTTCAATGACCTCGCCACCGACGCGGGTGATGCGGTAACGCACGCTGGGCGCGGTGGTGATCAGGTTCAAGCCGAATTCGCGCTCCAATCGCTCCTGCACAATCTCCATGTGCAGGAGACCCAGGAAGCCGCAGCGGTATCCAAAACCCAGGGCGACGGAGTTTTCCGGCTCGTAGAAAAACGAAGCGTCGTTCAATTTCAATTTGCCCAGCGCATCGCGCAGCGGTTCGTAGTCGTCGGCCAGCACTGGAAACAGCCCGGCGAAGACCATCGGCTTGATGGCTTCAAAACCGGGAAGCGGCGGCGCACTGCTGCCGGCTTCGACGATGGTGTCGCCCATGCGGGCGTCGGCCACCTGCTTGATATTGGCGATGACGAAGCCGACATCGCCGGCTTCGAGTTCCTGCAGCGCGATGGGCTTGGGCGTGAGCGTGCCCAGTTGTTCGACTTCGTAGGTTTCGTCTCCAGCACACAACCTGATCTTCATGCGCCGCGCGATGCGGCCCTGCTTCACGCAAACGAGGACGACCGCGCCGCGATACGTGTCGAACCACGAATCGAAAATCAGCGCCTGCAGCGGGTTTCCCACATCACCTTTTGGCGAAGGCACTCGCTGCACGATGGCCTCGAGCACATTTTCCACTCCGATCCCGCTCTTTGCGCTGATCAACAGTGCATCTTCGGCGGGAATGGCCAACACGGTCTCTATCTGTTCCTTGACGAAGTCGGGCTGCGCGGCGGGCAGGTCGATCTTGTTAATCACTGGAATAATGGTGAGGTTGTGGCCGGCGGCAAGAAAGGTGTTCGCCACGGTTTGCGCTTCAACGCCCTGGCTGGCGTCAACAACGAGCAGAGCACCCTCGCAGGCGGAAAGCGCGCGGGAAACTTCGTAGGAAAAATCCACGTGGCCGGGCGTATCAATCAGATTCAGGCGATAGGTGTGGCCATCCTTGGCCTGATAGTGCAGCCGGATGCTCTTGGCCTTGATGGTGATGCCGCGCTCGCGCTCCAGGTCCATGGAGTCGAGCACTTGTTCGTGCATTTCGCGCTGCGTGAGCGCGCCGGTCAGCTCGAGCAGGCGATCGGCGAGCGTTGACTTGCCGTGGTCAATGTGCGCGATGATGCAGAAATTTCGTATGAACTTGGGGTCCATTCGCTTCCGTTACCGCCAGGGTTGTGCCTGATGGTGTTCCCGAGAGATAGACGGCGGGCTCAGGCGCTGGGGCGAGCACCTCTCACCCTGCTCGAAGCTTGCCGCGCGAACATCTAGTTTGCCACAAACGCGTGAACGCGTCAGCCGGGAGGGATGCTAGGTGGTGGATCATTTTGCTGTAGGCGCGTTCGGCGGAGTTATGTCCAATACTTGAATGGAACAAGCTGTCGATTCCCGCGGGGAAGAGCCTTTGATTACTTCTGATTTTCGTCGACAGTACCGTATCCCCTTCTGCCCCCGCGCTCATGCGCTCTGACAACCAAACCGGCAAACGCATCTTTGTACTCCGGATATGCCTTGGCAAAAGCCGTTATCAAATCTCGATTCTCTCGATCTGCTTCTTTGTCTTCTGCCCAGGGTGCAACCTCGTGGTCCACGGATAGATAAACCTTTCCGCCCACCCCGATAGGTCCCACGTTCAACACTTTGAACGTCGACTTGTCAAAGTTCCAGGTAAATGGCGTTTGTCCTTGGAGCAGGCCCGGCCTCTGTACCTCTCCCATTCCTTTCTCTGTCTCAGGCCGAATACCGAGTTGGAAGAACGGACCTCGGTCCGACAATTGGAGCGCAGCCGCGTATAAAATGAAGGCATTGAAACTGTGATGCTCCTGGTTTTCCGTGGCCGCCATTTTTCGCAAATCATTGGCAGATTTGCCTACCATCCCTCCGATGGCATAGTGAATGTATTGAACGTGCCAGTTTCCTTGTTCAGGTATCAGCCAGACGACGAAGACGATCGTGTTGTTCACTGTCTGGCCTTCTACGATGACGTGCGCTTCGGCAGGGCCAGGTTTGGCATCTAATGCAACCCAGCTTTCCGGGTTTGAGAGGTTTCCGCAGACTACTCGCTGCTCTTGGCTGCCGCCTGTGACTTTGGCAATGTACGTGTGAGCCACCCGCAAGTCTTTGAATGGCCCCACTGGCTTAATTAGGTTTTGAAACGCAGGCACAAACTTTTCCAAGGCGACGTTTGCCTTCGCATCAGCTGTAAATGTTGAGTAGGCGGTAGCTGGGTCGGGACCGAGTGCGTCTTGAACGAACCTAAGGGCCACTTGGCCGACGGCTTCACGGTCTTTTGGGGAGACTTCGTCATCGGCTGTACATGTTGCTGTGAAAGGCTGCAATTGTGATTTACAGGCAACGACGAGTGGAGCGAGAGTAACTGTAAGTAACAAGCAGAGCTGCACTGACATTGCTCTGATTTGCAATTTCATGTTTCGCACTCCTTGAGACTTATCCGTGGATTGATACTATCCCCTGCTGGTCCGTTAGTCATGTGGCTTCAGAATTGCAATTCTCAAAAACAAACACTTCTAAATTACAGTAAGTCACGCGATCAAAGACTGATTCGGTACCGGCTGCGCTGGGCGGAGAAGATTCACCGCACAGAGATGCGGGAAGCACTGGCCAAATGGCCCTCTTGCCCGATTGCCCATCACGGCGCGAGTCTGGTTTTGCCGCCTTTCGGGGCGGGTATATAGTGAAAGAGGGGTTCGTGCCAGCCGCGGACCTCTTGTATCCAACGCCAAAGCAGCATCCAAGGGCAAAT
>Ga0187784_10003170_pt1 | contig 13267 bp, 13 predicted proteins | sample 1015_SJ02_MP15_2_FD_132964 | JGI IMG/M metagenome (GOLD analysis project Ga0187784, IMG submission 132964) | Tropical peat soil microbial communities from peatlands in Department of Meta, Colombia - 1015_SJ02_MP15_20_MG | ecosystem: Environmental > Terrestrial > Soil > Wetlands > Peat | place... | reverse complement strand
TATGTGAACTGTGGGCAAGACTGCACGGCAGCCACACGCTTGTACGTCCAAGAAAGCATCTACGACAAACTCATGAAATTGGTAGTTGAACGCGTCAAGAAGATCAAAGTTGGCGATACCGAGAAACGTGAAACAGACATGGGGCCTCTGATTACACAGAACCAGAGGCAAAAGGTCGAAGAGATGGTTGCCAGTGGAACTGGAGAGGGGGCAAAGCTTCTCATAGGCGGCAAACGACCCGCGCTGCCGAGCCCATATAGTAAAGGGTTCTACTATGACCCCACGGTTTTCGGCGACGCGAAACAAGACATGCGCATAGTCCAAGAGGAAATATTCGGCCCCGTCTTGACGGCATTGACGTTCAAGACCATGGATGAAGCCATTCAGAAATCAAACGACATCATCTATGGCCTCGCGAGCTCAGTTTGGACAACGGACATCTTCAAGGCAATGAAAGTGGCCGCCGCGCTGAGGTTCGGCTGCGTTTGGGTTAACGACCACGGACCACTCGTGAGTGAGATGCCTCATGGCGGTTATAAGCAGAGTGGATTTGGAAAGGACATGAGCATGTACACATTCGACGACTACACGGACGTCAAACATGTCTACGTAGATCTGACCAACGACATCAGAAAAACTTGGCATTACACCGTGTATGGTCCTCAATGAATACTCCGTCAACATTCGAGTTCTAATGTTGGGCCTTTATGAGTCCACGGACGCACGAGAAGCAATTAAACAAGGATAATCACGCCATCGATAATGTTCGCTTCATAGCGGGAGTCGCCAGAATACTTGCTCCACGGACGGAACTTAAGGGCCCTTACGAAGCGTGTATCGCGACCTATGGCGGGAAAGAACGTGCAGAGAAGGTTGTTGTGAGCATTGTTGACACAAAGCAGCGCCTTATAATCGACTATAGGACGTGGCTCATCTCCGAATACAGTGATGATCCGTCCGGATGCGTTGCAGCCGCGATGGATGTGCTCACGGATGACATGATCGATTTTTGCAAGCGAAGTCGTGTGGGGAAGGTCTTCATGGTCGACAAGCCATTCTCACTGGAAGAATTGGAGGAGAGGTGCCCACATTGCGGTGAGCAAAGAGTGAGGGTTCCGTGGCAGGGTCCCTAGCGAAGGAGATTGACGGCATCCATGTAGATATCGCCAGCGCCTGAAATTAATGCTGCTTGCCTTGGTTCAGATTGTCCTTAGAGTTCGAATCGCTTCATACGTAAGTATAGTTGAATTTAAGTCGAAGACTTGAGAGCCCGAACTGTGACCACTTCCCTTTTGGAGGTAATGCTCTGCACAAGACGTTGAGTGTCTCTGAATTCCTTAAGAAGTGCTCTCGAGACCGGAGTCAAAGCCGTTCCGCCACCGCCCTTCTTCTTTCCGATTCGCGGTCCACCGCGACGCGTTACAACTACAGGTTGATGTAGCCTTCTTCTCATTCGGACTAGATAGTCCCAAACAAATTTGTAAGACATCTCTAGTTCCTCGGCGGCTTCAGTTATTGATCCGTACTCGTCCACGGCCTCCAAAATCTGAGCTCCCCCGTTTCCAAGAACCCTTTGGTCATCAGCGTTAAGATAAAGTCGAAAAGTATACTCTAGTTTCATTCTACGGCTTCTCATCTAATGTGTCGCCGAGGTATGTACCTCATAGAAGAATAATAACATGGATTTTCACGTACCGTAGCTGACTTTTTTCTGCAGAGCTCAGGGGTAGCCCTGATCAGGAAAACCAATCCATCTAAACCAGAACTCGCCGGTTGCCGTAGCCTCCTGGGACGCCTAGCAACCTTCTATATGCCACCTTGCAGCGGCACTGACCTCAAAGTGCAACTCATGGTTCACGATAGTGAAAAATGGCATTGTTTCGATTCTTTGACTTTTCTCATAGATGAATCCAGTAATCGTTGAATGTCGAGATTAGCATAACTCCTAAAATCTGCGACCTATCCATGCTCTCGCATTTGATAGTCGGCAAGCCCCCTGTCGAAGATGTCCAGCAAACCTTTCGTTTTATTTCGTAATTCTTCGGTTGTCGAGCCAATTTTCCGTAAGAGCGAATCCTCAGTTATAGCCCGTGCTTCATCTAACCCCTTACCTTTCGCTAAGGTGCACAGCATCTCTATTGCCACGTTGGCGGCAGGGTCGCATGTGCACAGATACTTCATGTCGTTGATTCTGCCGTTGATGACATTGATGAAGATGCGCATGTAGTCTCCTGCGTGACCGCAAACACGTCCGTCACCGACCGATTCCAAGAATATAGAAGGAGAATCGAACGAACCTGCATTTTCGAAGCCTGCTTTTAGTAATTTGCGGTAGTGTTTGATGACAGCCTCGTCCACTTCGCCGTCCCCTTTTCTGGCGTTAACGCTCTATGTAGCTACGCTCTTCAAAGATATTGTCCAGGGCATCCAAGAATATTTGGCATTCTTCCTTCGTATTGTAGAAGTAAAGGGAGATTCGATACAGCATTCTATGCTCCATCGGCAGCATTGGCCTTGTCCAGCCCTGCCCTAATTCCTTGTTCAAATAGGAATGAACACAAAACGCACCATCCCGGATCATCACATTGCTTCTCTCGTCAAGCTCTTCTGCTATGCCCATACAGTTTGGCCGTTTGACTTCGAATGTGAGGATTCCTCCTCTTTTGGAGGCTTCGCGTGGGCCCAGTATTCTGAACCATCTGTTATCTCCGTAGCGGTTGAGAAGCTGTTCGGTCAGGTAACTATTGAGTTCACATTCGTGATCACTTATGGGGTCCATGCCGATAGATTGTAGATACTTCACCGCTTCTCCTGCGGCAATTTGCCCTGAGTAGTTTTGAACTCCAGCCTCAAACCTCTCAGGTGGTGCGAGAAGATTGTAAGATTCGTAAGTCGCATCCCCGATCGTACCCCCACCCATTATAGACGGTTCGATGGTTCCAGTTTTGTTCTCTTCATGAGGCTTCTGGCCTAGCAACTCTTCCTTTGCATAGAGAACGCCCACTCCCGTTGGTCCACACATTTTGTGCATTGAGAATGCGAGCAAGTCGACGTCCAAGTCCCGAACGTCTACAGTCTTATGTGGCACAGTCTGTGCCGCGTCCAGTAGGACTGTTACGCCGTATTCGTGTGCCATCTTGATGATGTCCTTGGCTGGAATAGTGCAACCAGTCAAGTTTGATGTGTAACCCATACTGACCAACCTGACTCTGCCTGACTCCAATTTGTCTCGGAAATCCTGAAAGTCGAAGGTCAGGTCCGGGCTTGAGGCCACATAACTGACTTCAATTGGTACGTCTCTCTGCAATCTTAGCCATGGCAGTAGATTCGAGTTATGCTCCTTGTCGGTTAGTAAGACTCGGTCTCCGGCTTTGAACTTGAAGCCGAGTGCCACCATGTTAATGGCGTGAGTCGTGTTTGAAGTGAAGATTATCTCCTTTTCAGATTTCGCGCCGATGAAGCCTCGGATTTCTTGCCGTGAACCCTTGACCTCCCCGCTTGAGTTCCCTTCGATTCTGCCGGAAACTTCTTTTGCGAACCAATACCGGCTTCTCCCTTCTCCGCATGCTGGGTGCTGCGTGTAGTATTCGGTGATCTTGTCAATCACTTGATTGGGAACGAGCGTTGTGCAGGCATTGTCTAGGTATATGGGGGGCTTGCCATTTCGCAGTCGCTTCAGAGCAGGGAAATCTTCTCTGGCCTCAAATATTTTTTTGTTCATGTTCCCCATCGAATTGGTCTCTCGGAAGGGGAGTTGATTTATGCGGTTAGTCAGACCTCTTGTTAATTTCCCTTCGAGTTACTGCCATCTACTTCGCGTAGGTTTTCAGCGCCGCGGTGACTTTGGATGGTGTAGCCGGTAGGTCATAGATTCTGATTCCGCAAGCATCTTTTATTGCGTTGATCACCGCAGGGGCGGTGGGCACCATCGTCATCTCGCCGATGCCGGTGGCTCCGAGAGGGCCTTTTGAGCGAGGCGTCTCGCGGACGACGATCTCGTAATCAAAAGAGTTCATGATGCTGGGGAACCTGAAAGTCATATAGTCCGTAGTTTTGCCATGGATGTATTCCTCTCTCAGAGCGTATCCGACGCCTTGATCGATGCCTCCTTCCAATTGGCCTTCGAAGTTTTGTGGGTTGATGATTGTTCCTGCATCCACCGCCGTTGTTACTTTGATCACTCGTACGTTTCCGGAATGTGTGTCAACTTCCACTTCGGCCATCTGGATATTGTGGCACTCGGATACGTAGCTGTCTGCTCTTCCGGTTTTGGGATCGTATCCGAACTGACCCGCGTTCTTCGTTGACCCTTCATAACGTGTGGGTTTGCCCGCGTTTCTTAGGCCTCCATAACTCTTCGAACCTGTCTCATTCATGGCCTTCTCCAACTGTTCAATAGCATCGAGTAGAGCATTTCCTCCCATCCAGGTCATCCGGCTTCCCCACGATCCGCCCATGTTCACAGTCTTATCGGTATCCCGAGTATAGAGACGCACTTTCTCAAGGGGAAGGCCTAATCGATGTGCAGCGATCTGTGTCAACAAAGAATCATTTCCCTCGCCGGGGTCGGCCACGGCTGCGTATATGGTAACCCCGTCATCCGGATCGATTTCCACGGATAACTTTGCCTCGTCTCCGGGATCCCCGATCCCGAACGAATCAGCTCCAAGACCCACACCACGTTTCAACGGTCCGTTCGCGGCGTTGAATGCTTCGGCTTCTTTCTTCGCTCTTAGGTAGTGGGGCTTGATAGCCTCGCAGAGTTCTGGGAATGGCCATTCATCGGCGATCATTCCCGTCGCTTTGGTTTGTCCGGGCTTTAGGGAGTTAATCCTTCTGAAGTCCAGGGGATCGATGCCCAGTTTGTCGGCCAGCATATCCATAGCTGATTCCAGAGCGAAGATTGTTTCGGGCGGCCCTGCTCCGCGTGCGGATCCTCCGGTTGCGTTATTTGTATAAACGAGCCGGCCGAATGCCACAATGTTAGGTATGTTGTAGGCGCCCTGCATCATGTGCAGAGAGCGATCCATTGCTGCTGCTGGTCCCGCGTTCGTGTAGGCGCCTTTGTTGGCTGTGAAATCATAGAAGAGCGCGGTCAGGTGTCCGTTTGCGTCTGCTGCGAGTTTCAACTTGGAACGGTACGGATGCCTCTTCGAGGTGGTAAGCATTGATTCTCTGAGGCTTGGAACGTAACGAATAGGGCGCTTAAAGTGCAAGGCCGCGGCAGCAGTCACTGCTTCAGTTGTAACCGACGCTTTGATTCCGAACTGGCCCCCAACATAAGGCTCCTTGTAGCGCATGTTCTCCCACCCTACCGCTTCCTTGATCTGGGCTAGGTGGAGGTGAATTGCGACGCTCCGTCCGATAACCACCAATTGAGCAGTTTCTCCCACGCCTTCAAAGCACGCTATACAGGCCTCCGGCTCCAAAGGCGCTTGGTGAACCATCTGCGACGAAAATTCAGCTTCGACGACAGCGGCAGATCCAACCAGTGCTTTTTCAGCATCACCTTTCACGACCGTTTGCGAATAGCAAAGGTTAGGTGAATGCTTATGGATCTGAACGGCGTTAGGAGCCAAAGCCTCTTCAGGCGTCATCATGACCGGCAAGCGTTCATACTCAACTTTCACTGCTGCCGCGGCAGCCCGGGCTTGATCTCTGGTCTCGGCTGCGACAGCAACTATTGGGTCACCAAGTGTTCTGACTCTATCTTCGCAGAGGACTGGTTGATCTGGGCCCGCGTCCCTTATCCGGTTCGTTCCTTTGACGTCCTCGGCGGTCATGATTCCCACCACACCCGGCATCTTCTTCGCCACCGTGGTATCAACGGATTTGATCAATGCGTGAGATTCGGTACTGTGCACTAAAGCCAGTTCAAGGGCATTTGTGATCTTGATGTCCCCAGTGAATTTGGCTTGTCCGCACGCTAGTTGCATCGACGATGGTCGTGGATGAGATGCGCCAATCATGGCTCCCTTCAGATTCCGGCGGTATTCGTCTGGGGTTGTCTCTCCACGGAGAAAGCGACTTGAGAGTTTGATGGCATCGATGATCTTCCTGTATCCTGTGCACCGGCAAAAATTCTGCGCAAGCGTTCTCTTGATTGTGCGAACATCGGGGTTGGGATTCTGGTCCAATAGTGCTTTGGTGGCCATTACAAATCCTGGCGTGCAGAATCCGCATTGGACTGCGCCGGACAGCACGAAAGCCTCTTGAATCGGGTGAGGGTGCTCAGGGGTTCCTAGGCCTTCCACCGTAACGATTGACGCGCCCTCTAAGTCAATCACTTTCCGCAGGCACGATCGGACCGCCTTGCCGTTGACGATCACAACGCATGTCCCGCATTGTCCCTTCTTATCGCACGATTGCTTAGTTCCGGTGAGATTGAGGTCGTCTCGCAGAAAATCGATCAGGGTTTTCTCGCGTTCTACGGTCACACGCCGCTCGACGCCATTAATGGTGAGCGTTACTTGATTCATTTGTTTCACTCCAGATTAAGGCACCATTATGTGCGGCGATATATGTCGACCGTCCAAATTTCTCGGAAAAATAACAGACATTCCCGGGACGCACAGGAAAAGAGGGCTGTAGGCGTTTTGGTGTGCCTTCACCATATTGGAGTTGGGCTTCCGCGAACCGGATGCTAAGGCTTACCGCGAATATTCTGGGCAAGCCATGCCGGAGGAGTAGCTCAAAGCCCTTAGTCTTCGTTGTATTCGCCGAACTGAAACAGCGTTTATGAGAGGGGAAGCAGGTCCTTGAAAAGCGAATAGGGTGGCCAAAAGAAAGGTCACAACCTAACACGTCCTAAAACGGCTGAGTTGAGAGACGGAGTGGGAAACGAAACGCAAAAGGTCTTGATTCTTGCGGTAATAGGCGTCATAGCAACGATGGGCATTGTTTCGGCAATGGAATTTTTGTACGGAGGGTTCATCGTTAGCCAACCATTGCCATCGTCGAATACCGAGGTGATTCATTTCACCATCGTAGAGTCTGACCCGCCCGACCCGATGGCAGGGATGAACGGTAGCTACTACAAACCGCTCGGGACACAATGGCCTATCATTCAAGTCCCTCTGGGCGACACAGTGGTTATCACGGTCATCAACAACAACAGTCGGGAAATACACGGCTTCGCGATAGTTCATTACGATGACCGAGGATTCAGCCTAGCGCCGGGACAGCAACATACAATCACATTCGTCGCAAACGAAGCAGGAACGTTCAGGATGTACTGCAACGTCTTCTGCGCGATCCACCCGTACATGCAAAACGGTGCGGTGATCGTGAACCCGTAACAGTTTCACAGACAAAGAACGTGACTCTATAGCAATTGCGAGAGCCAAAGCGGACGGAAAAAAACTACGGGCCTCGGCTGGATGGCTTCGATCGGTAGATGTGAAGGACTTGTGGTATCGAAAGTTCGACAATGTTGCGGTGGAGATCTCCAGCTCTAGGCAACGCGTCATTCGTGCAGGTGGACTGAACGCAGGAATACGGGACGACTCGAACCCCCGATTTCCCTACGACCCGACAATTGTTCTACTAAGTTTTCGAGTTTACGTTGAGACTGTAGGCTCTAAACCATCGGCGTCAGCTTCAACGTGGGGCAGCCTTGACTGGCCTCAGTCTCAACTGCAAAGTAATCAGTCGGCTCTGGCTTTACGACTCGCACGAAATGATACCCGTTCCTTTCAATCAGTCGCAAATGCCAGTCCACAATATCCAAGGCTCTTCTCGTTACTTCTACATCTGTTCTAGATACCGCCAGGGTGAAGTTGCCAACAAGCTTGTTCTGGGCGACAGCCTCTCCAATGAATTTGAGGAGCAGATCCAATCGTCCAGCGTATATGTTCTCCAACGTGGGAAAGCCAATTAGTCTAAGCACGGGCTTTCCCGTTTCACTTATCATGTCCAGACAAATTTGGTTCAGCAACTCCTCGGTCTTCTCGATAGGCTCTCCCGGCTTAGCCGAGATTACGTATGATGGTCCTTCTCCCATATGCAGCCTAGATATTGCTCTCACTCTTTCGAATATGCGCATCCGCCGCGCGAACACTTCTTCGCTTATATGTGCTGTCACGAGTTTCTTTATTTCCTCACTCTCTGCGCCCAACGTCGGGAGCATAAGTACGCTGCGGTCTTGTGAGAGAAAGTTCCAAGCTAAGGGGAACTGGAATAAGCGGATGACCTCTATCGGCACATTCGGATCGGTCTCTAGGACCGCGTATTGCCCCTTCGGAAACCCCCCGCCCAGGAATTTATCGAGGTCTTTGCTTCCGCTAGAAAATTTCGAATCCGCATCCTTGACCGTCTTCCACGGGGTGGGCTTGTTGGTCTCACTTGTCGATGGGCGGTTGATTAGGTGAAATCCGTTCTCCAGGCTAAAGAATCGGTTTGGCTCAGTCAGCCTCATTCCTCGCATCTTCAATATTTCGAGGTTCCGCAAACGGTTTCTCGGTAAGAGGTGCGGGCTTTCGTCTGTCCGGTTTAATCTGACCACGCCATCTGTGAAAAAGTCAGTGACTCCGTCTACGGTGTGCCCATCTCCGAATGGGATTTCTCCGATCAATAGGCTCGTCATTTCTCTATGTCTGAAATCGCCGAAGATTGTTCCAAGGAATGCTCTTGTTTCATCCTGTCCCATAACTTGTAAAACTGAACTTATTGAGTCAAAGACCAGTCGTCGTGGCTTGAAGGTAAGTATGGCACGGAAAATATCGCCTATCGATTCTCGCATTCCTTCGCGGGTCATGGCGATGCAGTGGACGATCTTGAAGAGCTTCTTTCGTTCAAGCGGCGCCATATCGAGTCCAAGAGATTTTGCATTGTGTCTGAAGCTGTTGTCGTCTTCGAAGAAGGAGACGTACATGCCCTTTTCTCCGTGCATGGCTCCGTCGTAGAGATACTGCGTGGAAAGTATCGTCTTTCCAGTACCGGGATTACCTTCTACCAGAATTACGCGACCCTTGACCTCTCGGCTGAACAAGGCATCCAAGCCAGATGACATGACCGTCCTGTCACCTCTCGACATTCCTAATCATCTCCTTTGCGTCTTGAATGTAATTCAGCAACATTTTTTGTTCATCATGAGAGAATTCTAATCCCAGTTTGCCGAATAATTTACGGGCTACCTGGCGTTGAATAGCTGCACTCTGCACTCCGAACTCATCATCCAGTAATGAGCAGAAGAGCCTCATTCTACCAGACAAATCTCTCCGGGAAATCCCTTTCTCACGCAACACAGCGTAAAAATAATCTACAACCGCTTGACCCAACATCTCTCCTATAGCCTCATCAACCGATGATGCGATATACTCTTCGACCCGTCTGCTGCGCAAGTCAACGGTTGAAGAGCGCTCACCATAACGTGTAGGAGCGGGTCTCCCATTTCCGTATCCAGTGACTTCAGTAAACAAAACGGACATGTGAAAACAGTTGTGCTATGGGCAGGGCAGAGTAAAAACCATTCCATGATTGTGAAGTTGCCGTTTGATGTCTGTGGCTATGAAAAGTCGGTTGATTGATCAGTAGGAACATCGAGTCGCTAGTACTACCAGGACTTGGATAATCGTTTGACCCAAGTGTAGTACTGGTCGCGGTTTAGCCTTTGTTTCGCTAGTTTGAGAAAGTCTTCGAACGTTAACCCTTGTTTTACGTCTATTGGGAGTTGGATTCTGTCATACACGTGCTTCAGCATCATCCATTCCACTGCCTGTGTCCCTTTCGCTCCGAATGCACCCTCTAGAGCAGAACAGACGACATCGATTCGATTCGGTAGTTGGTCTTGGTCTCCGTCAAGCCTGCCTCTCAGTTGTTGGAGGACAGCTCCGCCTGCTTTTGATCCTATGAGTTCCTCCAGCGTCCTATCGATTGCTTGATACACGAGCGCGTTGAAGTCCCTCGTAGCCTCCGGTGCAGACGCTCTTTTGGATGTGTCTGGGCTGCGTTTCGCTTCCATTAGTCACACACTCGGCGTATCCTGGGTAGGCTCTTAGTTAGCAGGTTATCATAGAATAATCCATTGTGTAACTTGCCAGACAAATGGGCGGTGACAAAACCTCGTCTACCTTTGGTACGGGCGGTTATTTAGTTGGGTAAGCCTTGCTTGCTTCACCGACTTCCTCGCATACAAGGCTACGAAAGAGGCAACATAACCACTTAAAACGTGAAGAGATAACTGATACCACTCACAAGTAAACGCTCAACGCATGAGCGTGCAATCTTGTGAATGTTTCTGATGTTTCGCGGTCGTCAAGTTCTGGCGGTAGTGTTTGTCGGACTGACCTTCATTGAAAGCGGAGCTGCCCTGTCGTAATATATGCTCTTTCCTTTGGAGGAGAGAGGGGTTCCCATGATCACGGTCGCCTCGGGAAGCATCTTCAATCTCATCGCGGCGGCGCCAATTCGGTACATGATTCGATTATCCACGTTAAGTATTCCTGCAGTCTTGACGGCGGATCCGAGCGCTATGCCAAGGTCCAATGCTTTGAAGACGCATGTCGGCCCAATGAAGTCCATTCCCCTGGTCTCATCTGCGTGCGTGAATTCATCACAGGTGTCGAAGCCACAGGCTCCACAACTCAACGCATACTTCTTGTTTCCTCTCACACCTATGAGTACTACTGCGTCGGAATCTCGAACATTGTTCGCATCTCTATGAAAGCCGTCGATACCCCTTTCTTCGCCAATAGTATCCATCGCCTTTGCGATTTGCTCAAGTTCCTCCCCATCCACAAGGCTCGTTACGATATCGTCTACCCCACCGGTTTTGGGAGCGGTCCTAGCGGAGACTAGCATCATCTTTGCGGCTTCGAGTACACCCTGTTTTTCCAATACTCTACCGTCAACTAAAGGCATAGGCTGGCTCACTTACTCGGTCAACTCTTTCGAACCGTTTAAAGTGTCACGTCAATTATCGACGACGCTACTCGTCTGCCTCAAGCCATTCATCGGATTGCCGAGTTGCCACATTGCTATCTTGAAATACCGCTAGCGGGTGGCTGATAGTCGCGTGAAAGTTGCATGACGGTGTTCGTTCTTGTGCCTGGAGCTTGGTTGGGAGGATGGGTTTGGAAGAAAGTGTGTCCTTTACTCGAAGGAAAGGGGCATTCTGCTTACCCAGTCACCCTAACTGGCGAAGGAGAGAGAGTTCACCTCGCAACTAGGGATGTCGGAATCGAGACGGCGATCCAAGATGTTCTCAACGTGACCAGATACAATGATCTCGACGACTTTGTTCTTATCGGGCATAGCTTTGCGGGAAAAGTAGCGGCAGCCGTAGCAGATCGGACGCCTGAGCGTGTGAAAATGCTTCTCTATCTTGATGCGTTCCGACCTGAGAAGGTGAGAACTCCACAAGGAAGCTTCGACCCCTCGGCTGAGTTCGGACTACCGCCTCCAGGAAGCTGGGCAACACCTTTCACCGAGGAGGTCCTTGACAACATTGGGAAAGACGTCAAGGGTGCAGATCGAGAGTGGATGCTGTCCAAGGCAACGCCGTGGCCCTTGAAACATTCGACCGACCCGATCACTCTCTCAAACAACTTCGACACCGTGAGGAGCGCCTACATTTTCTGCACTCAGGGCGGCGACCCCGTCGACGAGATCATAACGGGAAAATGGGGAAAGCTAGACGGCCCATGCAAGGTCATAGAATCGGGTCACTGGCCAATGGTAACAAAACCGGCTGAGCTAGTAGAAGACATCCTCACCCTGTCAGGCTAGACCAGCCTAGCAACCGATCTAAACGTAAGGAGAAGGGAAAAACGGTCGCGTCAAAAATTAATTCGCATATCATTGATTGGTTGCTTGAAGAAGACCAACCTGCAATCAGTTACCTTGCCCTGACCGACTTGCTAGGCAGATCGGAAAAAGACTCCGAAGTAAAATCCGCTAGGGAGAACATTACAAAGATTGGTTGGGCTAAGGAAATACTTGAAAAGCAAACTCCAAGCAACTCTTGGATCAACAAAGCTAGCGTCTGGCAACCAAAATATACTTCTGCTTTCTGGAGGCTTTTGATTCTTTCTGACTTTGGTCTTACAAAAGCGGAACCGCGAATCGGTAAGGCCTGTCAAGTGTGGATGAAACTCTTTGGGACTAAGGACGGTGGGTTTAGTGCATTCAGCTGCAAAGAAGGTCATCTGTGTATTACCGGCAACATGGCTCGGGCTTTGGTCAAGTTTGGATACGCGGACCATCCAAGGGTAAGAAGAGCCTTTCAATGGTTCGTCAAAAATCAATCAAATCGAGGCGGGTGGTCTTGCTGGAACTTTGGCGGGCGTCCCCGTGGAAGAGATATCGACGGTTGGGAGCCTCTCAGTGCTTTTGCCGTTTATCCTCGTCAGAAATGGAATCGCAGCATGAAACTCGCCGTTGAGAAAGGAGTAGAGTTCTATTTGGAGCGTGAGCTCCACAAGCAAGGGGAGCTTTATGCGCCGTGGGATCGCTTCCACTATCCGATTCATTATTACTACGATCTGCTGGTGGGGCTCGATTTCATAACCGCACTTGGCTATTCGAACGATAAAAGGCTCGAATATGCCGTTTCATTGCTCAAGAAGAAGAGAAGGCGAGATGGAAGATGGAATCTTGATTCAATAAACCCAGACCCGGAAAGTCCTCAAGGTAAGTGGGACAAGAGCCACCCCAAGCAGGCCTCATTTCATTTCGCTCTTGAGGCACCTGGGAAGCCGAGCAAGATGATTACCTTGAACGCCCTGAAGATTCTGAGCCGCATTGGCGAAGTTTTCTGAATCCGCTACGCTGCAAGAAACGCGGCTTGCCTCATCTCGACAAAGTTTGAGAGCTGTTCTCAGCAATCTGGGAGTATCGTATACTTCCGTTAACGGAAAGCATATTTTGTTTTGGGATGGGAGTGGGGGATGTGGTTTGAATTGGGCGTAAAGCGGGTATGCGTGTTGGGTGCGGGCTTGATGGGGCATGGCATAGCTCAGGTGTGTGCTCAAACTGGCGGATTCGATGTCACGATGCGTGATGTTGAACAACGTTTCGTTGACAATGGAATGCGAATGATCAACGACAGTTTGCAGCGGTTCGTGAAGAAGGGAACTATGACTGAACAGGAGTCGGGGGCGGTTCGAGCTCGAATCCATCCAACATTAGATATGAACGAGGCGGTTCGGGACGTGGATCTCATAATCGAAGCGATAACGGAAAATCCGCCGCTTAAGAAATCTGTGCTTGCGGAAGCCGACAAACATGCTCCTCAGCACGCCGTAATCGCGACTAACACATCATCCAT
>Ga0187784_10003168_pt1 | contig 13272 bp, 11 predicted proteins | sample 1015_SJ02_MP15_2_FD_132964 | JGI IMG/M metagenome (GOLD analysis project Ga0187784, IMG submission 132964) | Tropical peat soil microbial communities from peatlands in Department of Meta, Colombia - 1015_SJ02_MP15_20_MG | ecosystem: Environmental > Terrestrial > Soil > Wetlands > Peat | place... | reverse complement strand
GATGCATTTGATTCAGTTGTACTTATTAAAGTAAAACTGACCTAATCTAATGCGTACACGATTTTATTACGATTATCATACATTTTGTTTGTAATTAACCCATCATAAGTAATTTTTGTAACGATTTTATTACTAAAATGGGGCATTTAATTGCACTTTACGGGAATTGGGGGAAGCATGCAGCCACAAAAAACGCTTTCTAATGCAATTAAATCTAAATATAAATGATTTTCATGCGCTTTTTTACTTTTCTATCCTACTGTATCAATACCCCAAGATTCCCGTAGCACCCCTATAAAAGTATAATTTAGGTACTATCAGCGTTTCATTGCCGTTTCATCGCCCTCTATTTACTACCTAAAATAAAGATAAAATTAAAAATAAAGTTAGAATATCAGAATGCTAGCGCAAGAAAGACAAGCGCGAAAGTCTTCATGCCTGGAATTGATGCCAACGATGCTTTTCGAGCTTTATCAGATCCCATAAGCAACAGTGGGGGAAGAATTCACACCGTTGCCAGCCATGTAGTTCCACAATTTCACCCCAGTTTTTGCATCGAGGGCGTAGACGTTGTTATCAGCGCTTCCCACGTGGACGATGCCGTTCGGGGCGGCTGGAGCGGTTAAAATGCCTTTGGTCACATAGTTTCAATTCGATATGCCGCGTGAAGGGCTGCCCCTCGCCGTCGGGCTGCAGTCAGTCGTGTGTCTGGCGTTGTTGCAGAACGACGTTGAATAGTTGCACGTCGAAAAGTTGCTTGTCAATGCTACAGCGACATTCGGCACACAGAACACGAGTATCGCTACAATCGATAAACATATCAGTGCCTTTTTCATGTTCAAACGGATCGCCATCTGATAAAATCAACACTAAGTATAAAAGCTTAAACAATACGTAATTTATGTATGTGCCTACGAATATTACCGCGGCTCACTTTACCGTATCTATGGGACTAGGATTGGGGTCGGCCATATAATCGTATAGCTGTATAACGCCCATAGTGCGGCCCCAGCAGCAATAAAGAGCGCGCTAAGGACCGCTATAAGAACTGCAATATCTAACTTCTTTCTTACCCCTTCCTTGCTGCAATCACCATTTACATTTATTTTAAAGGCAAGAAACGTGTTTTATTTTTTGTCAATAGTTTATGGATTCTTATATTCACGTACTGTTTATGGCATTAGTGAAGTTATCAGCGGCCAAAGACAACGACCGCCAAACTGTCGTCTTATCGGTCATAAACTATGAGCGTGTGAGAAACTTAAAAGAAAAAAAGCGGGTGATATCCCTACTGTTGGGTATCTTTTGTTCCTCCGCTAACTGCCATTATGAAAGTGGTCGCGATAAATGACAGCAAAAAATTATCTGTCATATAGAGGATTAGTATAGTGAAAAGCTTACTACGTCAATTACTTTTTGTTAATAATCTATAGATTAGTATATTCACCTACCATTTATGGCATTAGTGAGAATTTCAGCGATAAATCATAAATAATGGGCTACGCGGTGTGGACAGCGGTGGACCCATGACATAATCTGCCCTTGGAAAGCGTCTACCCAAGAAATATACAGCGTAGCTTAATTATAAAAATGTGTAGAGTTTTAATGACATCTGTGACTATAGAGAAGAAGTTATAATCAATTCGAATAATTGCACAGAATAAGTCCGTTTCCTTAAACAATTCAGAGAGAAGAGATTCTTAAATCACCTAAAAGAGAACGGGGAGACGCCAGTTAAAATGTCAATGCGATTAGCCAGTTTCCAGAATACAAATATTATTGGGATAGAAATAGGAGAGCTGATCTAGTAACCCCGCTTAATGCTATTATATCAGCTCTTTTTTGTTTTTCGTGCGGACCTTTTTTGTCCAACTTGAGGTGTGTCACCACGATCCAACTTGGCAACTTCTGAAACCTCAACGTCCGTCGAGAAAAAAGTAACTGTTGGATAAGCGGTATTATGCAATTTTTTTGCGCATTCTTTTGCATTAAAAGAGGATGCATGCATTTCTAAAAAGTAGATAGGTACGTTACAGTAACGTCCTTCACAGATGTTCATATCAGGGAATCTTTCAGCACAGACAACGAAGGCTGATCTGAAATGTAACTATCACAATGAAGTAGGAAGATTCAATTATTTTACGATCCCAATAAACCGAGGCGAACTTATGCAATTCATTGGAAAATCAAAAATTAGCACATTGCACTTTAAACCCGACATAGTACCTCTTAATTCGACTGCCACAACAGGATAAGCATCTTATAGGTGAAACTGCACAGATTTTTATAGCAAATCACGAGGGTAAAAAAGGATTTCTTATTGTTCTTGAGGAAACAGAAAATGAGGACAAAGTTGTAAAACAAAGTTTAGAAACCAGCATCGAATCTCGCCTCACATCCATTGAATCAAAAATTGATGAGCTAAATAACTTCCTTTCAAAGAATAACGATGATAATCCCTATAAATTATCAAAAAACGATGGGCTCGGGGCGATTCGAACGCCCGACCTCCGCCGTGTGAAGGCGACGTCATAACCAGCTAGACCACAAGCCCTATTTGTTTGATTTAATTCTAAGCGTTGTTTCTTTTTTCTTCGTCTCTAATATCTGCATTTCTTAAAATAAACTTTTTGTCGCACTAATTTCGATTTCAAGCTTTGATAAGCGATTTCTATGTTATTCTCTGAGTGTTGCTGTGTGACTTCCGGATAGGGTTGCATAACTGGTTGTATTACTTGAGAACTTGCTTGTTCCACATCGTTTTCGCTTTTGTCAAGGACGACGAGAAACGCTTGCTGATCGTCGTGTTCCGTTTCGTAGCTGTTAGTGGGCTTACCGACGAAGTTATTGAACGCTTGAGGCAAGCAGAGCAACGGATAACTGGCGTTTGGTTTAGGACGTATCTTGCTTATTTTTGACTTACCAATGTAACGCATGCATTAGACACGGCCTATATCAGTCATAACTGCTAGCTGCGTATATTAATATAACTGCTGCATATTTAGAAGATGTTAGACCGTCTTGACACATTACTCCAAAGGCACGTTTGACGCTAACAACTAGGGTTAGTTTTATCATCGCGCGTATAGTTACATGTTTCTAAAAACTGATTGTTGATGGGCTTTTATAAAACAAAGGCCATCAACATAGTGGTGAATTGCTATGAAAAGACAAATGCTATCACTATTTTTAACGCTCCTCCTCCTTATTTTGGTAGGGGGAGTCGTCAGTATTGTTGGTGCAGCGTCACACGTGACTCAGGGTCAAGCATCAAAACCAACTCTGACAGCCGGATCGCAGCTTTCGTCTACAGCGCTCACTGCAGCAACCCCAGATACGAGTGTAGCCGTTGGATCTGCGATCACTATTTACGGGAAACTGACTTTCCACGCTCTTCCTGTGACAGGACAGCCTGTCATTCTCTACCAGTCCACTGACAACGCCACTGACAACGCACGCTGGACTGCTGTCAACGTAACGACGACAACAGAAAACGGTAATTACGTATTCGCCCGCATAGAACAGGAACGGGGAACCTACTATTACAAGGCGGTATTTCCAGGCGGTTACCCATATGATCCGGCCGTGAGCGGAGTGTTAACCGTCCAGGTTGGCCTCCTCCTGTAGCTGGCAGCAACAAATATTCATACACACTGTGTGTGACGTGAGGCCTTCGCCTCCTCTTTTTCTTTTTTCTTTTCTCTTTTCGCTTAACAGTGCAATGAAAAGCTGATATTACCTGAACTGTACTTTTATAAGGGTACTACCGGGAATTTGGGGGGAGTCACAGTAAGATAGAAAAATTAAAGCCCGTATGTACATCGTTTATTAGAGAAAGCATAATACCGACTGTCAAACCAACGGTAAAGACAACGACTACATCCACAGTGGTCAGGCATATAGGTATCGATCTCACGTCTATATCGCGCCTTCTCGACGGCGCAGATTCACAAAATAATAAAATTCTGGAGATCGCGTGGAAGAGCTTAAGGAGATGGCAAAGCAACAGCAGATTAGTCCCGATAAGTCCTCCACGTTTAAGATTCTCAACTGCATGGAAGATGCAGTGACTATGGCGCAACCACCTTGAACTCAACTGAGAAGGATTGGGCGCAGTCGTCCCCCGATACTGACGGTTGTTTCATCTTTTTATGTTGTTGAGCGAGTCCTGCTTTTCTATGCTCGGCGTAGTTCACTAATTCTTCTCGTGTGAATGGAAGTTCAAGTTCTGCAAGACTTTGTGGTTCATAGGTATTTATGTCGGCATGCCTACTTTTACAGCTCCTATCTTCGTCTGTGCGCAAATTTGGGGTTTTAAAATAAGACAACAATGGGCTCATTTTTAAAAAAGGAAGCCGTTTGAAGGCGACGTCATAAGCAGCTAGACCATAAGCCTTACACTCATATACTCTAACATCAAGCCACAAGTAAGCTTATCGTTCGGTTAGACATTTGTTACTTAGTTTAGAACTCACACTTGACTATCAAATAACGCAATCACATCAATGGCATCTATTGGCTCAAAGACCAAGGGGCCCTTGTGGAGTTCGCTATACTTCTGGTCAAATCGTGGCTTTTCAACTTGATAGATAACGCCTATTGGCACCTTCGAATCAAACTCATTTGCTTTTTCCAGCGCTTTTTCATAATCTGAAGGGTCGTGATTCGTTTCTTCTAGCTTGTACACACGCTCCTTCCAGTATTTCCACGTGTTGTTGAATGTCACGCACGGCTGAAGAATGTCAACGATTGAAAGCCCTTTATGAGCTATTGCTCTTGCCATTACGTTTGAAAGGTGCTCAACATCGAGCGGGTACGCTCGGCCGACAAACGTGGCACCGGCGCTAAGTGCAAGCGTCAACGGATTAATCGGCGATTCAATTGTCCCTTGCGGGCTCACTTTTGCCTTAAATCCCTTTTTCGTGGTCGGTGAAGGCTGGCCTGTAGTCAGACCATAAATTTCGTTATCGTGTACAAGGATTGTGATGTCGATGTTTCGCCTTGAAGCGTGGAGCAGGTGTCCCAGTCCCTCTCCGTAGGTATCTCCATCACCTGCATGGACAATGACAGGCAGATCATCATTTGCGAGTTTTATTCCCTGCGCCCCGGGAATGGACCTACCATGCAAACTATGCAGGACATACGTTTTCACCCAGTACCCAAAATTTCCTGAACATCCGATACCGCATACGATAGCGACTTTGTGTGGCGGTATGTCGAGCTTGGCGAGGGCCGTCTTCAGGGCTCGCCATATGCCGAAATTGCCACACCCCGGGCACCAAGTTGGAAAATTGTAAGGGGCAATTCCCGGCACATCGTAATCTTTCATTTCGGTCATCTCACATCACCTCCTTCAGACGCAGATAGAGTTCATCCGAGTTAAACGTCCTTCCATCATACTTCACAATTTTGTGATGCGGTCTGATGTGCACGTGTTCTTTTAACAAGCTGCCAAGCTGCGCACTGTAATTGTTCTCGATTAAGATGATTTTTTCCTTATTCGCAAGACTCTCTCTGACTTTTTGGGTAGGGAAGGGACTCATATACAGTACTTGCAAAAATCCCACGTCTATACCATTTCGTTCTTTCAACGCAGTCATCGCATCTAATATGGCGCCTTTTGTAGAACCCCAGCCAACAACCGCAGTTGGTGATTTCTTACTACCGTAGAACTTTATCCCATCGATGACCTTTGCTGCTGCAAAATACTTCCGGCACCGTTTATCAACTAGCTTGCTCACCACAACCGCCTGCTCTGAGACATAACCAGTCTCATCATGCTCATCGCTGTTTGACTCAAAGACCCCGCCCGCTTGTCCTGGTATCGTCCGCGGCGAGACGCCCGATTCAGTCCACTGATAACGCTTAAAGTCTTGTGGTATTTCATCGTCTTTGAGCATACACCCTCGATCAATCACTAATCCAGCGGTACTGAACTTATCAGCGCTGTAAAACGACGTGGCAAGGTGCTTATCAGTCAGCACGAATACAGGAGTCTGAAACTGATCGGCGAGATTGAATGCATTAAACGTCTCGTAAAAGCATTCTTCTGGATCACCTGGTGCCACAAGAATCCTTAAAAATTCCCCCTGCGATGCGTGCAGCAGGAATCTCAAATCACTTTGCGCCGTTCGCGTTGCGAGCCCAGTAGATGGACCCGGTCGTTGCCCTTCGACGATTACCAAAGGATTTTCCGTCATTCCTGCAAGGCCCAGCCCCTCGGTCATAAGCGAGAATCCCCCTCCTGAAGTTGCCACCATAGATCGCACGCCTGCAAAGCTGGCTCCAACTGCCATATTTATGCCAGAAATTTCATCTTCTGGTTGAACCATAGTGATGCCATAGTCTACCGCTTGCGCAGCCATGTATGTCATAATGGTGTGAGTAGGAGTCATGGGATAAATCGCAATGAACTTCATGCCTGCTTTAATTGCGCCCATACAGATGGCGTCATTCCCGGTAAGAGTCATCCGATCAACCCTTTCAATCGGTGACACCTGGATCCTAAATGGCTCCGGATAGTTATCCAGTATGTGGTTATAGCCTGCCAAAGCCGCAGTTATGTTTGGCTCAAGCACTTTCGGTCCTTTTTGGCCAAATTGTTTCTCAAGAACGTCATTGAGCATGTCCAAATCGTAGCCGAGAACCGCAATGGAAGCACCCATAGACATAATGTTTTCTGTGACTTTCGGAAGCTTCAGATCCGTTATGAGCTTGTTCATCGGAACGTGATACCAAACAATGTCGTCTCGAGTCTCTTCTACCTTGATTTGATCAGCGTCGTAGATTATGCCTCCGCCTGGAACGATTTTTTTCACATAAAAATCTACTGTATTTTTATCGAGTGCTACAAGGAGGTCGATTGGTTCAATAGGCGCATGGACAGGCTGATTATCTACTCTTATCTGGAACGTATTATGACCACCACGAATTAAAGACGGATACTCGACATGAGCGTGGATGTAATATCCACCTCTTACAAATATTCGTGAAAACATCTCCCCAACAGTCATGATACCATAGCCCGCCTTTCCCCCAATCTTCCAGTTCAACTTATTTTTACTCATAGCTCGTCCCCATCAGTCTTGATTCGAATTGACCATAATAAGCAGATGGCCCCTCTTATTGCACTCCCTACAGTTAGGAAGCAGCACCGGCAGCCAATAATGATTTGATGCAAGCATGCTTTTAGTAAATTGTTTGTCGATAACATGGCAGTGTACAAGGTTATAAACATGGGGCAAAAATATCACGAGGAACAGCACTTTTTTTCGATTTATGATCAATGCTACAATATCAAGCGAAGTAAAAAAATAGTACGCTAGTGTTGGATAAAAAACACCGACCATATTTCTGTAATGACTGATAAAAAGAGGTCGTTACATTGCCCTACTTTTTTTCTATGAGATCAATCATCCTTCCACAAAAAGAGATATTATAAATTAAAGTCAAATTTTGTTATATTTTGAAAAGTAAGGTTTTGAAAAACTCAGCATTAATAATTGTTACGGTAACTTCTCGAAATATGATTTATCCACTCCGCAAGAAGGACATATATAGTCTTCCGGCTGTTCTTCAAAGGGCACTCCCTCGACTTCTTCATCGTAAATCCATTCACAGACAGTACAAATCCATTTCGCCAATCGAATCACCAAAAGCACACTATGTACCACAAAAATATAAATAATCATGCAATAATCAAGCAAAATGATCTTAAGAACCTATACGTCTTCATTAGCTGATTTATAATGTCTCAGAGCAAAGATATTTTAACAGATAACGTAGATTGATATTTTCTAAATTAAGAAGGTTTCGGCTCAAATGTCTTACTCTTCTTGGATACGACGTGTAAAGATATACAGATCTACGAATGATTACAGAGTAACTGCTAACAGGAGGCGCTCATCTCCTGTTTAACTCAATAATTACTTTGTGCATAGCGAGTACGCAGCTTCCCATAATGTCCTCGCGTCTTTTACGTGTCTATCAACGTTGAGACATCACCCACAGGAATACCAAGTTCACGTGCTCTCAGTACCCTCCTCATTATCTTCCCACTTCTAGTCTTTGGTAGCATTTTTACAAATTCTATTTCTCCGATGACAGCAATTGGCCCGATTTCATGCCTGACGTGATTTTTTATTTCTGCAGCCAAGCGAGAATCTTCCTGGTAATTCTCCTTCAAGATTAGAAATGCTTTAATGACCTCTCCTTTTACAGGATCGGGTTTGCCTATCACGGCTGCTTCGGAAACTGCAGAGTGACTGACAAATGCCGACTCTACTTCGCTTGTTCCTATCCTATGCCCAGCAATCTTTAAAACATCGTCTGCTCGTCCCTGGATCCAGAAATAGCCGTCTGAATCTTTTCGTGCAATGTCTCCCGGACAATATACATCTCCCGGTACTACTTTCCAGTAGGTTTTAATATAGCGCTCGGGGTTTTTATAGAGGGTTCGTAGCATTGCCGGCCAAGGGGTCTTTATTACCAGTAGCCCTCCTTTCCCTAGTGGCACAGGTTTCCCCTCGTTGTCAACTACATCCGCTACGATTCCAGGCAACGGCTTTGTGACCGATCCTGGTTTGAGTGGAGCTACTGGGAGAGGGGATATCATAAAGCTTCCCGTTTCAGTTTGCCACCATGTGTCAATTACGGGGCAACGTCCCCCCCCAATGTTTTTATGATACCATAACCAAGCTTCAGGGTTAATTGGTTCTCCAACTGTTCCTAAGATTTTCAGTGTGCTTAAATCACAATTTTTCGGCCACGTATCCCCAAATCTCATAAGATGTCGAATTGCAGTTGGCGCCGTGTAAAATTTTGTTACCCTATATTTTTCTACAATGCGCCACATTGCATCAGGGTTGGGATAATCTGGAGCGCCCTCATATATCAGAGTTGTCGTTCCAAGGAGTAATGGTCCATAGACAACACCGCTATGGCCCGTCACCCATCCAATATCTGCAGTACACCACCACATGTCATCATCATGAATATCAAATACATTTTGTAAAGTCGTAGCTGTTCCTACCATGTAGCCACCAACAGTATGAACGACTCCCTTCGGTTTACCGGTGCTTCCCGAAGTGTACAAAACGTAGAGCACATCTTCAGCATCCATTACCTCAGGCGCACATTCTGCAGGCTGTCCTCGCACTAAGGCATCATAAAATATTTCATTGTTTTCCTGCTCGATCTCCTTTACGAGATTCCCACCGCGCATGACAACCACTGTAGTTTCGATGCTAGGACATTGTGGAACAGCTTCACGGAAGACGCGCTTTAAATCGGTTGTTTGCCCTCGTCTGAATGTTGCATCAGCAGCTATTAACACTTTAGCTTCTGCTTCATTAATACGATCCTTAAGTGCACTCACGCTGAAGCCAGCAAACACGGCACTGTGCACAGCTCCAATTCTAGCGCAAGCGAGCATTGAAACAACCGATTCGACACACGACGGGAGGTACAGTGCCACTTTATCTCCCGTGCGGACACCGAGTTGCTTCAACGCATTTGCCATCTTATTGACTTCTCTCAATAATTCCTCGTAGGTAACCTTACTCTCGTCTCCTCGCTCATTAACGTAGAGAAGGGCAACTTTATTTCTCCGATGAGTGTTGATATGCCTGTCTAACGCGTTGTAGGTGATGTTGGTTTTCCCGTCAACAAACCACTTATAAAACGGCTTATTGCTGTCATCAAGTGTTTTTGTCCACTTGCTAAACCACTCAAACTGTTCAGCCTTATCACTCCAGTACGTTTCAATGTTTTCACCAGCATTTAGTTCAGCGTCCCAATCTTTCACTCGCGCGGCGTTTACTACCGCTTCACTGGGATAGAAAATTCGCTCTTCTTCCATCAGAACTGAGGTAACTTCCTCTTCTTTTTGGCTCACAATTGGTCACCTTTCAGTAGCCCTTCTCTGCATTGATAGTGTCTTTTCATGATTATGAATTTTCGTAGATTAATAATTGAGAATGTAACAGTGTTTCCCCTAATGGAGCGGCATCGAGTAGTATAACTGGCATCGACTCATTAGTAACCATGTCAAGTTCATAATCTATTATAAAATGATTAATTTGAATGCTTTTGGCTACTGGGACGATACACAAGGATTTTTAAAGTACTGCCACTTAAATTAGTTCTGACAAAGACAACACATGCCAATAAATATCACGAGATAAAATGCTTGATATTCTCCTTGCGGTATCCAACTAACCGAATTTCTCCCTATATAACTCTAATGCGCGGAGGACACTCTCTCTTGCGCTCTGTGATCCTTGCCATCCGAGAACCTCGGTCTTTTTGCCTTCAAGCTGCTTGTACACCTCAAAGAAATGAGCAATTTCCTTTAACAAGTGCTGAGGCAGGTCAGTTATGTCTCGAACACCGGAATACATCGGGTCTTTATCCGGAACAGCAATGACTTTATCGTCCCGATCGCCGGTATCAACCATGTTCATCAACCCTATAGGCCGAACGGCTATCAAACATCCAGAAAACGTAGGCTCATCCATAATCACCATTACGTCAAGAGGATCGCCATCCTCGTAGTACGACTGCGGAATAAACCCATAGTCAGTAGGATAGTGAACTGGTGAGTAGAGTACGCGATCGACGGCAAAGATTCCCAATTCCTTATCATATTCATATTTATTGTGGCTCCCCCTTGGCACCTCGATCAATGCATAAATCACATCTGGTACATTTGGGCCGGCCGGAAGCGATTTCCATAAATTTTCCACTTAAAACACTCTCCTGCTCTAATTTTTTTCGTAATATATTTAAGTATTGTCACGCCGAGTAATGTTCCGATATTTCAACTATCATCTTGTGAAGCGCTTCTTTAAATCAAATTGATAAAAGAGGATGCTAAATACAAGACATTGGGCAGGGCAGACTAGTTGTATCTTTTTAAGCGAAAACTTCGCAAGGTATCACAAAGATTATAATAAGCTCATGACTCTTTACTGGATCCGAATTTTTTTTCGTATGGTTAATAGGTCGTGGCTCGCAGTTTAGGTTTGATGATATTAGAGTTCCAGCAAAAAATTGCAAGGCTTACTTAGTTTAGATTGCTGTTAAAAGTTCATAGCCGTCCATAGATTCGCCAGCTGAAGTAATAGCCTAAACGAAAGTCTTGCAGCCAACAACCCTCCACTTCACGTTTTATAAGAGGATCAATGCGCCAGCTGGTATATTCAGCTCATGATTTCAATGCTGCTCTGAGTAGCTAAGAAGCAAAGAACTTTAAATCCGAGCTTTATGACGCAAGCTCCTGTAATTTGAGTGCCAAAATTGATCTAAAGCATGTTGGGGGTTGAGACAATATGTCAATTTGTAGCCTGAACCTTCAATAGTTAGTGCGTCGTTTTTCTAAGTTTTTTACAATTCGTATCTTATTTATGGTAACTACGAGGACTTACTCTTACTGTTTTTGTCTTGTCTTTGAAAGTCTCTTTACCCTTGCCTCATTCAAGTGGTAAGAAATATCGGCCAAAGACGATTATCTGAAAATAAAAAAGCATTTTTCGTTTGCTGCATTCCTGACAATGATCTTATACATGTGATAGGACCGAAACCTTAACGCAAAATGGTCGATAGTCTTCAACTATACGTAATTTAAACACCGTAATCCGGCACATACCACAACCTTAATGTTTGTGTAAGCTGAACGGGTACATAACTAATAACCGAACAAAGTCGGAGGTAAATTAAAAGGCATGAATTCTGGAATGTGTTACGTTTGCGGGCTACCTACAGAGCTTTGTATATGCGAAGAAGTCGCTAAAGAACAGCAGCGAATAACTGTAAAAGTAAATAGACGACGATACGGTAAAGAAGTCACCATTATTGAAGGGATAGACCCACATGAGATCGACTTAGAAGATCTCTCTAGTTACCTCAAAGCGAAGTTAGCCTGTGGCGGCACAGTTAAGGATGGCCTCATTGAACTGCAAGGCAATCACAAGGATCGCGTAAAGTTCATTCTTGCAAGCAAGGGATTTTCTGCAGAACAAATTAAGGCTTAAGAGAAAACTTCCAAAGAACTTACTTTGAAACTTGAAAGTAAACTATCACGGCTCGGTATTATAAATTAGGGTTTTTATATGTAGGTTGATTCAACATAGACTAATAAATTTTGGCACTATAACAAGATGGGTCGATCACCTTGTGCGCTGATTAATTATGCGTTTGCCTATCTTTGACGGGAGTGCTCTATGCTACGAATGAATTTGAATAAACTGCGGTGACTTATGTGCGAATGGCTTGGATGCGTTCAATCCGTGAAGCTCCATATTTCCCGCAAATCATACTGATTACCGAAGTTACAACGTGACCATTAATGGTAACACTACATGCGCAAAGTATGCTAGCAATCCTCCGCACCGTCACGGTTTTGAAGAGCTTAGGTGGTTAAATGTTGTGGGACAGCGAACAGCGACAGTAAGAACAGAACCAGAAAAAATGCCAAGTCTCCCGCTACAACATATGCCGTAGGGTTAAACTTTCACTTTACCGATATTTTTTGAAATATTTCTTGACGGAACTCTTTTTTCTTATCTAGCTGTTCTAATATGGGTCGCCCATCCGAGACTAAACAATATATGACATTACAGTCCGTTATCCCGTAAACTCCACGGCGAACAGAACGAGACTGATAAAGACACTTATTTAAGTTACAGATAACTGGATCTACCTGTTGACATTAGCACATCTGTTATACATATAACCGATTTACTAGCTGCAAACTCCAACAAAGATAGAGAAGGACAAATTCACTTCTCTTTGTGGTTTTTATCGCGATTTTAACAAGTTCACGCTACTTTTTTAATATTCGACATTTATTAATAGCACTGGATATATATTTACAATCATATAATTTTTAATTCATAATTCCAACAGTAACTTATTATATGTCTGTCTTTCTTGCGTATTATAGGAGCGATTTGCGTGAACTTTAATTTTAGGGATAATGAAACTGCACAGATGCTGTCAAAAAAGATCAACGAACTCATTCAGGATATCCATGGAGAGCCCATCAAAATAATGCATGTTTGCGGAACGCACGAAGCATCTATTATGCGCTACGGGGTAAGGTCACTTTTACCGAAAAGCATGAAGGTTGTTATGGGGCCTGGATGCCCTGTCTGTATCACCCCTCAAGGAGAAATCGATGCGGCCATAACACTTGCGCAGCGAGGAGTAACTGTTGCCACATATGGCGATCTTCTAAGAGTTCCTGGATCCAGAGGGACGCTCGCAAATTCT
>Ga0187784_10003167_pt1 | contig 13274 bp, 12 predicted proteins | sample 1015_SJ02_MP15_2_FD_132964 | JGI IMG/M metagenome (GOLD analysis project Ga0187784, IMG submission 132964) | Tropical peat soil microbial communities from peatlands in Department of Meta, Colombia - 1015_SJ02_MP15_20_MG | ecosystem: Environmental > Terrestrial > Soil > Wetlands > Peat | place... | reverse complement strand
GCCTACCCGCATTGATCCAAATCAACCACATCTCCGCCCGAGGCCCCCGCGCCGCTCACCGCACCTGCCCGCCGCGGCCGGCTCCGCGCGAGGCCCCGGTCAAGCGCGGGAGGGTTCGCTCCCGGCTGCGGAAGTGAGGCATAATGGAATGGCGCGGGTTTTCTGAGCGGCGAGAGCCGATGTGATGAAAGTCAAGATAGCGAATGGGTGTGCAAGATTGACGGGCGGCCTGCCGCGGCAAGCGGAGCGATGAGCGCTGCCGCGCCCCGGTCTCGCGAGCCCGCGAGCGGCGGAGGCTGGTCTCTCGACCGGGCGCTCATCGGCGTTCTCTGTTTCGTCCTCGCCGTTGCCGCCGGTTTCCACGGCAAGAATGCCTTCTTGATGTTGCGGGACGTCGAATTGGACGAGCCCGACCCCATGCTGCTCGAGGGAGCGCTCACCTCGGTGACCGCCTCAGTATATCTCCTGCTCATGGCGTGCCTTTTCGTGGTCCGCCTGCCGCTCGTGGCAAGATACGCCGAGCTCTGGCCGCGCGTCGTCGCACTCCTCGGGAGCTTCCTGCCGTTCACGGTCACCTTCTTTCCGCCCGCAAACGAGCTCACGCTTACCGCGCATATCGTGGCGAGCGCGGTGAGCTTGGCCGGCATGGCGCTTGCCGTGTACATTCTCTATTGGCTCGGCCGTTCTTTCAGCATCACGCCTCAGGCGCGCGGGCTGGTGACGACCGGCCCCTATCGTTTCGTGCGTCATCCCCTCTATGTGGCCGAATACACAGCCAGCCTGGGGATTCTCGTCCACTTTCTTTCCCCCTGGACGGTCTTGATCACGCTCTGCCAGGGATACTTGCAAATCCGCCGGATGGACTACGAGGAGCGGCTCCTCACGCGCGTCTTCCCCGCGTACGCCGCCTATGCCAAGAAGACGGCGCGCATCCTGCCCGGGCTCTATTAGCCGGCCTCTATCAGGTGGAATCCGGACGCCCGTCGGGATCCGCCCGGCATTGTCTTCCGCGCCGAACGCGATGAAGGGAGACTGATCTCCGCTCGGGCGCGCCGCCGCAGAGCCGCAGCAGCGCGCCTTCACGCCTCACTTCTTCTTATTGATCGGCTCGGCGCTGCTCACGAGCCGGTCGAACACCACGGTGTACGCCACGGGCTTTCCTTGCGCGTCGGCCGTCGTGCCCTGGCAGGTCATCTGCTTGTGATCGGGCGACAGCGAGCAGGTCGAGCCCCCGGTGGTTTTGGTTTTCGGGCTCATGATCTCGCTCTTCAGCGAGCCGTCGGGCAACACGGTATAGGTGCCCGTGGCGCCGTCGTCCCTGCCTTTGATCGGATAGGGCTTGCCGTCGAAGGCGCCGGTGAAGCCCTCGGCGCGCGCCGTGCCGTCGGGATAGGTGATGGAGAGCGACCACTCTACCCTGTTGTAGTCGTTGTGGCCCTTTGTGCTGTAGTTCCTGATTTCCCAGATGATGTCCTGCGGCCCACCCGGCACCATCTTCGACTGGTCCTTGTTCAAGCGCCAGGCGCCGGCAAACGGGCTTTCCGTCGTCGCCGCACCGGCGGGAAGAACGGCCGCCAAAGTCAAGAGACCGGCAGCCGCGACGCCAATCGTAAATCTTCTCATAGCAACCTCCTCCTCCAGCTGGGAATGGGATTCTATCACCAGAAAGGCCAAACTTCAGCAGCCAAACGGCGCGTGGCTCGCACCCTCCTCCGTCACGCCCGGGCGGTGCTTGCGGCTGGCTGAGCGTATCTGGCGCTCATGTAGGCGAGGCTGATCTCCGTCATCGCCTTCTTCATCAGCCGGCAATGAAGCGTCTCGCTCCCCTCGAAGGTTCCAAGCTCGTAGAATTTGTTCGCCGGAGCGCCGCCGCCGCAGACCTCGAAGTACTCGCAAGTCGCGCGACAAAGCTCCACCCCGCGCGTCACGGCATCCCTCAAGCGCAGGAATCTTTGCCCCGAAAGGATCGTCTCGAGATCGTCCGTCAAGAGGTTGCCGATGATGAAATTGTTCCATTCCGCGCTCTCGGCGCCGAGGAGCTCGGGCGAGAACGTCGAGCAGTTGCCGAGATGGTCGACGCTCAGGATGGCGAAGGGCGAGCTCTCGGTCGAGACGAAATCGGGGGGCCGGGAGAGGATGAGTGCTACGCATTGCTGAAGCTCGCGGAGCGTCAGCGGGCGTCCGTTGAGCTCGTTCAGCTCGAGCAGCCGGCTGAAGAAGCCAACGAATTTCTCGGGCGCGCTCGCGTCGCTCAAGGTCGACGACTTGTTCTCCGCCTCGATCTCGTCGATGTTGAAACCGACTTCCGATATGCCGTTTTCGACGAAGAAGGAGAATATCGCGTCGGGGTCCTCGAGCGAAGCCTTCGTGAGCACCCCGATGATGTGAAACGGCAGCCCGGCATCCTGCAGCACCCTCACGCCGCGCATCGTCGCATCGAAGGTTCCCTTGCCCGCCCGCGTGCGGCGGTTGAGATCGTGGATTTCGCGCGGCCCGTCCAGGCTGATCCCGACCCGGATGTTGTGGTCCTTGACCAGCTGGACCCATTCCGCGTTCAAGAGCGTGCCGTTGGTCTGGATGCTGTATCTTACCGTGGTGCCCGGAGATAAATTGCGATCGATCGCGGCGAAGGCGGCCCTATACCAGTCGACGGGTGCCGTAAGCGGCTCGCCTGCATGCCAGACGATGCTGATGTCCGGCGGCAACGGCGAGAAGAAATCGAATATCTTCTTCGAAATGACCCCGACGGCATCGATGGTCATGCGATGCCGCGAGTCGCGGTTGGGGAGATAGCAATACGAGCAATTGATATTGCAGAACGGCGTGGCCTGAAGGACCAGGAGCTCGGGGAACCTCACCTGGTCCATCGGCCGCCGGGCCGACCGGGAAGGCTCAGAAATTGGCCCACCATCCATTGCCCCAATTGTGCCAATTATGCCAATTGGGCCAGTTCGGCCAATTCACCCACTGCACCTTGATGAGGCGGTTTTCCCGCAACAGCTGGTCGGTGACGGCCGGGTTTGCCTGCGCGAGCGCCCGAAGCGCATTCACGCGCTGGCCGAGGGAAGGCACCGGCTCGATCGCCTTGGCAGGGCCGGAGGGGAGCGAAATCCCCGCCGCAAGCGCGGCCACGCTTAGCCCCAGCGCGACTTTGCTTAGTCCCAGCACAAGTTTGCGGCCCGAGTTCGGCGCAGCAACGGAAGTGGTCTGTGTTTCCTCAGCTTTACCGGCTTTACGCTTGGACATTACGCAATCCCCCGATGGTGAGACCTAGTCGCGACAATTTGTCACAGGAGGGCTCTAAAGGCAAGAGCCATGGTCTCGCACGATCCCTAAGGCGCTCCCCTCCTCGATCTCGTCTCCCCGTTAACGCCGGGCGTTGCCTCCGCGTTCCCGGCAGCGCCAGAGAGGGGCACGCCACGGCCGCCTCCTCGCTTTGTGGCGGGCAGGCTCTTGCCCGGTCAGGGGCTCGAAGCTCCAGGGCATCATGATGATTTTGCTCGTATTCCGGGCCGACTGGACGGCCGCGTCCCGCTCGGGACGGCAGGCTGCGCACGCCCGCTCCACCGGGCTCAGACTCCGAGATAGACCTGCCGGATGTAGTCGTCGTCGGCAAGCTCCTTGGGACGCCCTTCGCGCACGAAGCGGCCGTGCTCGAGCACATAGAGACGCTCGGCGACCGCGACGGTCGAGCGTGCGTCCTGCTCGACGAGGAGCACCGCGGTGCCGGCGCGCTGGATCTCGCGGATCGACTGGAAGATCTCGACCTTGAGGCGGTGCGCGATGCCGACCGAGGGCTCGTCGAGGAGGAGAAGCGAAGGACGCCCCATGAGGGCGCGGCCGATCGCGAGCATTTGCTGCTGGCCGCCGGAGAGGGTCGATGCCTGCTGGCTTCTGCGCTCGCGCAGGACCGGGAAGAGGCTGTAGATCTTCTCGAGATCGGCCGCGACCCCGAGCCTGTCGTTGCGCAGGTATGCGCCAAGCATGAGGTTCTTGAGCACGGAGAGCTCGGGGAAGAGACGCCGCCCCTCGGGGCAATGGCAGATGCCGCGGCCGACCACCTTGTAGGCCGGAAGTCCGTCGAGGGAGCGGCCGTCGAACGTGATGTGGCCGGCACTCGGCGGCACCGTGCGGGAGATCGCCTTGAGCAAGGTCGATTTGCCCGCGCCGTTGGGCCCGAGCACGCCCACGAGCTCGCCCTTGCCCACCTCGAACGAGATGCCGTCGAGCGCCAGCGCCTTGCCGTAAAGGACGACGAGGTCGGAAACCTCAAGCAGCGCCAAGCGCACCCCCGCTCTCTCCGATTTCGGCCTTGCCGATGTAGGCCTCGACGACGCGCGGGTGGCGCACGATCTCGGCGGGCACGCCGGTCGCCACCACTTCGCCGAAGTCCATGGCGATCACCTCGTGCGCGAGCTGCATGAGCTCGCGCAGCTTGTGCTCGATGATCAGGATGGTGAGGCCCTCCTTGCGATGGAGCTCGCGGATGAGGTCCGCGAGCGGCTGTATCTCGCTGCTGCCGAGCCCGGCAAAGGGCTCGTCCAGGAGAAGCAGCTTCGGCCTGGTCGCGAGCGCCCGCGCGATCTCGAGGCGGCGGAGATCGCCGTAGGGCAGCACGTCGACGAGAGAAGCCGCCTTTGGGGCCAGGCCCACGTGCTCGAGCATCGCGTGGGCGCGGGCGCGCGCATGCCCCTCGTGTCGCACGCGCGGGGCGAAGCAGGCGACCTCGACGTTCTCGAGCACGCTCATGCCGACGAAGGGCCTGGTGAGCTGGAAGGTGCGGGCGAGCCCGCGGTTGACGATGCGATAGGGCGCCAGGCCTAGAAGCGGCTCATCGTCGAACTCCACCTTGCCCGTATCCGCGGCCATGAAGCCGGTGAGCAGATTGAACAGCGTCGTCTTGCCGGCGCCGTTGGGTCCGAGCACGCCGGTGATCGAGCCCGGCTCGAGCGCGAAGGAGACGTCCTTCACGGCTTGCAGCCCGCCGAAGCGCTTGTTGAGCCCGTCGACGGCGAGAAGCGCGCTCATTGCGCGATGGTCCGCAAGCGCCGCCAAAGCGGCGCCACCAGTCCCTGCGGCAGGAAGAAGAGGATGAGCATCAGGATAAGGGTGTAGACCCAGAGACGGTACTCGCTGAACGCCCGCAGCGCCTCGGTCAGAAGTATCAGGAGGATCGCACCCCCCACCGGCCCGTAGATCGAGCCCATGCCGCCGACGTAGACCATGATGATGATGTTGATCGAGAGGATGACGGCGAAGAGGTCGGGCCCGACTTGGAGCTGGTAATGGGCGTAAAGCGCGCCGCCGAGCCCGGCGAACGCGGCGCTGATCATGAGCGAGGCGATTTTGTAGAAGGTGACGTTGATGCCGGCCGCCTGGCAGCTCGCCTCGTCGCCGCGGATCGCGCGCAGGATGGTGCCCCAGGGCGAGTTCGCGACGAGCCTGAGCGTCGTCACCGTCGCCGCGAGGAAGAAGAGGGTGAGGTAATACTGCGTGAGCTCGGAATCGAAGAAGGGGAAGAGGCCGTTGAGCCCGTCCTGGCCGCCCGTGTATTCGGAGAAGATGATGGTGAGGCTTTGCATCACCGCGGCACCCGAGAGCATGGCGAGCGCGAAATAGGGTCCGCGCAGGCGCAGCGTGGGAAAGCCGATAACGAGGCTGAAGGCGACCGCGACGAGGGGGCTTGCCGCGAGACTCCACCAGGGACTCGCGCCGAAATTCACGTTGAGGAAGCCCGCCGTGTAGGCGCCGGCACCGATGAAAAGCGAGTGGCCGAAGTTCTCGCGCCCGGTGAGCCCCGACATGAAGTCCCAGCTCGCCGCCCACATGGCGAAGCAGAGGGCGACGGTCATGATGCCCGTGATGTAGCTGCTGCCCAAGATTGCGGGCACGAGAGCGAGGGCAACCAGGACGACGAGCGCTCCCAGCCAGTCGGTCCTGTGCTCGCTCATGCCCGGCTCAGAAGGCGGCGCGCTTGCCGAAGAATCCCGCCGGCCGCAGGATGAGCGTCAAGAGCACCGCCGCGACCGAGACGATCTGCGACCACTCGATCGAGATTTTGAAGGCGATGATGGTCTCGGTATAGCCGAGCAGGAGGGCGCCCACGATGCTGCCGACGATCGAGCCGAGCCCGCCCACCACCACGATAGCGAAGGCCTTGACCAGGGGCAGCAGGCCCATGCCCGGAATCACCGTCTGGAAGGGGGCGACGAGCACGCCCGCCGCGGCCGCGATGCCGGCCGAGAGCCCCATCACGAGCGAGAAGATGCGGTCGGAGGGAATGCCCATGTATTGCGCCGCCTCGGCGTCCTGGGAGATCGCGAGGATCGCCGAGCCGAGCCGCGTGCGCTGCATGAAGAACCAGAGCGCGGAGAGGATGGCGATGGCGCCGCTGAGCGCCAGCAGTCGCTGCCCGCTCACGTCGGCCCCCATCACGTCGAAGGTCGCGTTGACCATCGAGGGGACGTTGCGCGCCTCCGAGCCGAAGATGAGGAGCAGCACCTGCTCGACCATGAGGGCGACCGCGAGCGTGATCATGAGCACGGCGAGGGTGGAGCGGCGAAGCGGGCGCACCAGCACCCGCTCCACCGCGACCCCGAAGAGCGCCACGAGCAAGACCGCGACGGCTGCCGCGAGGAAGAGCGGCAGATGGGCGTCCGCGGTCAACGCGTAGACGCCGTAGGCGCCGAGCGCGTAGAAGGAGCCGTGCGCCAGGTTCAAGATGCGCGCCACGCCGAAGATGAGGGTGAACCCCACCGCCAGCATGGCGTAGATCGCGCTGATCACGGCTCCGTAGACGAGGATCTCGGCCAAAGCCGGTCAGCCCCTCAGTTCTGCACGAGCCACGGCGGCATGATCATCTTGCCGTTGGCGACCTCCTTCGGCCAGATGACCTTGCGCTCGCCGTTCTGCTGCCACTGGACGAAGAGTTCGTTGACGAAACCCGGGCCGTCCTTGACTTCGTGCAGATCGTCGAATTGCACGCGGCCCCGCGCGCTCACGTAGTCCGTCTTCTCGAGCTCCTTGATCACGGCGTCCGTGTCGGTCGAGCCGGCGCGCTTGGCGGCCCCCGCGTAGATGTAGACGGCGTCGTAGCCTCCGCTTGCGGTATAGACCGGCGCGCGGTTGTAGGCCTTCACGAAGCTGTCCCACCAGGGAATCGTCTTGGGCGTCAGAGGGGCGCGCAGGACGAAGTTGGTCGATACCTCGCTGATCGCCTTGCCGCCCACGCGGTCGAAGAAGTTGGCGTCCTGGCCCTTGACGTCGATGCCGCCGATCGGCACCGGCACCTTGGCGTCGTACCACTGCTTGACGAATACGTCGGACGCCGCGTGCGAGAGGATGATCATGAGATATTGCGCGCCGCTTTCCTTCACCTTGGCGAAGATCGGCGAGAAGTCGGCGGTCTGCACATCGAAGAACTCCGCGATCGGCACCTGGAGGCCCGCCGCCTCGGCTCCCGACTTCATGGCCGGCACCATGTCCTGCACCCATTTCGCGTTCTCGCCGAGGATGGCGATGCGCTTGTAGCCGAGCTGCCCCTTGAGCACGCCCGTGATGTAGTCGAGCAGGCCTTTCGCCTGCTTGGCCGAATTGATGGGATTGACGCGGAAGATGTACTTGTAGTGCTCGTAGTCGTCCTTGACCTTCTGCTGGATCGAGGGCGAGGCGGAGCCGATGCCGAGGTAGATCGTCTTGGCGCGCGAGATGTGCGGCAGCTCGGCCAGCGTCACCCCGCTGTCGTAGCCGCCGATGAGCACGTCGACGTGGTCCTCGCCGGTCAGCTTGTTGACCGCGGCAATGCCCGTCTTCGGACCCTCGGCCGCCGCCTCGCCCTCGTCGGCGACGACCATCTGGAGCTTGCGGCCGTTGACCCCGCCCTGCGCGTTGATCTCGTCGATGGCGAGCTTGGCGCCGTCGACGCAATCGCGCCCGACCTGGACCTGGATCGCCGTGGTGATGCCGATCAAGATCGGCTTCTCATCCGCGAATGCCGCCCCGGCCCAGCTGCCGGCAAGTGCCACTGCGGCGCCGGCCGCGAGCAGAGAGACGATACGCTGTCGCATGGCAACCTCCTTAAAATTGTCCTGATGGGGGTGGCAAGACTGGCTGCCGCGGACGGGCATGCGGGCCGTAGTCTGCGGCCGGGGCGGCAGTGCCGCGCCTGCCAAGCAAGCGGGTGCGGGCTCGCCGCTCCGGCACCCTCTATCGAATTTGCTCCCCATGCCGCGCATGGCGCCTTCTTGCTTCTTGGCATTGGGGGCGCCCTCGAGGGCGTCCTCCTCCCAGCATGGAAGAGCAATATCACAGGCATAAGCGGATGGGAATTCGCGTAGTGGCTCAGTTTCACCTCATCCTTCGAGACGGCCGCTTCGCGGCCTCCTCAGGATGGGGTGAACCCCAGCTCCAAGTCCTCATCCTGAGGAGCGTCGCGTTTGCGACGCGTCTCGAAGGATGAGGACTTGGCAACGTGACCCACTACTGGAATTCGCGATGTCGGCGGCCGTTCGCCGATCCGAGCGATGCTCGGAATTCCGGCAAGGCCGCCGGCACGCTCACGCGTCGGGGGCTTCGAGCCGTTGCAAGCCGAGGCGGGAGAAGAGGCTGCGCTCGCGCTCGGGGAGCGGATTGTCCGTGGTGAGAAGCCGCGGGCCGATGAAGATCGAGTTGGCGCCGGCGAGGAAAGGTGGCGCCGCGGCCTATACATGACACGGCGTTGCCGTGCTATCATAGTGTACCAGCTCGACCTGGAGCGGGGAGGCCAATGAGGGACGGCATCGTGGTAGCGCCGGCAGCGCGCCAACAGTTCGCCTTGGTTCTGATCAAGCCGTCGCATTACGACGACGACGGCTACGTCATTCAATGGCTGCGCTCGGCGATCCCATCGAACACGCTGGCCTCGCTTTACGGCTTGGCGCGCGACTGTGCCGAGCGTCGCGTGCTGGGCGAGGACGTCGAGATCGTCATCACGGCGCTCGATGAGACCAACACGCGCATCCGGCCCGAGCGCATCGCGCGCGAGATCGCCCGCACGGGGGTCGGCATGGTCGGGCTGGTGGGCGTGCAGTCGAACCAGTTCCCCCGCGCCATGGACATTGCGCGGCGCTTGCGCGCCTGCGGAACCCAGGTGGTGATCGGCGGCTTCCACGTCTCGGGCTCGCTCGCGATGCTGCCGGGGATGCCGCCCGAGCTCGCGGAGGCGCAGCGCCTCGGCATCTCCCTCTTTGCCGGCGAGGCCGAAGGGCGGTTCGAGGAGGTGCTCAAGGACGCCTGGCAGGGCACGCTCAAGCCGCTCTACAACTACATGGACGATCTGCCGGTGCTCGAGGGCGTGCCGCTGCCGCACTTGCCCGCGACCCGCATCAAGCGCACGGGAGGCGCGCTCACCAGCTTCGACGCCGGGCGCGGTTGCCCCTTCCAATGCTCGTTCTGCACCATCATCAACGTGCAGGGACGCCAGTCGCGGCGGCGCTCGGCCGACGACGTGGAGGGCATCGTCCGGCGCAATCTGGCGCAGGGCATCAACCGCTTCTTCATCACCGACGACAATTTCGCGCGCAACAAGGATTGGGAGCCCATCTTCGACCGCTTGATCGCCATGCGCGAGGGCGAGGGGGCCGACATCAAGTTCGTCATCCAGGTCGACACGCTCTGCCACCGTATCCCGAACTTCATCGCCAAAGCGGGCCGCGCCGGCGTCAACCGGGTCTTCATCGGGCTCGAGAGCATCAACCCGGACGCGCTCCTCGGCGCCAAGAAGCGGCAGAACAAGATCACCGAATACCGCGACATGATCCTCGCCTGGCGCCGCGCGCGCGTGCAGACCTGCGCCGGCTACATCCTGGGCTTCCCCAGCGACACGCTCGAGACCATCGTGCGCGACGTCGAGATCATCAAGCGCGAGCTGCCGCTCGACATGCTCGAGTTCTTCTGCCTGACCCCGCTGCCCGGCTCGGAGGATCACAAGCGCCTCTTCGAGAAGGGGGTCGCGATCGACCCCGACCTCAACAAATACGACCTCGAGCACGTCACCATGGGTCACCCGCGGATGTCCAAGGCCGAATGGGAAGCGGCCTACCGCCGCGCCTGGGAGACCTACTATTCGCCCGAGCACATGACCACGATCCTGCGCCGTGCCGCGGCGCACGGGCACTGGCTTCCCACCACTCAGTTCGTCATGCAGTGGTTCCACTTCTGCATCTCGGTCGAGAGGATCCATCCCCTCGAGGGCGGCTATCTCCGGCGCAAATACCGCCGCGACCGGCGCCCGAGCTTGCCGCGCGAGAGCCCCTTCGTGTTCTATCCCCGCTATCTCTGGGCGACTGTGTGGAAGCACGTGGAGATGGTGCGCCTGATCCGCCGCTTGAACCGCGTGCGGCGCCAGATCCAAAGCGACCCGCACGCGCGGGACTACATGGATCAGGCGATCACGCCCGTGGCCGCGGACGAGCTCGACACGCTCGACATGTTCACCCACAACGACGCGGCGAAGACGGCCGTCGGCAAGGCCCGCCGCGAGGCCGAGGCGCGCGCCCGCATCGTGGCCTGAATCCAAAGCCGTACCGGCCGCGACCCTCCCGCCCGCGTCACAACGCCGCTGCCTCGGCTCAATTTGCCTGTTGATTTATCTGCATTATCCCTTATCTAATCAGTACCAAAGCAGTCCTGATTATATGCGGTGCAGCATGATCCGGCTAAATAGGCTAACCGATTACGCAATCGTGGTCCTCTCCCAGATGACGCGGGAGGGCGCTGCCGTCCGCACGGCGCCCCAGCTTGCCCAAGAGACGGGGGTGCCGCTCCCCACGGTGGCCAAGCTCTTGAAGACGCTTGCAGCGGACCACGTCATCCTTTCCCACCGCGGCGCGGCGGGGGGCTACGCTTTGAGCCGGGCGCCCGAGGAGATCACCGTCGCCGAGATTATCGCCTCGCTCGAGGGCCCGATCGCGCTCACGGCCTGTGTGGAGGGCTCGGGCAATCATTGCGATGTCGAGAGGCTCTGCCCGATGCGCGGCAGTTGGGAGAAGATCAACAGCGCAATCCGCAAGGCGCTCGAGGGGCTCACCCTTGCCGAGTTGGCGGCTCCGGCGTTATTCCCACCACTCGGTAGGGTCGCGGGCTCGCGCGAGTCGGCGCCCGCCGAGGCGCTGAGCTGAGACGGCTCGGCGCCGAGAGGAGAAATCCAGGGAGCAAGGTGCAATGGCAGGTGCGGCAAATACGGTCGAGCAGCTCCGCTCGGCCACCGAGGGCAAGTACAAGTACGGCTTCGTGACCGAGATCGAGGAGGAGCGCGCGCCCAAGGGTCTCTCCGAGGACACCGTCCGCTTCATCACCGCGAGGAAGAGCGAGCCCGAGTGGCTCATCCAGTGGCGGCTCAAGGCCTTCCGGCACTGGCTTACCATGGAGGAGCCGAGCTGGGCGGTCGTGCGCTATCCACCGATCGACTATCAGGAGCACTACTACTATTCGGCGCCCAAGGCGAAGGAGGGTCCCAAGAGCCTGGGCGAGGTCGATCCCGAGCTCCTCAAGACCTACGAGAAGCTCGGCATTCCGCTCAGGGAGCAGGAGATGCTGGCCGGTGTGGCCGTCGATGCGGTCTTCGACAGCGTCTCGGTGGCGACGACCTTCAAGGGCAAGCTCGAGGAGGTCGGCATCATCTTCTGCTCGATCTCCGAGGCGGTGCAGAAGCACCCGGACCTCGTGCGCGCCTATCTCGGCTCGGTGGTGCCCTACTCAGACAATTTCTTCGCCACCCTCAACTCGGCGGTCTTCACCGACGGCTCCTTCGTCTATGTGCCGAAGGGCCTGCGCTGCCCGATGGAGCTCTCCACCTATTTCCGCATCAACGCCGCGAAGACGGGCCAGTTCGAGCGCACCCTCATCATCGCCGACAAGGGCTCCTATGTGAGCTACCTCGAGGGCTGCACGGCGCCCATGCGCGATGAGAACCAGCTCCACGCCGCCGTCGTCGAGCTGGTGGCGCTCGACGACGCCGAGATCAAATACTCGACCGTGCAGAACTGGTACCCCGGCGACGCCGAAGGCAAGGGCGGCATCTACAATTTCGTGACCAAGCGTGGCGCCTGCCGCGGGCGCAACGCCAAGATCTCCTGGACCCAGGTCGAGACCGGCTCGGCGATCACCTGGAAATATCCGAGCTGCATTCTCGAGGGCGACAACTCCGTGGGCGCCTTCTATTCGATCGCCGTCACCAACAATTATCAGCAGGCCGATACCGGCACCAAGATGATCCACCTCGGCCGCAACACGCGCTCGCGCATCATCTCCAAGGGCATTTCCTGCGGCCACGGCCAGAATACCTATCGCGGCCTGGTGCGCATGGGCCACGGCGCCGCGGGTGCCCGCAACTACAGCCAGTGCGACTCGCTCCTGATCGGCGACAAGTGCGGCGCCCACACGGTGCCCTATATCGAGAGCCGCAACAGGACTGCGAAAGTCGAGCACGAGGCGACCACGTCCAAGATCAGCGAGGACCAGCTCTTCTACTGCCGTCAGCGCGGCATTCCGGAGGAGGACGCGGTGGCGCTCATCGTCAACGGCTTCTGTCGCGAGGTGCTGCAGGAGCTGCCCATGGAGTTCGCGGTCGAGGCGCAGAAGCTTGTCGGCATCAGCCTCGAGGGCAGCGTCGGCTGAGCGCGGAGCCAGGAAAGAAGGCGTTATAAGCAATGACCTATCTGCATTTCATCGTCATTCCCGCGAAAGCGGGAATCCATGGCCGGCCCAGGATCGGCCATCAGGCATGGACCCCCGCTTTCGCGGGGGTGACGAGTAGTGCATTGGGAAACAACGGGTCAATTCGAGCCGGTCGCTGAGGGAACACGGGACATCGCAATGGAAGCCATGCTGGAAATTCACAATTTGCGCGTCTCGGTCGACGGCAAGCCCATCCTCAAAGGCCTCGATCTCGACATCGGTGCGGGCGAGCTCCATGCCATCATGGGGCCGAACGGCTCCGGCAAGAGCACGCTCGCCTACGTGCTTGCCGGGCGCGAGGGCTACGAGGTGACGGAGGGCACCGTCCGCTACAAGGGCCGCGACCTCCTCGCCATGTCGACCGAGGAGCGCGCGGGCGAGGGCCTCTTCCTGGCCTTCCAATATCCGGTCGAGATCCCCGGCGTAACGTCGACCAACTTCCTCAAGACCGCGCTCAATGCCGTGCGCAAATATCGCGGCGAGAGCGAGCTCGACGCCATGCAGTTCCTCAAGCTCGTGCGCCAGAAGACCAAGGCGCTCGGGATCACCGACGAGATGCT
>Ga0187784_10003161_pt1 | contig 13283 bp, 8 predicted proteins | sample 1015_SJ02_MP15_2_FD_132964 | JGI IMG/M metagenome (GOLD analysis project Ga0187784, IMG submission 132964) | Tropical peat soil microbial communities from peatlands in Department of Meta, Colombia - 1015_SJ02_MP15_20_MG | ecosystem: Environmental > Terrestrial > Soil > Wetlands > Peat | place... | reverse complement strand
GCCTGGAAGCGCTTGCCGACGAGCCGGCCCTGCATGTCGACCATGGCGACGATCACGGTGTCGATCGAGCCCGCCGCGACCGCCTTCTTCAGCTCGTTGAACGACAGATTGCCCGGCATCAACCCGTCCCGACTTCCTTGATGCTCTCGTCGATGATGTCGAGCGCACGCGCCATCTCGGCCTCGGTCGTCACTAGCGGCGGCGTCAAGGTCAACACATTGCCGAACGTGGTCTTGAACGAGAGCCCTTTTTCCAGCGCGCGATACATCACGGCGTCGGCCGCCTCGTTCGCCGGCTGCTTGGTGACGCGCGAGGTGACCAGCTCGATGCCGAGCAGATAGCCGAGCCCGCGCACGTCGCCGATCAGGTTGTGCCGCGACTTCAGGTCGTAGAGCCGCGCCATCGCGAAGGCGCCGATCTTGGCGGCGTGCTCGGCGAGGGCGTCCTGCTCGATGATCTCGATCGTGGTCAGTGCGGCGCGCGCCGTCACGGGATTCTTCTCGTGGGTGTAGTGCCCGAAGGCGTAGTCGGCGCCGACGTCGAGCTCGGGCCGCGCGATCACGGCCGCGATCGGCAGGATGCCGCCGCCGAGCGCCTTGCCGAGCACCATGATGTCGGGCACGACGCCGTCGTGCTGCGAGGCGAACATCCGCCCGGTCTTGCCGAGACCGGTCGGGATCTCGTCGAAGATCAACAGCGTGCCGTGGCGGTCGCAGGCGGCGCGCACGCGGCGCCAGAACCCGGGCGGCGGGATATGCGGCACCGCGCGCATCGGCTCGGCGATGAAGGCCGCGATGTCGCCTTCCCGCTCGAGGATGAATTCGATCATGCGCGCGCAGGCGTCGGCACTCGCCCCGATGGTCGAGGTGCCATAGGGGCAGCGATAGGCCGCATAGGGCGCGACGTGCTCGGCGCCCGGCATCAGCGGACCGATGCCGCCGGAGCGAAACAGCGCCTCGCCGCCGACCGCGGCGGCGCCGAAGCCGGCGCCGTGGAAGGCATCCCAGAAGGAGAGCGTCTTGTAGCGTCCGGTCGCCGCACGCGCGACCTTGATCGCGACCTCGATCGCGTCGGATCCGCCGGTGGTGAGCAGCACCTTGGACAGATTGCCCGGCGCGATCTCGGCCAGCTTCTCGGCCAGCGCGATCGCCGGCCCGCAGGTGTAGCGGCGCGGCGCGAACGGCAGCGCGTCCATCTGCTCGCGGATCGCGCGCTTCAGCCGCGGATGGCCGTAGCCGATGTGGTGCACGTTGTTGCCGTGGAAATCCATGTAGCGACGGCCGGCGGTGTCCTCGATCCAGATGCCCTCCGCCTTCACGATGGCGTTGAGGCAGGGGGTCGAGACCGACTGGCGCAGGAAATAACGCTCGTCGTCGGCGAGCAGCGTGCGCGCCTCGGGGTCGAGATTCTTGTCCGCCCAGGCGCGGCGTTGTGGCGACAGGTTGACGTCGCTTTCGGATGGAGAGGGTGCGGTCATCGTTTTCGCCATGCCTGCAACCGCATGAATAGCACGCGATCGAGCAGGATGTGCATGAGCTTCACGGCGAGCGCGGTCGCGACGATCACGCTCGCCATGGCGGCGGCGCCGGCGGTGGCGCCGGCCTCGTCCATGTGCACGATCGCAATCGCCGCGAGCTTGGTGTCGGCGCCGTAGAGAAAGATCACCGCCGACACGGTGGTGAGCGCGTTGACGAACAGATAGACCGCGATGTCGAGGATCGCCGGCATGCAGATCGGCACGGTGACGCGGCGAAAGGTGCGCCAGAACGGCACCTTGAGCGAAGCCGCCACGGATTCGAATTCCGGGTCGATCTGCTTCAGCGCGGTCAGCGCCGTGATGTGCGCGACCGTATAGAAATGCGCGATGCAGTTGACGATCAGCACGATCAGGGTGCCGTAGAGGACGTTGAGCGGGTTCCAGCCCGCATTGACGAAGAACACATAGCCGAGCCCGAGCACGAGGCCCGGCACCGCCATCGGCAGCATCGCGAGCAGATGCGCGAGCATGCGTCCGGCAGTGAGGACTTTCGTCTTCTCGATCAGATAGGCGCCGGTGAACACGATCGCGGTTCCGATCGCGGCCGCGCCGGCGGCAAGCACGACCGAGTTGCGATAGGACATCCAGCCGCTCTGATCGAAGGTGCCGAAATCGTAGTTGCGCAAGGTCAGCGACAGGTTGTAGGGCCAGTAGCTGATGAACGATGCCCAGATCGCGGTCCCGAGCACGCCGATCAGGAGCGCGACCACGATCAGACAGTAGCCGGTGAGCGCGACGTCGCGCAGCCCGCCTGCCTTCGGCTCATACGGGACGGCGCGCGCCGACAAGAGCGCGACCTGGCGGCGCTGCACGATGCGATCGATCGCGAAGGCGAGCACCGCCGGCAGCAGCAGCACCATGCCGACGACCGCGCCCATCTCGAAGTTTTGCTGGCCGACGACCTGCTTGTAGGCATCGGTCGCGAGCACGTTGAACTGGCCGCCGACCACCTTGGGGATACCGAAATCGGTCACCACCAGCGTGAACACCACGAACGCCGCATTGACGAGGCCGAACTTCGCACCCGGCAGCGTCACGGTGCGGAAGACGCGCGCGCTTCGGGTGCCGAGCGCCGCCGCGACCTCGTAGAGCCGTGCGTCGGCGAGCGCGAGCGCCGTGACGGCGATGATCAGCGCATGCGGGAAGCAATAGAACACCTGCGCCACGATGATCCCGCCGGCGCCGTAGATCGAGCCGCCGAACAGCAGGCCCTTGAGCAGCCCCTGATTGCCGAACAGGTAGATCAGCGAGATCGCCGGCAGCAGCGAGGGCGCAAACAGCGGCAGCAGCGCGCCGGCATAGAACAGGCCGCGGCACGGCATGCGGCTGCGCGTGAGCGCATACGCATAGGCGAAGGCGAGCGGGATCACGATTACGGTGGTGACGAGCGCGACGGCAACGCTGTTGAAGACCGAGCCGTAGAGCGTCGGCGTCGAGAAATAGCGAACGTAGTTTGCCAGTCCGACGAGCTGCCCGCTGGCATTCTGGAAGCTTTTCGACAGCAGCGCCCACAACGGCAACGCGATCGTGAGCAGGAGCCACGCGACCAGCAGCACGACCGCGAGCCTTATGATCCAGGCGTCGCGCGCGACGCGCAAGGTCGCGGCCGGCGCCGGAGCCGGGATGCTGGCGACGCTCATCGGGCGCTCATGGTGGCGTTTATGATGGCGCTCATGATGGCGTTCATGATGACGTTCATGAGGACTTGGCGAAGAGGCGCAGCGATTCAGGCGGAAGCCCGACGGTGAGCCGCTGCCCCTGCATGACCGCGAGGTCACGCATCAGGTTGAGCGAGAAGTCGGCGAGGATCGTGACGTCCGGCGCAGCCTCCGGCTTCAGGTGCGCGCGGCAGAAGGACCCGAGAAAGTCGAGCATCGCGACCTTGGTGATGATCCGGTTCGGCGTCAGGTGGTCGAGGTTGCGCACGCGGATCTCCTCGGGCCGCAGCCCGATGCGCACCACCGAGCCGGTCTGGAAGCGTCCGGCATCCGGGCAGGCGAGATCGATGGCGCCGACGCGCAGCGACATCGGGCCGGACACCTCGGCGTCGAGAAACGTCATGGTGCCGACGAAATCGGCGACGAACGCGGTCGCGGGCTTGCGGTAGATCTCCTGCGGCGAGCCGACCTGCTCGATCACCCCCTGGTTCATCACCACGATCAGGTCGGCCATGGCGAGCGCCTCCTCCTGGTCGTGCGTCACCATGATGGTGGTGACGCCGAGGCGGCGCTGCAGCGTCTTGATCTCGTCGCGCAGCCGCAGCCGGACCCGCGCATCGAGCGCGGAGAGCGGCTCGTCGAGCAGCAGCAGGCCCGGAGCGGTCGCAAGCGCGCGCGCCAGCGCGACGCGCTGCTGCTGGCCGCCGGAGAGCTGCGCCGGGTATTTGCCGCCCTGGTCGGGCAAGCCGACGAGCGCGAGCAGCTCGGTGACGCGCGCCTCGATCGCGGCGCGCGCGGCGCGGCGATTGACCAGGCCGTAGCCGACATTCGCCGCGACGGTCAGGTTCGGAAACAGCGCATAGGACTGGAACACGATCCCGAAATCGCGCGCCGCCGGCGGCAGGCGCGACACGTCGCGCCCGGCAATCTCGATTCGGCCCTCGTCCTGCGGGTCGAGCCCGGCGATGGCGCGCAAAAGCGTGGTCTTGCCGCAACCCGAGGGGCCGAGGAAGCAGACGAAGTCGCCGGGCGGGATGTCGAGGGAGATGTCCTGCAGCGCCGTGAACCGACCGAAGCGTTTGGACAGGCCGCGGATGCGCAGGAAGGGCGCGGCGGCCGGACCGGCCGCGCTCGCCGCGGACTTTACCGGAACATTCATCACACCCGCCCCACGCGGCCGCTCGACCGGCCGCCCCACCGGCCGACCCGATTAAAGAGGCACTTTAACTGCCGCGCAATCGGGATTGCGGTAATGAAACCGTCATTCCGGGGGCGATTGGCTTGTCCCGGGCGCACACCCGTAGGGCGGATTAGCCCCTAAGCGCGTTTACGCGCGTCTTCGACGCGCTATGGGACGTAATCCGCCGTCTTGAGCCGGACGCGAACCGGCGGATTACGCCCGCGTAAGGACGCGGGCTAATCCGCCCTACACCGACCGCCGTCAGTTCTTCGGCGCGGCCTTGGCCTCGTAGCGCTTGGTCCATTCCGCGAGAATGCGCTCGCGGTTCTCGGCCATCCACACGAAGTCGTTCTTGATCATCAGCTTTTCCGCCGACTTCGGGTAGTTCGGCGGATAGTTCTCGACCCCCGGCAGCGCGACGACCGCGTAGGTCTTGGAATAGAGCTCGTTCGCCGCCCTGGTGGCGCCCCAGTCGGCGATCTTCTTGGCGATGGCGAGGTTCTTCGTGCCCTTCACGATGCCGGTCGCCTCCATCTCCCAGCCGGTGCCTTCCTCGGGGATAATCACGTCGAGCGGTGCGCCCTTGGTCTTTTCCGAGGCGCCGCGCATATCGAGCGCAATGCCGGCGACCCGCTCGCCGCGCGCGGCCTGCACGCAGGGCGCGGACCCGGAATGCGTGTAGACCGCCATGTTCTCATGCAGCGCGTCCATGAACTTCCAGGCTTCGGCTTCGCCCCACATCTGCAGCCACGCGCCGACCATCAGATAGCCGGTGCCGGACGAGGCCGGGTGCGGCATCACCAGCTTGCCCCTGTAGGCCGGGTCGAGCAGGTCCGACCATTTGGTCGGCGGCTTTACGCCGGAGAGCTTGCCGGCCTCGGCGGTGTTGTAGCAGATGACGCCCAGATAGGCGTCCATGCCGGTCCAGGTGTAGGGCGTCGCGGAATCGCGGAACGAGGGTTTCAGCGCATCCGCGCCCGCCGGCTTGTAGGGCTCGAGCAGGCCCATCTTCTCGAACAGCAAGAGCGCGGTCGCCGCATGGCCGAGCACCAGATCGGCGCGCGGATTGTCCTTCTCGGCCAGGAAGCGCGCCGTGATCACGCCGGTCGAGTCGCGCACCCAGACGACCTCGGCTTCCGGCACCGCGGCCTCGATCGCCTGCTTGAAGGGCGCAAGCTGATCGTTCTCGAGCGAGGTGTAGATCGTCACCTTGGTGCGCTGCGCCAGCGCGGGGGCCGCCGCAGATGCGAGCGCGAGGCCGAGCACGGCCGCCTTCATCCAGTGCTTCATTTGTGCCTCCTGTTTTCCCGCGGCACGCGTCGCACGACGCAGTGAAGGAGCGATGACGCCCCCTAGTGCACGCGGTTGAGCGCCACGTCGAACGCGTCGAAATTGCGCAAGGCATGCCCCTCGGGAATCGTCACCGCGCGGTTCGCGATCATCGGCACGACCTGCTCGGTCAGCCCGCCATGCGAGCGCAACGGCTCGGTCAATCCCGAGAGGTCATGCTTCTCGGGCGCGGTGCCGAGCACCTTGTGCACGGTCGAGATCACCACGACGTCGCCGATGCGGTCGGCCGGGAGCTCGAAGCGCCGGCAGGCCTCAGTGGCGCCAAGCGCAAGCTCGACGCCCTCGACCGCGCGCAGGCGGCCGAGGATCGCGTCAATGTCGGCCCCCGCCGGCAAATAGACCGTGGCAAACGATCCGAGCGCGCCGTGATGCACGACATACGGATCGGTGATCGGCAGGATCACGCGCGCGGTCCCCTTCCCCAGCCAGCCGTCGGCGAGCGTCTGCAGGTAGATCACGTCCGGCTCGCCGTTCGGCCGATGCTTGTCGTTCATGCCGTGGTCGGCGGTGAGCACCAGCACGGCGCCGGCCGCATCGAGCGCGCCGACATAGCGGTCCATCATGGCGTAGAAGGAATTCGCGAAGTCCGAGCCCGGCGCGGCCTTGTGCTGCACGTAGTCGGTGGTCGAGAGATACATCAGGTCGGGGCGCTCGCGGCCGAGGATCGAGACGCCCGCCGCCATGACGAATTCCGAAAGATCGGACGAGTAGACCTCCGGCAGCGGCAGGCGCAAGCGCGCGAGCACGTCACCCATGCCGTTGTCCTTGAGCGTCGCCTGGTCGGCCTTCTCGGAGGAGAACGCGATGGCGCGCCCGCTCGCCAGATCGAGGCCCTTGCCGAGCATGGCGCGCAGCTTGTCCTTCGCGGTCACGACCGCGACGCTCGCGCCCGCCTCGTGGAACGCCTGCATGATGGTCGGCGCGCGCAGGAAGCTCGCGTCGTTCATCATCACTTCCCTGCCCGCCGCACGGTCGTAGAAGTAGTTGCCGGCGATGCCGTGCACGGCCGGCGGACGGCCGGTGATGATCGAGATGTTGTTCGGGTTGGTGAAGCTCGGCATGGCGGAGAGCGCGGTCAGGCTGGCGCCCGCGCGCATCAGCCGCGCGAAATTCGGCGCGAGCCCGGCCTCGATCGCGCGCTCGATATAGCCCGGCTCCGAGCCGTCGATGCACACGACCACGGTCGGCGACTTCGGAAACCGGTAGTCGCGGCCGTTGACCGAGACGGTTGGGGTGCGCTGGATGTTCATGCCGCCGCCTTCAGGGGACTTCACTCCCATCTCGGCAAGAATATCCCGGATCGCCGCCAGTGCGCCACGGATGTGTTGCATATAAATCCGCCGCGGGCTTGGAAAACCGGCTATCCTCCGCGTCCCTCCGCACCGTCCCCTCCGGGAGAAAACCATGGCCGCCAGCGACTACGAGGTTTTCGACGAGCGCTTCCGCGATTGCGTGAACCGCACCTCGCATGTCGAGCGGCTGTGGAGCGGCGCGCGCTGGACCGAGGGGCCGGTCTATTTTCCGGCCGGGCGCTACGCCCTGTTCTCCGACATCCCGAACGACCGGATCATGCGCTACGACGAGACCGACGGCTCGGTCAGCGTGTTTCGTCAGCCGGCCGGCAATTCGAACGGCCACACCGTCGACCGGCAGGGCCGCCTCGTCTCGTGCGAGCATGGCAATCGGCGCGTCACCCGCACCGAGATCGACGGGCGCATCACGGTGATCGCCGACAACTATCAAGGCAAGCGGCTGAACTCGCCGAACGACGTGGTGGTGAAGTCCGACGGCTCGATCTGGTTCACCGATCCGCCCTACGGGATCCTGTCCGATTACGAGGGCAACAAGGCCGAGCCTGAGATCGGCAACTACGTGTTTCGCGTCGACGGCAAGAGCGGCGCGATCAGGATCGTGGCCGACGATTTCATCCGCCCGAACGGGCTTGCCTTCTCGCCCGACGAGAAGAAGCTCTACATCGTCGACTCTGCCGGCGGACGCGTGAAAGGCCAGCCCAAGCACATCCGCGTGTTCGACGTCGGCGACGGCGACAAGCTCACCGGCGGCGCCGAGTTCGCCGACTGCACCGCCGGCCGCTTCGACGGCATGCGCTTCGACAGCGCCGGACGGCTGTGGGCCGCAACCGATGACGGCGTGCACTGCCTCGCGGCCGACGGCACGCTGATCGGCAAGGTAAAGGTGCCCGAGATCTGCTCCAACGTCGTCTTCGGCGGGGCAAAGCGGAATTACCTCTACGTCACGGCGACCAACTCGCTCTATGGCGTGCTGCTGCACGCGAACGGGCACCGCACTTTCTGAAGGAACAGCATCATGTCCACTGTCGATAACAACGAGGCGATCGCGCGCTTGATGCGCTTTCTCGCCGTCGAGGGCGTCACCGGAAAGGAGGCCGCGATCGGGCGCGAGATCGCGGCGGCGCTCCAGGAGGTCGGCGTCGCGGAGCACGCGATCCGCCTCGACGACGCCAACACGCGCATCCCGTTGCCGACGCAGACCGGCAATCTGATCGTCGACCTGCCCGGCCGCGGCGCGCTGCACAACCAGCCGCGCATCATGTTCATGACGCATATGGACACCGTGCCGCTATGCGCCGGCGCGCAGCCGAAGCAGCAGGGCAAGAAGATCGTCAACAGCGCAAAGACCGCGCTCGGCGGCGACAACCGCACCGGCTGCGGCGCGCTCGTCACGCTCGCGGCCGAGCTTGCACGGCAGAATCTCGATCATCCGCCGATCACGCTCCTGTTCTGCGTGCGCGAGGAGAGCGGGCTGTGGGGCGCGCGCTTCGTCGACAAGGCGGCGCTCGGCGCGCCGGTCATGTGCTTCAACTATGACGGGCGCTCGGCCTCCGACGTCGTGATCGGGGCGGTCGGCGCGGATCGTTGGGAGGTCGATATCTTCGGCCGCGCCTCGCATGCCGGCGGTGCGCCGGAACGCGGCATCAGCGCGACCATGATCCTTGCGCTGGCGCTCGCCGATGTGCAGGCCGGCGGCTGGTTCGGCAAGGTCGTGAAGGGCAAGAAGCAAGGCACCAGCAATGTCGGGCCGGTGACCGGCGGCGAAGGTCGCCCCGCGGGTGACGCCACCAATGTGGTGACCAACTACGTCAATGTGCGCGGCGAGAGCCGCAGCCACGACCCCAAGTTCTTCCCGCAGATCACCGCCGCCTACAAGGCGGCGTTCGAGAAAGCCGCAAAGCGCGTCAAGAACAGCGACGGCAAGGCGGGGCGGATCAAGTTCAAGACGCGGCTCGACTATTATCCGTTCCGGATGAGCGAGAACCTGCCCGTGGTCAAACGCGCCGCCGCGGCGGTCGCGGCCGGCGGTCTCACGCCGAACATTCGCGTCGCCAATGGCGGGCTCGACGCGAACTGGATGGTGCGGCACAAGGTCCCGACCGTCACGTTCGGCGCCGGCCAGAACGAGGCGCACACCACCGAGGAGTGGATCAACCTGACTGAATACGAGCGCGCCTGCGCGCTCGCGCTGCGGCTCGCCACGGCGCGCTAAGCCAGCGGGCTGGCATCGGTCAGCGCGCGGCGTAGCGTCAGCAGCTGATCACGCCGGCCGTTGTCCGCCGCGGATCTTGATCATCTTGATGATCTTGTCTTTCGGCAGCGGCGGCCCGAGCAGCATGCCCTGGCCGAGATCGCAGCCCATGCGGGTCAACGTCTGCAGGTCGTCACGTTGATCGATGCCGACCGCGACGACCTGGTGCTTGTACTTGTGCGCGAGCTGCACCACGGACTCGCAGAGCTGGCGCTTGACCTTGTCCTCCGTGCAACCGGCCACGAAGCCGCGCGCGAGCTTGAGCTCGACGTGCGGCAGCTCGAGCAGCGAGGTCAGCACATTGTGCGCATAGCCGAAGCGATCGATCGCGAGATAGACGTTGTAGATGCTCAGCTGCGTCGCGATCTCGTAGACCAGCTTGATGTCGCGCAACAGCTGGTCCTCGCTGACCTCGAGGGTCAGTCCGGGCCAGCTCGAGGACGACGGCCGATGCTCGCGCACCAGCGTGGCGATCGGTAGCCGCATCAAGGCGTCGAGCGGGATGTTGACCGAGAGGCGCAACGGCGCGCCGGCGTCGGCGAACTCGTGCCAGTCGCGCAGCGCCGCCAGCACCGCGAACTCGGCCAGCGCCAGCAGGCTCGCCTCCTCGGCCCCCGGCAGGAACGCCCCCGGCATCAGCACGCCGTGCTGCGGGTGATTGACCCGCGCGAGACCTTCGGCGCCGACCAGCTGCATCGTGCGCAGCTCGAGCGTCGGCTGATAGCAGAGCTCGAGCCACCCGCCGCAAAGCGCCTCGAACAGGCTCTTCCCGCCGCTGTTGGGCGCGGCGCGCGACAGTCCGGCTTCGCGCAGAACATCCGCGATGACGTCGAAGCGGAACGGCTTCTGCAGCGGCGGGAGCATCTTCAACGCGTGACGCTCGCCGACGCGCTTGACGTCGTACAGCAAGGTGAGATCACGGCCGCTCATCAGCTGGATCTGGCCCGAGAATTTCATCTCGCCGAGGCCGCGGATCACCTCGATCGCGTCGGAGCGCTCGAGCGACACATCGAGGAACACGAGGTCGGGGGTGCGATTCCGGATCGCGCGCAAGGCTTCCGCGGCGTCGCCGCATTCCTCGGTCATCACCATGCGCTGGCGCAGCGTCCGCGCGAGCAGATGGCGCAGCGACTTTTCGTCGTCGACGATCAGGCAGAACACCGGCTGCGCCGGCGCCGTTATGGGTTCGGCTGCCGCCGCCGACGGCTCCAGCAGAGCTGCACCTTGCTCACTCATCACAATCCCACCACGCAATCCGCGCCCGCTTCGCGTGCACCGAGCCGTTATCGGTTGCCTTCCGTTAAAAAAGAATGGGTGGCGCCGGCGCAAATCGGCGCAATACCTCCTCCGCACAAATGCTTATTGGCTCGCGCCATCCGTATTAGTGCGTGGCTGCGCCCGCAGCACGCTTAGCCGCAACGAAAGCAATTCGACGTATGCACGCGTTGTAGCGTGAGGTGTTCCGATGTTTCGCGTAGCCACTTGCCTCGTGCAACAGCACGACTGGCGGCTCGTCGTCCTCGCGGGCGTGGTCTGCTTCCTGACGAGCCTCGCGGCGATCAGCCTGTTCTGCCGGGCCCGTGCCACCGACGGACGCAAGCGTGCGATCTGGCTGATCAGCGCGGGCTTGACGGCCGGCTGCGGCATCTGGGCGACGCATTTCATCGCGGCGCTCGCTTACCAGCCCGGCGTCGTCCTGCAATTCCATGTTGGGCTGACGATCCTTTCGCTCGTCGTCTCGATCGGAATTACCGGCAGCGGCTTCGCCGTCGCGATGCTTGGCCGCCGATCGAGCGTGCCGCTCGGCGGCGCGCTGGTCGGCGCCGGCGTGGCCTGCATGCACTATGTCGGCATGCGCTCGCTCGAGGCCCCAGGCGATCTGAGCTTTGCGCCCGATCTGGTGGCGGCCTCGGTGGCGTTCGCGGTCCTGTTCGGCGCAGCGGCGCTCTGGATCGCGACCGAGCGCCGCGGCTTGAGGGCGGTCCTGGCCGCTGCCGGAATGCTGACGCTCGCCATCGTGGCTTTGCATTTCACCGCCATGGGCGCCGTCACGCTGGTTCCCGATCCCGCCCTGACGGTCAACGCCTCGACGCTGCCGCCCGCGATCCTGGCGCTGTTGATCGCCGTGGCGATCTCGGCGGTGCTCGGCGTCGCGTTTGTGGCGGCGCTGCTCGACCAGCGGCTCGACGACCACTATCGGCTGCTCGACGGCGCGCTGCAGAACGTCACGCAGGGCGTCGTGATGTTCGACGGCGCCGGGCGGTTGTTGCTCGCGAACGACCGCTATCGTCAGATCTACCGCTTGTCCGAGGCGCAGACGATGCCAGGCACGACGCTGCGCCAGATCCTGGAGCATCGCATCGCCGCCGGCACCTTCGATGGCGACCCGGCCGCCGAATACCACGATGGTCGCGAGGAAACCAAGATCGAGCAGAAGCTTCCCGACGGGCGTACGATCCTGTTCGGCGTGCGGCGCCGCGCCGACGGCGGCTGGGTCGCGACCCATGAGGACATCACGGAGCTGAAGCGTCGCGAGGCCTCGTTTCGGCTGATGTTCGAATGCAATCCGATCCCGATGTGGGTCGTCGACCGCGCGACCTTCCGCTTCCTCGACGTCAACGACGCGGCGGTCGAGCACTACGGCTATCCGCGCGAGCAATTCCTCGGCCTGACCGCATTCGACATCCGGGCGCCCGAGGAGCGCGAGGAGCTGCGGAAATCGCTCGCGAGCGGCGAGATCGAGGCGAGAGGCCGGATCCATCGCCATCGCACCGCGGATGGGCGCAAGATCCAGGTTGCGCTCTACACCCGGCCGCTGAACGTTGCCGGGCAGGATGCCGTGCTGGTCGCTTCGATCGACATCACGGCACGCAAGCTGGTGGAGGACGAGCTGCGGCGCATGCGCGTGTTCCTCAACGCGGTGATCGAGAGCGTGCCGGCCACCATCATCGTGCGCGAAGCAAGCGACGACCGCCGCTATGTGCTGATCAATCGCGCCTGCGAGAAATTCCTCGGTATCACGCGCGACAAGGTGATCGGACGGACCGTGCGGGAGGTGCTGCCGCCGCCTGCCGCCGAGTTCATCGAGGCGCGCGACCGCGAGCTCCTGCAGCAGGGGCACGAGATCTTCGATGCCGAAAACCTCCTGAGCACGCCGGACCAGGGCGCGCGCTACATGACGGCGCGGCGCCTCGTGATCCGCGACGAGCGCGATCAGCCGCAATACCTTCTGACCGTCATCGACGACGTGACCGAGCAGCGGCTCGCGCACGACAAGCTCGCCGAGGCGAGCGAGCTGATGCGCACCGTCATCGACGCCTCGCCGGTTGCGATCATGGGCTCGGTGCCGTCGGGAGAGGTCATCATCTGGAATCGCGCCGCCGAGGATCTGTTCGGCTACACCACGGAAGAGGCGCTCGGGCGGTGCACCGTCGACCTCATGGCACCGGACGATCGGCGCGAGGAATTCCTGCAGGCGCGCGTGAAAGCCTTCGCCGGCACCACGACCCGCAACCTGATCGCGCAGCGCAAGCGCAAGGATGGAACGATCATCGACGTGCAGCTCGCGGCCGCGCCGGTCTTCAACCCGGACGGCACGGTTCGCGCGCTGATCGTGGCGATGGAGGACATCACCAGCCGCAGGTCGCTGGAGGAGCAGCTGCGGCAGGCGCAGAAGATGGAGGCGATCGGCCAGCTCACCGGCGGCCTGGCGCACGACTTCAACAACCTGCTCGCGATCATCATCGGCAATCTCGACCTGCTGCGCGAGCAGGTCGGCTGGAATCCCGATGCGCTCGAAGCCGTTGACGAGGCGCTCGGCGCTTCGCTGCGCGGCGCCGATCTCAACCGCCGGTTGCTCGCCTTCGCGCGCCGCCAGCCGCTGCAGCCGAAGAGCGTCGAGCTGAACGAGCTGGTCAGCGCGATGAGCAAGCTGCTCGAGCGCACGCTCGGCGAGCACATCAGCATCAAGCTTGCGCTCGGCGCCGAGCTGTGG
>Ga0187784_10003160_pt1 | contig 13288 bp, 11 predicted proteins | sample 1015_SJ02_MP15_2_FD_132964 | JGI IMG/M metagenome (GOLD analysis project Ga0187784, IMG submission 132964) | Tropical peat soil microbial communities from peatlands in Department of Meta, Colombia - 1015_SJ02_MP15_20_MG | ecosystem: Environmental > Terrestrial > Soil > Wetlands > Peat | place... | reverse complement strand
GGTGGAAAATGCTGCCGTAGCTCAGTGGTAGAGCACTCCCTTGGTAAGGGAGAGGTCGTCAGTTCAATCCTGACCGGCAGCACCAGAGATATTTCCTCGCTTCGCGTCCGCTCTTGACCACGCGCGAATATGCTAGGGAACGGCCGAGAGCGGAGCAGTGCGCGGATCGTCGCCGGTCAGCGAGCCGCAGCGCTTGGAGAGGAAATCTGCCGATGATGACCGATCTGTTTTCGCTTAAGGGACGGAGCGCGCTCGTCACCGGCGGCTCGCGCGGCATCGGCAAGATGATCGCACGCGGCTTCCTCGCCCAGGGCGCGCGGGTCTATATCGCGGCCCGTAAGGCGGCGCAGTGCAACGAGGCCGCGGCGGAGCTGGCGAAAGCGGGCGGCGCCTGCTTCGCCATGCCGGCCGACCTCTCGACGGTCGAGGGCGTCCGCGCGCTCGCCGCCGCATTGACCAAGCGCGAGCCGAAGCTCGACATTCTCGTCAACAACGCCGGCGCCGCGTGGCTCGCCGAGTTCGACGCCTTTCCTGAAAAGGGCTGGGACAAAGTCATGGACCTCAACCTCAAGACGCCGTTCTTTCTCACCCAGGCGCTCCATCCCGCGCTCAAGGCCGCGGCGAGCCGCGAGCGGCCGGCTAAGGTCATCAACATCGCCTCGATCGACGGCATCTTCGTCAATCCGCTCGAGACTTATTCCTACCACGCCAGCAAGGCGGGGCTCATTCATCTGACGCGGCGCATGGCGGCGACGCTCATTGCCGACCAGATCGTGGTCTCGGCGATCGCGCCGGGCCCGTTTCCCTCGGAGATGAATGTCGACGCCCGCGACAATGCCGACCTGGTGGCGCAGCGCGTGCCGGCGGGACGCATCGGCAGCGACGAGGACATGGCCGGCGCCGCGATCTATCTCGCCTCGCGCGCCGGCGACTATGTCGTCGGCGCGACGGTGACGGTTGACGGCGGCATCGCCTATGCGCGAACCGGCTTCGAAGGCCGTTGGAAAGCTTAAAGCAGTGAGACTGAGCACTCACCAAGCAGGGCGATACCGTGAAGCTTGATTATGTGACCATCGAGAAGCGCGGCGCCATTGCCATCGTGCGGTTCGACCGCAAGGCGAACCTCAACGCCTTCAACGAGCAGCTCGTGGTCGAGCTCACGCATGCGGCGCGCAGCTTCTTCGACGATCTCGAGACCCACGCGGTGGTCCTCGCCGGTGCCGCCAACGCCTTCTCCGCGGGCTTTGATCTCAAAGCCGCCGACAGCTGGCACGGCGAGACCGACGATCTCAAACGCCGGTACCGCGCCTATGGCGGGGTGCGGCTGTGCAAGGCCTGGGAGGCGATGCCGCAGATCACCATCGCCGCGATCGAGCGGCTCGCGGTCGGCGCCGGTGTCGCCATCGCGCTCGCCTGCGACTGGCGCGTGCTCGGCCGCGGCGCCTACCTTTATGTCCCGGAGGCGAAGATCGGCCTGAACCTGCAATGGGGCGCGCTGCCGCGGCTCATTGCGCTCGTCGGCCCGGCGCGGGCAAAGCGCATCACCATCCTGTGCGAGAAGATGCCGGCGGCGACGGCGCTCGACTGGGGCCTCGTGGATGAGCTCGCCGACGACGGCCGCACCATCGACAAGGCGCTCGAGCTCGCCGCGACGGTCGCCTCGATGCCGCAGCCGACGGTTCGCATGATCAAGGAAGCGGTCAACGCCACTGCAAACGCGCTCCACGCCGCGACCGCGTTCGCCGACGCCGATCAGAGCCAGCTCACGACCGGCTTTCGCTCTGGCAAAGCCGCGCGCGAGGCGTTTCGCAAGAAATAGGCGGGGCCAACGCGCGCCGGACTTGCGACGGCCGCGCCGAGCGGCTCCGCGCCTGATGCGGCATCACCACAACGGGTGAGGGCTGGTCCCGTCATAGGTGAAGCCGAAGGTGAGGACGATCTCGTCCATCCACATCGACTGCTGCAACGTGCCCTCGAACGCCGGCAGGTTCCAGAAGCCCGAATAGGCGACCTTGTTGGTTAGCTCGAGATAAAACGGCTTGAAGAAGGTGTAGCGCAAGCCGATCTCGGCGCCGGCAGTCCAGCCATTGAACTGCCACCAGCCGCTGCTGGTGCCGATCAGATTGCCGAATGATTTGGTGCCGACGTCGTTCGCGTTGCCGAGAATGATATCGGAGGTGTGCGGCAGCATGATGCCGAGGCCGGCCTTGCCGATGGCGGCGAGGCTGTTGGTCTCATTGGTTCGGCCGTAGAGCGGATAGCGATAGACTGCCTCGGCCATGAAATGATTGGCGCCGTTGTGCAGCTGTTCGTTGAAGAAGACACCGTCGAGCGAGCGCAATCCGTTGACTGGCACGCCGCCGATTATTCCGGTGACCTGCGCCATCTGGCCGATGTCGGTGTAGAACTTGGAGTGATCGAGGCTGAGCTCAACGCCCCAGTTCTCGGTGATGAAGCGCCCGACCCGGATGTTGAATTGCGGCGCTTCGCCGGCGCCGCCCGGCGCGTCATGGCCGGTGACGTTGTAGATGGTGAAGTCGTTGCCGAGCGCGGGCTGCGAGACGTGGATGTTGGGGTTGCTCCACCACTCCTTGTCGGAGCCGACCTCGAAATACCATTCGCCGTCGGTGAAAAACCGCCACCACGGCCGGTCGGGAACGAAGGCCGGCGCCTTGGCCGGCGGCGGCGCCTGAGGCGGCGGCAGGTCGGCGGCCCGGGCGCGATCGATCACTGCACCCGCAAATGCGGCCAAAAGGCCCGCTAGGACTGCCCAACGCCGCTGACGCATTTCCCGAGGCCCCAACCCCGCATCACCCTGTGAATGGTAGCGATTTTCCCGATTGCCACAAGTGACCTAACGCCCGGTTTAAGGTGTGAGCGCGAAGCGCACGCCGCAGAACTCAACGCCGGTTTTCTTGACCGGATAACCCCGCTGCGCCGCGCGTTTCTCGATGCCGTCGCGGTCGGTAACCTCGATCGTGAGCGTGCGCAAGCTCTCGCGCGGATCGTCGCCGCGGGCGAAACGGATAGCGGTCATATCGACGGCGATGCGGCCGCCTTCGCCGTCCGGCACGAAAGGCTTCTCGATGATGGCGGACCAGTGCCGGCCGATCCCGACAGGATCGGGGCTCTCGACCACGATCTCGGCAAGGCGCTTGGTGACGTCGGTCTTGATCGCCGCCGTCCAGCCGGTGCCGCCTGCCGGCCCGTAGGGGCCGCGCAGGTCTTCCTCGCCGTCGCTATGGTCGAACTCGATCATCGCCGCGCGGCAGTCGCGCGGATGAAGCTGTACGGCGTGAAAACCCTGATGGTCGATGGTGTGCGCGGTGCGCACGCCGAGCACGTTGGCATGTTGGCCGCGCCGGTCCGGATCGTTGCAACTGAAGATCGCCATATAGCCGCCGACGCCCCCCGAGCGCTCGAGAAAGCGGCCGGCGGCGGTGTTCGGCTCGACCGGGGAGACCACCTCGACGAAGGCGAGCCCGAACGGAAACAGCGCGTTTTCGAGGCCGTAGCGGCGCACATGCGGATCCTGATAAGCGAGCTTCACGCCGAAAATCGCCTGCATGTCGGCGATGACGCGGGCGAGATCGTTCGCCACCAGGCAGATCTGCCGCAGCCGCAGATAGTCGGGCATCGCAACGTCCCTTTATCAGCTTGCCGCGTCAGCGCCCCTTGAACACCGGCTGACGCTTCTCGACGAACGCGGCCGCCGCCTCGCGGTGATCCTCGGTCGTTAGCGCCCGCACGTGGTTCGCCGCCTCGTTGTCGAAGCAGGCTTCGAGCGGCGCGTATTCGGCGAGATTGAGATTGTGCTTGATCGAGCCGAGCGTAAGCCGCGGCCCGCGGGCGAGCGCCATGGCGTAGCTCTTGGCCGCGTCCTGAAACCCGGCATCGTCGAACACCCGGGTAAGGAGCCCGAGCTCCAGCGCCTCCTCCGCCGAAAGGATCGGCGAGGTCAGGTAGAGCTCGCGCGCCTTGGCGCTGCCGACGAGCTTGGTGAGAAAATAGGTGCCGCCGAAATCGCCGGACAGCGCCACCTTGACGAAGGCGGTGGTGAGCTTGGCGGAGCGGTTGGCGAGGCGCAGATCGCAGGCGAGCGCCAGCGACAGGCCGGCGCCGGCGGCGGCGCCCTCGATCGCGGCGATGGTCGGCTTGCGCATCTCGTGCAGGAGCCGCGCCGCTTCCATCTTGCGGCGAAGATCCCCGGTGCGGTCGTCGACGGCGATCGGCGCGCTGTCGCGCGCGGCCATCGCCTTGACGTCGCCGCCGACGCAGAACGTGCCGCCGGCGCCGGTCAGCATCACCACGGTCACCGCCGGATTCGACGCCGCGCGTTGCGCGGCGTCGACCAGCGCGTCGAGAATCTCCGGGTTGAGCGCATTGCGCCGCTCCGGACGATTGAGCGTGAGCGTAAGAAGCCCGTCTTCGAGCGTCTCGATCAGGACGTCACTCATGACGCGATCTTTCCCTGGCGCGTCCGCGCGCCGGCGTCGTCTTGGACCAGATCGGGCCGATGTGCAATATTCGCTGCAAGCGCGCGGCCGTCCGCGCGCAAGGGCGCAGGAGGAACGCATGGCGTACACCGATATTCTCTACGGCGTCGACGATCACGTCGCCACCATCACGCTCAACCGGCCGGACAAGCTCAACGCCTGGACCGCGGAAATGGACGCCGATACGCGCCACGCGATCGAGACGGCGGCGGCGCACGACAAGGTGCGCGCCATCGTCATTACCGGTGCCGGGCGCGGGTTCTGCGCCGGCGCCGACATGTCGCGCTTGAGCAAAATTTCGAGCGGCGGCGGTCCGAGCAACGTAGTGCCGATGACGCGGAAGCCGGATAATTTCGATCAGAAATTCAGCTATTTCCTCGCCGTGCCGAAACCGATCTTCGCCGCGATCAACGGCCCGATCGCCGGCATCGCGGTCTGCTTCAGCCTGTTCTGCGATTTCCGCTACATGGCCGAGGGCGCCAAGCTGACCACGGCCTTCGCCAAGCGCGGGCTCATCGCCGAGCATGGCAGCTCCTGGATGCTGCCGCGACTGATCGGCCCGATGAATGCGCTCGATCTTCTCTATTCGGCGCGCACCGTCGATGCCGCCGAGGCCGAGCGCCTCGGCCTGGTGCGCCGGCTGCCGGCGGAGAATTTCCTCGCCAACGTCCAGGCGATCGCGCGCGATCTGGTGACGACGTCATCGCCGCGCTCGATCGGCGTGATCAAGCGCCAGGTGTTCCAGTCCTATTTCCAGACGCTGTCGGAAGCCTGGGCGATCGCCGACAAGGAAATGGCGGAATCGTTCCGCTCCGAGGACTTCAAGGAAGGCGTGGCGCATTTCGTCGAGAAACGCCCGGCGGCGTTTACCGGCCGGTAGGCATCATCGGCCCGCGCAGTAGCCGCGCCCCAGCCTTGATGCTGCTCGGGCGGCTCCAAAACCGAAATTTCACCGAACCTTGCGCGACTTGATCCAGCGCAAGGCGCCGCGACGATTTTACCGCGACAAGCGCCTCGACATTGGACCTGGAACCACTCTAAAAAGTGGGTCCCCGCCGCAGCTCAGGGGCCGGGGAGGCGGAGTATCATGGATTATAATGCCTATTTCAGCGACGCGCTGGCGCGGCTGCGCGACGAGCGGCGCTACCGCGTTTTTGCCGATCTCGAACGCATCGCTGGCCGCTTCCCGCACGCGCTGTGGCATTCGCCGCAGGGCCCGCGCAACGTCGTGATCTGGTGCTCCAACGACTATCTCGGCATGGGCCAGCATCCCAAGGTGGTCGGCGCCATGGTCGAGACCGCAACCCGCATGGGCGCCGGCGCCGGCGGCACCCGCAACATCGCCGGCACCAATCACCCGCTGGTCGAGCTCGAGCGCGAGCTCGCCGACCTGCACCGCAAGGAAGCGGCACTGGTTTTCACCTCGGGCTACGTCTCCAACGAGACCGGCATCTCAACGCTGGCCAAGCTGATGCCGCACTGCCTCATCCTGTCCGACGCCTGGAACCACAACTCGATGATCGAGGGCGTGCGCCAGGCGCATTGCGAGAAGCAGATTTTCCGCCACAACGACATGGCGCACCTCGAGGCGCTTCTCGCCGCCGCCGATCCGGCCCGGCCGAAGCTCGTCGTGTTCGAGAGCCTTTACTCCATGGACGGCGATGTCGCGCCGGTTCATCGCATCTGCGATCTCGCTGAACGCTACGGCGCCATGACCTATGTCGATGAGGTCCACGCGGTCGGCATGTACGGCCCGCGCGGCGGCGGCATCTGCGAGCGCGACGGCGTGATGGAGCGCATCGACGTGATCGAGGCGACGCTCGCCAAGGCGTTCGGCTGCATCGGCGGCTATATTGCCGGCCGCGCGGCGATGATCGACGCGGTGCGTTCCTATGCGCCGGGCTTCATCTTCACCACTGCGCTGCCGCCGCCGGTCGCCGCCGCCGCGACCGCTGCGATCCGGCATCTCAAGGCGTCGAGCTGGGAGCGCGAACGTCATCAGGACCGCGCCGGGCGCACCAAGGCGATGCTCACCGCCGCCGGGCTGCCGGTGATGACCAATCCGACGCACATCGTGCCGATCCTGGTCGGAGATCCTGAGCGCTGCAAGGCGGCAAGCGATCTCCTGCTCGCCGAGCACGGCATCTATATCCAGCCGATCAACTACCCGACGGTGCCGCGCGGCACCGAGCGGCTGCGGATCACGCCGAGCCCCTACCACGACGATGCGCTGATCGACCGCCTGGCCGAAGCCCTGGTCGACGTCTGGCACAAATTGCGGCTGCCGCTGAAGGAGCGCGCGCTCGCCGCCGAATGAGCGGCGCAGCCGTCGCCGCTGGGCTCCCGAATGAGCGTTAACGGCTGCATGCGCCGCCGATAGACAGCCCTCGCAAACTATGGTGACCTAAAGCAAATTCGAGCGCGCGGCCGGGAGGCGCCGCGCCCCGAGGCGGGAAGCGCCATGCTGCAAGGCTGGGTCGTCATCGTCATCGCGCTCGCCTATATCGGCTTTTTGTTCCTGGTGGCGAGCTATGGCGATCGCGCGCACGCATTCGCCGGCTCGACCCGCTCGCGGATGCTGATCTACCCGCTGTCGCTCGCGATCTATTGCACCTCGTGGACGTTTTTCGGCTCGGTCGGGCTTGCCTCGCGCACCGGCTTCGATTTCCTCACCATCTATATCGGCCCGGTGCTGATCGTCGGCTTTGCCTATCCGCTGGTCATCCGCATCGTGCGGCTCGCCAAGGGCCAGAACATCACCTCAATCGCCGACTTCATCGCCGCGCGCTACGGCAAGAGCCAGGCGGTGGCGGCGACCGTGGCGCTGATCGCGATTGTCGGCATGGTGCCGTATATCGCGCTGCAGCTCAAAGCGGTGTCGTCGTCGGTCTCGACCATGCTCGCGCAGGCCGCGGCCAGTGGCGTCGTGGCCCTGCCATTCCTCGGTGACATCGCGTTGTTCGTGGCGCTCCTTATGGCGGCGTTCGCCGTCCTGTTCGGCACCCGCCACATCGACGCCACCGAGCACCAGGACGGGCTGATGCTCGCGATCGCGACCGAATCGATCGTCAAGCTCATCGCCTTCCTCGCCGTCGGCGTGTTCGTCACCTTCGTCATGTTTCCCGGGCCGCTGGCGCTGTTCGCGCAGGCCTTGCGGGAGCCGACCGCCGCGCTGCTGACGCATCCGCCGCCGCTCACCTCGTTCTGCGCCATGACCGTGCTCTCGCTGTTCGCGATCCTGCTGTTGCCGCGGCAGTTCCATGTCGGCGTGGTCGAGAACCATAGCGAGGCCGAGATCCGCCGCGCCGCCTGGCTGTTCCCGCTCTATCTGGTGCTGATCAATTTGTTCGTGGTGCCGATCGCGACCGCCGGCGTATTGAGCTTTCCCGCCGACGCCGACGGCGACATGTTCGTGCTGGCGCTGCCGCTCAAGGCGCATTCCGAGATCTTCGCGCTCGTCGCCTTCGTCGGCGGCCTGTCGGCGGCGACCGCGATGGTGATCGTCGAATCGGTGGCGCTCGCGATCATGGTGTCGAACGACATCGTGATCCCGCTGGTGCTCAAGCGCCGCGCCGCCGGCGCCGGGCCGAGCGATGCCGGCGCGCAGCTTCTGATGATCCGCCGGGTCGCGATCTTCGCCATCCTGTTTCTGGCCTATGTCTATTATCGCTCCGCCGGCCCGGCCCAGCTCGCCTCGATCGGGCTTCTCTCCTTCGCCGCCATCGCCCAGTTCGCGCCGGCCTTCCTCGGCGGCCTGATCTGGCGGCGCGGCACCGCCCGCGGCGCCATCGCCGGGATGAGCGCCGGCATCCTGGTCTGGGGCTATACGCTCCTGCTGCCGAGCCTCTCCGACGCCGACATTCTCGGTGCGCGCATTCTGAGCGATGGGTTGTTCGGCCTTCCGTGGCTGCGGCCGCAGGCACTGTTCGGCCTCGATCTGCCGCCGCTCGTCCATGGCGTGCTGCTGAGCCTCACCGTCAATGTCGCGCTCTATGTCGGCTTCTCGTTGAGCCGGCGACGCACCGCGATCGAGACCATGCAGGCGGATCTGTTCGTGCCCTCGACGCTGGCGCCGATGGCGCCGAGCTTCCGGCTGCGCCGCGCCTCGGTCACCGTCGCCGAGCTGACCGCGACGGTCGCGCGCTATCTCGGCGAGGAGCGCACCCGCGAATCATTCCTGAGCTTCGCAGCCTCGCGCCGCGTCAGCCTGGAGCCGGAGGCCGAGGCTGATTTTGCGCTCATTCAATACGCCGAATATCTGCTCGCCTCGGCGATCGGCGCCGCGTCCTCGCGGCTCGTGCTTTCGCTTCTGCTGCGCAAGCGCACGGTCTCGACCAAAGACGCGCTCAAGCTCCTCGACGACGCCAACGCCGCGATCCACTACAACCGCGAGATCCTGCAGACCGCGCTCGACCACGTCCGCCAGGGCATCGCCGTGTTCGACAAGGGCCTGGCGCTGCTGTGCTGGAACCGGCAATTCGGCGAGATCTTCGGTCTGCCGCCGGCGCTCACCCGCGTCGGCATCGCGCTGGAGGAGATCCTGCGCCATATCGTCGGCAGGGACGAAGCCGACGGCCTCGACCGCGACGCGCAGATCGCCGACCGCATCGCCAGATACGCCTCCGAAGCCGAGCCGTTCCTGGAACGCTTCGCCGAGCGCGGCCTAGTGATCGAGGTCCGTGCCAGCCGCATGCCCGACGGCGGCCTGGTCATGACCTTCACCGACATCACCCCGAGCGTGAAGGCGGCCGAAGCGCTCGAGCGCGCCAACGCGACCCTGGAGCGGCGGGTTCGCGAGCGCACCAAAGAGCTGACACGGCTCAACACCGAGCTCGAGCGCGCCAAAGCCGAGGCCGACGACGCCAATGTCTCGAAGACCCGCTTCGTCGCCGCCGCGAGCCACGACATCCTGCAGCCGCTCAACGCCGCCCGACTCTACGTCACCAGCCTGATCGAGCGCCAGCGCCAGGGCGAGGACGGCGATCTCATCCGCAATGTCGACGCCTCGCTCGAGGCGGTCGAGGAGATTTTCGCGGCGCTCCTCGACATTTCCCGGCTCGATACCGGGGCGATGCGGCCGGAGATGACCGACTTCCGCATCGACGAATTGCTGCAACGGCTGGAGATGGAGTTCACGCCGCTGGCGCGCGAGAAGAACCTCGGCCTCACTTTCATGCCGTGCTCGCTGACGGTGCGCTCCGACCGCCGGCTGCTGCGGCGGCTTCTGCAGAACCTCGTCTCCAACGCCATCAAATACACGCCCACGGGGCGCGTGCTCGTCGGCTGCCGCCGCCGCGGCGGCGAGCTGCGAATCGAGGTCTACGACACCGGCATCGGCATTCCGCAGGGCAAGCGCCGCGCCGTGTTCAAGGAATTCCACCGCCTCGACCAGGGCGCCCGGGTCGCGCGCGGCGTCGGCCTCGGCCTCTCGATCGTCGAGCGCATCGCGCGCGTGCTCGACTGCGAGGTCGTGCTTAAATCCAATACCGGCCGCGGCTCGCGCTTTGCCGTCGCGGTGCCGCGGGCAAAAGCCGCCGCCGCGAAGCCGATGCTGCAGGCGGTGCCGCGCGCCGCCGCCGGACGGCTCGCCGGCACCGTCGTTCTTTGCATCGACAATGAGCGCAGCATTCTCGACGGCATGGAGACGCTCCTTGGCGGCTGGGGCTGCCGCGTCCTCGCCGCGCCCGACCTCACCGCGGCGCTCGCGGTGCTGGACGCCAGCGCCCTTGAGCCCGATGGGCTCCTGGTCGACTATCACCTCGACGGCGGCAACGGCATCGTCGCCATCGCCGAGCTGCGACGCCGGCTCAAGCGCGACCTGCCGGCGATCCTGATCACCGCCGACCGCTCCGCGCATGTGCGCGAGGAAGCGCGCGCGGCCGGCGCGCACATGCTTAACAAGCCGCTCAAGCCGGCCTCGCTGCGCGCGCTGATTACGCAGTGGCGGGTGCAGCGCGTTGCGGCGGAGTAGCGCCCGGGCGGTTCATCCTTCGCCGCGCCTACGGCACACGCCTCAGGATGACGCGGCAGGGGGCACCTGCGGCCACTGACCGGCTTCGATCCGCCCGGCGGCGATGACGGCCTGGGTGCGGCTCTCGACGCCGAGCTTTTGAAGGATCGCGGAAACGTGGGCTTTCACCGTTGCTTCCGACACGCCGAGCTCGTAGGCGATCTGTTTGTTGAGGAGCCCGCCCGAGAGCATCATCAGCACCCGGACCTGCTGCGGCGTCAGCGTCGAAAGCCGCGCGATCATCGCCGCGGCCTCGGCGTCGGACTGGCGGGCGAGATCGACGTCGGGCGGCGTCCACACTTCGCCCTGCAGCACGCGCGCGATCGCCTGGCGCAGCGCCTCGATACCGAGCGTCTTCGGGATGAAGCCGGAGGCGCCGAACTCCATGCAGCGGCGGATCACCGCCGGGTCGTCATTGGCGGAGACCACCACGATCGGCAGGCTCGGATATTGCGCGCGCAGATACATCAGCCCGGAAAAGCCGCGCACCCCGGGCATCGAGAGATCGAGCAGGATGAGATCGACCTCACCGCTCCCTTCGATCAGCTCGGTGACCTCCTCAAAGGTGCCGGCTTCGCCGACCTCGGCGCGGCCGAACAATCCAGTGACCGCCTCGCGCAGCGCGCCGCGGAACAGCGGATGATCGTCGGCGATCAACAGATGATAGGATTGCGCCTCGCTCACGGCCGGCGATGTTAGCGCCGTTGTGCCGGGGGCGTCCACCGCGCGGAAGCGCCGGCTAATTCAAGCTCTGCGCGTCCGGCTCGTTCAAGAAATTCGTCACCTCGCGGAACAGCTGCATGCGGTTCTTTTCCATGATCACGCTGTGCGTGCCTTCGCCGATCTCGATGAAGCGCTTGTAGGGCGTGTGGGTCAGCCTGGCGAAATAGCCCTGCGCCTGGTCGCTCGGCAGGTCGGCGTCCCATTCGGCATGGATGATCAGCGTCGGGACGTGGATGTCGGCCGGATCGTATTGCGGCTTGCCGGCGATCCAGTAGTCGCGAAAGTCCTGCAGCACGCCGTTCGGCGCCCGCACTACCGGCGGGTTTTCGTTGGCGCCGACCGGGTCGGTCGCCCAGGTGGCGTCGGCCCATTGCTGGAACCAGCCGTCGGGAATGAGGTCGGCCTGCTTGTCCTCGGCGACGCCCTTGAGCCAGCGCTGTTTCGCCTGCTCCTGCGTCACCATCCGGTAGGCGCCGAGCGGAGCGCCGCCGCCGCCGATCGCCGGCGGCGTCGAGAAGATCCAGGCCGGGGCATAGAGCACGAGGCGGTTCACCAGCTCGTTGTGCGTCGTGGTGTACATGCCATGATCACGGTGCCCCACGACCAGCCCATCAGGTTGAGCTTGGCAACGCCGCGCCGTTGCAGAATGTGGCTGACCGCCGTGCCGACATCCCTGACCGCAACCGCGGTGTCGACGATCGGCAGGTTCTCGGCAGCGGGCTTCTCCATCTCCGCCGGCCGCGTCGAGCGGCCATAGCCGCGCACGTCGACGAGGTAGACGTCCCAGCCCTGCCGGGCGATGTAATCCATCATCGACAGGCCGTTGAGCGGCAGGTCGAAGGCGGTCTCGGCCGGGTAGGTCGCGCCGTGGACGTAGAGGAGGATGCGATCGCTCGCAAAGCCGGTGACGCCGGCGGGATGCTTGTTGCGGATGAAGAGCTCGATCCCCGGATCGGCGGCGGGAATGAAATAATCCTCGGTCTCGAGCCTGGTCTCATCCGCCAGCGCGGCCAAAGCCGCGAGCAGAACTCCAAGCCCGGCCAGCGCCGCGCTGCGCGTGAGCCAATGCGCCATCAATCGTGGGGTCATTCCCGCCTCCGGCAAAGATCGTGTGATTTTCGCGAATGCTCGCCCGTCCGGCGCCTCTGCGCAAGGCCCGCTCCGGGATTCAATGCATCAATATATTTGAGACGCCGAAGGAGGTGGATTTTTGCCGCCGCGGTCTGGCATGCATGCCAAAAGCTATCGGCTGCCAGCAGCCGTTTCCAACCGATCGTTTACGGGCGCTGCGGCGCGAAATTCTGAAAATCACCGTGCCGCCCGGCGCCGTTGGCGAAGCGCGCGACGCCGGCGGCGCCTTCGGCCTTGAAGGTGCCGGCGCAATTGATCCACTCGCGCTCGAGCGCCGAGCGCTCTGAGAGCCCGTACTGCAGATAGACCGAGCGGCGGTCGGCGCGCAGGCTCGTTTGCGGAAAGCGCGCGATCTCGCGGGCCATGGCTTCGGCGGCCTGCCTCGCGTGTCCCTTCGGCGCCAGCCGTTCGCACAGGCCGATGCGCAGGCACTCCTCGGCGTCGACCTTGCGGCCGGTCATGATCAGCTCGAGCGCGCGGCCCTCGCCGACGAGGCGCGGCAGCCGCACCGTGCCCCCGTCGCTTAGCGGCACGCCCCAGCGGCGGTTATAGACCCCGACAAAGGAGCCCTCGGCCATCACCCGGCAGTCGGCCCAGAGTGCGAGCTCGAGACCGCCGGCGACCGCGGGGCCTTCGATCGCGGCGATCACCGGCTTGCCGAGCCGCAGCCGCGTCGGTCCCATCGGCCCGCGCGGCACCGCGCCATCGTCGGTCGGAAATTCCAGCGAGCTGTGCGTGCTACGGTTTTCTGGCGTGGCGATGCCGCGCGCGGCAAGGGATTTCAGATCAGCGCCGGCGCAGAACGCGCCGCCTTCGCCCCAGAACACGGCGACGTCGGCGGTCTCGTCGGCGTCGAACGCAACGAACGCTTCATAGAGCGCCTGCGCATGCTCGGGATCGACGGCGTTGCGCACCTCGGGGCGCGATT
>Ga0187784_10003158_pt1 | contig 13290 bp, 13 predicted proteins | sample 1015_SJ02_MP15_2_FD_132964 | JGI IMG/M metagenome (GOLD analysis project Ga0187784, IMG submission 132964) | Tropical peat soil microbial communities from peatlands in Department of Meta, Colombia - 1015_SJ02_MP15_20_MG | ecosystem: Environmental > Terrestrial > Soil > Wetlands > Peat | place... | reverse complement strand
GACGACCTGCCATGTTCCGACCAAGTCTTGGGCAGTTTGGGACGCGGCAATCGTTGGGTACGAAAACGTCGCAAGGCCAACGACTGACACAGCGCAGAGATTCAAAGTTATGCGGTCGCACATTGTCTGCCTCCGCAGGTTTCGATACGCCAATCGGCGATCAATGAAGATGGATGCCAATCGACGATCAATGAAGATAGATCAGCAGGGCAATCACCCAATTTGTCCGGACGCATTGATTTCGGTCAATTGGTCAACGCTGCTTACCGAAGCTGCTAATGTCCGTAGCGGGAGCGACCCTACCCGGACCTCCCGGGATGTCCGCCTAACACGCCAGGTCGGCCGCGGACGCTTCTCGAGAACTTCGGGGCAGGGCCGACGCGGGGTCGCCAGCGCGCTCGGCTTCGCCGTGCGGGAAAATTCATGGGCTGCGCGGCAGCCGGGCTGCGTCCTCCCCTCTGGAGATGATAGATTTACTCATCCGTTCTGCACCAGGAGCGTTGTCATGGCTCTCGTACTTTCCAGTGAGGTCAAAGCCTTGCTTGATGGTTCCAACTTTGCCCATCTCGCGACCTTGATGCCCGACGGGTCGCCGCAGAGCGTGCCGGTTTGGGTGGGTCGGGAAAATGACCACATCCTCGTCTGCACCGGCGAGGGTTCGCTCAAGGCAAAGAACACTCGACGTGATCCGCGTGTCGCGCTCTCCATCGTTGATTTTCACGACCCCTATAAGGAAGCCCAACTTCGCGGCCGGGTCGTCGAGCGCCGTCCCGATCGCGATTTCAGGTACATGGACTCCATCTCGCACAAATACACCGGCAAGCCGTTTCCGTTTCGCAGCCCTGAAGGAAGAGTCGCACTCGTCATCGAGATCGACAAAGAGCGATATACCAAGCTCCCGTTCGAGCATACGCCGGAAAAGTAAGCGGCCTACGGTGACGATAGCCCGTCACGGTTCCGCTTGCCGGTTTGGCGGTTCTCGATGGCATGGCGGACCTATGCCGAGAGCCCGGAACCGGACGGATTGAACTTTTCGGCCGCGCCGCGGCCCTCGCGGAGGTCGGTTGATCGATAGGCGATAGGGCGCGCGGCTCGCTGGCCGTTGCCGCCGCGTGCTGGAGCGCCACGGCAATTGATCATGCCCCGTTGCCTTCCAGCCTTTGGCGCAGCGTAACGATGATACGGTGGAAGGTCTGTATATCTTTGATCGTGACCCCTTCGGAGAGCCTGTTGATCCAGGGGGCCTGCAGTCGCATGGCCGAATCGAACGTCTGCTTGCCCTTGCCAGTCAGGCTGACAAGTTGCGCTCGCCGGTGATGCGGGTTGGCCTCGAAGGCCACGAGCCCCTCTTTGTGCAGGTCATTGATAATCCGCTGCACGTTTTGACGATTGGCGCCCATGCCGCGCGCGAGCCAGGCAACGGGTTGCGGCCGTTCTGCCGCGACCATGGCGCCGAGGACCTGCCAGCGCGCGCTCGTTAGCCCAAGCGGCGCGACCAAGCGATCACCGGCGGTCGAAATCAGGCTGTTGAGCCTGAACAGGTCGAGGATGAGGTCGGTCAGGGCATCCCCGGCCGGCGTTCGCTTGAACTTGCCCATATGTCACCATAGAACACTATTGACATGATCATGTCAATAGGGCATGTTGCATCGTACGACACCGTACCACCGAACCGATGGAGACCGACATGCCTCTTTTGCGCCCTCTCGACCCGGCCTTCCCGATCGAGCGTCAGATTGCGATCGACGCCAGGCCCGCCGTGCTGGTGAACGTGTTCACGCTCGACAAAGCGGACGAGCAGACCTTTCTCAAGACTTGGCAGGATGATGCCGAATTCATGAAGCGCCAGCCGGGCTTCATCTGCACGCAGCTTCACCGCGCGATCGGCGAAAGCCCGACCTACCTGAACTACGCGGTTTGGGAATCGACCGACGATTTTCGCGCCGCCTTCACCCATCCGGATTTCCGGGCAAAACTCTCCGCCTATCCGTCGTCGGCCGTCGCGGCGCCGCACCTGTTCCAGAAGGTCGCGGTCCCCGGCATCTGCGTCGCATAGCCGCTTGCAGGTCGCCGGCCGGCGGCTGCGCCGGCTGCCGGCGCGAGTTTGCAGCAATAGAGCATGATCCCGAAAAAGCCTGCCCCGCACTTGATGCGGGGTGGGTACCGGTTTCCCGCCTGCGCGAAGCCCTTGGCGTGAACTATCACGCGGTTGGCGTGCAGGGGCGCTCAAGCGAGCTTGCCGGCGGTCAAGCCTTCAAAACCGATCCATCGATGGGCAACGTACGAATGCGCTTGCCGGTCGCGGCAAAAATCGCGTTGCATAGCGCCGGAATGGCGGGCGGCAGAGGCGGTTCTCCCAGCCCCGTCGGCGAATTGTCGGTCGTCAGGAAATGCACGTCGATGGGCGGAGCCTCCGACATGCGCAGCAATGGGAACGCGTCAAAATTCTCCTGCACGACGCGGCCGGCTTCGATTGTGACTTTCTGGTGCAGGGCTTCGCCAAATCCATCGAGGATACCGCCCTGCGCCATGTTCACCGCGGCGGTCGGGTTGATGACATGGCTGCCGATGTCGCCGACGGCCCATGCCTTGTTGATCTTCGTCGTCCCGTCGAGCGCAACCGCCGCCTCCACTACCTCGGCGAAATAGCCGAGATGGCTGTAATAGAAGGCCACACCGAGTCCGGTTCGGTTGGGAAGTTCGCGTCGTCCCCAGCCCGACACCTCGCGCACTTTTTCAAGCACCCCGCGCGCGCGCGTCGTGTCGAAACCAGCGCCGCTGCCGGGCAGCAACTCGCCCTTGCCGAGCAGATCGATCTGGAATTGCAGCGGGTCCCTGCCGGCAGCATGCGCCAGTTCGTCGATGAAGGATTGGAATACGAAGGCGAGCGCGTTGTCGCCCGGCGCCCGCAGCGCTCCGGTGGGGATACCGAGCGGTATCAACGAGGCGCCGTATGACAGGTTTGCCACCCGACCCGCCGGATAGGTGTCCGCCGACAGGCCGGCCGACGGCGCGAATGTTCCGTTGCGCCCGAAGCTGACGAAGTGTTGCTGCCAGGCGATCAGGCTGCCGTCGGCGTCCAAACCGCCTTTGAGGAAATGCCAGCCGGCCGGCCGGTAGAAATCGTGCTGGATGTCGTCGGCCCGGTTCCAAACAAGCTTCACTGGCATGCCGGCGACCTTCGCGATCCAGGCCGCCTCGACCATGTAATCATTCACCAGCCGCCGGCCGAAGCCGCCGCCGACCCGCGTCATGTGAACGGCGATATTCTTTTCATCGAGGCCGAGCGTCTGCGCGACCAGCGTGCGTCCCGGCCCCGGATTCTGGGTCGGCGCCCAAATCTCCGCTTTGCCGCCCTCGACACGAGCCGTGCAGTTCATCGGTTCGAGCGTCGCGTGCGCGAGGAACGGATAAGCATAGGTTGCTTCGATCACCCGCGCGGCGCGCCGCAAAGCGGCGGTCACGTCGCCGTCGCTGCGCAGGCTCTGCGCCGGCGTTTGCCGGCCGAGGTCTGCGGCCTGGCGCGCGAAGCTTTCGCTACCCTGGCGACGGGTCGCTCCTTCGTCCCATTTGACCTTGAGCGCTTGGCGGGCCTTGTCGGCGCGCCACCAACTGTCCGCGACGATGGCGACGCCGGGCATCAGCCCGTTGAGGTCGGCTCCGCCCTCGACCACGAACGCGTGGCGCACGCCCGGCAGCCTGCGGACGGCGTCGAGGTTCGCGCTGACGACCTTGCCGCCGAACACCGGGCATTTCTGGAACACTGCGTGGAGCATTCCCGGCACCGTGACGTCGATGCCGAACAGCGGCGCGCCCGCGATCACCTGCGGGCTGTCCACGCCGGGAATCGAATGACCGATGATCTTGTAGTCGTTCGGATTCTTGAGCTTGACGCGTTGCATATCCGGAACCGGCAGGCTCGCGGCTTCCGCGGCCACAGCGCCGTAGCTCACCGAGCGGCCGGTTCGCCCGTGCCGCACCTGTCCGGAAGCGGTGTCGCATTCGCTTTCGTCCACCTGCCAGCGCCGCGCCGCCGCGGCGACCAGCATCTGCCGGGCAGCGGCGCCGACCCGGCGCAGCGGATCCCAGTGCAACGGAGTAGCCATGCTGCCGCCGGCAAACTGGCGCCCGTAACGGTCGGGATCGAGCATGGCCTGCTCGGTGCGCACCTGCGCCCAGTCGACATCCAGTTCCTCGGCGATCAGCATCGGTAACATGGTCTTGATGCCCTGACCGATCTCCGGGTTCTTGGAAACGATCGTGACGGTGTTGTCCGGCGCAATGCGCACGTAAGCGTTGAGCAGCGCGGGTGCGCCTTCCGCTTGGCCGGTCGCCGCCGCCTTGGCGAGACCGCGCCAGGCAAAGGTCAGCAGCAGACCGCCGCCGGCCGCGGCGCTGACTTTTAGAAAATCACGACGCGACGCGCGCCCGGAAGGCCGGGCGGAGCGCCGATCCGACGCAACGGGCACAGGGCGACGATGCAGCATGGCTTACGTCCCCTTCTTCGTCGTGGCGGAACCCAAGTCCGTTTTCGCCGCCCGCTTTATCGCTTCGCGGATGCGCGGGTAGGTGCCGCAACGGCAGATGTTGCCGTCCATCGCCGAGTCGATGTCGGCATCGCCGGGTGTCGGTGTCTGCGCGAGCAGGGCGGCGGCCGCCATGATTTGGCCGGGCTGGCAATAGCCGCACTGCACGACGTCGACTTCGAGCCATGCCTTCTGCAGCCGCGCGCCGATAGGCGTTTTCCCGATGCCTTCGATGGTCGTCACCGCGGCCTTTCCGACAGCGGAAATCGGCAGCGTGCAGGCGCGCACGGGAACGCCGTCGAGGTGGACGGTGCAGGCGCCGCACAGCCCCGCGCCGCAGCCGAACTTCGTGCCCTTCAGCTCGATCTCATCACGCAGGACCCACAGCAGCGGCGTATCGGCGTCGACGTCGACCGTCCGATTGAGGCCGTTGACTTGAAACGTGAATTGCATCGTCGCCTCGTCATTGCGTTCATGCGCACGATGCGCATCGTGCGACATGCAGCCTTTGACGCGTTGCGGTCCCTCTCGATAATGAGAAGGGCCGCGCCTCGCATTGATCTGGATCAATAAGCCAAGCCGGCTGTCGCGCAGGCCGCAGGGACGCCGGACATATTTTCCGGGACGACCGCGTCCCTTGTTGTTTGGCCATCCTGGAAGTACAAGCTCGATCAGCAGATACCGGTACCAGTCTGCCGATGCGGCCACATGCCTCGTCGGTCGCACTCATATCTCGCTCGCAGCACGCGCAGAGGAGCATCGATGAAAGCGTCCGAGGTCATGACGTTGGGCGTCTACACGATGAGGCCGGACGCCTCGGTCCACGACGCTGCCCGCCTGATGGTCGAACGGGGCGTGAGCGGCGTGCCGGTCGTCGACACCGCCGGCGCGCTCGTCGGAATCGTGACGGAAGGGGATTTGCTGCGTCGCGCGGAAACCGGCACCGAGCGGCGGCGGCCGCGCTGGCTCGAAATCTTCGTCGGGCCCGGGCGCCTCGCGAGCGACTACGTCCAGTCGCACGGGCGCAAGGTCGAGGAAATCATGACGCGCGACGTGGTCACCGTGTCGGCCGATACGCCGCTGGAGGACGTCGTGGGCATCATGGAGCGGCGCCGCATCAAGCGCGTTCCCGTGGTCAAGGACGGCACCGTCGTCGGCATCGTCAGCCGCGCCAACCTGATTCAGGCGCTCGCCCGCCTCGCCCAGGAAGCGCCGCCCTCGCGCCCCGACGACGAGGCCATGCGGGCGCAGATCATGGCCGAACTCGCGAAGCAGGAATGGGCGCCCCGCCGGTTGATCAACGTCATCGTGCGCGGCGGCGTCGCCGAGCTGTGGGGCACGATCTTCAACGAAAAGGAGCGCGACGCCGTGCGCGTCCTCGTCGAAAACGTGCCCGGCATCGTCAAGGTGCAGGATCATCTGGTCTGGGTCGAGCCGATGTCCGGCATGGCGTTCCCGGCTCCGGGCGAGGAGTGGGTGCGACCGCCGCCTCCGATCGTCCCGTAGCGGAAGACTCGTCTTCGCAGCTCGGCCATTCCAATCTGCCGCGAAAGTTCCATCCGGTCATGCGGCTAGCGCAACGCTGATAATGCGTCGTCGCATGATCTCGGTTGATTCAGATCAAACGGCGGAATCCGCGCGCCACTTAAAAAAATAGCGCCCCGTTCGGGGCCAAATCAAAAAATACGGCCCCGTTCGGGTCGGACGACAATGGAGAATTTGTCATGATCAGCAAGACCAAGATCGCCGCCTGCGCCGCCTTTGCGGCCGCGCTGATGGCATCGTCGGCGGCCTTCGCCCAGTGCGAAGGCGTGTCGACGCAGGCGACCGACTGCATCCTCTACTATGGGCCGGTTGCTCAATCGCCGTACAAGGGCACGGTGCCGGCGCCCGGCCAGACTTCGGCCTGGCAAACGACGCAGGGCGCCTGGCGCGCGGCGCCCGCTTCGCAGTGAGGCGGCGCGTCACCCGCGCGCACCCGCCTCGGCGCACGCCGAGGCGGGTCGCGTGATTCGCAAGTTGCCAGCGTCTTGACGGCGATCGTATTTCGTCTGCGTGCAAATGCAGTTACAAACCGGCCGGCGAAAGGTAGGTCAAGATGCCGGCAACGAGGGCATTGCGTTGGTTCGTCGATGTTGCGGTGGCCGCCGCTTTTGTCGTCGTCTCATTCTTTGCCGTGCTTGTGCCGGCGCGGCTCCCGGCAACGAGCGATGCGGCCGCGGCCGAGGCGGGCTCGTCCGAGGCGCGCCGGCCGCGCGGCTTTGCCCAGGTCGTGCAAAGGGTCCGGCCGGCGGTCATCTCCGTCTGGACCAGAGTCGAACAGGACGCCGGGCGCGGCCGGGCGCCGGGTCGCGTCGGCACCTCATCGGGCTCGGGCTTTTTCATCTCGGCCGACGGCTATGCCGTCACCGCCGTGCATGTGGTGCTGCCCGCGCACACGCACCCGGTCTTCGTCAAGGTGGGCACGGTCGACGGCAGCGCCTACGACGCCCGGATCATAGGGGCCGATCCGCTCACCGATCTTGCCCTGATCAAGGTCGACGGCCGCGCCGATTTTCCCTTCGTTGCGTTTGCCGAGAGAAGGCCGGAGGTCGGCGAGTGGGTGATTGCGATCGGCAGTCCGTTCGGCCTCGGCGGCAGCGTGACGACGGGGATCGTTTCGGCCGAAGACCGCGACATCGGCTACGGCCCTTACAACGATTTCATTCAGATCGGCGCCCCCACCACGCTCGGCGACTCCGGCGGACCGAGCTTCGATGTCGACGGCAACGTGATCGGCGTCAACACGGCGTTGTGGCGCACGCCCGGCGAGTTTGCCCTCGGCGTCGGCATTGCCTTCGCGATTCCCGCCGACACGGCGAAGGCGATCGTCGCCGAGCTCAAGGCGCATGGCGCGGTGACGCGGGGATGGATCGGCTTCGACGTTGCGCCGGTGACGCCCGCGGTCGCCGAGCGCCTCGGCCGCAACACCCTCGCCGGCGCGCTCGTCGTCGAGTCGCGCTCGCGCAAAGCGCCTTCAGGCGGGCCGATCAAGCCGGGCGATGTCATCGCCTCCGTCGACGGCCAGGGTGTCAAGGATTCGCGCGATTTTGTCAGGGCAATCGCCGCGCTCGCGCCCGGCACCAAAGTCGATCTGGCGGTGCTGCGTCCGGGTAAGGAAACGAACGTGAGCGTCGAGGTCGGCAAACTTGCCGACCAGCAGCCGGCCGGCGAGGAGACCGGCGGCCGCGCCGGCCGGACGCGGGCGGAGCCGGCGCATGCAACGCCCCGCCCGCGCTAGAGCATGATCCCGAAAAGTGGATACCGGTTTTCGGAAAAAGATCATGCTCCAAGAAGAAGTTAGAGCGTGATGACGATTCGAACAAAAGTCATCACGCTCGCCGCGGCGGAAATTTGCGCGAGATCAATGTCGACAGCCGCGCGGCGAATGAAATGCGAGCCACCGTTAACAAGGAGAATCTCATGCTCGCGCGACGATCGATCGGAACCACGGCTCTCGCCGCGGCTCTGCTGGCCGCTTCCGCCGTTCACGCCCAGGAGCGGGGCGCCGACATCGGCAAGGGCGAATACATCGCCAGCTGCGCCGTGTGCCATGGCCTCGGCGGAAAGGGCGACGGACCGCTCGCCCCGCAACTCAAGCAAGCCGTCGCCGATCTGACCGTGATTCAAAAAAACAACCGGGGCGTCTTTCCCTTCGATCGGGTTTACGACGTGATCGACGGACGGGAAGCGGTTTTGGCGCACGGGCCGCGCGACATGCCTGTCTGGGGCGGCATCTTCGGCATGCGGTCGCGGGAGCAGACGGGCGGAAGCGCCACGGAATCGTTCACGCGCGGCGAAATCCTGGCCCTGGTCGGGTATATTTATAGTCTCCAGGCGAAATAGCTGATCCGAGGCACCGGCAGTTTGCCGGTGCCTCAAACCCGCACGCCGCGCCGCGGAAACCGCGCCACGGCGTCAGAATCTTCGGGCGGTTACTGGCCGGCGGCGTCGCACGAGCCGTAACGGCCATAGCCCTCGTCGGTGACGCATTGCCCGGTGCCGCTCCGCTGGAACTTCATGAAGTCCTCGCGGCTTTGGGCGGACACCGCATTCGCCCCGGCCAGCGCAAACGCAGCCAGCAGGACGATTCCCGCGAGAGCGCGTAAGTATGTCTTCATGGCATTCTCCTTTCTTTTTGTTAGAATTTAATAATAGGGTTTAGGACGTAACTCTTGTTGATCCACGTCAATCCACGTTATGGCGCCCGTGCATGGCTGTCCTGACGCTGTCGCATCGAAGGAATAGGCCGTAGCGGCCCTTACGGTTCCTGGATCGAACGCAGGTAACGCATGATCGCGGCCGCGTCGCGCGGCTCGAAGGTGAACTTCGGCATTTCCGGGTGCCCTCCCACCAATCCGGCGACGAGCTGGGTCTCCAGCCGATCGAGCGGGATGCGCCGGCCAAGGGTGCGGAACGCCGGCGCCTGCGGCGCCATGCTTTCGTCGGAGCGCGCGACCGCATGGCACATGGCGCAATACTGCGACACCAGCGCGGCGCCGCGGCGCTCCGGGACGCCGATGTCCTGGGCAAGAGCGGACGAGGCGGCCGTCACGGCAACGGCAAGCGCGAGGATTTTCGCGCCGGGCGCGCGTTTGCGCCGGAGACGTCTGAAGGCATGCGGCGGTGGGGTCATGGAATGCTCCTGAGCTGGCCAACAAATTCTGCTCGCAACCCCGCGCCCGTGAATTGACCTAGCTCAAGCCCACCTGCCCAGCCGATCAAACCTTTGAATTGTTTACTACAAATGGTTTCGATCGGCGGACGTAATGGACAAATTGCCGCACCTTATGGCGCCTTTTGCTTCAAATCTATAAAGTATCATCAATACCTTTGAATCAATACAAAAGGATCAACGCACCGATGACCTTCCTCCCAGGGCAGAGCGGGAACCGCGCGGTGGGCAACCGCAACAAGAAGACGCTGGCCGTCGAGGCGAGGCTGTTCGATCACGCACCGGAACTGGTCGACGACCTCGTCGCCCGCGCCAAGCGCGGCGAGCCCGCGGCGATGCGCCTTTGCATGGAGCGCATCCTGCCGGCCGGGCGCGGACGCCCGCTGCCGATCGAGTTGCCGTCGGTGCGCTCGACCGAAGACGCGCTCGCCGCCGCCGCCGTGATCATGGAGGCGCTCAAGGAAGGCGCGATCTCGGCGCGCGAGGCGGTCGACCTTTTGCGCGTGGTCGAAGGGCTCACGCGCCTGAGCGGCGCGATCGACTTGATCAGGAAGGTGGCGCGGCGCGAGGTGGCGAAAGCCGCGCAAACGCTCGGGTTGGATCATTTCCTCGCCGGGCCGCCGGCCGCGAACGACTACGCGCGCCGCATGGCGGAGCACAACGGCGACGGCGAGGAGACGGCGGATGCGACGGACGAGGACGAATACCGGTCGAGCCAGGATCCGCTTTACCGCTGCGGCGACGAGCATCCCCCGGGCGCAGCGCATCCGGAGAACGACCGCTTGCAGATCGTTGCTGATGGAGGACCAAGCGCAATCGCACGCCCCGTCATTCCGGGGCCCGACCCCGGACGGCGCAACAGCGCCGATCCGGGGGAGGGAGCCCGGAATCCATGAACAAAGGGTGTGCCGGTGTTTGCGCGGTCCGTGTTCATGGGTTCCGGGCTCGCCGCTGCGCGGCACCCCGGAATGACGGGCGAGAAGAGCTTGCAGATCGTTGCTGATTCGGCGCGAAAGCGCCGCCCGAGAAGCAAGGCCCGCGAGTTTCGGCATCGTGCGCAGCGGGCTCAGTGCCGCCGGCCGCAGTGCGACACAGGTGCGGCTATTTCATCACGCCGGACAGCCCGGTCACTGGAAGGCTAATGCATGAACAGCACGGCCTGGGCGGCGGTTTCGAGAAAATGCTGCGTGCAGCCGCCGAACAGCAGCTGGTGCGTCCGCGTGTGCCCGTAGGCGCCCATGACGAGAAGATCGGCGCGGCAATCGTGCGCTGCGGCGGCGAGGCACTCGGCGGCCGGACGTCCGCCCGCATCGATGCTGCAAACGTCCGCGTCGACGCCATGCCAGGCCAGGTGACGCGCAACCTCGTCGAGCGGGTCGGCCGTTTCGTTGCCCGCTTCGCGCACGTTCGCGATCACGACCCGGCCGGCTTTTCCGAGCAGCGGCAGCGCGGCGGAAAGCGCGCGCGCCGCCTCGGGCGTCTCCTTCCAGGCAACCATGACCGTTCCGCTCAGCGTGGCGGGGGCGGCGGCGGGCGCCAACAGGATCGGCCGCCCGCACCGCAACAGGATGCGGTCGATGAAATCCGCCGGAAAGCCGTCCGCGCGGGTGTGGCGGCCGAGCACAACCATGTCGTTGTGGCGCCCGGCGCGGGCGAGCTGTTCTTCCAATTCGCCGCTTTCTTCGCACAGGCTGGCGGTGACGCCGTCATATCGCCCGGGCGTCGCTGCGACCGGAATGGCGCATTGGCTGCAGAACGCCTCGAATCCGCGGCGCGCGGCGAGCGACCGCGCTTCGTCGTCCTCGCGCAGCTCGCGCAGCGCATGACGCAGCCCCGCGCCTCGGGCAAACGCCACGTGCGGGGTACGGCGTGCAGCTTCGCCCAGATTGACGCGCAGGTGAAAAAATTCGAGATGTGCCGCGAACGGCCGGGCCGCCGCCAGCGCGGTCGCAAACACGGCGCCGTCGATCGCGCCGCCGCTCGCCGTGACCAGGATGCTTTTCATCGCCTGCCCCGCGGTTCGTTGGCGCCTCATCTTTCTGATCGGGTCATTCTAGAATGCGCAGGGGTCGCCGAATTGACCCACGTCAAATCCGCGGCCGTCGGGACAGGGAAAATCGCGCGAGCGCAAAAATTATTGATGACCGACGTCCTCGCACCCGCGGCACGCGCCGCCCCGACCGCGCCGGGCCTCAGCGGCGAAGAGGCACGCCGCCGGCTGGCGCAATTCGGGCCGAACGCGACCCCCGACGCCGAGGTCCACCCGTTGCGCCGGCTGCTCGGCAAGTTCGTCGCCCCGGTTCCGTGCCTGCTGGAAGCGGCAATCGTCCTGCAGCTCTTCCTCGGCGAGTACGTCGAGGCCTCGGTGATCGGTTTCCTGCTGGTGTTCAACGCGGCGCTCGGCGTGCTGCACGAAAGCCGCGCGCAGGCAACTATCGACGCCCTCAAGTCGCGCCTTGCCTTGTGGGCGTCGGTGCGGCGCGACGGCACCTGGAAGAACATTCCGGCCGCGCAACTCGTGCCCGGCGACATCGTCAAGCTCTCGCTCGGCAGCGTCGTCGCCGCCGACGTGAATCTCATCGACGGCGCCGTGCTGCTCGATCAGTCGATGCTCACCGGCGAGTCGCTGCCGATCGAGGCCGGGCCCGGTTACGAAACCTATGCCGGCGCCCTGGTGCGACGCGGGGAAGCGGTGGCCGAGGTCACGGCCACCGGCACGCGCACGAAATTCGGGCGCACCGCCGAACTGGTGCGTACCGCCCACGTCACGAGTTCGCAGCAGAAGGCGATCCTGCGCGTGGTGCGCAATCTCGCGACGATCAACGGCGCCGCCGCCTTGGCTCTCGTGAGCTACGCCTATGCGATCGGCATGCCGCTCTCCGAGCTCATTCCGCTGGTTCTGATCGCCATCATCGCGACGGTCCCGGTCGCGCTGCCGGCGACGTTTACGCTGGCGACCGCGCTCGGCGCGCAGGCGCTGGCAAAACGCGGCGTGCTCCCGACCCGCCTCTCCGCGGTCGACGAGGCGGCGACCATGGACATTCTCTGCGCCGACAAGACCGGCACGCTCACCCGCAACGAACTGTCGGTCGGCGCGGTGCGCGCCGCGGCGGGCTTCGACGAGGCGCGCGTGCTTGCGCTCGCGGCGCTCGCGAGTTCGGAAGGCGGGCAGGATCCGGTCGATGCGGCGGTCCGCGCGGCGGCGCCGCGCATTGCTCCGCCCGATCTGCCCGAGCTGATCGCGTTCGTGCCGTTCGATCCCGCGACCAAGATGGCGCAGGCGACCGCGACCGATGCAAACGGCGCCCAGGTTCGCGTCGCCAAGGGCGCGTTTGCGGTGATCGCCGCCATGGCGCAGGTATCGGTCGAGGCCGGCGCGGCGGCGCTCGAATTGGAGGCGCAAGGCTTCCGGGTGCTCGGCGTCGCCGTGGGCGCTGCCAACGCCATGCGCCTTGCCGGCGTCATTGCGCTCGGCGATCCGCCGCGTCCGGAATCGGCGGCGTGCATTGCCGAACTGCGCCGCATGGGCGTGCAAACCGTGATGGTGACCGGCGATGCGCCCGCCACCGCGGCGGTCGTCGCCACGGCGATCGGCCTCGACGGCGCCGTGTGCCCGCCCGGACCGATCCCGGAGCACGTGCGTCCGCGCGACTTCGCGGTCTTCGCCGGCGTGCTGCCGGAGGACAAGTACCGCCTGGTCAAGGAATTTCAGAACGACGGCCACGTGGTCGGCATGTGCGGCGACGGCGCCAACGACGCGCCGGCGCTGCGCCAGGCGCAGATGGGCATCGCGGTCTCGACCGCGACCGACGTTGCCAAATCGGCGGCCGGCATCGTGCTCACCGAGCCCGGCCTCTCCGGCATCGTCGCCGCCGTGCACGAAGGCCGCATCGCGTTCCAGCGCATCCTCACCTACACGCTGCGCTCGATCGTGCACAAGACGCGCCAGGTGCTGTTTCTCGCCGTCGGCCTGCTCATGACGTCCCACGCGATCCTCACGCCGATGCTGGTGGTGATCTCGATGGTCACCGGCGATTTCCTGGCGATGTC
>Ga0187784_10003157_pt1 | contig 13291 bp, 10 predicted proteins | sample 1015_SJ02_MP15_2_FD_132964 | JGI IMG/M metagenome (GOLD analysis project Ga0187784, IMG submission 132964) | Tropical peat soil microbial communities from peatlands in Department of Meta, Colombia - 1015_SJ02_MP15_20_MG | ecosystem: Environmental > Terrestrial > Soil > Wetlands > Peat | place... | reverse complement strand
CGACAGGTTGAAGCTCAGCCAGGCGTCGTCACCGAACAGCTCCTTGGAAATCTGCTCGACGCCGAAGGATTTTCCCGCACCGGGTGGGCCAAACACGCCGATCGACAGCGGTTTGTCGGCCTTGGCCTTTGCGCCATACTCGGTCATCAGCCTGCGCAGCGAGCGCAGTGCCTCGATGTCGGCACGATCGATCGCGATGAGCTGGCCGAAGGTCGCGTGCGGATATGGACTGAGGGCGACGTTGCCTCGGATCACGACGTCGCGTGCCAGGGCGAGGAGGGAAGGGGCAAGCTTGATTTCGGGGAGACGCTGTGCGGTCGCCACGATCATCCAGGGTTCATCCGGCTCGGCGGCCTGGCGTGGCCCCAGCCAAGCTACGCGCGCATCGGCAAATTGGGCACCGGGTTGCGCGATTACCTTGGCGACATCTGCTGTCGGGAATCCCTTCGGACGTTTCTTGCCAGAGTCGTCGTATTTGCCGTGACCGCCCTCCTGTAGCTCGCGCACGCCCGCCAGGCCGGACTTGATCGCCGAGACGAGGCGCAGCTCCTTTTTCTGGGCGTCGGTCGAAGCGGACGCGAGTGTGCGCGCAACCTTCGCCCCGATCGCCGCCGCAAATGTCGCCGACCAGCCAAACACGATGCCTTCCCGGCTCTCGCTCCACATGTCTTCCGCGCCGCCTGCGTCATAGACGAGCGTCGCACGAGGCTGGGTATCGACCGTTCGATCAAGCCATAGCGCGCCATCGGCCGAGAAGCGCACGATCAGATGCTTGCACCGGCTCAGCGGTTTGAGCGTCGGATTGCGCAGAAGGCCGTTGCGAACCTCGGCGACGGTGCGCTCCCAGCTCAGCCCGCGCGAGATATTGACCCACTCGGCCCTCAGCTCATGCGCCGATACGATACAGATGAGGCGCTCGGCATGGTCCGCGATCAGCTGCTGCCAGAGGGCTCCGCGCGCAACCGGCTGGGACATCTTCAAGATGATCCAGGGCGGCACCGAGGTGCCCTTCGGTGGCAAGAGCCAGCCACTCGCGTTGCCCTGTAGCCGGAATGCAAATCCTGCGTCATCGAGGATCAGCACATCAGGTTCCGGCAAATTCTCCTCGGGTACTGCCTTCTGAAACTCGGGCTCGTCATCGTCATCGGGCGATACGCCGTGGCCGTAGCCCATGTCCAGTTTGGTGCGCCAGACTTTCTCCTGTTTGCCGCCTTTCGAACCCTTGGCCGGCTTCGTCTTCGGAAACGGCGTCCAATACCCATAGGCGCAGGCAACGGAGCTGTCGTCCATCGATCCCTTTTTGATGCCGAGCCGAACACCAAAGCCTGACGTGCCGAGTGCGGTGGTCAGCAGCTTTTCCAACACCACGGCACCGCCCCATTCGCGTATGTCGCGGACGGCCGACTTGTGCTGCGCGGTGGGCGTGCGGCGTTCCCCCTCGTAGATATGACGATCCACCACGATATCGCCGGTGATCACGATGTTAATCGTCCGGGCAGGGGGCGTAGTCATGCCGGCTCATCCAGTGGTAGAGCCGCATTATCGCTCAGTTCGCGCCGGATTCAACCTCAGCGCGCGCCGAGATCTGAACCGCCCCCTCAGCTCTGTGGGCTGAGCGCCCGCATTGCGACCGCGGCGGCCGAGGTGCGGTTCTCGACGCCGAGCTTGGAAAAGATCTGCTCGAGATGCTTGTTCACAGTGCGCGGGGAGAGGTCGAGGATCTCGGCGACGTCGCGATTGGCCTTGCCGCGCGCGATCCAGAGCAGCACCTCGGCCTCGCGCTGCGTGAGCATCAGCTTGCGCCGCAAGACTTCGACCTCCGAGCCGGCCTCGCCCTCGGTGAGGCGCAGCAGCACCTCGTCGGTGCCGACCTGCCCCACATAGCTCAGGAACAACGGCTCGGCGGCGCGCCCGCGGGTGAGCTCGATGCTGTCGGCCGTCGCGGCCGCGGCGTCCGCGAGGCGCTCGGCGAGCCAGGCGCGCACGGGGGCGGGCAACTCGTAGTCCTTCGCCGAGAAGCCGCGCATCGCGGCGCCGAGCAAGGTCGCGGCCTGCGGCGTGCACCACAGCACGCGTCCGGCGCGGTTGACGGCGAGCAGGAAGCGCCCCGAAACATCGAGCGCGGTCTGCGCGCTGCGCGCGAGCCGCGCGTTTGCGAGATGCACGCGGATGCGCGCAAGCAGCTCCTGCGGGACGATCGGCTTGGTCACATAGTCGACGCCGCCGGCATCGAGCCCCTTGATCACATCCTCGGGCTCGCTCAGGCCGGTCATGAAGATAACCGGCACGTGCGCGAGGCCCTTGTCGCTTTTCAGCGCGCGCGAGGTCTCGAACCCGTCCATGCCCGGCATCACGGCATCCATCAGGATGACGTCGGGCGTCACCTTGTCGATCATCGAGATCGCTTGTGCGCCCTCGCGCGCGACCAGCACCGTCATGCCGGCATCCTCGATCGCGTCGGTCAGCATGCGCAGCGTGTCGGGCGAATCGTCGACCACCAGCACAATGTCGCGCGCGATGGTCTTAGGCATGATGGCGGCGGATGACGGATAGAGCTGCATTGAAGCCCCTCAGGTCGAAACTCATCACCAGGACGCGCAGCTGCGCGATCAGCGGTTGGTACTGCGCCTGCGCGGTCGCGAGCGCGTCGAGCTTCGCCTCGATGCCGCGGATATGCCCGATCTCGCCGAGGCGCATCAGGTCGTCGAGCTCGTGGTCGGGCGGAATGTCCATCGCGGCGAGGCTTTTGAGCGGCAACGACGGCGTCGGATCGATGGTCCGGTCATAGGTCCACTCGATGTCGAGCAGGATGTGCATCTGCTCGAGCAACTGGCGCAGATGGACCGGCTTCATCAGGTAGCCGTCGTGCAGCCGCTCATGCTCGAGCGCGTGCGCCTTGTCGGGCGCGAGCGCCGAGAGCATCACGATGGCAAGCCGCTCGCTGGCCGTGCGGCGCAGCCGCCGCGCGACCTCCCAGCCGTTGATGTCCGGCATGCCGACGTCGAGCAGCACGAGGTCGGGCGCGCGCGCCTCGGCGAGCGCGAGGCACTCGGTGCCGGTACCGGCTGCCACGACCGTAAATCCCAGCGGGGTGAGCAGCTCGGCGAGCAGGTCGCGATGCATCGGCTCGTCATCGGCGATCAGGATGGTGCGGCGCGCCCCGCGATAGCCGCGCACGCGATCATGGATCGGCGGAAGCGCGCGCGGGTTCACGACCTCGGGGAGGAACAGTTTGATGCGGAAGGCGGAGCCCTTGCCCGGTGTCGAGCGCACCGAGATCGCGCCGCCCATGGTCTCGGTCAGCATCTTGGTGATGGTGAGCCCGAGACCGGTCCCGGTTGCGGCGCGCGCCCGCGCCGAGCGCGCCCGCTCGAACGGCTGGAAGATGCGCTCGCAGTCTTCCGCGTGGATGCCGATGCCGGAGTCCTCGACGACGAGCTCGGCGACCTGCGAGCGGTAGCTGATCGCGAAAGTCACCGCGCCGGTGTCGGTGAACTTGATGGCGTTCGACAACAGATTGATCAGCACCTGGCGCAGCCGGCTCTCGTCGGTCTGCACGATCGCCGGCAGGTTGGCGGGAGGGGCGAAATGGAATTCGAGCCCCTTGGCATGGGCCTGCAGGCGGAACATGTCGACCAGCTGGTCGAGGAACTCGCGGATGCGCACCTCGTTGCGGTTGAGCTGGAAGCGTCCGGCCTCGATCTTGGAAATGTCGAGCAGGCCGTCGATCAGGCCGGACAGGTGCTCGGCATTGCGCCGCACCACGCGAATCGCGTCGACGCGGTGCGTCGGAATGGTCGCGTCGCGCTCGAGGATCTGCGCGTAGCCGAGGATCGCGTTGAGCGGCGTGCGCAGCTCGTGGCTCAACCCGGCGACGTGGCGGCTCTTGGCGTTGCTCGCGGCCTCGGCGACTTCCTTGGCCTTCTGCAGCTTGGCGTCGGTGCGCTTGTGCGCCTCGATCTCGCGCATCAGCAAGTCGGTCTGGCGCCGCGTCTCCTCCTCGGCGACGCGGCGGCTCTCGTGCGCGAGCACGAACAGCCAGGCCGCAACCCCGCCGATGATTGTCAGAATAAAGAACACCGTCCACAGCGTCGATTGCAGCACCTGGCGGTTCACATGGGCGTCGAACGACACCTGGAAATACACGAAGGCGAGCACCAGGCCGATCACGCCGGCAAACAGCGACAGGACGCCGAGATAGTGCCCGACATCGGTGTTGAGCGCGCGCAAGGTCCAGTCGGGCAGGCTGCGTCCGACGAGCGCGTAGGCCTGGTGCGAGAAGCGTGCCTGCGGCTTGCAGCAATCGCGGCAGCGCGTCTCGAGCGAGCAGCAGAGCGAGCAGATCGGCCCGGAGTAGGCCGGGCAATGCGCCATGTCCTCGGTCTCGAACGGGTGCTCGCAGATCGCGCAACGCACGGTCAGGAGCTCGCCCCAGTTCCGGCGCGGCGCGCGCGCGATGTAGTAGCGGCCCTTGGTGAGCCAGGCGATCGCCGGCGCGGTCACGAACGCGACCGCGAGCGCAAGGAAGGCGGAGAGTGCCTGTAAGGTCGGGCCGAACGCGCCCCAGAATGCCGCAATGCCGACGATGCCGGCGAGCAGCATCGATCCGACGCCGACCGGATTGATGTCATAGAGGTGCGCGCGCTTGAACTCGATCATCGGCGGGCTCAGGCCGAGCGGCTTGTTGATGACCAGATCGGCAACCAGCGCGCCGACCCAGGCGACCGCCACGATCGAGTAGAGGCCGAGCGTGTGCTCCAGCATCTTGAAGATGCCGAGCTCCATCAACAGCAGCGCAATCGCCACGTTGAAGATCACCCAGACGACGCGGCCCGGATGGCTGTGGGTCAGGCGCGAGAAGAAGTTCGACCACGCGATCGAGCCCGCATAGGCATTGGTCACGTTGATCTTGAGCTGCGAGAGGATGATGAATGCGCCGGCGAAGCCGAGCGCCACATGCGGCGAGGCGAACACATACTGGAACGCCACGAGATACATCTGCGTCGGCTCGGCGGCGCGGTCCGCCGGCACGAAGTGACGGATCGCCAGATAGGCGAGGAACGAGCCGGCGAGCATCTTGGCGAGGCCCGGAATGATCCAGCCGGGACCGGCGGAAAGGTACGCGATCCACCAGCTCGCGCGACTATGCGCGCCGCGCGCGGGCAGAAAGCGCAGGAAGTCGACCTGCTCGCCGATCTGCGCCACCAGCGAGAACACGACCGTCGAGGCCGTGCCGAACAGGAGCAGGTTGAACGTGTTGGTTCCCGCCTCCTGGCCGGCGTACTGCGTCCACGCCTTGAACGACGGCAGGTCGAGCGCGGCGATGAACGCAAACGGCACGAGGTGGAGCACGATCCAGGCCGGCTGCGTCCAGAGCTGGAATCGGCTGATCAGCGTGATGCCGTGTGTCACCAGCGGGATGACGACGACGGAAGAGAGGACATAGCCGAACGCCAGCGGCACGCCGAAGCAGAGCTCGAGCGCAAGTGACATGATCGCCGCCTCGATCGCGAAGAACAGGAACGTGAACGAGGCGTAGATCAGCGACGTGATGGTCGAGCCGATGTAGCCGAAGCCCGCGCCGCGCGTGAGCAGATCGATATCGACGCCGTCGCGGCAGGCGTAATAGGCGATCGGCAGGCTGGTCAGAAAGATGATCGCGCTGACGATCAGGATCGCGGCGCTCGCATTGGCAAAGCCGTAATTGATGGTGATCGAGCCGCCGATCGCCTCGAGCGCGAGAAACGAGATCGCGCCGATCGCCGTGTTGGCGACGCGCGCGCTCGACCAGCGGCGCGCTTTCTTGGCGGTGAAGCGAAGCGCGTAGTCTTCCAGCGTCTCGTTCGCGACCCACTGATTGTAGTTGCGCCGAACGCGAACGATTCTCTGTTGCGCCGTCATGGACACCGTCCCGTCGCATCGAACTCGAGGGGATGTCCCTGGTGCGCTTGCCTCCCTGTCGTGCCGGCACGCGCCGGAACGTTCGCGGCCCGGCGCCGGCGCGGTAGCTTAGAATGGCTGGAACACGCGCGGGTGGTGATATAGCGGGCAGTTGTGCGGCGCAAAAACGTGCAGTTGCCCGCCAACCGGTGCATCGTTCGCCCGCGCTGTGTTTCTCTTGTTCCGTGGGCATTTTGCTGCGCCAAACGACGTAGGCGTATACGTCGTTTGACGTATGCTGCAACGCAACAATGCGCCTCACCATCGTGATCATGGAGCGCGGAAAGTCGCGTCTCCGCGAGACTCACCGAGCTGGACAGAGGCGCATCATGTCTTCCCCAGAAAATCCTCACCCTTCCTACTCTCTCTCGCGTCGCAAGCTGCTCATCAGCGGCGCCGCGCTCGGCGCGGGCGCGATGCTTCCCTTCGGCGCGCTCGCGCAGGAGTTTCCGACCGCCAAGGTCAACACCACCGGCCTCGCAGTCACCGACAGCGAGGTGACAATCGGCATCCTGCATTCGATCACCGGCACGATGGCGATCTCGGAGACCGGCTCGGTCGAGGCCGAGAAGCTCGCGATCGAGCAGATCAACGCCGCGGGCGGCGTGCTCGGCCGCAAGATCAAGTTCATCCAGGAGGACGGCGCGAGCGATTGGCCGAACTTCGCCGAGAAGGCCAAGAAGCTGCTCGTTAACGACAAGGTCGCATCCGTGATGGGCTGCTGGACCTCGGCGTCGCGCAAGGCGGTGCTGCCGGTGTTCGAGCAGTACAACGGCATGCTCTACTACCCGACCTTCTACGAAGGCCTCGAGGCCTCGAAGAACGTGATCTACACCGGCCAGGAGGCGACGCAGCAGATCATCGCCGGCCTCAACTGGGTGGAGAAGGAGAAGGGCGCGAAGACCTTCTACCTGCTCGGCTCGGATTACATCTGGCCACGCACCTCGAACAAGATCGCGCGCAAGCACATCGAGAACTTCCTCAAGCTGAAGGTGGTCGGCGAGGAGTACTTCCCGCTCGGCCACACCCAGTTCAACTCGGTCATCAACAAGATCAAGCTGACCAAGCCGGACGTGATCTACGCGATCATCGTCGGCGGCTCGAACGTCGCGTTCTACAAGCAGCTCAAGGCGGCCGGCGTCGATCTTTCCAAGCAGACCCTGCTGACGATCTCGGTGACCGAGGACGAGATCGACGGCATTGGCGGCGAGAACATCGCCGGCGCCTATGCGTGCATGAAGTACTTCCAGTCGCTCAAGAACGAGAACAACGAGAAGTTCGTCGCCGCATTCCACAAGATGTGGGGCGACAAGACCGTGATCGGCGACGTCACCCAGGCCGCCTATCTCGGGCCCTGGCTGTGGAAGCTCACCGTCGAGAAGGCCGGCTCGTTCGACATCGACAAGGTCGCAGCGGCCTCACCCGGCGTCGAGTTCAAGGGCGCGCCGGAAGGCTATGTGCGCATCCACGAGAACCATCATCTCTGGAGCAAGACGCGCGTCGGCCGCGCCCGCGCCGACGGGCAATACGACCTGATCTATGAGACCGCCGACCTGGTCGAGCCGGATCCGTTCCCCAAAGGCTACCAATGACAAAGGGCTACCAGTAAGCCCTCTGCGCGGCGCCCTGGCGGCTGGTGCTGCCGCCGGGGCGCTACCTCAAGCTCCGTCTCTCGTCACACGCGACTGGGATTGACCGGATGTTCGGCTATTCGCTCGGCGAGCTCGGCTCGATCTTTGCGATGCAGGCCTTTGCCGGCCTGATCCTGTTCTCGGTCTTCCTGCTGATGGCGCTCGGGCTCGCGATCATCTTCGGCCAGATGGGCGTGATCAACATGGCGCACGGGGAGTTCATGATCCTCGGCGCCTACATGACCTATCTCACCTCGCACCTGTTCCAGGACTACATCCCGGCCGCCTACAGCATCTACTTCTTCGTCGCGATGGCGATCGCGTTCGTCGTCTCCGGCGCGCTCGGTCTGCTGGTCGAATGGGCGCTGATCCGCCATCTCTATGCGCGCCCGCTCGATACGCTGCTCGCGACCTGGGGCCTGAGCCTGATCCTGCAGCAGGCCTACCGCTCGATCTTCGGGGCGCGCGAGGTCGGCGTGCAGCTGCCCGACTGGATGATGGGCTCGCTCAACGTCACCGACACGATCGAGGTGCAGATCAACGGCCTGTTCGTCATGGGCCTGACGCTGATCATCACCGGCATCGTGGCGCTGTTGATGTTCAGGTCCCGCTGGGGCCTGCAGGTGCGCGCGGTCGTGTCAAACCGCGTGATGAGCGGCGCGGTCGGCATCGACACGCGCCGCGTCGACCGGCTCACCTTCGGGCTCGGCTGCGGCATCGCCGGCATCGCCGGCTCGGCCTTCACCATGATCGGCTCGACCGGCCCGACCGCCGGCCAGCTCTACATCGTCGATACCTTCCTGGTCGTGGTGTTCGGCGGCGCGCAGAGCCTGCTCGGCACCATCGCGTCGGCGCTGACCATCTCGCAGTCGCAGTCGACGCTCGAATTCTTCCTCACCGGCTCGATCGCCAAGGTGCTCACGCTGCTGATCGTGATCGGCATCCTGATGTTGCGTCCCCAAGGCCTCTTCGTCCTCAAGGTCAGAAGGTGACAACCGCCATGTCGGCAACAATAACCAACAACCGTACCCTCGAGCTCGTCGGCTTCGCGTTGATCGCGCTGTTGATCCTGGTCGTGCTGCCGCTCGCGCTCGACATCTTCCGCCTCAACCTGGTGGGCAAGTATCTGACCTACGCGTTCGTCGCGGTCGGCCTCGTCATCTGCTGGGGCCATACCGGAATTCTCAGCCTCGGGCAGGGGGTGTTCTTCGGCCTCGGCGGCTACTGCATGGCGGCCTTCCTCAAGCTCGAAGCCTCGAGCGTCGAGAACACCAAGATCCAGTCGACCCCCGGCATCCCGGATTTCATGGACTGGAATCAGCTGACCGAGCTGCCGTTCTTCTGGGTCCCGTTCAAATACCTGTCGTTCTCGCTCGTCGCCGTCATTTTGGTGCCGACCCTGTTCGCGCTGATCCTCGGCGTCGCGATGTTCAAGCGCCGCGTCGGCGGCGTCTATTTCGCGATCATCACGCAGGCGCTCGCCGCGGTGCTCACCATCCTGATCATCGGCCGTCAGGGCTATACCGGCGGCATCAACGGCATCACCGACCTGCGCACCTTCCTCGGCTGGGATATTCGCCCGGACCACGCCAAATACGTGCTCTATTTCGTCTGCTGCGCGCTCCTCCTCGTCACCATGTTCCTCGGGCGCTTCGTGCTCGGCAGCAAGCTCGGACGCATCCTGGTGGCGATCCGCGACAAGGAGGATCGCGTCCGCTTCTCCGGCTATGACGTCGCGAGCTTCAAGGTGTTCGTGTTCTGCCTCGCCTCCGCGGTCGCGGCGGTCGGCGGCGCGATGTTCACCTTGCAGGTCGGCTTCATGTCGCCGTCCTTCGTCGGCATCGTGCCGTCGATCGAGATGGTGATCTTCGCGGCGGTCGGCGGCCGTCACTCGCTGGTCGGCGCGGTGGTCGGCACGATCCTGGTCAACTGGGGCAAGACGCTGTTCTCGGAAAGCTTCCCGCAGCTCTGGCTGTTCGCGATGGGCGGCATGTTCATCGCCGTGGTGCTGTTGTTTCCGCGCGGCCTTGCCGGGCTGGTGACCGACCAGGTCATGCCCTGGATCGGGCGCTTGCGCGGGGGGCGCATGCAGCCAAGCCCGGCGCCGGCGGAGTAGGGGCGAGGCGGGCCATGTCGAGCAACACCGACTTTCTGCTCGCGCTCGAGGACGTCTCGGTCTCGTTCGACGGGTTCAAGGCCGTAGACGGGCTCAACCTCTATATCGACAAGGGCGAGCTGCGCGTGATCATCGGCCCGAATGGCGCCGGCAAGACCACGGTGCTCGATCTGATCTGCGGCCGCACCAGGCTTTCCGAAGGCTCGATCAAGTTCAAGAACCAGGAGATCACCGGCCTGAAGGAGTACGAGATCGTCAAGCTCGGCTTGGGCCGCAAGTTCCAGACGCCGTCGATCTACGAGGATCTCACCGTGTTCGAAAACCTTGAGATCTCCTACCCGCGCGGGCGCAGCGTCGCCGGCGCGCTGTTCTGGAAGCGCACCGAGGAGATCGTCGAGCGTGTCCGGGAAGTGGCGGGCATGATCTTCCTCGAGGCGCAGCTCGATCGCCTCGCCGAGGAGCTGAGCCACGGGCAGAAGCAGTGGCTCGAGATCGGCATGCTGCTGATCCAGGACCCCGAGCTGTTGATGCTCGACGAGCCGGTCGCCGGCATGAGCGTGTCGGAGCGGCTGAAGACCGCCGAGCTCCTCAAGGAGATCATCAAGAACCGCTCGGTGATCGTGATCGAGCACGACATGAAATTCGTCGAGAGCATCGCGCACCGGGTCACCGTGCTGCACCAGGGCAAGGTGCTGGCCGAGGGCAACATGGACGCGATCCAGGCCAATCCGAAGGTGAAGGAAGTCTATCTGGGCCACTAGGCCCGCCAGCTGAGGAACGGCGATGTTCGAGGTGAACGGGCTCTCTGCCGCCTACGGGCAAAGCGAGGTGCTGCACGGCATCGACCTGTCGGTCGCGCCCGGCGAGATCGTCGCGGTAGTCGGCCGCAACGGCATGGGCAAGTCGACCCTGATGAAGTCGCTGATCGGCGTGATGCCGGCGAAGTCCGGCAAGGTCGTGGTCGACGGCGCCGACGTGACGGCGCTCGCGAGCCATCAGCGCGTCGCGCGCGGCCTCGCCTACGTGCCGCAGGGGCGGCAGATCTTCGGCACCATGACGGTCGAGGAGAATATCCGCACCGGCCTCGTCGTCACCGGGGAGAGCAAGGTTCCACCAGAGATCTATACGACCTTTCCGATCCTGCGCGAGTTCGAGAAGCGGCGCGGCGGCAATCTCTCCGGCGGCCAGCAGCAGCAGCTCGCGATCGCGCGCGCGCTCGCGAGCGATCCGAAGATCCTGCTGCTCGACGAGCCGACCGAGGGCATCCAGCCGTCGATCATCAAGGACATCGCGCGGGTGCTGAAGGAAATCCGCACGATGCGCAACCTCTGCATCGTCGTGTGCGAGCAGGTGTTGAGCTTCGTGCTCGACGTCGCCGACCGCATTCTCGTGATGGAGAACGGCCGCATCGTCCATTCCGACGTTCGCGCCAGCGCGAACGAGGCAACGATCGCCGCCTACCTCGCGGTGTAAGTGCAAGTTCTCACAGAGGGGAGACAGTCATGAATGAAGTGATGACGCAGACAATGTCGAAGCCGAAGAGCGGGCCGAAAACGATCATCGAGATCGATCTGTCGGAGTCCCCCTACAAGAACGACATGATCCACAATCGCTGGCACCCGGACATTCCGATGGTCGCGTGGGTGAAGCCGGGCGACGACTTCATCGTGCAGACCTATGACTGGACCGGCGGCTTCATCAAGAACGACGAGTCGGCCGACGACGTGCGCGACATCGACCTGTCGATCGTGCACTTCCTGTCCGGGCCGATCGGCGTCGAGGGCGCCGAGCCCGGCGACCTCCTGGTCGTCGATCTGCTCGATGTCGGTGCACTGCCCGAGAGCCTGTGGGGCTTCAACGGCTTCTTCTCCAAGAAGAACGGCGGCGGCTTCCTCACCGATCACTTCCCGCAGGCGCAGAAGTCGATCTGGGACATTTCCGGCATGTTCACGCATTCGCGCCACGTGCCGGGCGTGAGCTTCGCCGGGTTGATCCATCCCGGGCTGATCGGCTGCCTGCCGGACCAGAAGCTGCTCGACACCTGGAACAAGCGCGAGGTCGATTTCATCGCCACCAATCCGACGCGCGTGCCGCCGCTTGCCAACCCGCCATTCCCGGCGACCGCGCATGCGGGCCGCGCCAAGGGCGACGCGAAGGCCAAGGTCGCCGCCGAGGGCGCGCGCACCGTGCCGCCACGCGAGCATGGCGGCAATTGCGACATCAAGGATCTGTCGCGCGGCTCGAAGATTTATTTCCCGGTCTACGTGAAGGGCGGCGGCCTCTCGATGGGCGATCTGCACTTCAGTCAGGGCGACGGCGAGATCACCTTCTGCGGCGCCATCGAGATGGCCGGCTGGCTGCACCTGAAGGTCGACGTGATCAAGGGTGGCGTCGCCAAATACGGTATCAAGAATCCGATCTTCAAGCCGTCGCCGATCACGCCGACCTACAACGACTATCTGATCTTCGAGGGCATCTCGGTCGACGAGGCGGGCAAGCAGTACTATCTCGACGTCCACATCGCGTACCGCCAGGCCTGCCTGAACGCGATCGAGTATCTGACCAAGTTCGGCTACACCCGCGCGCAGGCCTACGCCATCCTCGGCACCGCGCCGTGCCAGGGCCACATCTCGGGCGTGGTCGACATTCCAAACGCCTGCGCGACGCTGTGGCTGCCGACCGACATCTTCGATTTCGACGTGATGCCGAGCGCGGCGGGACCGATCAAGAGCGTCAAGGGCGGCGTGCCCATGCCGCTCTCGCCCGACAAGTAGCTAAGCCCTTCCACGGACTCGGCCTCATCCCTCCCCCGCCGAAAGGGCGTTTACGCCCGTCTTCAACGAAGACGCGGGGGAAGGGTGGGGAGGGGAAACCGGGGTGAACAGCAGGAGGGGGAACAACGATGCCAGTTTACGAATACATGTGCAGTGCCTGCGGGCCGTTCACCGACATCCGCCCGATGGCGGAGTACGAGAAGCCGCAAGTCTGCCCGGATTGCCGCCGCAAGGCGCCGCGCGTGCTGCTCACCGCACCGCGTTTCTCGACGCTCGCGGTGGAGCTGCGCACTGCGCACGCCACCAATGAGCGCAGCGCGCATGCGCCGGACACACTGTCGGCGCTCAAGAGCCAGCACGGCTCGAGCTGCTCCTGCTGCGCCGGCCTCACCTACAAGAAGAGCCGCAAGACCGCGCGCGGCAAGAACGGCGCCAAAAGCTTCCCCGGCGCGCGGCCGTGGATGATCTCGCATTAATACTGATGCGAGGCTATGGAACCGGATCGGTAACCGTTCAACCAAACGTGAGGGCCTTCGTCCGTACTTGTTCGGACGCCGCGCCGCAGTGCGCGTGGTACGTGACCGGCGGTTGGCAATTGGTGGAGTCTCCCATGTCGCAAGATCGCCGTCGCCCGACACAACCCGGTTCGGTCTTCGATCCCCTGGAACCACGCAGGCTGCAGCTCGCGCCTTACGCGGCAGGGACGAAGTCGACGCACGCCGAGTCCGGCCACCTCGCCGCGCTGCTGCAGCTCCTGAGCGAGAACGGCATCGATTGCAGCGTCATCGTCGAGGCCGCCGACGAAGAGGGACCGCGCACGGTCCACTAGT
>Ga0187784_10003156_pt1 | contig 13296 bp, 11 predicted proteins | sample 1015_SJ02_MP15_2_FD_132964 | JGI IMG/M metagenome (GOLD analysis project Ga0187784, IMG submission 132964) | Tropical peat soil microbial communities from peatlands in Department of Meta, Colombia - 1015_SJ02_MP15_20_MG | ecosystem: Environmental > Terrestrial > Soil > Wetlands > Peat | place... | reverse complement strand
TACCAACATAGTTCCAACATCGAGGGCTTCGACTTCACGCATATCCTCACCTATGTCGCGGTGGGATGGATCATTCGCTCTTTCTATTTCAACAACGTGGACCAGGACATGGCCAACCAGGTCATGGAAGGCAAGCTGGCCATGGACCTGATCAAGCCCGTCAACATTCAGTTCATGTATGTCGCCCAGGCATTCGGGAAGTGCTTGTTTCGCGCCGGCATGCTGAGCTTGCCCACAGCGCTGGTGCTCATGCTCATTTACCCCTTGCGCCGGCCCGCCAGCTTGCACCACTTCATCGCCTTCCTCGCCAGCGTGGTGCTCAGCTTTTTCATCGTGGCTGCCATCAATTTCGCGGTGGGGACGCTGGCGGTGAGGTTGAAATCTATTCTGGGCCTGCTGCGCGCCAAGTACTTTTTGCTGGAACTCTTCTCGGGATTATTGTTGCCGATTTCCTTCTTCCCGGAAGTCTTTCAGAAGCTTCTCAAGCTCCTACCGTTCCAGTACATCAGCTATATCCCCGTGCTGCTGTACCTGGGGAAAATTAACGGCGCGGCGATCGTCGCATCGCTTGCCCTGCAACTGTTTTGGGTGGTCGTGCTCTTTGTAGTCGGGGCGGCCATGTGGAAATGGTCGAGCCGGAAAATCACTATACAGGGAGGCTAGCAGCTAGGGACTGGGGGTATCTCGGCTGCAAACGGGCAGCAGGAATTGCAAAAGGCATTGGGAAAAACAAGTCAAAAGGCAAAACGCAAAGCGCAAAAGGCAAAATTAAAACTCAGCAACGAACAACTTTGGGAAACACGCCAAAAATCAGAGGGCAACAGCCCGCTTGTCATTCCGAGCCCAGCGAGGAATCTCGCACTGACCTGTGGAGGAAGGAATCAGAGCCAGATTCCTCGCTGCGCTCGGAATGACAGAGAGCCTTCTGTTGCCCTTTGCGTTTTGCCTTTTGACTTGTTCTTCTGTGGACCGGCGTTTTCGGGACGGGTGAGGCGGTCGACGACAAGCGCCCTTTGCCCCTCCTTGCCAAGGAGGGGAGCAGGAAAAAATGAAAAGGCATCTAAGACTCTTTGCTCTTTACTTCGCCCAGTATGCCAAGGTGCGGCTGGCGTATAAGGCGGATTTTTTCATCGCCTTCTTCTCCTCCATGGCCGCGACGGTTCTGGGATTTGGTTTTGTGTGGGTGCTCTTTTCAAAGATTCCCAAGTTGCAGGATTGGTCGTTTTACGAAATCTTGTTCCTTTACGGCTTCTCCCTAATCCCGCTCGGATTCTTCAACGTCATCAGTTGGAACCTTTACGAGTTTGGGGATCTTTACATTATCCAGGGAAGGTTTGACCGCATTCTGCTGCGGCCTGCGCATACGCTTTTTCAGGTCATCTTCGAAAAGTTCCGGCTGGAATCGTTGCAGGAGGTAGTGACAGGAACGCTGGTGGTCGCCCTCTGCGTCCGACATTTGCACTTGGCTTGGCGCGTGGCGGATTCCTTCTGGTTTTTGTTGATGGTGATCTGTGGGGCGGTGATTTACCTCGCCGTGTTTCTTATCCTCACGTCGGTGTCTTTCTGGTTGGAAGACCGTGTGGGCATCGTCCCACCGGTCTTCAACATGCTCACCTTCGGCCGCTATCCTCTGACCATTTACAACGTTTTCGTCCAGTTTTTTCTGAGCTGGATTATTCCCTTCGCTTTTGCCTCTTTCTACCCCACAACACATTTCCTCGGCCGCCGCGTATTCGCTCCCTACTTTTATCTCGTGCCGGCGGTGGCGGCAGGTTTCTTCCTGCTCGCCACGTTTGTTTGGAAAAAAGGAGTGGAGAATTACAGTAGCACCGGCTCGTGAAAGAGCGGAAGAGCAAGGCAAAAGGCAAAAGGCAAAAGTTAAATCCAGCAACAACCAACTTCGGAAAAGACGACAACCGTCAGAGGCCAAGAACAAGTCAAAAGGCAAAACGCAAAGTGCAAAAGGCAAAACTAAAACCCAGCAACCTGCAGCTTCGGAAAATACCTCGACAGTCAAAGGCAACGGCTCCCTTGCCATTCCGATTGGTCATGGGCCTAGAGCACACCCACGGAGATGAAAGTTCCTCTCCCCCTTGGGGGAGAGGGTGGACCGCAGCCGGCGTTTTCACCAGCCGGGGCGGGCCGGGTGAGGGGGTCCCACCTACGCGAGCCTTGGCTTTCGACGGAGGAATCTCGCTCTGCCCTGTAAGGGAAGGACTCAGGGCAAGATTCCTCGCTTCGCTCGGAATGACAGAGAGCCTTTTGCCTTTTGCACTTTGCCTTTTGAGGTGTTCTTTCGGCTTTGCCTTTTGCGCTTTGCGTTTTGACCTGTCCTGCTGGGGTTTGGCCTGCTGCACTTATTGGGAAAGGACCTCGTCGTAGACCTGAAGGGTCGCCTCTGCCACCCGCCTCCAGGAGAATTCTCCAGCACGCGAGAGTCCCTGCTGGATCATCTTCAGGCGCAACTCAGGGTCTTCGGCCGCGCGCAGGACTTTATCCGCGATGTCCTGAGGGTCGAGGGGATCAGCATAAAGGGCAGCGTCACCGCCTGCTTCAGGAAGCGAAGCTGTTCGGGAGGCGACTACAGGCAGGCCATTTGCCATGGCCTCCAGGACAGGAATCCCGAAGCCCTCTTCCAGTGACGGGAAAAGCAGCAGGCTGGCCGACTGATACAGAGACTGCAATTCCCCCAGAGTCACATATCCCCGCACTTGCACTCGTGGCCCGAGTCCCTGGCGGCGTATGTAATCGTGGATGGCCTCGCTCCCGTAACCGTCTCCGCCCACCAGAATTAGCCGATAGCGCTCGGGCAGTTTCTCCAGAGCCCGCAGTGCGTTCAGCGTATTCTTGCGGGTCTGAAGGACCCCCACACTCAGAATCACCTCGTTGCCCTTTCCCACCAGCCTCTCCCGCGCCAACAGACGGTCGCTCGGCGACAGATTCAACGAAGGCGGATCGACTCCCAACGGGATGATTCGAAGCTTGTCCTTGGAGACCGGCGTGTGTGCAAGTAATTGCTCGGCCGTATAACGCGACGAGGTGATAACGCGTGTGGCACGTTGCACGGCGTCCAGAAGCAAGGCGGAAAACTTGCGGCGAAAGTCGGCGCTCGAGTACGCTTGGCCGGTAATAGGAAAAATGTCAAACACGGTGACGATCTCCCTCCTGAAACGAAACGCGGGAGGGCGCTGCGCCAAGCTATGGAACAATTCCGCCTGCCAGGGCAACCAGAAGGTCAGAGGCTGTTGAAATAGCCTTACCGAGAAATGCGGTTTTTGACAACCCGGGGTTGAGGCAGGCCGCAAGAACTCCCGCCGCCGGCCAAAACGCGACAGGCGATAACAGAGCAAAAACCGGTGCGGAGTCTCGAGCGTGGCAAGGGCTTCGATCAGTTTACGGGAATATACAGCGATGCCCGACGGTTGGGGCTCGACAGCATAGGTGGCATCAAGACCGATGGTTGCCATCAGCGTTCAACCAGCGAAAAACGTTGTGTGTCATCCTGAGCCAGCCCCGTTTTTTGGGCGGGCGAAGGATCTCAGCAGTTGCCTTTGGGGTTCGGCGGCTCCGGCGAACTGCGGAGATTCTTCGCTTCGCTCAGAATGACAGCGGACGGGCCCGGATTGAAAGCGAATGGATTCAGGGCGAGAGGTGAAGGACTCAGCATGAAAATCGTCTCCCCGTCGGTCAGCCGGAAGGTGTTGAGTCCGCCACCTCTTCCAAGCCATATTCTTTCAGTTTTCTGTAGATGGTTGTCTTTCCAATCCCGAGTAGTTTCGCGGCGCGAAGCCGGTCGCCTTGGGTCGCCTCGAGGGCCTGAAGTATGGCTCGCCGCTCGAGCTCCTGGAGAGTCGCGAGCGTGCGTGGGTCGTGGCGCGGCTCGCCCGGCAAATAGAGGAGGTTCGAAGGCAGATCTACCACTCGGATTTCGGGCGCACTTCCCAGCGCCAGGGCGCGTTGGATGCAGTTCTCCAGTTCCCTGACGTTGCCCGGCCAATCGTAGCTCATGAGGCGCCCCAAAACCTCGTCCGAAACACCCGTGATGCCGGCCCGGGTGGCTTTATGCTTGGTGAGAAAGAAACGAACCAAGCCGGGAATGTCCTCTCGGCGCTCGCGCAGTGGCGGCAGCTTGATGGAAACTACATTGAGGCGGAAGTACAGCTCTTTACGGAAAGTGCCGCGCTTGATGGCCGCCTCGAGATCCTGGTTGGTGGCGGCGACGATGCGCGCTTTCACGGGTATCCGCTCGTTGCTGCCCAAGGGCTTGATTTCACGCTCTTGGAGAGCGCGCAAGAGTTTCGATTGAAGCTCGACAGGAAGCTCCACGATCTCATCCAGAAACACTGTTCCTTCGCCGGCGGCGGCCAACAAGCCCTGCCGCGCATGAGTTGCCCCGGTGAAAGCCCCGCGGACGTGGCCAAACATCTCGCTCTCAATCAAGGTCGGCGTCAGCGCGCCGCAGTCAATCGGCACAAACGGCTGGTCGCCCCAGGGGCCTTTCGAGTGAATGGCGCACGCCACAAGTTCTTTTCCGGTCCCGCTTTCTCCGAGGATCAGGACGGGATCGCGTGTCATCGCGACTTTGGCGATGAGGTGGAATACCTTCTGCATGCGCGCTGAAGCGCCACTCAGACCCCCGTACTCGCCATGATAATCACCGGAACAGAGGCGCGAGCTTGGCTGTGGAATTCCCATATACGGCTTGGGCGCTCCCGGCAGGAGCCGTCAGGTCGAGGCAGGGGCCGGCGCTACACCGGACTTGTCACTATGTCCCGCAGTCCTCAATAGTAACGGGCTAATATACACGTCTGGGCGTGAACAGTCAAAAAGGTGGGATGTTCCGTAACGGGTCAGTTTGAAGTAGGGGCGGCTTTACGCCGCCATTTCGCGAGATAGACTCCTCGTTACGACACCTGACTTCCGGTTCCTCATCAGGGCAGTGTCTCCAGCGTTTGTGTCATCCCCGTGCCATGCGATAACACCTTACAGAAACCGCCAGGGCTGGCGGAATACCCGAAATGGGACTTTTTTCTACACGCACAACCACTCCTTTGCAAACCATCTTCGCCGGTGCTTCGCCGAGGAGGGCGGCGGGAAGCTCAAAGTTCAACTCGAGGGCGGTTTTTGGCTGGAGGGGGCATTCGGTGCGAAACAGAACTCCTGAGTAGCTAATGTTCTCCGTCCTCCCCTCAAACCATCTCGAAGTGTGCGGTTTGCGGTAGTGGACAGGAATTTGAACCGCAAAACGCTTAGCGCGTGTCGAAGCTTTTGGCGTCAGTTCAAGCAGAGAGTCAGACATGGCCATATTACCGCTAAGTGCGGGGAAGAAACAGGCACCCTTCCGTCAGGGCGTCCTTCACTCGCCTGCCCCTGTCACAAAACCTTGCCGCACAATCCTCAGCGCCCTGTCCCGCGCAAGCTCCTAAGGCAAGCAGAAGCCTGGGGGAATTAGGGAGGGTTTAAGCACCACGAACTTGATGTTTTCTTCCGTGGGCAGGAGCGCGTCTGCCGAGGCGAGGAGCTGATTCGAAAGAGCTTTTGCTTTAGCAGGCAAAGCCAATCGGTCGCCTATCTTCTCGCCACCACCCACGGCGCGGCAGCTAACGTGGTCGGGGCCGCCCCACTGGCTGAAAGTCGTCGTCTCGAGCGGGGCGAACCGGCCTTCAGAATCTCTCAGGCCTTGAAGGGCCACCCGGATGTAGCCTGGGCGCGAATGATCGGAGGCCCTTCGAACTGCCAGACACGTGCCTTCGACCAGTGTGCCGGGGCGTACCGGCGCACTTCCCTTGACGGCTTCTGAAGAAACCACGTACCCTGCAAAAGGTTGTCCAGGCTCGGCGCTGGCAGAAGTGATGGGCCGCAACAGTCGGACCGAGATAGCGGTGCCCGGCTGAATCATTTGCCCGGTCCCATGAGATCCCGTCCATAGCATGCGAAGTCCAGGGTAAAGGCAGAGACCGCCGATCACCAAAGTGACTGTCCAAGCAATCCATCGCCGCATTGGTTTTCTACCTCCCCATCTCCATATCGGTCCCCAACCAAAAACACTTGAATTATTTCAGGCACTCGTATTGCCACAGGGTCATTCTGCCCACTCCATGGTAAACACAGGGGTTGGACGCTCGAACGATAAGGGCATGGGGTTGGCCTCTGTGTAATACTGACGAAGGTGTGTAAACCTTACCAGGGAACCAGAAGGCGAGACCCGGGAAATTGCGAAAGCCCATGAGGAGGGATACGTTGTAATATAGCGCTGTAGGGGAGAATTTGTTCCTGTGGCCAAAAACGCCAGAATCTTGATCGTTGAGGACGACGCCCATGAAAGGCAGGGACTCGCCGACCTTCTTTCGGTTTGGGGGTATGAGACCGAAACGGCTGGCGATGGCTCAGAAGCCCTGGAAAAGGTCTCTTCTTTCAACCCGGCGGTGGTGATTTCGGATCTGCGCATGCCGCGCATGACGGGCATGGAGTTGTTGCGCCAAGTCCACGATGTCCATTCCAATCTGAACTTCATCATGCTGACCGGACAGGGAACGATCGAGGAAGCGGTGGAAGCCACCAAGCTGGGAGCCTTTAATTTTCTCGAGAAGCCGCTCGACGCCAAGCGGCTTCAGGTTGAGTTGCGCAATTGCCTGGAACGCCACGAAAGCGAGCGACAACTGGAAGCAGCCCAGCGGCGGCTGCGGGATCTGGGATTCCTGGGCAACATCGTGGGGCGGTCCAAGAAGATGCAGGAAGTGACGTCGCTGGTCTCGATGGTTGCCCCCTCCCGCGCTTCGGTGTTGATCACCGGCGCAAGCGGCACGGGCAAGGAACTGGTGGCCCGGACGATTCACGAGCTGAGCCCGCGCCGTGCCCAGCCTTTTGTGGCCGTGAATTGCGCGGCAATCCCGGAAACTCTGATGGAGAGCGAAGTTTTCGGCCACGAGAAGGGAGCTTTTACCGGAGCCCTCGAGCGCCGGGTGGGTTGCTTCGAGCTGGCCGACGGTGGGACCTTGCTTCTCGATGAGATCGGCGAAATGCCTTTTGCCACCCAGGCCAAACTGCTGCGGGTGCTCGAAGACTCCAAGGTGCGCCGGCTGGGGAGCAAATCAGAAATCTCTGTCGATGTGCGCGTGCTGGCCGCCACCAACAAAGTCCCGGAGGAAGCAGTCGCCAAGGGCCAGTTGCGCAGCGATCTCTACTTCCGCCTCAACGTGGTCCAGATCCCTCTGCCGCCTTTGCGCGCCCACCTGGAAGATCTGGACGAGTTGACTGCGGCCCTGCTCGACGACTTGAACCGTAAACACAACCGCGCGGTGAAGGGTGTGGACAACGAAGTGCTCCAGGCCTTCCGCCAATACAACTGGCCCGGCAACGTGCGCGAGCTGCGCAATGTTTTGGAGCGCATGGTCGTTACGCGCTCAGGCGAGCATTTGAGCGTCAATGAATTGCCGCGCGGATTTGGCCATCCCGGCCTGGTGGAAGAGGGAGACGAGCTCCGGCTCCGTCCGGGCATGACGGTGGCGCAGGCTGAACGCCGCCTCATTTTCGAAACCCTGGCTTCCACCCAAAACAATAAGACGCGCGCCGCCGAATTGCTCGGCATCAGCCTGAAAACTCTCCACAACAAGCTAAAAGAATATGGGGCTCAGCCTGAAGATTAAGCTTACCGCGCTCATAACCCTCCTGGTCTTGCTCGTGGTCATTGCCACCTCGACGCTTTACCTCGCTCATCTCACGCGGCAGGCCCTGAGCGAAGTTGAAAGCCGAGGGGAGTATGTAGCTAACGAAATCTACCATCGGGCCAGCGCCCTCTTGTCCCAGGCCCACATGCCGGCGGGATCGAACCCCCTCGATTTCCAGGCGCTGCGTAGCTTCGTGCAGGTCCAATTTGCGGCCGATGCGGGGTTGAGCACAGTGCTGGAATCCGCGGTCGGATACTCACCTTCCATCTACTACGCCGCCATCACGGACACCCGGCGGCAGGTTATGGTGCACAACGATCCAGGGGAAATCGGGCAGGTGATGGCTCCGGCTCCGCCCTTCGAGGATTTGCTTCACGCCGGGTTGTTGAGGCAGCTCCGTGTGATCTACGGCCCCTCCAAGGTGTATGAAGTCGTGCTGCCGCTGGAGATTGGAGATAGGCCCTTGGGCGACGTGCGGGTGGGCGTCTCGACGCTCTTCCTCGGCAACCAGATCACCCCTGATTTGCGGGCTGCCTTGAGCCTTTCCCTGGCCATCATCATCTTCACCACTCTTTCCGCCGCTCTCCTTGCCTATCGCCTCTTACGGCCCCTGGAAACCATTTCGAGAAGTGTTGACCTCCTGGCGCGCGGCCAATATTCCGAGCCAGTGCGCCTCAAGCGGAGCGACGAATGGGGCGTCCTCTCCTCCAAATTAAACCTCTTAGGCGAGCAGATGCGCGGCGAGAAAGCCGCCTTTGTCCAATTGAAGGAGAACCTTGATCAGCTTTTCTCCAAGCTGAGCGATGGCCTGCTGCTTTTTGAGAGGCAGGACCGGCTGGTGCTGGCAACACCTGCCGCCGCCCGTTTGTTGGGTTGCCGAGCGGAGGCCATCGTTCATCGCCAGGCGCTGGAGGTGTTCTCCGCCCACAACCCTCTCCATGCCCTCTTGCGGGATGCCTTCGCCGCACGGCAATCAATACCGTGGCAAACCCTCGAGCTGGGCGGGGAACCGCCCGCGCGCATTGCGGTGAATGCGCAATTCATCGGTGAACAGGGCGAGGCCATGGGATGTCTGGTCACCTTGCGCGATGCCAGCACACGCGCTCAGATCGAGGATCAGATTGACGTCACCACCAAGCTGGCGGCGCTCGGCCGCCTCACTTCCGGAGTTGCGCACGAGGTGAAGAACCCGCTCAACGCCATGGTTCTCCAGCTCGAAATCCTGAAATCCAAACTGACCGACCAAAGTGAAAGGGTCGGCCCGAATCTTGAAATAATCTCCAACGAGATCCGGCGGCTCGACCGAGTGGTGAAAACCTTCCTCGATTTCACCCGCCCGGTTGAGATCCACCCTATCCCCACCCCCGTGGAAAGCCTGGTCCGCGAAGTCTTTCTGCTGGCTGAGCCGCAAGCGCTGAAGAATAACGTTCGGCTCGTCTTTGAGCACCAGGGAGCCCTTCCGACTATTAATGTTGATCCCGATCTCATGAAACAGGCGCTCCTGAACTTGGTGCTTAACGGCTGCCAAGCCATGCCCTCAGGAGGGCAACTCAAAGTCGAACCAAAAACAGACGGTCATCGCCTGAATCTCGAGATTACCGACCAAGGGGTGGGTATTCCCCCGGAGGCGCGCCAGAAGATCTTTTCGCTCTTTTACACCACAAAGCCCGGCGGCAGCGGGATTGGACTCGCCATGGCTTTCCGAGTCCTTCAACTCCATAACGGATTCATCGATTTCTCGAGCGAAGCCGACCGCGGCACCACGTTTCGCGTTTCCATTCCCGTGCCCTGACCCGTTCGGCAGCAGCGCCCTTTGCCGGCGCGCCAGCGGCTGAAGTTCCCCTCCTTGGATGAGGAGGGGTTAGGGGTGGTTGGAGCGAGGCGGCTCGCTAGAAATAAGGCGGCATGGAAGCGGCATCTCGCCTCGTACTCGTTATCCGGAGGTCAAAGTGGAAAACGCGGTTCCCACAAAGGTTGTGGCAGGCGAATATGCCTGGGCAACGAAGCACGGACGCCAAGGGGAAGCGCGCGCCGTGATCTGCTTATCATTGCTACTTCTTTTCACTTGCCTGGGGGCACAGGCCCAGAGCAGCGTCCCTTCCCTCTCCGGACGGCTCGAATCACTTGTCGATGCGCGATTCAACGCTACAAAGTGCCCTGGACTCTCGCTCACAGTCGCCTCAAAGAATGAGATCATCTTCTCCAAGGCGCTCGGGATGGCAGATCTCGAACAAGGCGTAACGCTGAAGATCGATAGCGTTCATCGGTTAGGCTCGATCTCGAAGCCTATAACGGGCACGATCATCATGGGATTGGTGGAGCAAGGCAAGCTGGCGTTGGACGCTTCCATTCGACAATACTTGCCTGAGCTCCCGGAGACTTATCAACGAGTCACTTTGCGGCACCTTTTGAGCCATCAATCAGGCGTGCAGGGATATACCAACCCGGCAGAGGTGGCCTTCAGCGTGACTCACTATGCGACTACGCGCGAGGCAATCAAGCCCTTCATGGACTCCCCGCTAAAGTTCGAACCGGGAACGAAGACCGAGTACTCCTCCTTCGGTTTTGCACTTCTGGGGGCGGCGGCAGAAGCTGTGACCGGAAGATCGTTTCAGCGGCTGTCCGCAGGTTTTTTCGCCGAACATAAGATCGGCGGCTTCACCCTAGATGACCCCCTGGCCATCGTCCCCAGGCGCGTGCGAGGATACCTTGTCAACCCCAATAGTAGAATTACATTCAACACCGGCCAGGTCATGGAGCGGGACTACCTGGTGGGAACCGCGAGTGGGACCACTAACGCTCGCGCCTACGACATCAGCAATCGCTATCCGGCTGGCGGCTTCGACTCTTCGGCTGATGACCTGCTTCGCTTTGTAATCGCGCTCAGTTCTGGTAAGGTACTCAAGCCCGAGACGGTGAACAAAATGTGGACCGCTCAAAGCACATCAGACGGAACAAAAACCGTCTTCGGGCTCGGCTGGGGCGTGTCTAGCTGGAAGGGGAATGGAATGGTTGGAATGAATGGAGCGGAGCCAGCCTCAACCACGCTCCTGCGCTACTTTCCAGACTCTGGCGTCGGTGTCACTCTGCTCTGCAATGCCGAGGGGGCACAGGACCTTCCGGAGCTGTTAGACAACATCCTCACAGCCATGTTTCAATAGGGTCGGTCTCGCGTAAATTGACAAAGACAGATTGACTCTCGACTTTCGACTCTTGACTTCAGATGAACGCCCAGCTCCCACCTCTGACGCCCATTTCGGATGCCCGGACCGAGGGCCGCAGCACCCGTACGGCAGTTTCGGCGACGGGCACCATTTCGCTCGCGCTGGACGATACTCTCCGGCTATTGTTTCGGCCCTTCGATGCCTGGAGGTGGGCCAGGCTCGGTCTGCTGTGCCTCTTCCTGGGGGGCACCACACCCTCTGCCGCACTCCAGTGGAGCTTGAGCGCGCTACCCAGTGATCTTCGACTGACGGATCTGGTGACCGGGGCACGGCAGTATATTGCTCAAAATCCTTCACTCATCTTCCTGGTCATCGTGTTCGCTCTCGCGCTCGGGGTCGGTTTCCTTTACCTGCGCTCGGTGTTTCGCTTTGTTCTGGTGGATTCGCTGATTAAGAGAGAAGTGGCTCTCCGCCGTGCGTGGTCCGCCCTCCGTCGCTTGGGACAATCCTATTTCCGTTGGCTGGTGGGAACACTGCTGGCGCTCGCCACGACCTTCTCAATCATGGTCATCCTCGCCTTTCCCGGTCTCCAGGCTGCCATGACCTCGAGCCCGGGCGGGCTTTTCGCCACAGCGGCTCTGGCCTTGATCCTCTCTTTGATAGTCCTCCTCGGATTGGCGGTAGGCCTTCTGATTATGCTCACAGATGATTTGGTGGTTCCCCTGATGTACGCCGAGCGTTTGGCATTGCCTTCTGCGTGGAGAGAACTTTGGCAGAAAATGCGTCATGACCCGGGCTCGTTCGCGGTTTACATCCTGTTACGCTTTGTGCTGTCAGTTGGAGTCAGCGTCGCCGTCCTGCTTTTTCTGGTGCCGTTACTCGTAGGTGTATTTTCCGGCACGATAATCGTCGCGGCTACTGTTGTCTTGGCGCTGCATCTGATGGGGCTCGTGTGGGTATGGAACTTGCCTACCATCGGTCTGGTGGTTGCAGCGTTAGTGTTGCTGAGCGCAGTTTTGGTGATCTTACTGAGCACGGTCGGGATGCCGGGCCAAGTCTTTCTTCAAAGCTTTGGCCTGCGCTTCATCGCGGCGCGCTCGCCGTCCCTCGAAACCCTTTGCTCCATCTCTGACGAGCAGGGAAGGCTCCCATGAATCCCGGTCAGCAAGGGCGTGCGCCCTTAGCGGCGGCGCGACAACCTCTCTCGCCGTGGAAACAACTTACAGGCTATCAGTGGCTGGTCCTCCTCGTGGCATGGTTCGGTTGGGTCTTCGATTCCATGGACGCGCTGATCTATGCCCAAGTGATGACCCCGGCGCTCAAAGAACTGCTGGGCGCTCGCGCTTCACCCCAGAACATCGGGTGGTATGGCGGAATCATCTTCTCCATCTTCATTGTCGGCTGGGCGCTGGGGGGGATCCTCTTTGGAGTTCTAGCGGACTATCTGGGGCGTTCTCGAACTCTGGCCATGACCATTCTGGTTTACGCGGTCTTCACGGCGCTGGCGGGGTTCTCGCACACTTGGTGGGAACTTGGAATCTACCGTTTTCTGACCGCTCTGGGGGTGGGCGGCGAATGGGCTGCCGGCGCCACTCTGGTGGCGGAGGTTTGGCCCGAGTCGCTGCGCGTGAAAGGGGCGGGCCTGCTCCAATCCGCCTGGGGATTCGGTTTCTTCCTTGCCGCCGGGATGAACCTTTTGCTCTCCTCCTACAGTTGGCGGGTGATGTTCTTCGTGGGAATCATCCCTGCCCTGGTGGCTGTCCTCATCACCTCGAAGGTGCATGAGCCGGAACGCTGGGCCAGCCAGCATCGTCAGGCCAAACTCCCCGGCTCCGAGCGCTTGACCATCCTCGCACTCTTTTCACCTGAGACCCGCCGCGACACGTTGGTCGGGACTTCATTGGCCTTCGTGGCGGTGTTCGGCCTCTGGGGCGCCACCAATTGGACGCCCTCGTTCATAACCGAGCTCCTTCGCCCGCAGCATCTTGATGCCATCTCCACCGCCCGCCGCGTCAGCTTCGCCGTCATGAGCCTCAACGCCGGAGCCATCCTGGGTTACTTGACAGGCCCCTTGATCGCAGAGTGGTGGGGCAGGCGTACCATGTTCCTGCTGCTGATGCTGGGGTCGGCGCTGTCGCTTCCCGTCACCTTCCTGATCCCCACCTCCTTTTCTACCGCCATGTGGCTTCTGCCCTTCCTGGGATTCTTCTCCAATGGGATTTTCAGCGGCTTTCCGGTCTACTTCCCGGAAATTTTCCCCACCCGCATCCGCGCCACAGGATCTGGATTCTGCTTCAACGCTGGCCGCATCTTTGCGGCCGCAGGGCCGTTCTTGACGGGCTATCTCGTGCTCCACCTCGGAACCTTTGCGCGCGCCGCCAGCTCCATCGCATTGATCTATGTTTTCGGGCTCCTCATCCTGCCCTTCGCCCGCGAAACCAAAGGCGAAGTGATCCAATAGCGCT
>Ga0187784_10003155_pt1 | contig 13298 bp, 11 predicted proteins | sample 1015_SJ02_MP15_2_FD_132964 | JGI IMG/M metagenome (GOLD analysis project Ga0187784, IMG submission 132964) | Tropical peat soil microbial communities from peatlands in Department of Meta, Colombia - 1015_SJ02_MP15_20_MG | ecosystem: Environmental > Terrestrial > Soil > Wetlands > Peat | place... | reverse complement strand
CGAAATTTGTTGGCGACGGGCGGCCGGTCGCGGGAATCCCGGCAAGCCTCATCGGGGCTGGCGGGATTCTGCTGACCGTTCCGGACGATGCGGTGGCAGGGATCGCTGCAGAGCTTGCCGATCGCGCGGGAGCTGAACTCCGCGGCAAAGTGGTGCTGCACACCAGCGGGGCGCTGGATAGTTCCGTGCTTGAGCCGCTCCGCGCACAAGGCGCTGCCGTGGGATCGATGCATCCCCTGCAAACCTTCAGTGGTGTCAGCGCTCCGCCTTTGGATGGAAAAGTGTTCGCGATCGAGGGCGACGCCGCGGCTGTGCGCACCGCGAGGCGCATGGCCCACACCCTCGGTGGAGTGCCGGTCGGAATCAGCGCAGCGCAGAAACCCCTGTACCATGCCGCGGGTGTGTTCGGCGCGGGATTGTGCCTAGCTCTTGAGGAAGCCGGCGTCCAGGTGCTGATGAATGCTGGCTTGAAGCGTAGGGAAGCGCTCCGTGCCTTGCTCTCGCTGACTCGCCAGGTGCTGGAGCATTACGAAAAGTTGGGGCCGCAGAAAGCGTGGACCGGGCCTCTCTCGCGCGGAGATTATCGGGTGATAGCCCGGCACCAGGAAGCGCTGCGGAGGTTGCAGCCGGAATTCCTGGAGGCCTACCGCGCCATGAAGCGGCTCGCGGCGCGAGTTCTGGCGCGCGAGCCCGAGCCTGTACTGCTGGAACTCGCCAGGATTTCAAGCGAGGCGAATCTGTCCGCGAACGCCAAAGGGGGCTGGGAGTGACGCAACTGCATATTCCGATTCGGAGCGCTGAATTACAAAACGGCTTGCGCGTGGTGATTGCGCCCGACACCACCGCGCCGGTAGTGACCGTCGGCGTGTACTACAAAATCGGGTTCCGGCTCGAGCCGCAAGGGCGCAGCGGGTTTGCGCACTTGTTCGAACACATGATGTTCCAAGGCTCGGAGAATGCTCCGAAAATGCAGCACATCAAGCTCATCAACTCCAGCGGCGGGGTCCTGAACGGCTCGACGATGTACGACGTGACCAACTACTACGAAGCCGTGCCTTCCAATGCGCTGGAGCGCATCCTGTGGCTCGAAGCCGACCGAATGCGCGCGCTGAAAGTCGACGACGAAAATCTGCGCAACCAACGCGACGTGGTGAAGGAAGAAGTTCGCGTCAACGTTTTGAATCAGCCCTACGGTGGATTCCCCTGGCTGGACATGCCGCCGGTCGCTTTTCGTAACTGGGCCAATGCGCACAACTTCTACGGCGATTTTGCGGACCTGGATGCCGCCAGCCTTGCCGACGTGCAGAAATTCTTCCGCACCTATTACGTCCCGAACAACGCCGTGCTTTTGATGCTCGGCGATTTGAATCCCAAAGAAGCTCTGCTCATGGCGGAGAAATATTTCGGCACTATTCCCGCCGGAGCCGCTCCACCGTTTGCCGATTCCACCGAACCGGCGCAAAAAGAAGAACGCCGCGGCCACGTGCAGGAGAGATTCGGCACCCTTCCCGCCATGGCCATCGGCTACGTCCTGCCGCAGCGGCGCACGCCGGATTGGCACGCCATGGCCCTGCTCGATAACGCGTTGCACGGTGGCCGCGCGGGACGCGTTTATCGCGAACTGGTGCTCGAAAAACAGATTGCTGTGGAAGCGGATGGCGGCATCGACGATTTGTTTGGCTACAACGGCCCCTCGCAGATGACCACGCGCATTCTCCACAAGCCGGAATACACTTCCGACCAGACGCTCGAAGCATTCGACCATGTGCTGCGTGAAGTTCAGGAAAAAGGAATCACCGAGGACGAATTGCAGCAACTCAAAATCAAGGCGCGCTCCGATTACTACTCCACGCTCGAAGGCGGGCGCGGCGGCCTAATGCCGCGCTATGGACTCATGCACCTTTTGGCGTGCTTCACTTTGTTTGATGACGATCCGCAACTCGTGAACACCATCCTGGACGGGTTCCTGGCCGTGAAGCGCGAGGAAATTCAGGCTGTCGCAAAAAGATATTTACGGCCGGAGAACCGCGCGATCGTCTTTCGCACCCCGGTGGCTAAAGACGCGAAGGAGGCGGCGTGATGGCAACCCGTGCACCGGAGGTGAACGCCCTTATTCCGGCCTTGGCGCCGGAACGCACAGTAGAGTGGCCGAAGCGCACCCGTGCGCGGCTTTCGAACGGCTTGCAGGTGGTCATGGCGGAATCACACAGCATTCCGAAGTTTCATGGCGAACTGTTTTTCCGCGCTGGCGAAGCGCTGGTTTCGGATCGTTCCGTGGGCCTCGCGGAGATGACCGCGACGGTGGTGCGCACCGGAACCACGCATCGTACCAGCCGCCAGATCGAAGAAGATTTGCGGCGGCTCGGTGCGGATCTCGGTTCTTCCTCTGGGCAGGACACCACGGCGATTTCCTTTGCCGGCTTGAGTGAATTTGCAGAACCCCTTCTGAAGTTGGTGGATGAACTAGCACGCGAGGCATCGTTCCCGACGGCGGAATTGGAACGCGAGCGCCGGCAGAAGCTGGAAGAAGTGAAGCTCGAGCGCACTTCGCCCGGCTTCCTTGCCGGAGAGCGGTTACGCAAGGTGCTCTTCGGCGCTCACCCCTACGCGTTGGTTTCGCCCACCGAGGCGCAAGTGGCCGCCTACAAGCGCGATGATTTGGAAGCTGTCTACCGCGAAATCTACACCCCGGAAAACGCTTTGCTCATGCTGGTGGGAGATTTTGAGCCGCAGAGCATGTTGGACACTATTCAGAAGATTTTTGGCGACTGGGCAGGGAAGAAGTCCGCCGCAAAGGAAACGCCTGCAGTGCCGCAGTTCCACGGGCGGCGCGTGCACCTGGTGCACAATCCGGGCTCCGTGCAGACGCAAATTCTTGCCGGATGCCACGCCATCACCCGCAAGCACCCGGACTGGGTTCGCCTGGGTCTCGCGAACAGTTTGTATGGCGGAGCGTTCAATTCGCGCCTAGTCATGAACATTCGCGAAGACAAGGGCTACACCTACAGCCCGCGCAGCGGCGTCACGCCATTACGCCAGCATGGCTACTTTTCCATTTCCGCGGCGGTGCGCAATGACGTCGTAGCCGCTTCGCTGACGGAAATTTTCTACGAACTCGACAAGCTGCGTTCCGTGCCGGTGCCCGATGCGGAATTGGCCGATGCCCAAAATTACCTGAGCGGCGTTTTCTCCATGGGGTTGGCGACGCAGGAAGGCCTGCTCTCGCAATTCTCCACCGTGGAGTTGCACGAACTGCCCAGCGATTACTTGGAGACTTACCGTGAGAAAGTCCGCAGGCTAAACTCCACCGACCTGCTGAGTGCAGCGCGAAAATACTTCGACTCCGCCAATCTGCAAATCGTAGTCGTCGGCGACCGCGCGCAAATCGAAGAGCAAGCCGCGCTCTTCGGCGAAGTCGAGGTCTACGACGGCCGGGGGACACACCTCACCTAGCCCGCGTCCTCAAGTTGCGTTATCGGCTCCGTCGTTCTTCGGGAGTTTCGGGGGACAACGGCAAGGGAATCTCCACGGAGCCGATGCGGTTGGCAACGAGATCGCGTACCGCCAGCCGTAGCCACGCGGCGTCGGTGGGAATAGCGATAAGCTGACGGAGACGCAGCGGCGTGTCCCTTGCCGCCGTGACGCTTCGTGCCTCATAGACGGGCAGCCGCTCGCCGCACACTATCGTCTCATCGGCATCATACGCGGCGAAAAGAAATTCGAACCTGGCGTTGTCGCCTGCGGTGACGTCTTTGGAAGATCGAGGCAATTCTGGAAGGGTATACTCCGCCGAGTAGCGTTGAACTCGCACCGAAGACCAATCCCGTTGCGCCGCGAAGCGCGGAAACATCGAGAGTGTCTTGATTTCATCTTTCTTCACCGGTCGCGGAGACCCAAGAGCGGTAACGTGCACTCGCAAGGGAAGCTCACGCGCCAGCGGATTCCCGCGGCGCAAAGCGGTTTGCAGAAGTTCCGGTTCTGCCGCGGCTCGCTTTTCTGCCAAGGTGTTGTCATCGTCCGCAAGATAGCTGCGCCGGTATGCCAGGTGAGCGCCCTTCCAGGCGACTTCGACCTTGATTTTCCGCAAGCCACCGTCGAAATGCGTGTTGCTGGGTGAGTAGCTCAACGTGTAGTAGTTCGCGCCGTCCTGGACGCTCGTGGCGATTGCGGCTGCCAGACCATTTGTGTTGTAAAACGCGTGCCCTCCGGTATTCTCCGCAATCTCGTCCATTACGATCTGTTCAGCGAAGAGCTCATCGATGAAGTTTCGATGTGCGCGCAGGAACTCGAATGGCGACCTGTAGCCTGCAATTTCACCCGCAAAAATCGGGTCCGTGGTCAGGCCTTTAATGTCCACCGGATAAACAGCGACCTGCCCGACGGTCAGCAGATCCGAGGCTCGTCGAATGTCGTCGCTATAGATGGCCGGGCTGGCACCGTCCTCCAGAGGGTCGCTCCCGGGAAACATCACTTCGGGAAAAGATCCCGAGAGCCAGATGAGATTCTTGCGGCCCGGCAACCCTTTCACGAAATTGCCGATTTCCCTGAACGCCTCCAGCGTGCGTTCCACGCGCCGTCCCAGAAAATATCTTCTGGAAACAGCCTCCATGGCTTCGACGCCCTCAATCATTCGTTGCGTTTCCTGGTCGGCCCGCGCCATAGGACTGTTAGGAAGAAGGGCCGAGGTGTCCACCTGGCTTTCGGAATGATCGAGTTCCGACGAGAAGTACGGGCCGGTAGTTTTTTGGCTGACAGCGGCAAGCAACAGGCGTTCGTCATCTGTGAACCCTTGCAATAGGCGAAGCTTGTCGCTTAGCACGAAGATGGCAAACCAGCTCCCGGAAGGGCGGTGCTTCAGGAACTTCACAACTTCCTGGTGTGCAAACGGCTGGTCTACGATGGGAGTATTGAGAAGGTCGTAGAGGATTACATTGAGCGATGGATTTTCGAGCGGAGGCGGGCCGTTGGCGAATGTGTTTGGAGGAAGGGGCAAGGGTTGGGACGCCGGTGGAGTGGTTTCTGACGAAGCCGAATGTGCCTCAAAGGACAGAATGGTCTGCGGTCGGTGATCTTCAAATACCGAAAAGTCCTTTTGTCCGAGTCCTGTCAGCGGATGGTTCTTTCCGTCTGTAACCACCACATCGAGCAGCACCTGACGCACTTTGGTTTTGATCGCCGTGTTGCTCCGGGTGGTGGATGATGGGGTCTGGTCTTTCTTTTGGGCTGTGGGTTCCTGCCCGCAGGTTGCGGAACCCAAAAGGAGGACTAGCGAAACCCATGCGGCCAGTCGGACTCGATTCGTGGCCGGCGACCCCGGCCATGGGAATGACAGCGGACCTTCGAGAATGCCCATGTGTGTCCTTTGCAGATCCCAGCCGTCGAGCGGACATGCACCAGCAGCGCCATTCATTATACTCACATTAATAGACGGCTGGATGGCACAACTTACTTACGCTTGACAAGTAATATTATCTATGAATAACTATAGCTATGACGGGGTGCCGAAGACCGGCGTGGTTTTGTTTGCTCCTGGTCCTTGTGCTCTGGGCGACGCAGGATCTTTGCGCAAAGAAAAAACCGCCGTTGCACCCCGTCAACCTCAATACCGCCACTTCCGAAGAGCTGCAGGAAGTCCCCGGAATCGGACCCGCAACGGCCGACAAAATTCTTCAGGCGCGCAAATCTTACGGCGCGTTCAAGAGTGTAGACGATCTGCAAGCCATCAAGGGAATCGGCCCCAAGCGCCTCGAAAAAATGCGCAAGTACCTCACCGTGAACAAACCGCCCCAGAACCAGAAGCCCTCCACGCCAGCCTCCGCCACTGCGAAGAGCCCGCCGTCTAACAAGCCAGCATCGGAGTCAGGGCCGGACACAAAAGCGCCTACTCCTCCCGCCAGCGACGACGAACAACAGTGATGGACGATCATCAGGATCACCGCGGCATTCGGCTGGCATGTTGCAACGTAAGAACCTGTCATCCTGAGGCCCACGAACTGCTGCGGCTGCGCAGTCAGAATCGAAGGTGACTCTCCCACGAGTCACGAATCACGGGTCACGAGTTACGGACTAGAAGTGCTGATGTGTCGGCTTCGGCGTGCTCAGGTTCAGTGGCACCTGATCGGCAATGCGGATGCCGTAGCCTTCGAGGGCCACGACTTTTTTCGGATGGTTCGTTACTACGCGAATGTCTTTCAAACCCAAATCGATAAGAATTTGTGCTCCTACGCCGCTTTCGTGCTGCACCATGCGTTGCCGCGCCAATTCGCGGTCGAGTTGCCCGCGCGAATGAAAATGAATCTTCGGCAAGGCCCCAGGCGTTTCCGGCGTATCGATGGTGAAGCCGCGCCCCGTGTGGTGCAGATATAAAAACACGCCGCGGTCTTCCTTGGCGATAAGCTCCAGCGATTTGGAAACCAATTCCGTGCAATCGCAGGCCACCGACCCGAACACGTCTCCGGTAAGGCAGTGCGAGTGCACGCGCACCAGCGGTGGAGTCTTGCCCACCAGTTCCCCGCGCACCAGCGCCACATGCTGGTCGTGGTCCACGTCGCAGGAATACGCGATCATCCGGAAATCACCGTAACGCGTTGGCAAAACCGCCTCCGCCACGCGCCGCACGTAACGCTCGTGCTGCATGCGGTAGCGGATAAGGTCCGCGACCGTGACCATCTTCAAGTCGTGCTCGCGGCAGAATTCCACGAGCTGTGGCACGCGCGACATCGTGCCGTCTTCATTCATGATTTCGCAGATCACCCCGGAAGGCGTCAGCCCGGCAATACGTGCGAGGTCGACCGAAGCTTCTGTCTGGCCGGCGCGCACCAGCACCCCGCCATTGCGGGCACGCAGCGGAAACATATGGCCAGGACGCGCGAGGTCCTGTGGGCGTGTCTTGGGGTCGATGGCCGTCAGAATGGTAATGGCGCGATCCGAAGCGCTGATGCCCGTGGTGACGCCGACCTTCGCGTCGATCGCTTCGCAAAAGGCGGTCCCGTGGGTGGAGGTATTGATCGGCGACATCAGCGGAAGATTCAGCTCCTCGCAGCGCTGTTCGGTCAGCGCCAGGCAAATGAGTCCGCGGCCAAACTTGGCCATGAAATTGATGGCTTCCGGCGTGATTTTTTCGGCGGCCATGGTTAGGTCGCCTTCGTTTTCACGGTCCTCGTCGTCCACCAGGACAATCATGCGCCCCTGGCGAATCTCTTCGACCGCCTCTTCGACGCTGGCGAAGTTCACTCGTTCCGTGCTCATGACCCCTCGCAGGGAGACACTCCCAACGAATATCCAGTATACGTTGACATTCCCGGAAGCGGAATCTGGCAATCGGCCACGGCGCTCGCTTCGAGCATATCCAGCCTATTGGCCGGAGGGCGTGTCAAAAATTTGTCAACACTCTATCCCGCGCCCCACCCGCGCTTGCGCCCATGATTCTCATGAAAGAAGTGGCGCCACGAAGTGGTAGATTCCTGCGCCTATCAGCGCCGCGCCGGGAATCGTCAGTACCCAGGCCCAAACAATCCGCCGCGTGATGCCCCAGCGCACCGCGGTCACCCGCCGCGACGCACCAACGCCCACGACCGCGCCGGTAATGGTATGTGTGGTGCTGACTGGAATTCCAAACACAGCGTTCGCGATGATCGTAAATCCTCCCGCCGTTTCCGCGGAAAATCCGCCGAAGGGAGTCAGCTTGGTGATCCGCTGCCCCATGGTTTTGATGATGCGCCAGCCGCCCGCCATGGTGCCGCCGCCCATGGCCAAGTGGCAGCAGATGATCACCCAAAACGGCACCGAAAATTTCCCGAGACCCCCGCTGGCGACGAGCGCCGCTGTGATGATGCCCATCCCTTTCTGCGCGTCGTTGGTGCCATGTCCCAGGCTGAACACCGCTGCCGATAGCAGCTGTAACCTCCGGAACCAGCGGTCCACCCTTTGCGGACGCTGCCGCCTCACAATCCAACTGGTGAGAATCGTAAGGACCATGGCCAGAACCATGCCGATAAGCGGCGACAGGAAAATGAACAGAACGGGTTTGATCCAGCCTTTCAGGATCAGCGCACGGAATCCCACTCGGGCTACCGCAGCTCCCCCGTAGCCTCCAATCAGGGCATGCGAAGAACTCGTGGGAAGTCCGAGCACCAGGGTAATGAAATTCCAAAGAATGGCCCCGAGCAATCCCGCCAGGAGCACCTGCTGGTTGACGAGTTCCAGGTGCACCAATCCCTTTCCAATAGTTCCCGCCACCGCGGTAGTGAAAAAGAATGCGGCGATGAAATTCCAGAACGCCGCCCAGGCCACCGCGCGAAACGGTGAAAGAACGCGAGTCGAAACCACGGTCGCGATGGAATTGGCCGCATCATGCCAACCGTTCGAAAACTCAAAGGCCAGCGTGAGACCAATGACAATCGCTAAGAGGCCGAAATTGTTCATGGGGAACCCAAGGGAGAAAGGGGCATAAGAAAGGTCAGGCGTTCTTTAGGATGACGCTCTCAATCACATTGGAGACGTCCTCGCACTTGTCCACCGCAGTTTCCATAACTTCAAAAATCTCTTTCCACTTGATGATTTCTACGGAATTCTTCTCTTCTTCGAAGAGCTGGGCGATCAGCGTGCGGCAGATGCGGTCGCTCTCATTCTCCAAACGATTGACTTCGATTACCCGATGCAGCGCCTGGTCCGGAGACTGCATCGCGTGGATCGCTTCCTTTACTTCCACGGTCGCGGCGGCGAGAACCTTGCAAAGCTCCACCGTGCCCGGGCGCACATGGCTGACGCGGTACAGCACGAAGCGGCTGGCGGCGGCGTCGATCAGGTCGATGACGTCGTCCATCGTGCTGGCCAGCTCGTGAATGTCCTCGCGGTCAAACGGAGTGATGAATGTTTGATTGAGCTTCCGGAACAACTGGTGCGTTATCTCGTCCCCGTTGTGCTCGATCGCCTTGATGCTCTGCACCTGTTCGGGAACGCCGGTGTAATGTTCCAGCATGCGCACAAACGCCTGCGCGCCCAAAACGATGTTTTCTGCCTGCTTCTGAAAAAAGACGAAAAAATCCCCATCATGCGGCATGAACCGCTGCAAAAGACCTGGCATGGTACTTGCTCCCCCCTGAGGAGCAAAGCGTGGCGTATTTAGTGTAGTAGAAGCGAAGCGAGCAGCACAAGGAAACTAGGCGAGCCGCTTTGCGGGACTCCCTCCTCGGAAATAAATGCATCCAGAATGTCCGGGAGTCGTATCATGTGTTTCGGCACTCAAAGGTCGCCCTTGAAGCGAGGATGAATCCAATGAGCAATCACACTCAAAAGCTGGTCCTGGCCTGCGCGCTGGCATTTGCAGCATTGCTCGTGGCACAGACGCCGGCCGACAATCCGCTGGCGCCGTATATTCCGAAAAACATGAAGCCCTACTATCTGGACATGCTGCTGTTGAAGGACAAGCCGGACACAGCTCTGCCCGAAGCAGAACGCGCGCAGCAGATGCAGAAGCATCTTGCCTACATCAAGTCACAGGTCGATTCGGGCAAGTTTGTTCTGGTGGGGCCAATCACGGAGGAGAGCCGCCTCCGGGGTATCGCCGTGATCAAGGCAGATTCGCTCGACGAAGCCCAGCGCCTCGCCTCTGGGGATCCCCTGGTGCAATCCGGCCATCTCGTCGTCGAAGTGCACCCCATCCTTCTTGAGGACTTGTCCTCAATCCGCTTCGAGTACCCGGCGCAGGCGAAGTAATTCCGCAAACCGCATCTTAGGCAAGGACGCTAAGGGCGGCTATTTTAGGAGCTTTGGCCGCCCCCAACGGAATGAGTTTCTACAGCGAGCGCAGGAAGTTCAGCAGGTTCTGCTTCTCCTGTTGTGTAAGTTGGTTGAATTGTTGAATCACGGTGTTCGCTTCGGAGCCACTGCTGGCATGTTGCTGAATCGCGTTCAGCAGCCCACCATTCGCGGGCGTGGCGCGCCCGTCGTGCAGGAAGAAGATGCGTTGACCGACGCCCCAAAGCGGCGCGGTGCGGAATTCGTCCGGACCCGCGTTTCCTTGGGTGACGTTGTCCGCCAGTCCTGCGCCCATGTGATGGACTAGCAGGTCGGAGAAAAGCGCGGCTTCCTGATTGCTGAGCCCAGGCGTGAAGCTGGAAGCAGCGGTCGGGAGCTCGGGCGTGTGGCACATGTCGCAATGGATCTGGCTGAAGATGGCCCGGCCATTCTGTATGGAGCTTGCCGAGGGATTGCCGGGGATACCCTGAGTTGATGGTGTAGGCGGGGCTAGAAAGCGCATGAAGTGCGAGAATTCTACGACGTCGCTGGGAATCTGGTCGCCAGTCAAGGAAAAATTCGTGGAATCTTCCGGAAGAGGGTTGAACACGCAGCTTGCCGGAGGATCGCCGCGCTCATCTGGGAAGAGTTCGTTGGTTACCCCGATTTCGACGTTGTAGGCTTCTCCGGCGAAGATTTGCAGCGATTTGTTCTGGGCCTTCCAGCCAAAGCGCGTGATGGTGCCGTCGTTTCCACTGATGTTCGGATGGCCGGAGATACCGAGGCTCTGCTTGAGAGCGCTATTGGCGCTCATGTTGGCCAGAATGGTCGCGTCGGCGATGTTTTCGATTAGGCCGGCGCCAAAAACCGGCGTGGGGATGCGGAAGATCAGGTTATCAAGCTGGCTCATCTGCTCGAAGGGCGGTTGTGCCAGGTTGCAACCCGCGGCATCCGCGCGGCCGGTGATGGTGTAGAGATCGTGGACTCCGCTGTCAGGAGTGCTGGTCACGCTTCCATTACTAACCATGAAGGGGAAACGTGCTTCGCGAACCGGCCCATCTGCGGTGATGAAGAAGGGAACCGTGTTTGTGGCGCCATCCGCGGTTGCGGCGGCAATCTGCGGGTTAGGGCCGATGTTTGGGAACTGTGCCGCCGATGGACTGGAACCGCCCGCGGCAGGCTGTGAATGGCAACTGCTGCAACTATTCGAATTGTACGCAGGTCCGAGACCCGGATTGGCTCCCGTCACCGTGTCAACGTTCTGGAACCGCGATTGCCCGTCCTGAAAGAACATAAGCTCATCCGAGCTCAGCGTCGATAGCGCTTGACCGGCGTTTACTGACCCGGCGCGGACCCCGGGATCCTGCGCGACGACCGGGTTCGTCGCTGTCGGGCTCTGCGCGTAAACCAGCATCGAAACTGCGAGTACCGAGACTGCGAGAATTGAGAAGATACTAAAGCGCTTTCCAGTAGCCATGGCTAAATCCTTTCCGCCAAATGTCGAACGCGACCAGACACACCCGTCCTGGGTCGCTGGACTGAGGTTTATCGTTAGGGAAGTCGTCTTCGGAAACTACGCTAGGCTGCGGATCGCCGATTCCACGACTGATGCGCGGTGGCTGAATTTAGAGCGAACACCATAGGATCTTCGAGAGTTACAGCCTTCCTTCCCGCTGGGCACACGAACATTGGGCGTTTGCAGACCGATTAGCAAATGGGCGCTCTTGTAACGCAACCCTGGGGAGGCAAGGTACACGAGGTCCAGTTTCGCCTTGTCTGCGCGCGGAATCGAACTACCTGTCTAAAGGGGCCTTGTTGAGCTGGGATAATTTCCGCAGACTCTACGCGCCAACACAAAACCCGTCAAGCACAAAAAGGTACAGGGTAAGTACAGGTGGCTTTGCCGGGACCACTTTCTGGCGGGCGGCGTGGGAAAGGCCGCCCTGGTTAGCGGTTTGTCGGGTCAGGGTCGTCCGGCTTGCTTACTTCTTTGGCTGAGGCACGCTCAGCGGTGAAGAGGCAATCAGATACTTGCCCTCATCGGCGTTGACGGGTTGCAGGTCGATGTACCAGATCTGGCTATCGCGGCCTTCCGATTCCACGTGCGTTTGCACGCGGAAAAAGTAGGTCTTGCCGGGTTCGGCGGTGAAACTGGTGAGCGAGTGCTGCGTGGAGAGGCGCTTCCAGACCGATTGCCAGTTGGTGCAGAGGTGGTGTTCGCCGGGATCCACGTTGAAGGACAGATACGACGTGCCTTGATTGGCACCGATCCATGAGCCGTCCAGGCCCACGCGAATGGTTGGGTTGCCGAGTTCACCCGGCGGTTTCTGGAATACCTCGATGACGTAAACCAGAGCTTTACCAGGTTCGACCTGACCGACCGGCTCGCGCGTGTATTGGTGCTTGACGTCGAACTTCACATCGCTGGGGCCGCAGGAGGTCGCTGCAGGAGAAACGCTTTGGCTTTGCGCAAATGCCGAAGAGGCGAAGAGCAGGAACGCGAGCGCAAGTCTCATGGTGCTCCTTTCGGGTCTTGTAACGCTGCAGGTGAAAGTCTTTCTGTCTTGTAGGACGTAATTGGCGCAGGTGGGGTTTCCTGGGCTGCGGGGCGGGAGGGCGATTCACGGTGTTGATTTCGATGTCAATCTTCGGACCATCCAACCGAGAAAAAAGAGAACCGCGCCAACGCAGAAGATCCGAAAGCGTGGTGGATTAATCCACGTTTTGTCGATGTCCTCCCCAAGGTTCAGGAGTGGCCACAGAAGCAGCGAGCCTGCACCAAAGTCTTGAAGAATCTGTGCGACTTGCGCTGGCAAGGAGGGCAGGGTCTTTCGATTTGCTGTGTCCGAGAGCTCGGAAAGTTCCTGATCACTCAGCCCCAATCCTTCCGACGATTTACGGAGAAGAAAAACGCCCTTCACGATCAGCGCGAGCGCGCCAAGAGCAAACACCAAACGAACCAGCGTGAACTTGGCAGGATCAGGAGAAAAGTACCAGAAGGTCAGACAACCCGCCGCTAATGCGAGGTAGAGAACTGCTCGGCGTGGATGGTATTCGAGATCGCCCGCGAAGTTCTCGATGATGACTTGGCGCACGTTCATACGCGGAGTTTACCTCAATTGGTTTTAGCAAAGAAAAAGGGCGGCCACCTAAGTGGCCGCCCTTGTTGGATGGGATTGTCGTAGGTGTAGCAGCGGCTTCACGCCGCTGCGGACGTCGGGTTAAACCCGCCGCTACGTTAGTACATCCCGCCCATGCCGCCCGCGCCCGGTCCGCCGGCCGCAGCAGCCTTCTTGTCGTCTTCCTTCAGCTCCGCCACCAGCGCTTCGGTGGTGAGCATCAGGCCCGCGATGGACGCGGCATTCTGCAGCGCCAGACGGGTGACCTTGGCCGGGTCGATGACGCCCATCTTGACCATGTCGCCGTACTCGCCCGTCTCCGCGTTGAACCCGTAGTGCTCGTCCTTGGAATCGCGGATCTTGCCGATCACCACTGCGCCTTCGGCTCCCGCGTTGTGGGCAATCTGGCGGGAGGGCTCTTCGAGCGCGCGCTTCACGATG
>Ga0187784_10003154_pt1 | contig 13299 bp, 7 predicted proteins | sample 1015_SJ02_MP15_2_FD_132964 | JGI IMG/M metagenome (GOLD analysis project Ga0187784, IMG submission 132964) | Tropical peat soil microbial communities from peatlands in Department of Meta, Colombia - 1015_SJ02_MP15_20_MG | ecosystem: Environmental > Terrestrial > Soil > Wetlands > Peat | place... | reverse complement strand
TGAGGATACGAATCAGAAAAAACAGAGACTTCTAGTAGCGGTCGGAATTACAATACCAAGCGTTGCATATGCAATTGGGGGCGGAGTATTCCCTTTTCTCCAGATTGATGCTCCAAACATTGGGCATCTCTTCTTGATCTTCTTCGGTATCTTCCTTGGCTTCGCAATCGTAAAGTACGACCTGTTCAAGTTTGATGCTGCCATGGTCGCCGAGAACATAATCTCCACAATACCTGACCCGCTTATTTTGATCGACCAATCTGGAAAGATGCTCAGGGTAAACGGGCAGATGTCAAGCTTTTTGGGCTATAATGAAAAGGAACTCATTGGCAAACCGTGGAAGGAGTTGTTTAATAAAGGAAACGATCAACTGATTGACGTTTTAAGAGAATTTGTAGATGGGAAAATGGTCGGAAGGCACGAGTTAATTTGCGGGACAAAAACAGGAGAAAAGCGAAACGTCCTGTTTTCCGGATCAGCTGTTCGCAGCAAGACAGGGCGAGTCGTGGGGTTTGTCTTCGTGCTTCATGATATTACTAGTCGAAAGAAGATGGAGCAAGCTTTGCGAGAGGAGGAAAAGCGTTATCACACATTGTTTGGCCAAGCGCCAATAGGCGTAGTGGTGGTTGATTCAGAAACGAATAGGTTTGTTGAGTTCAACGATTCTGCCTGTAAACAGTTGGGGTACTCTAGGGAAGAATTTGCCGGCCTGTCTGTTCAAAAAATCGTGGCTCCCGAATTGATTGGCGATGTGAAATCAAGGACGGCGCAACTACTAAGACAAGGGGGCGGAGAGTTTGAAACTAAGCATAGAACAAAAGATGGCAAAGTTAAAAACGTTCTAGTGAACGCTAAAACCATCGAGTTAGCAGGCAAAACACTTGTTCAAAGCATCTTCCACGATATAACTGAAATCAGAAGAGTGCAAGACGCTTTAATGAACAGCGAAACGCGATACCGTCGACTAGTTGAGCTCGCTCAAGAGGGCGTTTGGATGGTGAACAAAGAGTACAGCACAGTTTTTGTCAATCATCGGATGGCTCAGATGATGGGCTATGCTGAGAGTGAAATGGTTGGGAAAAGTCTGTTCGAATTTGTAGACGAGAAACATGTCGACCAGGCGAAACAGGTTTTTGACAAACATCTGCAGGGCGTTCGAGGCGATTTTGATTATGAATTTATCCGAAAAGATGGATCACGTGTTTATACAAGCATTGCGTCGTCTCAAGTTACAGATGACGAAGGCAACTATCTGGGAACCCTCGCCTTGGTGGCTGATGTAACTTTGCGTAAACAGATGGCGGATAAGTTGGAGCAGTATTCTAAGAATCTCGAGGAATTAGTCGAGCAGAGAACAAAGCAGCTGGCTGAAGCTCAGGGTCAACTCGTTAAGGCTGAAAGGTTTGCTGCCATTGGCGAACTTGCAGGTATGGTTGGGCATGATCTGCGTAACCCATTAACGGGCATAAAGAACGCCGCCTATTTCTTGGAAAAGAAAGGCACCGAAATACCGGTAGAGCAGTCAAGAGCGATGCTTAAAACGATCGATGGATGCGTGGAACGCTCGAATAAAATCATAAACGATCTATTGTATTCTAGAGAAATTCATTTGGAGCTAAGGGAAAGTTCACTGGTAAAGTTGCTGTCTGACGCTTTAGCGGTCATACAGGTGCCAGAAAAAGTAAAAATCCTAAATCATCTCACTAACGAGCCCTTGCTAAAGATTGATCCTGAAAAAATCGAACGCGTCTTAATCAATTAGTAAAAAACGCTATCGACGCGATGCCTAACGGTGGCTCAGTGACCATTGACAGTAAAAAAGTGAATAGTAGCATCCGAATCTCTGTTTCGGACACGGGTACAGGGATTCCTGATGAGGTTTTGCCTAAGCTTTTCTCACCCCTGTTCACCACGAAGGCTCAGGGAATGGGCTTTGGCTTAGCCATATGCAAACGCATCGTGGATGCTCATGAAGGAAGGATAACGGTTGAAACAGCCAAAGGCAAGGGAACCACGTTCACAGTTACGCTGCCCATTAAACCTGAACTTGAAGTTGGAGGTGAAAAATTTTGGATAAACATGCCAGAATCCTTATCGTTGACGACGACGAAAGCGTAAGAGACACCACGAAAGCTATTCTCGAAAGCGAAGGATACATTGTCGATTACGCGGCTACTGGAAAGGAAGCTATCGAAAAAGCTCAAGAGGCAACTTACAACCTGGCACTTCTAGACATCAGACTTCCAGATGTGGACGGGGTGGAATTGCTAAAATTGATGAAAAACTCAGTTCCTCGAACGCGCAAGATAATGGTCACAGGCTACCCGACCATGCAAAACGCTATATCAGCGCTAAATAAGAATGCAGACGCCTACTTGGTTAAACCTATTGACATGGAAAAGCTTCTCAAACTTATTAAAGATCAGTTGCAGTTGCAGGCAGATGAGAGAGAATATGGCGAGATGAAAATTGCCGAATTCATAGAAAGCCGAGTCAAAGAAATACCTGCCGATCTTTAAAAACTACTATTCCACTTTTACGAATTTTTATTGCTACAAAAAAAGATTTTAACCGTTTTTTCAGGGTTTACAAATTTGATTTTTAAATTACAGCTGCCCTCTAAACGAAAAGTTGGTTAGGAAAAGCTCTTTATTTAAAGTTAAGTGTTTGTCAAGTCAAGTTGCTAACGTTACACTTTTATCTTTAGAGAGAGGTAGTTGGTTGGATTAAATTTTAATTTTTTTTCTTTTCTAAATATTACTATATTTTGAAACATAAAGGTATAACTTTTGAATGTAAACCTAATAAAATTTTACCTCAGCATTCATTGCAAGCCTTCGAAGGGTCAAAAGGTCAAGAAGCGAATGGGTAGCACTGCATTTTGAGACCTGGTTCTTTAACCAAGCAGAGCTTTAAGAAACAGTTAAAGGAATACGATAAACCCACTCCGAGGGCTTGACCGAACCTTGTCTCTCAATTAATATTGACAGTTCATAACGCTTTAGTATGTTCTTAGCTTAGTTTAACTCCGTTTCAAAAAATAGCAGCAGATTGTCGGAGCCAAAAGCGAGGAAAAAGCTAGTTGGCAAAAGTGAGTAAGAATGAGAATTTCGATCAACTTCTACTAGAGGCAATAGACGAAGGATTATCAGGTCTCGGCGAAGCTGGGAAAGCCTCAGTTTATATTCACCTGGAAAGCCGCTTCAACATAAAAAAACAGGAAATACCCAATAAGCTAAATGATTTTTCGAACGCACTGGAGCGCATTTTCGGATTGGGCACCCGACACCTTGAGATATTGCTTATGAAAAATCTTCACATCAAACTTGAAGTAACCTGCAAGTGGCCCACCTATGAATGGCCTTTATCAAGGTGGATTGTTCCAGAGATGACATTCACAGAGTACGTGCGTCTCATGCGGCAGAGCTTTGAAGCTGCAAACAGTGATAAAGTGGAAATAGGAGTTTTAGTGAAAGAAAATGAAGAATTACAAAAGTAGCGGAAAAACCAGCATTCTTTTAGACTTGTTATCCGACCCAGCGCTCATAGTTGATGAAAAATGGGTCTTCCTGAACGTAAACTCTGCTTTTGAAGAAGTAACTGGACTGAACGGAAAAGAATTAATTGGCAGCCACTTCTCTGAGCTGAACATTCTTACTGCAGAAATGAAGGCAGCTCTATCGGAAATTCAGAAGAAGAGAATGCGAGGCGAGCCTAATGAGCCATACGAGGTTTGTTTTACAGGTAAAGCCGGCGAAACCCATTATGCGGAAGTAAGGGAAAGAAAAATCAGCTATTCTGGGCAGCCTGCTTACCTTAATGTGCTCCGCGACATTACACGCAGAAAAGAAAACGCGCGACGAATAAAGGAATATTCTGTACAAATGGAAAAACTCGTTGAAGAAAAGGTTAAGGAGATCCGAGACGCAGAAGAAAAGTACAGGAACCTTTTCGAAAACGCACCAGACGTTATCGTTACGTTTAATTTGTCTGGAAAAATAACTTCGGCAAATAAGGCCATCATGCAGCACGGCTTTAGAGAAAATGAAATCGTGGGGAACAGCATATTCAAGCTTGTTCCAATAGAATACAAGCAAAAAATGCTTACAGATTTTAAGAGCATCGCTGCTGGGAACCAGGCTCAAGGCGAAATCGAAATAGTAACGCCGAATGGAAAGAGAAGTGCAGAGTACAATAGCAACCCCCTATGGCTAAACGGCAAAGTCGTTGGTTCTCAAACAATAATAAGAGACGTGACTGAGCGCAAGAAAGCTGAAGAAGCTTCAGTGAAGACTCGGGCACTTTTAGATTCCATAGTCAGCAGCACTAAAGATTTGATTTGGGCAGTCAGTTTAGACGAAGGTTTTCCTCTTATATCTTATAACAAGGCTTTAGCCGACTATTTTATGAAGACGCAGAATCTACAAATCAAGGCTGGCATGACCGTTAAAGAGATAATGCCTAACGAACAGCTTGAACAGCGATGGATTGAGCTCAACCAAAAAGCACTCGAAAAGGGCACATTGACAACCGAGTATGTAACCCTAATTGATCCAAGAATTTTTGATTTAACCTTAAACGTCTTAAAAAATGGAGAAAAACCATATGCTATCGCAGCATTTGCAAAAGACGTAACGGGGCGCAAGAAAGCCGAGGAAAGCCTAGAAAAAGAGCAACAGGAACTCAACAGCATTATCGAATCTTCTCCAATTAATATTTTCTATAAAGATAAAGAAGGAAAATTCGTACGCGTCAATGAAGCATGCGCTAAAGCGCTTAAAATCCCTAAAGAAAAGTTTTTTGGAAAAACAGTTTTTGACCTTTACTCTCCCGAGACTGCGCGAGGAATGGCACGCGACGACTTAGAGGTTTTACAAACAGGGCGTCCCAAACTTGGCATATTAGAACAATGTAAATCCGCAAGCGCCGTGAGGTGGGTGCAGACAGATAAGGTTCCCATTTTTGACAAAAACGGCGTTTCAACCGGTCTGATAGGCTTTGCTCAAGACATCACTGAGCGCAAGAAAGCTGAGGAAGCACTTCGCGAGTCTGAGGAAAAACACAGAAGGCTGTTTGAAGAATCTATAGATGCAATATTTATGGCGGATCCCGTGACGGGGATAATAGTTGACTGTAACCCCGCCGCATCAAAGCTCGTTGGCAGGAAGAAGTCAGAACTGGTTGGTCAACATCAATCCATCCTTCATCCCAAAGAGCGAATAGAAGGAAATTTTGAAAGAAGTTTCAAACAGCACCTCAAAGATCCAACCAAAATTCTTGAAACGCAAATTGTGCGGAAAACAGGCGAAATCAGAGATGTCGCGATCAGTGGTGTTATTGTTGAGGTGAACGGAAAGAAACTGATTCAAGGAATATTCAGGGATATCACTGACTGCAAGAACGCTGAGGAAGCCTTGCTTGCTGCTGGGGAGAAATTCAAAACAATATTTGAAAACGTACATGACGTCATAACTTATGTAGACACTCACGGAAAAATACTGGATGTAAATGGTCGGGTTGAAGAACTTGTCGGGTACAAACGAGAGGAGATAATTGGCAAGAATTTTGTTAAGCTCGGCTTAATTCAGTTTGGAGATATCCCCAAGCTGCTTAAATTATTCTTTTGGTCAATGAGAAAAGGAGAAGAACAAAAAATAGTGCAGTTGGAGTTTAAACACAAAAATGGGAGTAAAGTTTCCGTCGAAGTTGGGACTAGGTTCATCAGGGATAAGAGAGGGAAAATAGTTGGCATTGTGAACATATACAGAGACGTCACAGAGAATAAAAAAGCTGAATTAGCAATTGCTGAGTCGGAGGCTAAATACCGAAAGTTAGTGGAGAATTCTCGGGAGGGAATTGTGATTTCTCAAGATTCACCACTAAGATTTGTTTTCGTTAATTCTGAATTAGGAAAGATTCTGGGATATTCTCCCGAACAGTTGCTTGTCCTATCGCCAGAAGAAATTATGCACCTTATCCATCCTGATGATCGGAAAACCTTTTTTGATCGCTTGAAAAAACGTTCGAAAGGAAAGACTACTGAGTCAACATATGAGTTTCGCGTAATCCGCAAAAATGGTTCCATAGGGTGGGTCGAAGGGCGATCAAGCTTCATTGAATTCACTGGACTACCAGCTGTGCAGAGTATTTTTTTAGATATTACTGAACGCAAGAAAGCGGAAGAACAAGTTAAAAATCTCCAAAATCTTTTCCAGCTGCAAGTTGATAGGATGCCTATTGGATTAATCGTTTGGGACACAGAATTTCACGTCAAAACTTGGAATCCCTCGGCTACGAGAATATTTGGCTTTACGCAGCAAGAAGCAGTTGGAAAACATCCATACGAATTAATTGTGCCAAAACAAGCTCAACCCCAAATAGACAAAATTTGGAGTCGACTACTTCATGGGGACATAACGGCAAATAGTGTTAACCAGAACTTAACTAAAGATGGTCGCATCATCATTTGTGACTGGGCAAACACGCCGCTGAGAGAAAAAGACGGCACTATAATAGGCGTTCTTTCAATGGTTCAGGATATTACGGATCGTGAGAAAGCGGAGGAGGCAAGAAAACAAGCTGAGTACAAGCTTTTTCAGGCTGAGAAACGTTATCACGCTTTGTTTAATGATGCACCATTAGGCGTCTTGGTTATCGACCCTCAAACTGCGAAGCCTGTCGAGTTCAATGATGTAGCCTACACCCAGCTGGGCTATTCCAAAGAAGAGTTTTCAAAACTGCGCATTTCAGATTTTGAAGCAAAGGAGAAAGCTGACGAAATAAGCACTCACATAGCCAGAATATTAAGGGAGGGAGTAGACGAGTTTGAGACCGAACACCGCACCAAAAACGGCGAGGTCAGAAATGTTCTAGTTAACGCCAAGGTAGTTGAATTAGCGGGCAAACCGTTCCTCCACAGCATTTTCCATGATATTACTGAGATCAGAAAAATGCAAAAAGCTTTGATGGAAAGTGAAGCAGGGTATCGTCAACTAGTTGAGCTTGCGCAGGAAGGTATATGGACTGTAGACAACAATTTCAACACGGTATTTGTCAACTCTCACATGGCACAAATGTTAGGATGCACAGAAAGCGAAATGATTGGGAAAAACATACTCGATTTTCTATTCAAAGCTGACATCGAAAAAACCAAGCTGTATCTGTCCCAGTTCAAGCAAGGGATGAACGGAAACTTTGAACATGAATTCAGGCGCAAAGACGGCTCCAGCGTCAAGACAAGCATTGCCGCCGCTCAGATCAAAGATGACGAAGGAAACTACATAGGCACTCTTGCTCTAGTCTCAGACATCACTCTTCGCAAAAAAGCTGAAGACGAACTTAAACAGGAAAAAGAAAGACTGGAAACTATAACAGAAAGCATAGGGGTTGGACTAACTATAACCAACAAAGACTACCGCATTCTCTGGACCAACGAGGTGATGAAACAGCTTAGAGGCATACCAGACTTAGAAGGCAGAACGTGCTACGCCACCTACAACTACTTAGACACTGTTTGCCCCGAATGCGGCGTAAAAAAGGTCTTCGAAGGCAAAGAATCCGACTCTCGCGAGTACATGGTTTTCGACCGAGAAAAAGGATCCGCCGTCTGGATGCAGCTTATCGCCACACCGATCAAGGACAAAGACGGAAACGTAACGTCCGCATTAGAGCTCGTGTTGCCAATAACGGAGCGCAAAAAGACCGAATTATCACTCAAAAACTCAGAAGAGAAGTTCCGCAATCTTGCCGAGAAGTCTCCAAACATTATTTTCATCAATCAGAAGGGCAAAGTCGTCTATGCCAATAGAGAAGCCGAGGAGGCAACAGGATACACGAAAGAAGAGTTCTATTCTCCAGAGTTCAACTTCATGGACTTAATTACGCCGGAATCTAAAGAGTTGGTGAAGTCGCAATTCACTAAACACATGAGAGGCGAAGATGTCGATCCATACGAATATAGGTTAATCTCAAGAAAAGGACGAACAATAGACGTAATCAACAATTCAAAATTAATCGATTACAACGGGGAGCCAGCAATTCTCGGCATAGAAACCGATATTACAGAAAGCAAGAAGTTGAAAGAAAAGTTAGAACAATACTCTGTGCATCTCGAAGACTTGGTCAAAGAGAAAACAGTGCAACTGGAGCAGGCTCAGGCTCAGCTTGTCAAATCTGAACGGCTGGCGGCTATCGGCGAGTTGGCTGGAATGGTAGGTCACGACTTGCGTAATCCGCTGACAGGCATCAGAAACGCTGCCTACTACTTGAAAAAGAAGGGAACCGCATGCTCTGATGGTCAAGCTAAAGAAATGCTTGAAATCATAGATAAAGCCATCGACCACTCAAACAAAATCATCAACGACCTGCTAGACTACTCAAGAGACATGCATCTGAACCTCACAGAATGCATCCCACGCAAGCTTTTAGATGAGGCAGTGAGGATGATTCAGGTTCCAGCCAGAATACAAATCGTAAATCACGTTTTTAAAGAAACAAGTGTCAGGGTTGACGAGGACAAAATGATGCGCGTTTTCATAAACCTTATCAAGAACGCAATTGACGCCATGCCTATGCAGGGAACACTGGAAATCACAAGCCGCCAAACAGGAGAAAACGTGGAAATCGCTTTCGCCGACACGGGCTTAGGTATACCTGATGAGATTTTGCCCAAGATTTTCTCGCCGCTGTTCACGACCAAGGCGCAAGGCATGGGCTTCGGCTTAGCCATATGCAAACGTATTGTAGAGGCGCATGGGGGCACGATAACGGTGAAAACGGCATTGGACAAGGGAACAGTGTTCACAGTAACTTTGCCTATTAAGCCTGAATTGGAGGTTGGAGGTGAAAAAACATGGATAAACATGCCAGAATCCTTGTTGTCGACGACGACGAGAGCATAAGAAACACCTTAAAAGTGCTTCTTGAAGATGAAGGCTACATCGTAGATGCAGTAGCTACCGGGAGAGAGGGAATCGAAAGAACGGAAGAGACAGCGTACAACGTGGCGCTAATAGATATTCGCTTGCCAGACATAGAAGGAGTAGAACTGTTGAAGCTGATGAAGGATGCTGTTCCGAAAACTCGAAAGATAATAGTGACAGGCTATCCGTCAATGCAGAACGCTATTACTGCTTTGAACAAAAACGCTGACGCCTACATGATTAAACCCATTGATGTTGAAAAGCTTCTGAACGCGGTGAAAGAACAGATAAAGCTACAGGAGAACGAAAGAGAATTTAGCGAACAAAAGATAGCTGAATTCATTGAAACTCGCGTAAAGGAACTGTGAGCCGCCAACGTATAATTGCACCGAATCTGTGATTGTGACAGGGCAGTCACAACTTCTTATACCTCACAAAACTCACAAAACACATAATGGATCAGGGTTCAATTGACGCCAAAGGTATTCCAAAGTGACGCCGAAAAATAGCTAGAAAGTGTCCAACATTACGCTGAAAATCGATGTCAAAAGGTTTTGCATCAAAAACCAAGTAGGTTATTTGTTTTATCATAAAAATCCATATTGAAGATAGCAAGCTTAAATTATTGAAACAGATGTATGCTCGCTGAGCGGATTATTGAAAAGCAAATCAAACTCTTAGATATAGTAATTTTAGCCCGTTAACTGTGCGGTTCATGCACGGCCACAAAATTTTGGCTATCATTAACAGAGAATTCGGCATTTTGCTCAGTCCGTTTCCTTCATCCTCAACTTCACCTCTTAAGGACAATAAGTGACTGAACTACCTTTGACAAAGGAAAAACAAGCGTGCTTAAGAAGTCATTAATTCTTTTTGGGCTTGATTTCATGAATGGAGCCTTTTCATGCGTTAAGCAAGTGAAGGTCGCGATGCTGTTTGCCAGTTGTGGCGCGGCGCGCTGCCTCGACAAGGCAACAGGCGGATCAACTTGAACCTGCACTTTTTTGCATCTTCTTAAGTGTGCCTTGAAATTTTCCTTCTGGTTACTTGCGTATTATAACGACTTTATTCGACTTTTACGAACTTTGTTCGACTCAACCAGCAAACGATTTAAGTTTCACTTCAAAAAAACAACCCAAAACAACAACAATTTTTTTAGCCAAACACAAGACAAAAACTAAAGCGCTATGAATGTTCAAAGTGCAAGGTGATAGTCGCTTCTTGTTCTTGTGATTTGCCACGTTCGAAAACTGTAACGGGAAATCTAATCGAACTGATGAAGGTTTATACCCAAATTATTAATCGCTTACTGCTCTCTGATGTTGCACTTCCTAATCTAAAGTCACGGTTCATCCCTCGGCGATTCAAGTTCGCGCCGCGCGTGAGCGGAGAAGTCGGCTTCACTGTGCTGGCTTACAACATGAGACGAGTTCTGAGAATTCTTGAACTCGGAATCCTGCGGGTTTTCTGGTGAAGTCGGGAAAGAAGGAGATAGAAAGGGAAGAAAACGTGGTTTTAGCACGCTTGAAACATCCCGACGCATAAAATAAACAGTGAATTTTCACTCGGTCCCTGTTGTTAAATTATTGACTTTGTATCACGTCTTTTTTTGTTGTTTGCGACTTTGAGTCAACTTCACTATTCTGGTCTGCTGAGCTACATTTGCATAAGAGTCTCAGATCATGTACAAGTGAAACTATCAAATTTCTCAGTTCTTCAAAGACAGCAGCAGTATTACTCGATTTGAAAACGAAACCATCAGCTCCTAAATCTAGCGATTTGAGAACTAGATCTTTTTCGTCATTGTAAGCAAAACTGATGAGTGGCGTATCATCACCATCTTCCCGCAGTCTTCTGAGAAAATCGAAGCCATCTCCAAGTGGAAAACTGAGGTCACACACAATCACGTCGGGTTTAGTTATCGCCATTTTTTGGAATGCTTCAATAGCTGACGAAGCGGTTTCGATAACCATGTCTCCTTGGAGCAAAAGGCATTTTTTTGTGAGCTCTAAGTGGTCAGAATCACCTTGAATCAGTAGAACAACGGCAGCTCGATTTTTTGTCTTGTCACCTTTTTTTGCCATCGTTATGTTCCATCTTAGATTTGTCTTATTGAAATGAAGTAACCTTATCTAATTAATACTTAATCCCTGACACATTTGATGCAAAATTTATTAGTTAATGAGACAAATATCCTGAAAACTGGAATCATAAATCATCCTACTCTCAGCGGAGCATAAAATTCGCGCGCCGCGCCTCGAAATGGAAAGAAGCGGAGAAGAAGCTAAAACAAAAAGCGACAGAATTGAAGTTATGAATGAGAAGCTGCGTGCAGTGGACGGCTTCAGCTAAGCATCGGTGTTATGTTGGTTTATGACTTGTTTTCTTCTTGGTGCACGTTTGTTTCTTCATTTGTGTTTGCGATGAACTCTGTCAGTCTTTCCTCCATGGCCTTAAGGGTTGGCTGTTGTTTCCGTAGACACTCCTTCATTGTCTTCTCGAGAGTGGGAAAGTCTATAGGCTTCAAAATGTAAGCGTTGGCTCCGATGTTCAAAGCGTCAACTGCGTACTTCAATGTCGCGCTTGCCGTGATCATAATGTTTATCCTGTGTGGGTAAGTGATCTTGAAGCCTTTCAGAATTTCTATTCCTGTCTTGTCGGGCAAGTTAACGTCGATCAAATGCACGTTAAAGAACGACTCGCCTGCGGCTTGAATACCCTCGGCTGCAGTCTTAGCGGTAACTACTTCGTAACCTTTTTCTTCGAGAACGTCAGCCAACGTCTCGAGCATGTTAATGTTGTCATCGATTATCAGCACTTTTGGTTTTTCTTTCATTCTCTTTTCACCTCCACAGCCTCGACAGCTGGGCACACGTAGGTCGAATCCTTTACTTCATTCATTGTTCGGATTGGAAACTTCAAGGCAAAAGTTGTGCCAGAGCCCTCTTTACTGTTAACTGAGATTTCTCCGCCGTGACCCTCAACTATCTGCTTGCAAATGCTCAACCCCAATCCTACGCCACCTACTTTGGTAGAGAAGAACGGTGTGAACATCTTCCTCAGGTTTTCTTCGCTAATTCCAACTCCGGTGTCGCAAAACGATAAAGAAACCCAATCGTCACATTCTGATGTTTCAATCGTTATTTGTCCGCCGTTAGGCATTGCTTGAACGGCGTTTAAAATAAGGTTAGTGAACACCCTCTGCAATTGAGCCTTATCAAGAGGCATAACCTTCGCAGCGGCAGGCTTGAAGATCACTCGAATGTTCTCAGGCAACGAAACAGAAGACAACGCGCCGTGAACGATCTCGTTTATGTCCACTTCTTGCAGCTGAGGAGGGCGTGGTCGGGTGAAATCAAGAATGTCATTTACCATAAGGTTTGCGTAGTTGATTTCCTCATTCAAAATCTTTAAGTGTTTCAGTACTTTTTCGTCTTTGGTCTCTTTGAGCTTCATCTCCAGAAAACAAACTGAGTTTTTAATGACTGCCAGTGGATTTCGTATATCATGGCTGAACGAAGCTGCTAGTTTTCCTACCGCCGCCAACTTTTCCGAAACAATCAGCTTCTCCTGCAAACATTTCCTATCCATAATATCTTTCGCAACTACTACTAGACCAACAGAATTGTGCGTTGAATCTGCTATTGATCCGACAGAAAGCTCCGCCGTGAACTCTTTTCCACCTCGTCCTAACATAACGTATTCGACACTCTTGACTGAACCTGAAACTTTGGCTTTCGCAATATCTCCGCGGGCACGTTCACGGTCTCTCTTGGAGAGCAAAGTATAGAGATTCGCTCCGATCAGTTCATTTCTATACGAATACCCCTGCAGATCCAATGTTGCCCTATTGTATTTGATAATGTTGCCGTCCAAATCACACACAATGACAGCATCAGGGAAGGCGGCAAAAATGCTTTCCAAGAATAACTGGTTCTCCTCCAACCGTTTGGAATACTGCCTGAGCTTGTTCTCAGCTTGTTTGCGCCCCGAAAGGTCGTCTATTATAACTACTATGCTAGTTGGATTTCCTGCTGAGTCTTGAATCGAGCTAGCAAAGAAATCCCCAGCTAACCCCTTTCCATGCTTAGTTAAAAGGTGGAACTCTACATTTTTCACCGGCCCTCGGTCAAGCACCATTTTCAAGATTTCCGACACTCGTGATTTATCTCTTTCTTCAACGAATTGCACCACGTTCTTTCCAATAACATCTTTCTTCGAAGAAAACTGGGTTAGCCTGAGCATTTCTTGGTTGCATTCTGCAATGTTTCCCTGTATGTCGGTAATTATTATCCCGTTTGGTGACGAAGCCAAAATCGCCTTCAATCTCTCCCGTCTACCCCACGCTGTCAAATACGCTCTTCGTCGTTCCACAGAT
>Ga0187784_10003153_pt1 | contig 13300 bp, 12 predicted proteins | sample 1015_SJ02_MP15_2_FD_132964 | JGI IMG/M metagenome (GOLD analysis project Ga0187784, IMG submission 132964) | Tropical peat soil microbial communities from peatlands in Department of Meta, Colombia - 1015_SJ02_MP15_20_MG | ecosystem: Environmental > Terrestrial > Soil > Wetlands > Peat | place... | reverse complement strand
GCCAATCGACCACCACGACGGTCGATGCCGACGGCAACCAGGTGAAGGGGACTCCAACCATAATTAACTCACCTGATGGAACAATAAGCACAATCCAACCGAATGGTGACGGCACCTCTACCGTGACGACGAGCAAACCCGGGCAGCAGCCGACGCAAACGCTGGTATTCACCAATGACAATTCGCCAGTACCACCCGACGCTGCTCCGCCTCCGCCTCCGGCACAGGCGTGGAACTCACCAGGCTGGGGCCCGTGCATGTACGAAGGCAAACGTGCCGCTCATCAATCAAATCTAAATAACCAGGGCGAGACCGTGGACTGCAATGCTGATTTTTCCCGGTGCGAGTATCGGACGTTAATTGATGTTCCTGGCGAAGACCATCCAGTTCCCCGCTGCAAACGCATCACGGATTGTAAGAAGGAACGGATGTGTCTTGCTCTGATGCACGAACAGGCTCCGCCACCGCCCACTGAGCCGCAGCCGCAAACAGCCAACATGTCCAACAGCTCACTGACGTGCGGCGTGCCGGCGAACTCGTCGCCCTTGTGGTGCACCTACGCTAACGGAGCTCAGGACCCAGGAAATCAAGGGACCTGCGGTGCAACCCCAGCGCCGGGGAGCGACGCGTCCTTCATGCAGCAGATGCCAGGGAATCTTTATTGTCCCACCCAGATGTGCGTGTCGCAGTACTTGGGGGGTGAAGCAATACGCCCGAATTACCCTGGCGGCACGTGTCCTTCCGGGACTGTACCTACCCCCCTATGCGGAAAGCTTTTTCCGATGGCACAGGGGTCTCAGGGGAAAAATCCGACTCCTGTCTCTGGTTGCACCGCAGGGACCTCGCCGGCGGCATCGGCAGCTGCCTCAACCCCAGACGTCAGCTCGAATTATCTAGCTTCGCCGGCGCCGAGTTTCCCGCCACCTCCGCCGCCGCAGCAGGCAAGTTTTTCGCCGACTTTGTTTCCGCCGACGATCAGCCTGCGGGCGGCGCGGACCTACGGCGAACATCCGGCAGCAGCGAGTGGGGCGGGACATATCTGCAACCCGAGCGCCAGCACGGCGCGACCGACGTCGAAGAACATTTGCAACCCAAACGCCAGCAAGTCCGGCTCTGGCACATCGTCCGGCAATGTCAGAACCGCGTCGCGAACGCCGAGCGGACAAAGCAGCGGCTCGCGGAGTTCGCGCGGCCACGGCTTTGCCGGTTCGCATGCGACCTCCCGATCGATGTCGGGGCGCTCCTTTCGGACTGCGAGCAGCGGCTTCCACGGTGGCGGGTTCCACGGCGGCAGGCGCCGTTCCGACGTTCGACTAAAAGTGGATATCGTGCCGCTCGGCAGGCTCGCCAACGGCATCGGTCTTTATCGCTTCCGCTACAGGGGCGACGACCACACGCTCTACGTCGGAGTCATGGCGCAGGAAGTGCAAAACGTCATGCCGCGCGCGGTCTCGCGCGATAGCGACGGTTATCTGCGCGTCAATTACACCGCGTTGGGCTTGCCGTTTTTGACCTGGGACCGTTGGTTGGCGACGACTGGCTCGCGGTCAGAGCCCGCGGGGCCGTAAGGAAGAGTTCGCGAATGCACCGTTGCAGCCGCGTCAATACGGACTGCAAGGGAGGGCGACGTGACACTTAGTCGATCGTGGATCATCGCGACATGCGCGGCGCTGTGCGCAGCTTTGGCACCAACTACTGCTTCGGCCGCAACCTATCGCATGGTGATACAGGCGCACGCCGATGTTGGCGGCAAATGTCTTAACATTCCCAATCGGCAATTCGTCGATGGTATGCGGTTGGAGACCTTCGACTGCAACAACACCGCAGCGCAAATCTTTTCCTACGACGACAAGACGCAGGAACTAAAGATCGGTAATTTGTGCGTTACGTCGTGGGGACGCGGCGACCCGCAGGACGCCGTCGGCATCGAGTCCTGTCACGCAGTCTCCAACCAGCACTGGCGGATGGTTGCGGTGAAGGACTATTATCAGCTCATCGGCATCAACAATCGCTGCCTTGAAGTCCGCTATGGCGTGAACAGTAATGGCGCGCCACTGGATGTGATGGATTGCGACGCCAACAGAGCGCAGCGGCTTTGGGCACTGGTCGAGGCGCCGCCGGCGCCAGCTGAAACAGCCGGCTGCCAAACCGACAACTACACATTCAGTGTGCCAGATAGCCGATCGGCGACGACCAATTCGGTGAGTACCGGAGGAGGCGCCTGTATCTACACGCCCCACCCACGCCCCGAGGTTCAGTGGACGAGCGTGTCCATTATCGAGCGGCCTCAAAATGGAACCTTTGAACAGACCGGAGAATACGCGTTCAAGTATCAGCCGCGATCGGGGTTCAAAGGACAAGACGAGTACGCCATGAAGATCTGTGGACGCGATCCTCAGAGCTCTGGCTGTGCGACGATCACTTACCGCGTGACCGTCAAGTGAACGCATCGTCGCGAAACTGTCCGCAGGGCGCGATTTAGCCGGCACTTCCGACCGTCACCATTGCGATCCCGGTCCAACAGGGACCGATCCAAATATGGGCGTTTAGCCGCCCACATTTACAAGACCTTGCGCCTACCGAGCGGACAGCGTACCTCCCACAGCAGGGGAGAAAGTAGGGTAAGGCATGTCCGTCCGGCACAGTGCGGCGCTTTCGGCCGAGGGCTTTTTCTCGGCAGCGCTTGGCGAGAGCGATCCCGAAATTGCCGAGGCCATCGACGGCGAACTCAACCGCCAGCGTCATGAGATCGAGCTGATCGCATCGGAAAACATTGTCAGCCGCGCCGTATTGGAAGCGCAAGGCTCTGTGTTGACCAACAAATATGCGGAGGGACTCCCGGGCAAGCGCTATTACGGCGGCTGCCAGTTCGTCGACGTCGTCGAGCAAATCGCCATCGATCGCGCGAAAAAGCTTTTTGGCTGCGCTTTTGCCAACGTGCAACCGCATTCAGGGGCCTCGGCCAACGCGGAGGTCTTCATGGCGTTGATGCAGCCCGGCGACACCTTCATGGGGCTGAATTTGGCCGCGGGCGGCCACCTGACCCACGGCTCGCCGGTCAATTTGTCCGGCCGATGGTTTAAGCCCGTGCCCTATGGGGTGCGCCGCGACGATCATTTGATTGATATGGAGGAGGTCGAGCGGTTGGCTGGAGAGCACCGACCAAAGGTGATTATTACGGGCGGATCGGCCTATCCGCGGATTATTGATTTTCGGCGGTTTCGCGAAATCGCCGACAAGGTCGGCGCCTATCTCATGGTCGACATGGCGCATTTCGCCGGCCTCGTCGCCGGCGGCGTCCACCCTAGTCCGCTGCCGCACGCCCATGTCGTCACCACCACGACCCACAAAACCCTACGAGGGCCTCGCGGCGGCGCCATCCTCTCCAATGACGAGGAATTGGCGAAGAAGCTGAATTCCGCCGTGTTTCCAGGTATGCAGGGCGGGCCGCTGATGCACGTCATTGCCGCTAAAGCAGTCGCGTTTGGCGAGGCGTTGCGCCCGTCCTTCAGAATTTACGCGAAGAACGTCATCGAGAACGCGAAGGCGCTTGCGGAAACGCTCAAGTCCTGCGGTCTCGATATCGTCTCGGGTGGCACCGACACCCATCTCATGCTGGTCGATCTCCGGAAAAAGGGCCTGACCGGAAAGGTGGCCGAAACCGCGCTCGAGCGGGCTCGGATCACGTGCAACAAGAACGGCATCCCGTTCGACCCGGAAAAACCGACGGTCACTTCCGGAATCCGTCTGGGCACTCCGGCGGGTACCACCCGCGGCTTCGGAATTGGCGAATTCCGGCAAATTGGCGAGATGATAGCCGAGGTTCTTGATGCGCTTTCGCGAAGTAAAGCTGACGCTGCGCCGGCGGCGGAGGCGAGCGTCCGTGACAAGGTGAAACGGCTGGCCGATCGCTTTCCCGTCTATCAAAATTGAGACCGAGGGCAGGGAATGCGCTGTCCGAGTTGCGGAAGTCTCGATACCCAGGTCAAGGACTCACGGCCGACTGAAGATTCGTCGGTCATCCGTCGGCGGCGCATCTGCCTTTCCTGCAATTTCCGCTTTACGACTTTCGAGCGCGTTCAATTGCGCGAATTGATCGTCATAAAGCGGAACGGGCGCCGCGTGCCGTTCGATAGAGACAAGCTTCTGCGCTCAGTGCAAATCGCTTTGCGCAAGCGGCCGGTCGAGCCGGAGCGCATCGATCAAATGGTCTCAAAAATCGTGCGCGAACTTGAGAGCCAGGGGGAAAGCGAAATTTCCTCGGAGACGATCGGGGAAACGGTGATGGCCTATTTGCGCGATCTCGACGACGTTGCCTATGTGCGATTTGCTTCGGTCTATCGCAATTTCCGTGAGGCCAAGGATTTTGAGACGGCGCTAGCCGAATTGTCGGGCGAAGAGGCCGCAGAGATCGCGCGCAAGTGAATGCGTCCGACGCAGCCGCGCGTGCGGATCAACGCTTCATGGCCTTGGCGCTGACGCTGGGCCGGCGGGGTCTGGGGCGCACCTGGCCCAATCCCGCGGTCGGCGCAGTGATCGTCAAGAACGGCGTCATCGTCGGTCGCGGCTGGACGCAAGCCGGAGGCCGTCCCCATGCTGAGGTTGAAGCGTTGCGGCGTGCCGGTGAAGCCGCTCGCGGCGCCACCCTCTACGTTACGCTCGAGCCGTGCTCGCATCATGGAAAATCGCCGCCGTGTGCAGATGCGATCATCGCCGCCGACGTTGCGCGGGTAGTTTCGGCGCTGGAGGACCCTAATCCAAAGGTCGCCGGAGAGGGGCACGCGCGCCTAGCCGCGGCCGGAATTGGGGTGGATGTCGGCATCGGCGCGGAAGAAGCGCGCCGCGATCATGCCGGGCACATCCGGCGCGTGCGCGACGGGCGTCCCCACGTCACGCTCAAGCTTGCGATTTCGGCGGACGGCAAGGTTGCGGCTGCCGGGCGGCGGCCAATTGCCATCACCGGCGCCGAAGTGCGCGATCGCGTTCACCTCATGCGCGCGCAAAGCGATGCCATTATGGTTGGCATCGGCACCGTGCTGGCCGACGATCCGCTATTGACCTGCCGCCTTCCCGGCATGGAGAAGGATTCTCCGGTTCGCGTCGTGCTCGACGGCGATCTGCGACTGCCGGCGAGCTCGCGCCTGGTGCGCACCGCGCGCGAGATACCGGTATGGGTTATCGCCAGCGCGCGTGCGCCGTCTGCCAACGAGCAAGCCTTATCTGCGGCCGGGGTAGTTATCGCGCGAATACCCAACCGTAGCGGACAGTTCGATATGTCCACGGTGCTCAAGCTGCTCGCCGAGCGCGGCATAACGCGCCTGATGGTGGAGGGCGGGCCGACGTTGGCGGCGTCCCTCGTGGCTGCCGATCTTATCGACGAGGCAGTGTTATTTCGGTCGGCACGCAGCGTGGGCGCCGACGGCATTGATGCGCTCGAAGATTTGCCGCTGACTGCATTGACCTCATCGCCGCGGCTCGGTCGGGTTAAGAGCGAGCCGCTGGGCGCCGACATTTGGGACGTTTTCGAACGAAAGTGACACTGTGTTTACCGGCATTATCAATGACATAGGCGAGGTTCTTGAGGTCAGTGAGCAAGCGCCGGGTCTCCGCCAGCTTTACATTGGTTGCGGCTATGATCCCGAGACAATCCAATTAGGCGCGTCCATCGCCTGCTCCGGACCCTGCCTCACCGTCGTCGAACGTGGACGCCGCGGCAAGCAGGCCTTCTTTGCGGTCGATGTGGCGGCCGAGACCTTGCATGTCACCACTGCTGGCTCCTGGGACCGGGGCACAAAGCTTAATCTTGAGCGCTCGCTCCGCCTTGGCGATGAACTCGGCGGGCATTTGGTCAGCGGGCATGTCGATGGCATTGCCGAAATTCTGAAGCGCGAAAACCTGCCGAACCTGGCCCGCCTCATGCTTCGCGCGCCTGCGGCGCTGTCGCGTTTCATCGCCCCCAAAGGTTCGGTCGCGCTCGACGGCGTCTCGCTGACGGTCAATGAAGTTGCCAATGACGAATTTTCCGTCCTGATCATCCCGCATACCCTCGAAGTCACAACCTTCGGTGCATTGCAATCTGGATCGCGGCTCAATCTCGAAGTCGATCAGATGGCGCGCTACGCCGCGCGGCTCATGGAAGCGGCCCGTCCGGCCAGCTGAGCCAGGAATAAAACGGTAATCGCCCGTCCTTGTTAGCGCCGTCTCGGCTTGCTACGACCGCTCCGCTTTGAGGAGCAGAGCAATGGCCCGGCCGCGGCGGAGCAAACGCGAGACGAGCGACGCAAAAGGCGCGCGCATACTTCTCGTCGAGGCGCGTTTTTACGACGATATCGCCGATTTGCTTTTGGCCGGCGCGATGAAGGCGCTAAATGCCGCGGGCGCGGACGTTGATCAGATTTCCGTTCCGGGATCGCTGGAAATTCCCGCCGCGATTGCGCTCGCACTGGATGCGGCGACCAAGAAACGCCGCCCTTATGACGGCGTTGTGGCGCTTGGCTGCGTCATCCGCGGCGATACCATTCACTTCGAAATAGTCTCGAATGAATCGGCGCGCGGACTGATGGACCTTGCAATTACCCGCAACGTGCCGATCGGCAACGGCATCATCACGGTCAATACCGAAGCGCAGGCTTTCGTCCGCGCCCGCACGGAGGAGCAGGACAAGGGCGGCGATGCGGCCCGAGCGGCGCTCGCGCTCGTGCGCCTCAAACGGCGTTTGACGGGGCGATAAGATCGTGCGCGCCGGGGCCAAAGTTGGAACAAGGGACACGCGCAAAGCGAACAAGCGCGGCGCGGCGCGGCTTGCCGCGGTGCAAGCGCTTTATCAGATGGATCTTGCCGGCACCGGGTTGAACGAAATCTTGGCCGAGTTTGAAAGTCATTGGCTCGGCGGTGAGGTCGAGGGCGCGCAATACCGGCCGGCGGAAGCAGCATTTTTCCGCGACATTGTCGGCGGCGTCGTGCGCGAGCAGACGAGGCTTGATCCGCAGATCGATGCGGCCTTGAGCCATGGCTGGCCGCTTAAGCGTATCGAGGCGGTGTTACGCGCGGTGCTGCGCGCGGGCGCTTACGAACTTGCCTGCCGACGCGACATTCCCGCGCGCGTCGTGACCTCCGAATATGTCGACGTAGCTTCGGCCTTTGTCGACCAGGATGAGACCGGCATGGTCAACGCCGTGCTCGATCAGCTAGGGCGACAGCTGCGAAGCGGCGAGTTTGCGCCGGACTCCACCACCGGGGAGGACAAACAGCCCTAGCCGCTAACGAACGGCAACGCCGCGGGGCTGCGAAAATTCGACGACGAATTCCAGGCCACCTTGTCGGCGGCGAGGTGATAATCCGGCACCCGCTCGAGAAAGCGCCGCATAGCGACTTCGGTGACCAGCCGGGCCATCTGCGCGCCGAGACAGAAATGCTTGCCGGAACCAAATCCCAAATGCCCCTGCGGCCGGCGGCCTATATTGAATATGTCCGGATCGGGAAACTTGCGTTCGTCGCGATTGCCCGAGCCGAAGGCCAGCACAACCTTGTCGCCGGCACGAATTGTTTGGCCATGCAATGCGACCTCACGCGCCGCAGTGCGCTTAAAGCGCTGCGCTGACGTGTTGAAGCGCAGCGATTCCTCGATGGCCGGCGCAATCAATGCCGGGTCGGCGACTATGCGACGTCGCGCCTCCGGATGGTCGCAGAGATTAAGCGCAAAAACGCTCATAAAGCTCGACAGCGATTCGACGCCCGCCATAACGAACGTCGCCGTGGTCAGCACGATCTCGCGCTCAGAAAGCCGATCGCCGTCAATTTCGGCTTCGGCCAAATGCGTGATCAGATCGTCGGCCGGCCGGGCCCGTCGCTCGGCGACCTCGGCGGTAAGAAAATCGCTTAACTTTTTGAAGGCGGCGACATGTTCCGGCGTGCGTCCCTTCACGCTCTTGTCAGTCGAAACGGCAAGGATAGCCGTGCGCCTGATGTCGGCGTGATCGCGGTCCGGCAGCCCCATGATGCGGAAGAGAAGGCCGACCGTAATCTGACTGGAAAAGTCGTTGATGAACTCGAATTCCTTTTGCTCGACAATGCGCGCAAGCGACCGATCGGCGATTTCCACTGTCGGGCCGATCAACCGATCGAGATTGCGCTTGAGAAAGGCCGCCTGGCTCAGCGCGCGCAGGCGATCGTGTCGGGGTGGGTCGGTGGTTCCAAGCGTAGCGCCGGCGCGCCCGGGAAGCTCGTCAATCATGTTGCCCTGCGACGACGAGAAGGTTTCCCAGTCGCGGGCTGCCTCAACGATGTCGTCGTAACGCGACAATATCCAGAGTTGCGCGCTATCGCTCCAGTAGCAGGGGTGCTTGGCCCGCAGTTCCGCGTAATAGGGAAACGGATCAGCATCGATCAAAGGCGAGTAGAGGTCGAAAACTTCCACGGCATTTCCTCGCGGTCACGGCGCTGTTAAACCCATAGCACAGCCCGTGGAGCGGATTTGACATTCGCTACCGAGCGGGCCGCGAACTCGCGAAGCGAATGTCAAATCCGAAGCTCCACTAGAACTTATATTTGCTAGTGGTCCTTTGATTCTAACATTCGCATTATGGCCTGCCGAACCGGGATGCGAATGTTAGAATCGGACCACTAGCGAGGGCGGAACGCGATGCCGGGAAAGGCCAGACCTTCAGCTGAGGAGCGCCTTATCGCGCGGCACTTCCGTCCGCTCGCCAAGCATCCCGGCGCATTCGGCCTTGCCGACGACGCCGCGGCGATAGCGCCGCCGTCTGGATGCGACCTCGTGCTGACCACCGACGGCGTGATTGCCGGGGTGCATGTGTTTGCGGACGATCCGCCGGAATTGATCGCACGCAAGGCGCTGCGCATGAATCTGTCCGATCTCGCCGCCAAAGGCGCCACGCCGCTCGGCTTTTTGCTGGCGCTGTCGCTGCCAGCCGGTACGAAAAAATGGTGGCTCGCAGCGTTTGCCCGCGGGCTTGGCGAAGACGCAAAGCACTATGGATGTCCGCTTCTTGGCGGCGATACCGACCACACACCTGGGCCGGCCGCGGTCTCGATCGCGGCTTTCGGCGCGGTGCCGCGTGGCAAAATGGTGCGGCGCTCGACCGCAAAGGTCGGCGACGCGGTACTCGTCACTGGCACTATCGGCGACGCCGCGCTCGGGTTGGAGCTGCGCCGCGATCCGCGCCTCGCCAAACGCTGGCGGCTCGGCGACGCCGAGGCAGCCGAGCTTGTGCGGCGTTACCGTCTGCCACAGCCGCGCAACGCGTTAGCGCCGACAGTCCTGCGTTACGCCTCCGCGGCGATCGATATATCCGATGGACTTGCGGGTGATCTCGACAAGCTCTGTCGCGGCTCGAAGGTCGCTGCCGAGATTGAGGTGGCGCAGGTCCCGCTCTCCAAACCCGCGCGCGCCGCGCTAACCGGGGAGCCAAAACTGATGGAAACGGTACTCACCGGCGGCGACGATTATGAGGTCGCCCTGACAGTCGCGCCGAAAAAGCTTGCCGCATTCCACCGTGCCGCCAAGGCCGCGGGTGTGCCGGTCACCGAGATCGGACAGGTGCGAAGAGGCGAGGGCGCCCGGTTCATACAGGAGGGCAAGGCGCTAAATTTCGCGCGGCCGGCCTACAGCCATTTTTAGCTCTGATCGCGCGCTTCAGCCGCCAGAGCCCAACCGGTCAGCCCCGCCGAGATAAGATCGATCACACCGATGCCAATGGCTATGGTTGGCACCGCCCGCAGAGCGACAAGGACTGCCAGCGACACCATCACTAACACCCGCGTGGCCGTGGCAAGCTTGATCAAGGGTTTCGATTTCACTTGAGCGGAACCCATACAGAATATGCCAAGGTTGAAGACCGGTAGCGCCAAAACCCTAATCCACCAATCGAATTCCGCCGGAAAGGGCATCACAATGCGCAAAACTCCGGGCGCCAAGAAGAGCACTAGACCCACTACAACAAGGTAGACCCCGTGCCCAAAAACCGTCTGCGCGCTGCTGAACGGGGGCGCAGGTTTCACTGTGTGCACAATGTCACGCGCATTATGCAGCGCCGCGGGATTATTTCCTTCGTGAAATCGGCTGGTATTCGCGCCGCGGCGAGCCAGTGTAAAGTTGCCGTGGGCGGCCGAGTTTTTGGTGCGGATCCTCGATCATTTCCTTCCACTGCGCGATCCAGCCGACGGTACGCGCTACTGCAAATAACACCGTGAACATGGCGGTTGGAAAGCCCATAGCCCGCAGCGTAATGCCCGAATAGAAGTCGACGTTCGGGTAGAGCCGCTTCTCGATGAAATACTCGTCGTGGAGCGCAATGCGTTCGAGTTCGAGGGCGACATCGAGTAGCGGGTCGTTGATGCCGAGTTCGTGCAAAACCTCATGACAGGTTTTCTGCATGATCTTGGCCCGCGGGTCGTAATGCTTGTAGACCCGGTGACCAAAGCCCATGAGCCGGAACGAGTCGTTGGCATCCTTGGCGCGTTTGACGTATTCGGGAATGCGGTCGACGCTGCCGATCTCGCCGAGCATTTTCAGCGCCGCTTCGTTGGCGCCGCCATGCGCGGGGCCCCACAAACAGGCAATGCCGGCGGCGATGCAGGCAAACGGATTGGCGCCGGTCGAGCCGGCCAGCCGCACCGTCGAAGTCGAAGCGTTCTGCTCGTGATCCGCATGCAGGGTGAAGATGCGGTCCATCGCGCGCGCGACCACCGGATTGACCTTGTACTCCTCGCAGGGGACCGCAAAGCACATGCGCAAGAAATTCGACGCGTAATCGAGATCGTTCTTCGGATACACGAAAGGCTGGCCAATCGAATATTTGTAGGCCATGGCCGCCAACGTCGGCGATTTCGCGATCATGCGGATCGAGGCAATCATGCGCTGGGTTGGATCGGTGATGTCGGTCGAGTCGTGATAGAAGGCGGAAAGCGCGCCGACGCAGCCGGTCATGACCGCCATTGGATGGGCGTCGCGACGGAAGCCTTGAAAGAACCGGCTCATCTGTTCGTGGACCATGGTGTGATGGACCACGCGGTCGTCAAAATTCTCCTTCTGCGCGGCAGTCGGCAATTCGCCGTAAAGCAACAGGTAGCAGGTCTCGAGAAAATCGCCGTGCTCGGCGAGGTCTTCTATTGGATAACCGCGATAGAGGAGGACGCCTTCATCGCCGTCGATATAGGTGATTTTGGACTCGCAGGCGCCAGTCGAAGTAAAGCCGGGATCGTAGGTGAAGATACCGGCCTCGCTGTAGAGCTTGCTGACGTCCATGACCGACGGCCCGATCGTCCCGGGGTAGAGCGGGAACGAGAAGCTTTTGTCACCGAGTGTCAGCTGGGCGGTTTTGATATTGGCGCCGGTTTTCGCATCCATGATCGAAATCCTTGCTGTCTTGCAGCCTCAACGTTGCGGTGCACGCGGCCTATGGCCTCAAACGCAGGCGCAGCGCCGTCGATCCGGCTCTATTGCCGTAGCGCAGCTAAGTGTGCACTGCAAGAAAATAGGCTCGAATCGTGGTCGCCGCTAGCCGGGGCCATCGCCCTAGCCCGTCCGCGGTTGCTGTTCGCCGGCTACTTGATCGACAAGCCGTGCCAAGCTTTCCGCCTTGCCCAAAACGGTCAATACTTCAAATATGCCCGGCGACGTGGTTCGGCCCGTCAGCGCCGCCCGCATTGGCTGTGCGATTGCGCCGAGCTTGATGCCGCGCTGCTCGGCGAACATTCGTACTGCGTGTTCCGTCGCTTCTACGCTCCACGGTTCCACCGTGCCAAGTTTGTCGGCAATCTCGCGCACCATCACCCTGGTTTCAGGCGTCAGCAGTGTCGCGGCTTTTTCGTCGAGATGGATAGGGCGATCGGCAACCAAAAAATATGCGCCATCAATGAGATCGATCAGGGTCTTGGCGCGTTCTTTCAAGCTGGGCATGGCTTTGCGCCATTGCTCGCGAACATGCGATGTCATCTTGGTAGTAAGGGCATCGCCGCCGGCAATATGCGGCAGTAACTGATCGATGGCACCCAGCAGATCATCGTCGGCAATGTTTCTGATGTAGTGTCCGTTGAGGCTTTCGAGCTTGGCGAAATCAAAGCGGGCGGGCGCTCGGCCGATTTGCGGCAGATCGAACGCCGCCATCATTTCTTCAGTGGAAAATATTTCCTGGTCGCCGTGGCTCCAGCCGAGACGCACCAGGTAATTGCGCAGCGCCGCCGGCAGGTAGCCCATGGCCCGGTAGGCATCGACGCCGAGCGCGCCATGGCGCTTCGAAAGCTTCGAACCGTCAGGCCCGTGAATCAGCGGAATGTGCGCCATGACCGGCACGGCCCAGCCGAGGGCGTCGTAAATCTGTTTCTGCCGCGCGGCGTTGGTCAAATGGTCGTCGCCGCGAATGACATGGGTCACCGCCATGTCGTGATCGTCGACCACAACGGCGAGCATGTAGGTCGGCGTGCCGTCGGAGCGGAGCAGCACGAGATCGTCGAGATTCTCGTTCTGCCAAACCACGCGACCCTGCACCTGATCGTCGATGATGGTTTCACCGGTTAGCGGCGCCTTTAGCCTGATCGCCGGCTTCACTCCCGGCGGCGCTTCGCGCGGATCGCGATCGCGCCAGCGGCCGTCATAAAGCCGGGAGCGTCCTTCACGCCGCGCCGCCTCGCGCATTTGTGCAAGTTCCTCAGCGCTGGCGTAGCAGCGATAGGCGCGTCCCGAGGCGAGGAGCTGCTCGGCGACTTCGCGGTGCCGCGCCGCGCGGCTGAACTGGTAAACCGGCTCCCCGTCCCAATCGATGCCGAGCCATGAAAGCCCGTCCAGAATCGCGTCGATGGCAGCCTGGGTCGAACGCTCGCGATCGGTATCCTCGATCCGCAAGAGCATCTTGCCGCCGCGCCCGCGCGCGTAAAGCCAGTTGAACAGCGCCGTCCGCGCGCCGCCGATATGGAGGAAGCCGGTCGGCGAGGGGGCGAAACGGGCGACAATGCTCATGCTTTGCTGTCCGCGCGAACGCGCGCTGTCTAGCACAATCATGGGCCAAAGCGAGTTTATGAGAGTTTTCGACCTGGTCCCCGGACTTGACCAAGCGCGTCAATTTGTTCAATGCGGGCGCTACGGGCCAGCGCGCCTGCGAAGGAAGCGAGCAGTCATGACGGTTGCGGAGACGCCGGCGAGAACGGCGGGTCAGGATTTCATCCGCGATATTATCAGCGCCGATCTGGCTGTAGGCCGCGTGAAATCGATTGTCACGCGCTTCCCGCCCGAGCCGAACGGCTACCTGCATATCGGTCACGCCAAGTCGATCTGTCTCAATTT
>Ga0187784_10003152_pt1 | contig 13305 bp, 13 predicted proteins | sample 1015_SJ02_MP15_2_FD_132964 | JGI IMG/M metagenome (GOLD analysis project Ga0187784, IMG submission 132964) | Tropical peat soil microbial communities from peatlands in Department of Meta, Colombia - 1015_SJ02_MP15_20_MG | ecosystem: Environmental > Terrestrial > Soil > Wetlands > Peat | place... | reverse complement strand
GCTTGCGGATCATCTCGCCGGCATTGCGCGTCGCGTTGTCCATCGCGCTCATGCGCGCGCCCTGCTCGGAGGCGGCGTTCTCGAGCAGCGCGCGGAACAGCTGCACGGCGATGTTGCGCGGCAACAGCTCGTCGAGAATGTCGACTTCCTCCGGCTCGTACTCGTAGGAGGCGGCGGCGCCGCTTGTCGCTTTTTCTCCGGCCTTGTCTCTGGCTTTGGCGTCGAACACCGGCGGAATGATCTGCTGCGCGGTCGGGATCTGCGCGATCACCGACTTGAAGCGCGAGAAGAACAGCATCGCGACGTCGAAGGCGCCTTCCTGGAACAGCTTGAAGATCTTCGCCGCCACCATCTCGCCCTGCGCGAAACCCAGATTGCGCACGCCGCGCAGCTCGACCACCTCGATGATCTGCTTCTCATAAGTCCGGCGCAGCTGTTCGAAGCCCTTGCGGCCGACGCAGAGAATTTTGACGGTCTTGCCCTCGGCCGCCAGGCGATTCGCCTGCTCGCGCGCGAGCCGCACGATTGACGAGTTGAACGCGCCGCACAGGCCGCGCTCGGCCGTGCACACGATCAGCAGATAGGTGTTGCTCGCGCCGGTGCCGCGCAACAGCGCCGGCGCGCTGTCGAGGCCGGCGACCGAGGCCGCGATGTTGCCGAGCACCTTGTCCATGCGCTCCGCATAGGGGCGCGCGGCTTCGGCGGCCGCCTGCGCGCGGCGCAGCTTCGAGGCCGCGACCATCTGCATCGCCTTGGTGATCTTCTGCGTCGCCTTGGTGGCGGCGATGCGGACCCGCATGTCCTTGAGTGAGGCCATGGCCTAGCAACTTGCTCCGGCGTGCTCCCTCCCCCCTTGCGGGGGAGGGTTGGGGAGGGGGGTCGTGAGGCAAGCGCTCAGCCGCGCCACCCCCACCCCGGCGCGCAAGCGCGCGCCGACCCTCCTCACAAGGGGGAGGGTAAGGAGCGGAGAGGCTGGCGCGATAATCACGCGAAGCTCTTCGCGTAGGCGTCGACCGCGCTCTTGAGCTTCGCGGCGGTCGCGTCGGAGAGGTCGCCGCTCTTGCGGATGTCCTCGAGAATGTCGCCGTGCTTGCTGCGCACCAGCGACAACAGCCCGTCCTCGAAGGCGCGCACGCGCTCGACCGGGATCGGATCAAGATAGCCGTTCACGCCGGCATAGATCACGGTCACCTGCTCTTCCATCTTGAGCGGCGAGAACTGCGGCTGCTTCAACAGCTCGGTCAGCCGCGCGCCGCGCGCGAGCAGGCGCTGCGTGGTCGCGTCGAGGTCGGAGCCGAACTGCGCGAACGCCGCCATCTCGCGGTACTGCGCAAGCTCGCCCTTGATGCGGCCGGCGACCTTCTTCATCGCCTTGGTCTGCGCCGAGGAGCCGACGCGCGACACCGAGAGGCCGACATTCACGGCCGGACGGATGCCCTGATAGAACAGGTCGGTCTCGAGGAAGATCTGCCCGTCGGTGATCGAGATCACGTTGGTCGGGATGTAGGCCGAGACGTCGTTCGCCTGCGTCTCGATCACCGGCAGCGCCGTGAGCGAGCCGGCGCCGGCGCCGTCGCCCATCTTGGCGGCGCGCTCGAGCAGGCGCGAGTGCAGGTAGAACACGTCGCCCGGATAGGCTTCGCGCCCCGGCGGGCGGCGCAGCAGCAGCGACATCTGGCGGTACGCGACCGCCTGCTTGGAGAGGTCGTCATAGATGATCACGGCGTGCATGCCGTTGTCGCGGAAGTACTCGCCCATGGTGCAGCCCGCAAATGGCGCGAGGAACTGCATCGGCGCCGGGTCGGAGGCGGTGGCGGCGATCACGATCGAGTATTCGAGCGCGCCCTGCTCCTCCAGCACCTTGACGAACTGCGCCACCGTCGAGCGCTTCTGCCCGACCGCGACGTAGACGCAGTAGAGCTTGATCTTCTCGTCCGGCTGCGCGTTGAGCGGCTTCTGGTTGAGGATGGTATCGAGCGCGATCGCGGTCTTGCCGGTCTGGCGGTCGCCGATGATCAGCTCGCGCTGGCCGCGGCCGATCGGGATCAGCGAGTCGATCGCCTTCAGCCCCGTCGCCATCGGCTCGTGCACCGACTTGCGCGGGATGATGCCCGGCGCTTTCACGTCGACGCGGGCGCGCTTATCGGCGACGATCGCGCCCTTGCCGTCGATCGGATTGCCGAGCGCGTCGACCACGCGGCCGAGCAGCCCCTTGCCGACCGGCACGTCCACGATCGCGCGGGTGCGCTTGACGGTCTGGCCTTCCTTGATCTCGCGGTCGGTGCCGAAGATCACGATGCCGACATTGTCGGTTTCGAGGTTGAGCGCCATGCCGCGCACGCCGTTCTCGAACTCGACCATCTCGCCGGCCTGCACGTTGTCGAGGCCGTAGACGCGCGCGATGCCGTCGCCGACCGAGAGCACCTGGCCGACTTCCGAGACCTCGGCCTCCTGGCCGAAATTCTTGATCTGGTCCTTCAGGATGGCGGAAATTTCCGCGGCGCGGATATCCATCAGCGTGCCTCTTTCATCGCGAGCTTGATCGAATTGAGCTTGGTGCGCAGCGACGCGTCGACCATGCGGGAGCCGAGCTTGACCTTCAGCCCGCCGATGATCGAGGGATCGACGGTGACGTCGACCTTCACGTCCTTGCCGGTGACCTGCTTGAGCGCGTCACGGATGTCGCTCAACCGCGCGCCGTTGAGCGCCTCGGCGACCGTCACCTGCGCGGTGACCTCGCCCCTGTGCGCGGCGACCAGCTTGTTGAAGTCGCGGATCATCTCGTGCACCGCGAACAGGCGGCGATTGGTCGCGACCACCTTGAGGAAGTTCGCCGCGATCCCGCGCAGGCCGGCTCTGTCGAGCACGGCTGCGAGCGCCCGCGCCTGCTCCTCGGCCGAGAAGGCCGGCGAGCGCACCAGGCGAGCAAGGTCGCCCGAGGACGCAATAAGCGCGTCGAATGCGCGCAGATCGGACTGCACCTGATCGACGGCGTTGCCTTCGAGCGCCAGCTCGAAAAGGGCGGTCGCGTAACGACCCGCCATGCCGGAAACGATTCCGCCTTCGCCTGCCACGCCTGCTCTCGCCCGGTCCGTTTTTGTGACGTTTTCCGAGGGTCCTGAGTGACGCAGAGTGTCGCCCGAAGCCCTTGGAATTGAAGGGACTTTTATCGCGACTTCCCGACAATAGCCGTTGGCCCGCGAAAATCGCGGGTTTGCTAACACACGGGCGAGGGCGGTGCAACATAGGGTGATGGCTGCGCAGCGGGCGTGCTATGCTTGGTTTAGCGACTGGGACAGGACAATGCCGAGCGACGTGACCCGGGACGAATTCAACCATCTTGCGACCCGTGTGGATGTGGTGGAGCGTGAGGTCGAAGGCGAGAAGCTGGTGACCCGCCACATCCTGGAACAGACCCGTCGCAATGGCGATGATCTCGCAGCAATCAGGACGAGGCTGGGCCGACTCGATGAAAGGCTCGGCAATGTCGAGGGAAAGCTGGAGGGTGTCGACCTGAAAGGCCTCGCTCGAAAGGTTGATGGCTTGGACCGCAAGGTCGACGATCTTACGAAGAATCTTCCTGCGATCGTCGGCGAGGCCGTGCGCGAGGCGATCAAGCCGCCGCCGCGCCGTAAACGCTAGCAGCACGCGAAAATGAACATCAGCATCGTCGGCTCGGGCAATGTCGGACGCGCGCTCGCGGCGGCCTGGCGCCGGGTCGGCCATCAGATCACGCTCGCGACGCGCGATCCCGCCGGCGCCAAGGCGGCCGAGCTTCGGCGTGAGGGCTTCGCGGTGGTCGGCTTTGCGGCTGCCGCCAAGACCGCGCCGGTCATCGTGCTCGCGGTGCCGTGGGACGCCGTGCCGGGGACGATCCACGCGCTCGGCGACCTTGCCGGCAAGATCCTCATCGATGCGACCAATCCGCTCACCAAGAGCCTCGAGCTGGCGCTCGGCTTCAACGACTCGGCCGGCGAGACCGTGGCGCTCCTCGCCAAAGGCGCGAGCGTCGTGAAAGCCTTCAACACCACCGGCGCCGGCAACATGGCGAACAGCCATTATGCCGGCGGCAAGCTGATGATGGCGGTTGCGGGCGACGATGCCGATGCCAAGAAGGCCGTGATGGCGCTCGCCGCCGAGCTCGGCTTCGAGCCGGTCGATGTCGGGCCGCTCGCGATGAGCCGCCAACTCGAGCCGATGGCGATGACCTGGATCAAGCTCGCCTATGCGCAAGGCCAGGGGCGCGATTTCGGATTTGCGATCCTGCGGCGCTGACCGGCGCCGCCGTTCGCGCGGCGAACAAACGTTCCGCCGCGCGTGTTGCGCGCAACCGCGCGCAACACTTCGCGGGCATTGAGCAAAGTCATTGGCGCGGGCCGGCCCGGTCGCGTACGACTCGTGCGTGATCCCAAAAAAGCCTGTCCCGGACGTGATCCCGGATGGACTTCCGGTTTTCGGAAAAAGATCACGCACAAACGAAAGAGACGACGGGTCTGGTTCGACATCGTCGAATCAGACCCGCGCGCGCCATGTCCGAATTCCTCCCTCCCGATCTCTCCGCCGGCGGCCTCGCCTTCCTGCTCGCGACCGCGTTCATCGCGTCGACCGCGCGCGGCTTCTCAGGTTTCGGCGCGGCGCTGATCTTCCTGCCGCTCGCCGCCACCGTGGTCGATCCGAAGATCGCCTCGCCGCTCTTGCTGGTCACCGATGCGGTGCTCGCGGCCGGCTTCATTCCGAACGCCTGGCGCGGTGCCGACAAGCGCGAGGTCGGCATCATGGGGCTTGGCGCCGCGATCGGCATTCCGCTCGGCACGGTGCTGCTGGTACGCATCGATCCGCTTCACATCCGCTGGGCGATCGTGGGGCTCGCGGCCGCCATGCTGGCGCTGCTGGTGTCCGGCTGGCGCTATCGCGGCACGCCGACGCGGCCGCTCACCTTCGGCGTCGGCACGTTCGCGGGCGTGTGCAGCGGCGCCGCGCAGATCGGCGGCCCGGCGGTCATCGCCTACTGGCTCGGCAGCCAGAGCCCTCCGGCGATCATCCGCGCCAACATCATTCTCTACTTCTCGATCTCGACCGCGATCGCGCTCGTCAGCTATTTCGTCGGCGGCGTGCTGACGCTCACCGTCGTCAAGCTCGCGCTGGTGGTCGGGCCGGTCTACGGCATCGGGCTGTTCCTCGGCTCGCGGCTGTTCGGCGTCGCCCATGAGGCGCTGTTTCGCCGCATCTGCTATGCGCTCATCGTAGTGGCGGTGGTGGTGAGCCTGCCGCTGCTCGACGGGGTGATCCGGTGAGCCTGGAAATCCGGCGCGCAACGAAGGACGACGCTGCGACCATCGCGGCGCTGAATGCCGACGTGCAGGCGATCCACGCCGACGCGCTGCCGTGGCGCTTCAAGCATCCGGCAGCAAGCCCGTACCCGGCCGCCGAGGTCGAAAGCCGTCTCGCGCGGCCCGACATCGTCGCGTTCCTGGCGCGCCAGGATGGCGCGTCGGTCGGCTATGTCATCGCCGAAATCATCCGCCAGCCTGACACCGCGCGGCATCACGCCCACAGCACGATCTATGTGCACGAGATCAGCGTGCGCGAGACGGCGCGCCGGCACGGCATCGGCCGCGCGCTGCTCGATGCCGTCAAGGCACACGGCGAGGCGCTCGGCATCACGACGCTCGCGCTCGATACCTGGGCGTTCAACGCCGGCGCGCTCGCGTTTTTCCAGCGCTACGGGCTCGTGCCGTATAATGTGAGAATGTGGAACAGGCGGAATTGAGCCTGACCGGCTCTGCTTCTAGCCCGCGTGGAGCGAGGCGGAATGCGGGTCACGAAGGTCGCCCCGCGCGCTCCGCCGCGATCATGGCGGCGCTGGCGAGCGCGGCCGGCACCGCCCAGTAGCCGTAGCGAAAATCCGCCGCGACGCCGAGCAGCGCGAACGACAAGACATAGAGCACCGCCGAGCCCGCGGTCGCGAGCGCGAAGGCGCCCGCCGCGCTCGCGCGCTGCGGCCAGGCGAAAACGGTAAGGAGCGCGCAAAGCGCGAGCCAGAAGCCCGTGCGGAACAGCGGCGTGACCTTCAGTGCCTCGTGCGCCGCCGCGTAGGCCTGATAGGCGGCGGACGGCGCGAAGCTCGCATTCGCCTCCGCCGGCCATGTCTCCGGCAAGGTCTGGTTCTGCGCGAACAGGAACGTCGCCGTGTGCGCGGCGCGGTGCGTCAGATAGGCGCGCGGATGGCGCATCAGCGCGCTGCGCCAGGACTCGCCGATCGCCGGCGAGGCGAACAGGCTCTCGCCCTCGAGCCGCTCCATGACGAAATCGCAGGGCGGGAGGTACCAGTACCAGTCCCACTTGTCGCTGTGGTAGCACGCGCTCGTCAGCATCGCCTGCTGCGCATCGGTCCAGGCGACCGGAAAGGCGTTCTCGCCGGAATAATGCGTGATGCCGCCGAGATCGAACACGAACAGCGAATGCAGCGGATATTGCCGCTCCGCGCCGATGACCTGGTAGTAGGCGACCTGCGACAGCGCGAGCAGCGCCGCCGCGACCGGGATGAGCAGCAGCGCCACGCGCCGCAACGCGAAGCGCCGCGGCGCTACCACGTAGAGCGCGAGCAGCGCGCCGGCCGGAATCGCGTTCGGCCGCATCATCACGCCGAGCAGGACGAGGCCGAGCGCAAGCGCGCGCAGCGCGATGCCGCCTGCGTCGGATCGCTCGGCCGCCGTCAGCGCGAGACCCGCCGCGGTGAGCCACAGCCCGGCGAGCAGCATGTCGCGCCAGATGATGCCAAGCATGAACAGCGCGGACGGCGTCAGCGCCGCGGCAATCAACATGAGCGCGGCGAGCGGCGCGCGCCGCGCCGCCGCGGTCGCCACCAGGCCGACGCCGAGCCAGTAGAGCGCGGCGGTCAGCAGCAGCATGCTGCCCGGTCCGGGCGCGATCGGATCGATCAGCCGCCACAGCAGCGCCATCACGGGGGACTGCCAGTCGCCGAGCGTCGGCCCGGCGCGCAGCGCGATCGCGTGCACCCAGGCGGCGTCATGCGTCATCAGGCCGGGCCAGAACAGCGCGAGCGTCACCGCAAAGCCCGAAAACGCGAGAACGGCCGGCGCGAAGCGCGCAAGCGCGCCGCGCAGAGCGGGCACGTCTTGCGTGGCGTCCGTCGCCGCCGCGACCGCATAGGCGGCCCTGTTCTCCAGACTGCTCATGAAACGCGATACTCGGCTGTCGCCGGCGACGGATTGATGAAGCGTGCGGTCGAACGCCTCACAATAGGAAGCACAGGGCCGGCCTGCTAGCTAAATCCCATGCAACCCGCACATGCATTTTCAGCGCGGATAGCGCGGCCGGGTCACTGCGTCGGCCCGTCCGAAAGGGTCGATCGCGGGCCGTTCAAACGCGTCCCGCGACAACTAATGCCGATTATAGGTCGGGCTCGGCGTCGACCAGCGCTGCGGCGACGAGAGGATGGCCCGCGCGCGCGTGTCGACGGTCTGCGACACCGGGACCGCCGAGCATGACGCCGGCCGCGCGGCGCGGGCGCGCATGAACGCGTCCGCCTCGATCGAGGCGAGCTCGCGGTCGAGCACGAGCCGGTCGATGATGCAGGCGAGCGTTGCGGCATTGGGCTTGGCGCCGCTCGCGTCGCAGTACCAGCCGATCAGATAGAGCGCCGGCGTCTCGAAGCGGCTCGCGAAGGTGAGGCATTGCTTCCACTGGCCGTCATTCTCGACCCGCACCTCCGCGGCGCGCAGCGCGCCGAACCGCGTCTCGAGATCGTGATAGCTCGACGACAGCACGGTGCGCAGGGCGCGCGGCATCAGGCTGCGGATCTCCGGCGCCGGATCGAGCTTGAGCGCGGCGTCCTCCGGCGGGAAGGCCATTCCGATGCTGAAGCTGATGTCGCGATTGTGAAACGAGCCGTATTGCAGGAGCTCGACGCGGCCGAGACGGCTACCGCTCACGATCTGGGTGCGCGGCGGCAGCTGCGCGAGGTGCGGCGAGGCGAGGTGAAAGCTCGGCTGCTCGTCGACCGCGCGGGTGCGGCCGTTATGGGCCGAGATCATGCCGATCCCGAGCGCGCCGAGCACCAGCGCGCCGATCAGATAGAACGAATAACGGATGAGTGCGCCGGCGCCGAACACGGCCCGCGTCAGACCGGGCGAGAACGAATTCGACATCTCGCTCATGCGGTTCCTCCTGGTCTACTTGCGGCCGCGCAGGCGCGGATCACGCTCGGCCTCGATCCAGTCGCCGCGCCTGTGCGTGGCAGCGAACAGGACGCCGGCCTCCCCACAGAAGGTGCGATTGCGCTCCGCGCGCGCGAACAGCGCCGCAAGCTGCGGCTCGCTGCGCGCCGAGGCGAGCGTCAGGTGATCGATCGCGCAGGCGACCATCCCGCGGTCGACGATCTCCTCGCCGGGATTGCAGAACCAGCCGGAGAGATCGAAGCGCGGCGTCTCGAAGACGCGCAGGAATTTCAGGCAGCGCCGCGCCCCGCCCGGCGCCGGGTCGGTGAACGACTCGACGCTGACGGGGCCGAATTTCGTCTCGATCGTCGCCGGCAGCCGCGGCCGGCCGGAGAGGCGCAGCTCGCCGATGCCCGCCGTGACGTCCTCTGCTGCCGCATCGGGCTCGGCGCCGGCGCGGTAGAGCTCGACCACGGCGGTCGCGCCCGGAGCGGACGGATCCCCGAACGTGAAGACGTCGCGGCGTCCGCCGCCACTGACATGGCGGAAGCTCGCATAGCGCGGCGCGTCCTCGAACGCGGGCAGCGCGATCGCGAAGGCCGGGAACGGCTTGACGAGCTCGACCCAGTCGCTCTCCGGACCGCCTTCGGCGACCGGGAGGCCGCGCGGCAGGGTGACGGCTTCCATGGCGATCAGGACGAGCGCCGCGAAGCCGCAAGCATAGGCCGCAAGGCGCAGCGTGACCGCGCGAAGCTCGCCGGCAAACATGTGCAGCAGCGCGTCGGCGACCGCGCAGCCATGGCGCAGCCGCGCCAGGCCGGCCGAGGTCACGCGGCGCAGGCCGGCGAGGAGCCGTGCTCCCGCCTGCCCTGCCGTTTCAAGCACGCCACGCAGCACCCGGCGCACGCCGTTTCCCCAATATCTTTCGGGGAATAGCTCTAGCGCGCGGGCGCTCCCGTCCCGGTTTCGATCAGGCCTGGAACGCCGGGTTTTTTGCCCGAAAGGTCAACGCCGCGTTACGCCGTGAACCCCGATTTGCCGGCCTGATGGCCCTCATAAGCAGGATTTAATTGACTTTTCAGCAACGAAGGGCATTTAGGTGGGATCGACAAGCAGGCTGCTGCCATGACCCCCGCGTCGACGACCAAACCGGCCCCCAAAACGCCGGCCGCCAAAGGCGGCACGACGCGCTGACGCTTGTCCTTCGCTTCCGGGCCCTCTCCCCGGCGGGAGAGGGGGACCAAAGGCCTCCCATCAGGTCCGACGACGGAGATCCGATGAAGGCCACCACTCCCGGGGAATAACCGACTCTCAGAGCAGGAAACCAAGATCATGGGCTTCAAGGTCGCCGTGGTGGGCGCCACCGGCAATGTGGGCCGCGAGATGCTGAACATCCTCGACGAGCGCGAATTCCCCGCCGACGAGGTGGTGGCGATCGCCTCGCGCAGGAGCCAGGGCACGGAAGTGTCGTATGGCGATGCGACGCTGAAGGTGAAAGCGCTCGAGCATTACGACTTCTCCGACGTCGACATCTGCCTGATGTCGGCCGGCGGCGCGGTGTCGAAGGAATGGTCGCCGCGGATCGCCGCGCAGGGCGCGATCGTGATCGACAACTCCTCGGCCTGGCGCTACGACGCCGACGTGCCGCTGGTCGTGCCGGAGGTGAATGCCGACGCGGTCGCGGGCTTCGCCAAGAAGAACATCATCGCCAACCCGAACTGCTCGACCGCGCAGCTCGTCGTCGCGCTGAAGCCGCTGCACGACCGGGCGAAGATCAAGCGCGTGGTGGTCGCGACCTATCAGTCGGTGTCGGGCGCCGGCAAGGAGGCGATGGAGGAGCTGTTCGCGCAGACCAAGGCGGTCTACCAGATCGACGAGATCGAGCCGAAGAAGTTCACCAAGCGCATCGCCTTCAACGTCATCCCGCACATCGATGTCTTCATGGAGGACGGCTACACCAAGGAAGAGTGGAAGATGGTGGCCGAGACCAAGAAGATCCTCGATCCGAAGATCAAGCTGACCGCGACCTGCGTGCGCGTGCCGGTGTTCGTCAGCCATTCGGAAGCCGTCAATGTCGAGTTCGAGCAGCCGATCACGGCCGACGAGGCGCGCGAAATCCTGCGCAACGCGCCGGGCTGTCTGGTGATCGACAAGCGCGAGAACGGCGGCTACGTGACGCCGTACGAGGCGGCGGGCGAGGATGCGACCTACATCAGCCGCATCCGCGAGGACGCGACCGTCGAGAACGGGCTGCAGCTGTGGGTCGTCTCCGACAATCTGCGCAAGGGCGCCGCGCTCAACGCGGTGCAGATCGCCGAGTGCCTGGTCAATCGCAAGCTGATCGCCGCCAAGCGCAAGGCGGCATAGCAGACGAGAGCCCCGCGGCGCAGGCCGCGGGGCTCTTTAGTTCTGCGATCGAAGCCGGATCAGAAGCCCGGCGGCGCCTTGGGTCAGTGGCCGCCGCCCTCGGGCAGCGACTGCGGATAATCCGGCTGCGGGCCGTACCGCAGATCCGCATTGGCATGATACCCGGATCCGCCCTGCAGACCGACGTTGCGCTGCACCAAGTCGCCACGCGTCACGCCGTGCACGCGGTGGTGCAAGGTCTTCGCGCTCGCCATGTCAGCACTGGCGATCAGCGCGAGGCCGGCCAGCGCGAGGATGAGTTGCTTCATTTCCGAACTCCTTCAGTCTTCTTGTTGTGCGCTCATTGCGCACCCACGAGATAGGAGGCCCCGAGGCGAATGCCTCGGGGTCCCACGCCGATGTGATCGGCTGTGATGTGACGATCGGTCAGCATGATGCGCTGGGAACAGCTATGACCTGCGCGTGACCTTGCGATGCGCTCGGCGCAATGGGCGTGCGCGCCACGCGCTCACGCCCAGATCGCGATCGGCAAGCCGAATGCGTCGCGCGCATAGTCGCGCGGGAACGGTTGCGCCTGCCCGGCGTGAATCCGCCGTGCGATCGCCGCGCAGGCGAGCGCATCGACGAGATCGTCGGCGGCGGCACCGGCGGGCGGCGGCGCGCAGGCGATCGCCGGCGCAATGCCCGCGCCGATGAGCAGCCGGCGCCGCAGCGCGAGGCCTGCCTCGTGCGGCCGGCCTTTCACCTTCTTCGGCTGATCGAGCGCGCACTCGCCGTTCAGTCGCCAGAACGCGACCTCGGGATGGACCTCGTAGACGCGCGCCGCCGCGACCGCATCGGCGCGCAGGGCCGCGTCCACCTCGCGGATCTTGCGCACAATCATGAAGAGCTGCTTCGACACCTTGCGCGGCGGCTCGGACGTCGCCGCCGCGACGCGACAGGCTGCGCGATAGTCGCCTGCGTGGATCGCGGCGCGCGACGGGACCGAGAACACCGACGACTGGCGCGCGCCGAGCAACGGGCGCACCGCGCGCTCCGGCCCGCGCCCGCCCGGACCGATCCGCTCGGGAAGCCCGATCGGCATGTCGACGGCGACGACCGCCGGCCGCTCCGGGCTCGAAAGCACATCCGCGAAGGCCGGCATTACGCGCAGCGTAACGTCCCCGCCCGCCTTCCGCAGGAAGGCCGCGACCCAGCCCTGGCGGCAGCCGTCGACGCCGGCGAGCCAGATTTCACGCGCCATGGTCAGAAGACATTCAGCTCGCGCACCGGCTTTGCGGCGGCGATGCGCGCGTAGCCGAACAGCGCAAGATCGAGCGAAACGAATTTGCCGTGCACGATCAGCTCGGCCACCGCGCGGCCGGTGGCCGGCGACTGCTGCAGGCCGTGCCCGGAAAAGCCGTTGGCGAGGATGAAATTCGCGATCTCCGGATGCCGCCCGATCACGCCATTCTGGTCGAGCGTGTTGTAATCGTAGTGCCCGGCCCAGGCGCGCTGCAGCTTCAAGGCTTCCATCGCGGGCACCCGATGCGCCAGCATCGGCCACACGACGTCGTCGAACTGGCTGTAGTCGACCTCGAAATCGCTCGCGCGCGGGTCGGTCTCCTCCGGCGGCGAGACGCCGCAGATGTAGACCTCGCCTTCCGGGCGGATCCACACGCCGGTCGGATCGACCATCAGCGGCATGCCCGGCAGCGCGGTGCGGCAAGCGACGACGAACACCGAGCGCTTGCGCGGCTCGACCGGCAGGACGGCGCCGGCGAGCGCCGCGACATCGCCCGCCTGCGGACCGGCGGCGTTCACCAGCGTGCCGCAGCCGATACGGCGACCGTCGCCGAGCGTCACGCCGGTGACGCGCGCGCCGCTACGCGCAATGCCGGTGACCTCGCCATGGATATAGGTCGCGCCCTTTTGCCGGGCGGCGGCGCGCAGCAAGGTGAGCAGCGAATGCGCGTCGAACCAGCCTTCGCCGCTGCGGCCGAACGCGCCGAGCACGAGGTCGGAGGTGCGCAGCCAGCGAAAGCGCTCCGCAAGCGCCGCGCGGTCCATCAGCACGATGTCGGCGCCCTCGGCCTGCTGTACGGCGTGGTTGGCGCGCAACGTCTCCGCGCCGGCCTCGCTGGCGAGCAACAGATAGCCGCGCTCGCGAAACGCGATGTCGGCTTGCGGCCCGAAGCGCTGCTTGAGGTCGCGGAAGAATGCGACCCCGAACGCGCTCATGCGGATGTTTTCCGCCGTCGAGAATTGCTGGCGGATCGAGGCCGCCGACAGCGTGGTCGACGCATAGGTGTAGGTCGGGTCGCGCTCGACCACGGCAACCGAGCCCGCAAAGGCGAGATCGTGGGTGAGGAAATAGGCGGTCGCGGAGCCGACCGCGGCCCCGCCGACAATCACCACGTCGTAATGCTCGGAAGCCACGCGCGATCCTCTTCCGTCAGCCTCATACAATAGCGAACAGTGGCATGCGCAATGCATGAGAGCTAGGGTTCCTGCCGTCTCCCTTGAGGGGATAGGGGTTGCGCCTGCGTATGTCTTGCTCCCGGAGTCTCGAATGACCATTCGGCCGCGCCGCAGCGTCCTGTACATGCCGGGCTCCAACGCCCGCGCGCTGGAAAAGGCGAAGACCCTAGGCGTGGACGGCGTGATCCTCGACCTGGAGGACGCGGTTGCGCCCGACGCGAAGGCGGCGGCGCGCGCCCAGGTGGTCGCGGCCGTGAAGGCCGGCGGCTTTGGGGCGCGCGAGGTGTTCATCCGCCTC
>Ga0187784_10003151_pt1 | contig 13307 bp, 17 predicted proteins | sample 1015_SJ02_MP15_2_FD_132964 | JGI IMG/M metagenome (GOLD analysis project Ga0187784, IMG submission 132964) | Tropical peat soil microbial communities from peatlands in Department of Meta, Colombia - 1015_SJ02_MP15_20_MG | ecosystem: Environmental > Terrestrial > Soil > Wetlands > Peat | place... | reverse complement strand
AGGTTGGGTTTGTCTCCGGTGGGGACATTGTTCTCGCGCTGGGCCTCGCGTTTGGCTCTGCGCCAGACGTTGGCGACGGCTAGGGTCCAGAACGGAACCAGGTCGACGCCGGCCGCGTAAAGGCACATCAAGGGATTAACAAGTAGCGGCCCGGAAGTTTGGGCCGCTTTGATTTCTTGGCGGCTCATGGGCGGCGGGAGAGATCCTGCGCGCAATCTTGAATGACGGGGCGTGTCTCAGCCGCCGGACCGGCGGCTAGTTCTTCGACCCTCAACCGGCCTTGAAATCGAGGACGGCTTCGCCCGGCGTGAACACGACGGCCGGTGCAATCTTGCCGGTCTCCGCCAGCTTGCGGTTGATCTCTTCGTAGTCGGCCTTGAGCCAGCCCACGCTCGACACTTCGATTGCGCCATCCTCGGCAATCCAGAAGATGGTCGGAACGTTGGTCAGCCCGTAAGCATTCGAGACCGGATAAGAACGCGTGTCGTCGAGCAGGATGGGGAAAGTGATTCCGAATTCCTTGAGGAATGCCTTGGTGTCTTTCGCCTCGTTCTGCGAGACGCCGAACAGAGCCAGCTTATCCCCGTAGGCCTTGTGCAGCCGCTCCAAGAACGGCAGCGCATACTGGCACGTCGGACAGGAAACTTTGAAGAAGGCCAGTACGACCGGGCCGTGGGCAAGGGCATTGGCCAGCGAGAAGGCTTTGCCGTCGAGAGTCTTCAGATCAAAACTCGGAGCTTGGGCTCCGGTGGCGAGTGCCGTCATCGTACGATCCCCCAAAATCAACCTGCGAGGCTGTTGTTACATATCGCTCCGCGCAGGCCGATCTTTGATTTTAGATGATTCGACGTCCGGTTCCGACGCTTGCGATGAAAGCAAGCCAGCTTTCCGCAAGATTTTTCTGGTGAGTCCGGTCATGGCGAGTTGGCGAAGTCTGCGAAGCGAGATCCACTTGCCGGCAGGCTGGCCGGTTACGCGATTCTGCCAAACGTGTTCCCGCCAAACGTGTTCCCGCCAAACCTGCACGGTGTAATCCGTCACCGTAATCGAATGGCGCAGCGTAAATGCCGGCTGACCGTTAAGCTTGCGGCGCGGCATCTCGGGCAACTCCCACATGCCGGGCATCAACCGGGCATTCCGCGGCCGCTGAGCTAGAAAGACTGAGCCGCCATTGTGATCGACCGGCCGGCAATCCAATGCAACGTGAATCTCCCGCTTCTGTTGCCGGCCCGCTTTCGGTGAAGCTGCCAGCTCGCCGCGCGTCGCGCAGAGATCAATTACGGGGCACATCAAGCAGGAAGGAGATCGCGGCGTGCACACCGTAGCGCCCAGTTCCATCATCGCCTGATTGAAATCGCCGGGACGCTTGCGGTCGAGCAAACTCTCCGCAATTTGCCACACGGTCTCACCCGAAAGCGTTCTGCCCTTGACTCGCCGCAGCACCCGCTCCACGTTGCCATCAACAAGGGCGACCGGCTCGTCAAACGCGATGCTGGCTATCGCCGCCGCCGTGTAGCGGCCGATCCCGGGCAGCTCGCGCCATTTCGCTGCGGCCGTCGGGAACTCGCCGCCCAGTTCGCTCACCACAACTTTCGCCGCCGCATGCAGATTCCGTGCGCGGCGGTAATATCCCAAACCGCTCCATGCCGCCAGCACCGAGGACTCGCGCGCGGCCGCCAATTTCTCGACTGTCGGAAATCTCCGCAGGAAGGCGTGATAATGCTCGATCACGGCCGCCACCCGCGTCTGCTGCAGCATGATCTCCGAAACCCAAACCCGATAAGGATCGCAGGTTCCCCGCCACGGCAGGTCGCGTTGGTGCGCGTCATACCAGGTGAGCAGTTTCGAGCGAACCACCGGCGCTTCCATCTCCCGAATCTGTCCGGCAGCCTTTTTCATTGTTGGCTGGTTGGGTTAGCGCGTCCGATTCCCATTAAGGTACGCATTCCCCCTGCATCTCTCCAAGTATTGACCTCGCCCGTCTGCCACGAAATAATAGTCGAGCCTGGCATCCGCAGCAGTCGCGTGATTCGATTCACGCCCCATCGCGAGGAGCACCATGAACGACTTCAACCGCAAGGTGGAAGAGGCTGGCGCACGCGTCAGCCAGACCATCAACCACGCCGCCGAACGTCTGGAACAAGAAATCCCGGAATTTATCAAGTATCTCAACGACGAGGTCGTTCCCGCGGTGCGTACGCATTCCACCAAGGCTCTGCGCACCGCATCGCAAAAGCTGGCCGAATTCGCCGACTACATGGAGCAGCACAAGCCTCAGCCCAAATAGTCGCGCTGTTGGTTGTGCTCGGCATTGTTTTTCTCAGCGGCTGCGGTCATCCCAAACAAACGCATGTCAATGTGCCCCCGCCGCCCGCACCGGAAACGCCGACGGCCGCTTCGTCCACCGCCCCGCCATCTTCAGCATCGACTGAAAAATCGGCGCCTGCAGAAAAAGAAGCGGCTGAACCCACGCTGCCCGCCGATACCAAGCCGATCGCCATCGAAACCGGACTCGCCAGCTGGTACGGGCCTCCCTATCACAACCGCCGAGCCTCCAATGGCGAAGTCTATGATATGCATGCCATGACCGCCGCGCACCGCACGTTTCCGCTGGGCTCGATCGTGCGCGTCACCAACGTAAAGACGGGCCACGCTGCCCTGGTGCGCATCACCGATCGCGGACCCTTCATTCCCGGACGCATCGTCGATCTTTCTTTGGCCGCCGCCCGCAAAGTGGACGTCTGGCAGCCTGGCGTGGCTCCGGTGAGAGTTGAACTGATGCAGTCGCCTGCGTTGCCGGGAGCCGCGGGGAGATGGGCGGTGCAGATCGGCGGCTTTCAGGACGAACACGGCGCGGCCAAACTTGCCGATCACCTTGCGCGCCGCTACCACACCGCCAAGGTCCAGAAGTTCCCCAGTCCGGCGGGTGACTGGTGGATTCTGGTGCGCGTCCTCGACGATGACCACGACCGCGCCCAGCAACTGACGGAAGAGACAGAAACTCCCGAGGGCGCGGTGTTTCTGGTGCGGTTAGACTGATACGGAATGAAGCTCGACGTCGTTCCTACCGCTACCCGATCTCGCGCCGCGCTGCTGATGGGCGGGGCGGCGGCCATTTATCTGGGATTGCGCTTGGCTGGATTCCATGCGCTCTTCTCGAAGGACTCCGAAGGAATCGGCGCGTTGCTGGAGATCATCGGCACACTCTACAGCGTCGTCTACGCTTTCGCCACCTATGTTATTTGGGGGCAGTTTGCGGACGTAGAGAACGAAATCCTGAAGGAAGCGGGTGCTTTGAAAGAGCTAATTCTCTTCACCCGGCCAATGCGCGAGGTCACGCGCGATCCCATCGTGCGTGCGGTGCGGGCCTACGCTCGCGGAGTGGTGGAGTCTGAGTGGGGAACATTGTCGCGCGGCGAGAGTACGGAGAGAACCGGCAAGTTGTTCTCGGCAATTCTGTCGAGCATCGCAGAGCTCAGGCCCGCCGACGCGCCAGAACACGCAGCCCAAGAGCGGCTGCTGGAAATCGCCAACCGGGCCAGCGCTCGCCGCGACGAGCGGATCGCACTCAGCGTAAAGCGGATTCCCAGGACGCTGCTGCTTTTTGTCACGCTTACGGCGTGCGCCATTCTGTTCCTCTTGTTGTTTTATCCATTTCGCAATTTCGGGCTGGGGATGGTAGCGATCGCTCTCATCACTTTGCTGCTGTTCTTCGCTCATTTCGTGCTCACCGACCTGGACAATCCATTTGAGGGCGCCTGGAACGTGGACTGCGGCCCGTTTAACGAACTGATCAGCTATCGTTGAGCGTTCCCTACGAGCGAGTATTTCCCCGCTGGCAAGTCCCCCGGTGCGAATGATATCGTTCTCGCCAGAGACTGCTATGACCGATCCCAAGTGCCTGTTCTGCCGCATCCTCCGCGGCGAGATTCCGTCCAGGAAAGTTCATGAAGACGAGCACGTCTACGCCTTTGAAGACATCCACCCCAAGGCACCGACACACGTGCTGATCATTCCCAAAAGACACTTTGCCGGATTGAAAGAAGCCGCAGCCGGGGACGCCGAACTCATCGGACGCTGCCATCTCGCTGCAGCCGAAGTCGCCCGCCAACGCGGCATCGAGCAGGGATATCGGACGGTTGTCAACGTCGGCCCCGGCGCCGGACAGTCAGTATTTCATTTACACGTGCACCTGCTCGGGGGCCGTCCGCTGAGTTGGCCCCCGGGATAGGCTAATCGTCATGCCTGTTTCTCTTTCTCTCTCCGGCAAAGTTGCGCTGATCTCCGGCGGGTCACGCGGCATCGGCGCGGCAGTCGTGCGTATGTTCACCTCCGCCGGCGCCAAAGTCGCTTTCAGCTACCAGAAAGCGCGTGCCCAGGCCGAGGCGCTAGCCAATGAGTGCGGCACGTCGGGCTGCTATCCCCTCGCGGCGAATCTGAACGGTCCCGACTCCGCGCGCGCGCTCGTGGCCCAAACCGCCAAGCACTTCGGGCGGCTCGACATTCTGGTCGCCAATCACGGCGTCTGGCCGGAGGAAGACATCGCCATCGACCGCATGACCGACGAGCAGTGGCGCGCCACGTTGTCCATTAATCTGGACGGCGTTTTCGGCCTGGTGAAGCATGCCGTGGCACAGATGAAATCGCAACCGCGCACGGCCCCGCCAACTGGGCACATCGTGCTCATCAGCTCGACCAGCGGACAGCGCGGCGAAGCCTTTCACTGCGACTATTCCGCCAGCAAGGGCGCGCTCATCAGCATGACCAAGAGTCTGGCGAGCGAACTCGCTCCCGATGGCATCTATGTCAACTGTGTCGCTCCCGGCTGGGTCGATACCGACATGAGCGCAGGGGCGCTTGCCGATCCCAGAACCGGAGAAAAGATTCGCGCCACCATTCCTTTGGGCCGCGTCGGCACGCCTGAAGAGATTGCTGCTCCCGTGCTGTTTTTATGCACGGAGCACGCCGGCTTCATCACCGGCGAAATCTTCAATGTCAACGGCGGCGCCGTGCTGGTCGGCTGAAAGCCTTTGATAAAGAATCTGCGCGCCGGGCGGCGTTCTGCGCCTTTTCTGCATCTAATGCGGTAAAGAGCAGACCTGCCGTGCGGCAGGCGGAAAGTCCACAAGAAACGCTACAATTCGAATTGCACGCGCTTTACTCCCCCAAGCGAATGAGACAGTTGTTTCCGATTTTGATTTTGGTGTGTTCGGCCGCCGCCTGTGTCGGGCCGGCGCGGCTTTGCGCGCAGGCGCCCCCGGTTGCGTCGCAGCAGAGTTCCTCTCCCGGCCCCGCGCCGGGCGTAAAGACCGAGAAAGCCTCGAACCAGGCCAGAGTTCTCATCGATCAGGCGATTCAGGCGCTGGGCGGACAGACCTACCTCACCATCCGCGACCGCGAACAGCAGGGACGCGTCTGGAGCTTTCACCTGGGCCGTCCCACCGGCGGCGGAGGCCTGTTCTGGAGTTTCAGCGAATTTCCCGACAAGGAGCGCATCGAACTCACCAAGGATCGCGACATCGTTGAGTTGTTCGTCGCCAACAAAGGATACGAGATTACCTACAAAGGCGTGCACGGCCAGGAGAAAAAAGATCTGGACGATTACCTGCGCCGCCGCCATTACGCGCTCGACGCCGTGCTGCGCACCTGGATCAACGAGCCCGGCGTGATTCTGCTGTTCGAGGGCAACGCCATTGCCGCGCAGCGTCCGGTGCTCCAGGTGACGGTGATCAACTCGCAAAACGAGAGCGTTTCGCTCTACTTCGATGCCGACACCCACCTGCCCGTGAAAAAGTCGTTCGAGTGGCGCGATCCCGTCGACAAGCAGAAAAATCTGGAAGAGGAAGTGTACGATAACTACCGGCCCGTCGACGGCATCATGGCGCCCTACAACATCACCCGCTTTTTCAACGGCGACATGTCGAACCAGCGCTTCCTCAACAACGTGACCATCAATCAGGCACTCGATCCGGCCATGTTCGATCCCAACTCCGGATACAAGCCCAACCTCGACGACAAAAATAAAAGAGAAGACAAGGGCAGGAACAAACGTTAGGCAGTCCCGATCGCAGTTGGCCGTAGCGCCGGCGTTTCGCCGGCTGTCGCGAGGGCGTCCCGCCCTCGCGCTCAGCGTTCGTCCTGACAGCGCGCGAGTTCTGCCCGATACGCTGATCCGTTCCCGATCCGCGCAGCGACAGTACGCCTAAAAGAGCCCAGGCCGCCGAATACCATCCTGCTTTAAGGCCGGTACTCACCCGCATCAACTCAGGCAACACTTCGTTCGGGTCAGCCGAACACCGTGCCTCAGCGGAGTGTAACGTATTGTAAGTCCCACTTCTGCAGTGGCTTATAGGATGCCAGCATCTCATTTTGGAGATTTCCCTGCACGCCTCCCGTGCCACAGACTGTGGCTTTTTTGCCACAGCCAACTTTTCGTCCCCTGGGCGTACCCTATCTCGTAAAGATCCATTGATATTGGGAACCCAGTTGCATTTGACCACGCTTATTTGACCAGCGAGCAGACAATCCGCTCCGCCGTCGAATGCGACGGCATCGGCCTGCACAGCGGGGCTCCGGTCGCCATGCGCATGCTGCCCGCGCCCTCGGGGACGGGCATCGTCTTCCGCCGCACCGACCTCGACGGGTTCGAAATCGAAGCCGTCAGCCGCAACGTGGCCCGCGTCAGCTACGCCACCAGCCTGATGAAAAAGGGCGTGCTCATCTCCACCACCGAGCATGTGCTCTCGGCTTTCATCGGCATGGGCATCGACAACGCCATCGTGGAACTCGACAACCTTGAACTGCCCATCCTCGACGGCAGCGCCCGGCCGTTTGTCGAGATGATTCGCAAGGCAGGAATTCGCCGCCAGCGCCGCCCACGCAAGTACTTGAAGATGCGCCGCGAGCTGGAAATGCGCGAGGGCAGCAAGTTCATCGCCGTCTATCCCGCCGATTCCTACTCGGTCTCCTATGCGATCAACTTTCCGCATCCGCTGATCGGCAAGGAAACCTTCGAAGTCGAACTCAGCAACGGCAGCTATCTGAAACACATCGCCGCGGCGCGCACCTTCGGCTCGCGCGAAGACGAGCAGGCCATGCGCAACATGGGACTGATTCGCGGCGCCTCGCGCGAAAACTGCATCGTGCTCACGCGCGACGGAATCGAGAACGGACCCCTGCGCTTCCGCGACGAATTCGTGCGCCACAAAGTTCTGGATCTGGTCGGCGACCTCGCGCTGCTGGGCAAACAGTTGTTGGGCAAAGTCGTCGCCGACCGCGCCGGTCACGCTATGCACACCGCCCTGGTCTCCCGCATCCTGCGCGATAAGGCGCTGTGGGAAGAAGTCACGCTGGAAGAAGAAGAGAACGACACCCCGGCCGAATACACCGCCCAAGCCTCAGCCGGGTCTGCGCCATAACGCCCCATCCATTGTCATCCGACCGAAGCCGGAGCGAAGCGACGGCGAGTGGAGGAACCCTGTGTCCTGGCCCCTGGCAAAAAGTGGAACCGCACTGTCAGGACCCGCACCAAAATCGAGCTAACTCCTTATTCCGCAATATTTTGCCAGTAAATCCATGATTCTAATAGATTAAAATCGCAATTCTGCAATTCTGACGTAACATCACGATTCTAAAGGATCGCGAAAAAAATGAACTTTCGCCTTTTTTCCCATTTTGGGATTTCCCAATTCGGGGAACCCGCTTGCGTAGCGGAAGTCAAGCGGTGGGGCGGGGAATGATGGAAGTTCTTCCGATGCCTCTTAGTCGGCAGGCTCGCAGGGAGACTCGCCTGAATCGTTTTTGTCGCAGGGCTGGTGTTCGAGCAGGCGGCGTAATTCGGCGCGGGTCTGGTCAATCAGGGCGGCCGCGAAGCGGCGCGCCGCAGCCTGGCGCTCCGGGGACAACTCCTTGACCCGCATGTCGAGAAGGGGAATGTCCTGTTCAAACCACTGCAGTGTGCGCTGGACGCGGGCGATGCGCAGTTCGTGAGTCACAGTATTTGTCAGATTGCCATGCCGGCAGCGGCGCGTACAGTCCACAAGAAGGTACGGGGGCACGGCAAATTCGGCAAAAGGCTTACACCACGGAGGACGCACAGGCTCACAGGGGAAGGCGGGAGGCTGGGTTCAGTTCACGGGTTCGGATTCGGCGGCGGCCATGCGGTCTTTCGCGCCGGGAAATTCCTGCTCTATGCGCTCATCAAGCCAGCGCTCCAGTTGCGCCTGCGAATTCTGGGAAAGACCATGAAAGCGGAATCCGGTGAGGCCCTTGACCCCGGACCAGGCGATTTCGGCTTCGAGATCGAGCTGGATTTTCGTGTCTGGCAAGGTGAACTGCAACCGGGGAACCGCACCTTTGGGCAGCGCCTCGCGCAGAATCAGGGCCATGCCGCCTTCGCTGAGATTGGTACTGGTCGCCTGCAGAGTTTTGCCTTCCAGCACCACGTTGACCCGCATCTTGACCGGATGGCGGAAGTAGCGGCGCCGCTCCTTGATCATAAAATTCAGGGCGGCGTGAAAGCAGCGGGAAGCATTCAGGATGCTGACGGGTTTCTGCAACACGAAGTTCGCGCCCATGCCGAAGGCTTCCTGGGTGGTGGTTTTGTGTCCGTTGAGAATGGCGAAGGCCACGGACTGTTTGTTGCTGGGAGTGCTGCGCAGTGCCTGTAGCAAGGCCAGGCCCCCGTTAAGATCGTCGCAATCGACGATGATCGCGTCGAATTTGTCGGAGATGAGCATGTCCGCGCCGGCTCGCGCATTGGCGCATATCTCCACATCAATCGACAGTTTCTCGAGCGTAGGCCGGACCACCCGCACCACCTCCGGATCCTCACTCAACAACAACGACTCCAAAGTCATATTACGATTCTAGGGGCTTGGTCGAGGGCCGAGGTAGTAACGAAGGTCATAGGCTGGCCGCTCACGCGGGCATTGAACTTGTTCCGCTCCGTGGCAGGTTTTTCACGGCTCTGGCTCGCGGATTTGTACTACGCGGGTGTCCAGAGTACAAAGAACGGCAGGGCGAATGGCCAAGATTGTCTATCTCTCGCTGGGATCGAACGTCGGAGACCGCGCGCATTCACTGCGCGAGGCTATCTCGCGGCTCAAAGACTACGGCGAGGTACGGGCGGTCTCTCATTTTTACGAGACCGAACCCATCGATGTGACGGGCCAGGACTGGTTCCTGAATTGCGCAGTGGCGATGGAAGCCGGAGCGACACCCGCGCAGCTGATGGCGGACTTGCTCAGCATCGAACAAGCCCTGGGCCGTGTGCGCACGCAGGCGAAAGGGCCGCGCACCATCGACATAGACATCTTGCTGTTCGCGGACCTTGTGCTGGAGACGCGCGAGTTGACGATCCCACATCCCGCGATGCATAGGCGCCGCTTTGCGCTCGAACCCCTGGCCGAAATCGCGCCCGAGGCGCGGCATCCGCTGTTGGGCAAGACCATCCGCCAGTTGCTGGAAGAGCTGCCTGCAGGGCAAACCGTGATCAAGAAGGACTAGCAAGTCATGCTGAGCGTAGCCGCTTTTCAGGCGAAGCGAAGGATCTGCGGGCAAACACATTTCGGGCAGGAATCTCGACGCACGGAGTACGGTTGCATCGAGCTCCCTCGCCCCGCTGGTAAAGATGCGGGACTTCAGGATGACCGGCGGATGTGCAGCGCAATTCAAGTGCGGAAGCTTCTACGGGAGGATGATGCGGCTGCCGGCATCCTGCGGCGCGACCACTGCCGATTCCTTCTCGGGGAATTGGGCCAGCAGGAATTCCACGAAGGCGCGCGACTTGGGCCGCCCCGAGGTTCTGCCATGTGCGAGCCGCAGCAGAAAGACCAGCGCCTTCAGTACCTCGGCGTCGCGCAGGCTGGAGTAGCCAACGTGCTTTTGTTCGGCCTTGCGGTACTCCTGCACCATGTTCTCGACTTCCAGCGCCACTTTTCGCCGCGACTCGCTGGTCAGTGGCGGATCGTAGTGCAGTCCCGAGTTCAGCAGGCGCTCCCGGCCGGTCGCGAGCATCGACAGCGCGGCGATCAAATCCTGGTCGTTCAGGCCGCGATCGGCCTTGGCAGCTTTCGCCAGCGCATACGACAGACCCATGAGCAGATGCTCTTTTTCGTACATGAACTGGTCGGAGACTTCGACCTGGAGGAACAAATCGGAGGGGTTGATCTGCTCGGCGGGACGCGTTTTTTCGTGGGCGCGGGCCTGCTGCAGGTATGGGCAATCGCCGGGGCAATCGAGCGTCACTTCCCTCTGCTCGCCGCAGCACTGCGGGCAGATACGGCCGTGCACGGCGGGACAGAAACGCTTTTCCTTGCGGATTTCACAGATGGCGCAGGTCAACGGCGGGCTCCTCGCGCTCCTCGCATTTGATTATGGCATCTTGCAGCGAAATTGTTGATTTTCGATTGTTGATTGTTGAATGAAACCAAAATCTCCGCGCCAAAGGTTTTCATTCAACAATCAAAAATCAACAATCAACAATGCTTCTCAGTTACTACGCGGGTGCGCACCCCAGGCCCGTTTTGGCACCGGGTTGGTCGCGGGAGGCTGTAAAAATGCCGATTTCCGCAGCTGGGAGTGGCAAAACCCGCGTAAAATAAGGTGTTTTCCACAGGCCGACGGGTATAAGATAGCGTCCATCGGTATGAAATTGATTTTTTTCGAGGAGGAAGTATGGCTGCAGGCCTGACCAAGACACAACTGATTCGGGCGCTCGCGGAAAAAACCGAGCTCCCCAACAAAACCGTAGCGTCATTTCTCGAGCACCTGGCGGACACCGCGATCAAAGAGACCAAGAAGAACGGAATCTTCGTCGTGCCCGGCCTGGGCCGCCTGGTGAAGGCGCACCGCAAAGCACGCACCGGACGCAACCCGCAGACCGGCGAACCGATCCAGATCAAGGCCAAGACGGTCGTGAAGTTCCGCGTCGCCAAGGCCGCCAAGGACGCGATCGCGCCCAAGAAGTAGTTTCCGCGTTTCAAAAATTGAAGGCCGGCCATCTGCGCCGGCCTTTGCTTTGTAGAGAGCGAAGTGCCAAGGTGGCAGAGTGGCAAAGTTTCAAAGACGTATAGTTTCGAGATGCCCCTACCTTGTCACCTTGACACTTTGACACCTTGTCACTGACACTTTGCCACCTTGCCACCTTCTCCTCACAACTGGCTGGTCATCGGCATCGGCGACATCGCGACTCGCTGCGGCATTCCCGCGATTCAGGCGGAGCCGCGAAGCAAACTCTACGGATTCGTGACTCGTGATCCAGCCAAGGCTGCGCCCTACAAGGTACACGCCTGGCAATCGCTGAGCGAGGCCCTTGCCGATCCCGCCGTGCATGCGGTCTACGTTGCCACTCCCGTTTTCCTGCATGCACCGCAAACCATCGCGGTTCTTCGAGCCGGCAAGCATGTCCTGTGCGAAAAGCCGATGGCCATGAATGAAGCTGAAGCGCGCGCGATCGTTGGCGCTGCCGAGCAAAGCGGCAAGATGCTGGGAACAGCCTACTATCGCCGCTTCTATCCGAAAGTTCTGCGGGCGAAGCAACTGCTCGAAGCCGGAGCGATCGGCAAGCCGGTCCTCGCCGAGCTGACCTGTCACATGTGGTTCGACGGAACCGGCCCGCGCAGTTGGCTGGTGGATCCGGCCAAGGCTGGAAGCGGTGCGCTGCACGACATCGCTTCGCACCGCATCGACGTGCTGAATTTTCTTTTCGGCGAGCCGCAGAGCGCAGTGGGCCAGCTATCGAATGTCGTTCATCGATACGCGGTCGAAGACAACGCAACCGTCATGATCGAATACCCGCGCGGCGTGCGCGGCGTCGTGGATGTGCGCTGGCATTCCAGAGTGACGCGCGACGAATGCCGTATCCGCGGCACCGACGGTGAGATGGATCTGTCGCCGTTAAATAGCCCGGACCTGACTTATCCCGGTGGACGCGAGAATCTCCCAGCTCACACCAACCGGCATTATCCCTTGATCGAAAATTTCGTTGACGCGATCGAAGGCAAGACCGCGCTGGTTTCGAGCGGAGCTTCGGCCTACTGGACGGATTGGGTCACGGAGCAGGCTCGCCGAACCCCATAAACCTCACAGCCCCTGAAGAAACCCGCGCACAGCCTGCACGAATTGCTCTGGATGGCTGGCATGAACCACGTGTCCTCCAGGCAGCTGTCGGAACGTGGTGTTAGGCCGGCGCCGCGCCATTTCTTCCAGGTGCTCATGCGTGGTTACGCGGCTTTCTTCGCCCCGAATGATCAGCGCCGGACAACTGCTCGCCAGCCAATCCTTCCAGAAATCCCCATGCAGGTTCGCCTCTGAACGTGCGATGTCGTGCGGATCGAACGCCAGCTTCCATCCCGCCTCAGTCTTACGAAACGAGGGCCGCAGATACGGCGCCAGCCTCGGACCGATTCTTTCTTCCAGTTCCTGCTCCGTGTTGAACGTACCCTCCCACGCCAGAGCCATGTTCGGATCACCGTCGATTACCGCGCCAATATCTTCGACGATCAATCCGCGTACGCTCTCGGGAGAGCGAGCCGCGAATTGATAGGCATTGACTCCTCCCAGCGAGTTACCCAGGAGCACGACCGGCTCGCGCAGTTGCAGGTGGTCGAGGAGTGCTTGCAGGTCGCTCAGATAATCGCTGCGCGAATAGGTCGCGGCATGGTCGGAATAGCCGTGGCCGCGTTGATCGAGTGCTACAACCCGCCAATCCGGCTGCAGCGCCGCGGCCAGCGGCTCAAACGTGGAAGCCTCCATCCAGTGAGCGTGCAGGGCAATCATGACCCGCGCTGGTCCGCCGGCGTCGAGGTAAGACAGCCGCAACTCGTTCTGTCGAAACTCGCGACGTTGCATGCCATGGCCCGTGTTCATTCATTCACCACGGCTTCAGCTTCGATCTCGACCAGCATCTCGGGCGAGATCAGCGCGCTCACCTCGACCATCGAAGTGGCCGGGCGAATGTCGCGGAAGAATTCCCCATGCGCCTTCCCGACTTTTTCCCACTCGGCAATATTGGTGACGTAGATGCGGGTGCGCACCACGTCTTTCAAGCTGGAACCCGCTTTCTGCAGAGCGTTTTCAATGTTCCTGATCGTCCGCACGGTTTGAGCATAGGCGTCGCCTACGCCAACGATCTTTCCATCTGGGCCGGTTGCCGTAGTTCCCGACACATGAATGTGAGTACCCACCTTTACCGCACGCGAGTAACCCACAATCGGCTCCCAGGCTGTTCCGCTGGCAATGTTGTGCCGATCCATATCGCACTTCCTCCGATGGCGCTCATTCTACATCGCAGGAATCGCGCGCTT
>Ga0187784_10003150_pt1 | contig 13308 bp, 20 predicted proteins | sample 1015_SJ02_MP15_2_FD_132964 | JGI IMG/M metagenome (GOLD analysis project Ga0187784, IMG submission 132964) | Tropical peat soil microbial communities from peatlands in Department of Meta, Colombia - 1015_SJ02_MP15_20_MG | ecosystem: Environmental > Terrestrial > Soil > Wetlands > Peat | place... | reverse complement strand
GGTGTCTCACAGCCTGTGTCCGTTGACCTGCTGGAGCAGGCCTTTGTCCGCCGGCGGTTGGGGGACCCAGGACATCACCTCTCGAACCTGAGGCGGCGCCGCCCAGGCGGGGTGGGAAGTTCTGAACCCCAATCTCTCCTATCCCCTCGCGACACGTCAGGAGCAGGAAGGATGAGACCGCCCCCGGTGCCCAGAGCCCGGACCGGCCAGATCCGCAAACGCCATATTTGGACGGTCCGGGCTGGGGCACTTCTTGGGGGAGCTGCGGGGGCCCTCGAGGCGCCAGAGGCCGGTACCGCCGGGCTGGCCCCCAAGGTCCCGGTTCGAGTCCCCAGACACCCACCAACTCCAAGCGGGAGAGAGGGCCAAACGCACGCCGGCGGGCCGAAACCCGGACACGGGGCCCCCGAGGCGAGCGCGGCGGAGGGGCCCGGCGCCGGGGCGCCACCGGAACGGGGCGAGGGGCGGCGCGGGGCGGGGGCTAGCGAAGGGCCGGCTGAGTCAGGCCCCCAGCCGGACCGGACAGCCGACGGCGCCCCAAGAGCAGGCACGCCGCGGCGGAACCACATCGTCCCCGAACCGGAGGTAGGGCAGTGGACTGCCGAAGGGCTCTGTCTTCGATGACGAGCGGTGCCGAGTCGTGATCGGGTTCGGCGGATCAGCCTCCGGAGGCGCGCACCGCGCTGATCCCGCCGAGCGCTTCGATGATCGAGCTGGACGAGCAGTCCTTTACCGACAGGCTGGCGTGCATCCCCTGCGGGAGCTGCGAGACCGTGGCCACCGCTCTTGCCGACAGGGTGCCGTCGGGCCCAGCCTTGCCGAGGGCGAAGATGGCGGTGCCGGGTTGGAGCTGGGCCAGACTGGCGTGAGGCACTACGACGAGCGTTCCGGCCGAGGTGGTCACCGGAACCCGGGTTCCAGTAGGGGTCACAAGGTCGAAGCCGGTGCTGCTCGCATCCGACACCGTTCCTCGGACGGGAACGAAGCCCGCTGGGCTCACCGCGCTGAACGGCTCTCCAACGGTGACGATAGCGGCCTGGATCCCCCCGTCGGACCCGTGGCCGCGCACCACAACGGACGCTCCGTCGGTGATGTCGCTCAGGAGGGCTCCGGACATGCTCACGAAGGTGGATGCCGTTGTCGTCACGGTCACTGGCTCGCCGCTGGCGGTCTGGATGACAAGGCTATTGCCGTTCACCTGCTCGAGCGTCCCGTCGGCCTGTTGGAGCTCGCTGCAACCGGTCACCGCGGTCAGGACCGGCTCGGTGCTGGAGCCGGAAAAATGCACGTGCACGGTTCCGGTCACAGAACCTATCCCGACGAGGAGGACGAGCGCTGCTGCCACGCTGGCGGCCACCAGCATGGCTCGCCGCCAGGGAGTCGGGGCAGGCTGACGGCTGGGCCGAGACCAGGCAGGCTGTGCCGCCTCCGGCGCGGCGGCCGCCAGGCCACGGACGCCTTCGGCAACGAGGTTCCAGCGGTTTGCCTCGAGTTGGCAGTCCTCGCAGCCGGCCAAGTGCTCCCTGGCCCGCTCCCCGACCGGCTGGCCGGCGGCCCCGGCGATCAGGTCGCCGAGGTCCAGGTGCGGAGAGCGGGTGTCAGCAGAGTCTGTGCTCATTGGTTCTGGCCCTTCTCATCAAGTGTCCGGTTCAGTGCGGTGCGCGCCGCAGCCAGGCGGCTCTTCACCGTCCCGACCGGAATCTCCAGCACGTCGGCGACCTCGGGGAGGCTGAGCCTGGAACCGAAGGCGAGGCCCAGCACCTCCCGGTGGGCTGGTACGAGCTCCTGGATCGCACCGCGCACCTCGGCCAGTGCGGCCCGATCCAGGGCCATGACCTCCGGTCCTGGACCTAGACCCGGCTGATCGGCCAGGAAGGTGTCATCTACGACCTGCAGCCGGCGGCGTCGTAGCCGGTCCCTGGTCTGCCGCCGGGCGATGGTGATCACCCAGGAACGCACCGACGATTCGCCACGGAATGACCCCGCTCCGCGCCAGACAGCGAGCATCGTGTCCTGCACGATCTCCTCAGCCAGCACCCGATCACCAACCACCAGCAGAACCTGCGCGAACACAACCCGGCCGTGCTCACGGTAGAACGAGGCCATCGCATCCCCATCGCCGTGGCTGATCCTGCGAAGCAACCCAGCATCCGCACAGGCGGGATCGTGATTGGCGACGAAGGCTGCTGTGCCGACGTCCCGCTGCGGATCGTTCACCTACAACCTCCCCAAAGGATTCGCTCAGAGAGTAAGTAGCAATGAGCGACGTCGCGGTTCGCCTTACGAGCCAGATTTCTGGCTTCCGAGCCCGTCGTATCCAGCCAGAACCGGCAGCATCGATGGAGTGGTCAAGGACCGTCTCATGGTCTTGGGTATGGCACATACCCGGCAGCGGTATGGGGCATCATCCCCAAAGCTCTGAGAGGTCCTCACCCTGACACCAATAGATGCTGACCTTGTGCACGGAGCCCTATGTGCAGGGCCATGAAAAGGGCTCTTCGCGTCTGGTTGGGAGGTAGTTTCGCCAAACCCACTGGCGTACGCGCCGATTCACACAGGCTGGAGCCCCTCGGGGTGGTGTCCCCGACCAACGACACCGGCTATGGGTGACGACCTGTTTTCGGAGCTGCAACCGGTGCCACAATCCTCACGGTGCGTCGATCCATCCCCCTGCTCCTTGTCGGAGGCCTATTGCTCCTGACCTTGGGAGCTGCCATCCTCGGATCGGTATCAGAGAACGCGTCAGTTGTCGCGTTGGCCGTTCCTGCCCGATGTCAAGCCGGGCAACTGGCTGCGAACTTCACCAACACGGGGAATGGCGGAGGTTCAGTGATTTGGGCGGGGACGCTCGTGAACCGTTCTTCTCAGAGCTGCACTCTCAAGGGCTTTCCCAGCCTGTACATGCTTGGTGATGACGGTAGCCCTGTACCAACGACTCTCAGAGAGATGACGGGACTCCGGCCGTCTCCCGAGACAAGTCCCAAACAGATTGACCTCGGGTCTCAGGCATCGGCGTCCTTCGTGGTCGAAGTATCAGACGGCGCCCAATCGCTACCCTCACTGCCAGCGTGTCCACCCGCCGCTACGCTCACGGTAACGCCTCCAGGGGACAGCCGTGGCATCCAGGTAGGAGTAGCCGGATTCATCGCCTATCCGTACGACAAGGGTGGCCCATGTGGGGTTGTATACGTCGGCGCTCTTATTGCTGGCCCAGCACAACGAGCCTTGTGCCCCGCTTGCTTTCCTGCCGCCAAGTATCAGTCAGCGTCTCGATTCCGCCTTCGGGGGCGAGGCAACGTGACCCATCCCTGACGTCGGATCAGTGAGACACGTACAGGGCGTCCCGTGGATAATTATTGGGACATGCTGACCTTCCGCCGGTCCGTTGCGGGTGGAAGATCGAAGGTCTCAGCCCTGGCGAGTTAGTGGTTGCCGTGGCCCCGTGCCGCAGCCCAGACACCTGGGCCACTTCCACCTCGCGCTAGGCCGTCAGTCCGCCAACGGGTCAAGGTGGATAGGGGATCGGTCCTGCGTCAGAGTCGCTGATCCGGGACGTAGCGTCCCAGACCACCAGGTATGCGACATTTGCGAACCTCCGCGGACGGCACTTCGGGGGCACGCCCCGCCCGACGGCGGTTAGGACCCCCCTCGTCCTGTCATTTACATTTGCTCCCATGGACCGCCACGCAGGCACCCGGGGAGCGACATGGCCAAGCTGATCCACGTCGCGAATATGTCCCTTGACGGCTACATCGAGGACGCGCACGGCGGGTTCGAATGGACCGCGCCCACCGACGACGTCTTCACCTTCATCACCGACCTTGTGCGCCCTGTCGGTACCCACCTCTACGGGCGGCGCATGTACCAGACGATGGCCGTTTGGGAGGCCGACCCCACCCTGGCCGTCCATTCGGAGCTAATGGCCGAATTCGCGAATGTCTGGCAAGCGGCCGAGAAGATCGTCTATTCCACGACGCTGCACGCAGTCTCGACCGCCAACACGCGGCTCGAGCACCGCTTCGACTCCGATTCGGTCCGCGACATGAAGACATCCGCCGCCAGCGACTTGACCGTTGGGGGGCCTGCTCTCGCGGCGCACGCGTTTGACGCCGGGCTGGTCGATGAGTGCCACCTTTTCGTCTATCCGGTGCTCGTCGGTGACGGCAAGCCCGCATTCCCCCGCGACGCCCGCGTTCTGTTGGAGCTACTGGAGGAGCATCGGTTCGGCAACGGTGTCGTATACCTCCGCTACCGCACCCAGAGCTGACCCTCAAGTCGGAAGCGAACCGGCGCCCCAGTACACCGGGTCTGAGAGCGCTCTGAGATGGCGGAGGGGCCTAGAGACCCTCGCCAACCCCGTAGCCATCGCCCCACCACCAGACGCCTGCTTCATCTTCAACGAGGTCGGCGTGCTAAGCGCCGAAGGGTTCTGAGATCTCGTACACGGCGATCTCCCCTGCCTTGCTCGCCTCGGGCCTCTTGGACTCTTGGGCAGACATGGGATCGTGACAAGTGACGAACTCTGTGATTGAAGATTGTTCGCGAAGCTGTTGAATGCGGGGACGCGGTTGGCAACAATCAGTACGCCTCTGGCTCCGACGCCCTAGGACGACCATGGACGAACACTCTTCCGACGCCGTCAATTACCATTGGATCCCGTCACGGTCGTCGGGGTCAGGACCGAGGTCGGTTCGGACGGGGTGCCAGTCCTTCGGGTGATCTACGACCATCCGTCCCGGCTCGAGCGGACGGGTCTAAGACGACGGCTCGATCCGGCATCGGATTTGGTACCTGGGTGACAATCAGCGGTGCAGGTCTCATCTATCTTGCTGGCTTCTTTTCCCTCTTCACTCGACGAGCTTGAGTGGTGGCTTGGCATGCCTCCCGCGGCCCGACGAGATCGGATCTACCTGCGGATATCGCGAAAACGGTCTGCGCACATCTGCGGGCCCCTACCGCGACGAGCCCCAGGACTCCCGCAGGAACTCGCCGAAGACTCTCGCCAGATCGACCGAGAGCACCGGAGGTTCTCGCCGGGTCACCCGCAGCACGGCGGCATCGACCGCGGGTGCTGGCCGGAACGCCCGAGCCGGAATCCGTCCCCCCAGCTCGAAGGCCCACCATGGCGACCAGGTGGCCGAGAGCAATGTGGTCGGCGGTAATGCCGCTCGCTTTCGGGCCACCTCCCACTGCACGACGAGATCGGCGCGCACAAGCCCGCGACCCGGATCGTCGAAGAGGTGGCGCATGAGGCCCGTCGTGGCGCCGAAGGGAAGTGAGCCCACGACCCGAAACGATCGGTCAGGGAAGCGGTACCGCCGCGCGTCACAGTGGACGACGGACACGTTGGGCAGCCGACGGCGGCGCACTTCGAGCCGGAGTCGCTCGGCCAGCTCCGCATCGACCTCCAACGCGAGGACATGACGCGCCTGACGGGCCAGAGGAAAGGTCATGCTGCCGAGCCCAGCGCCGATCTCGACAATGAGATCGTCGGGCTGGACCGACGCTTCCGCGACTAGTCGCTCGGCTACATCAGGTCGGAGGAAGTTCTGCCCGAGACGGCGCCGTCGTTCGTCCCGTGGTGTCCGCTTGGCCGCGGACACGGACCATCACCGCGATACCCATAGCGACCTATTGTGCCCGAGCTGGAGTCCTTCGTCCAGGGCAACTCAGAAGTAGGATTTACCGCAAGGCCGACGCTCTCCGACCGCTACGCCTTCGTGACGCTGAGCCTCGACGCCGGGGCGAGTCTCCCTGATGTCCACGATGCCGCCGGGCACGCCGATCCGAGAACCACGCACACTTACGACCGAGCGAGGCACAATCTCGATCGGCATCCGACCTACGCTCTGGCGGGCCTCATCGACTGACTCGACACGACAAGCGGGGAGTGACATGGACGACGGCTCAGGCTGGAAGCCGGACCCGACCGGGCGCCATCAAGAACGCTTCTTCACCGCCAACGGCATCCCGACGAACCGCGTGCGCAACGACGGAGTGGAGGCCACGGACGAAGATCGTGTCGCATCCGCTTCGAGCCAGGAGCTGCGTCGGATCGTCGCGCGGCCCATTCCGCCGCCGTCCTCTACGGGGGTCACGAAGCCCTGGAACGAGACCCGACTCATCTCGAGGCACGTCTCCCCCGCCGACCCAGATCCGATGCACGACGCTCTGACGGGTCAAGTCCCAGCGGTTGCCGTCCAGCAAGCTCGCCCGGTTGCGGTGCGCCAACGGCCCTGGTGGCTGATCGCGGCGACAGGGGTGCTGATCTTGCTGGCGATTACAGCGGGCCTCTTCGCGCTCCAGCAGCACAACCAGGCCAACAAGTGGATCCGCGAGTACCACGTCGAGGTCAGCGAGGACCAGACCGCAACGCGCAAGGATATCGCACTCTTCGCGTCGCTCCTGACAAGCCAACAGAACCTCTCGGCCGTGACGAATCAGAAGGACGCGGCGTGTCTGGTCTTAGAGTCGATACTCCGAGATGCCAGCTCGACCGTGGCGGCGTGCGCGGGATAAGTGCGATGGATCCGGGTGCAATCCAACCACGCCAAGACATGGAAGCTCGCAGGGTTCTGAAACGGATCGATGCCCCTATCAGCATGACAGTAGGCCCGTGCCAGTTCGCTTCCGGGTAGGCGACCATCTCCCACGATTGTGCTGGGAGGGCGGCTGCACCGTGGCGAATCCATCCGGCTGGGACGTAGAGATGATCGACGCGAGAGCTGGTGTCAGACCCATGCGCCACGTGAAGAGGATCGTCTGCGGGGGCATCCTCTCTTCGGTTTCTGTCGCCTTGCTGATGGGTGGGGTGCAGTAGCAGCGTCGTCTGTGCGGGTCAGTGCTCCGATCAGAATCCTCGGCCAACGTCTCCGAATGTTCTGGGTCACTCCGGGTTCACCCGAGACGCAACCGTGCAATACGACGAATCGGCTGCCGGAGTTCGTTCAGCTATCGGAAGCGCTCGCGGACACTCGCTCAACGAGCCACGTCGGGAGGTCCAGGTTTGGGGAACGGTGGGGGTTGATCCGAGTGCCCGGTAGGCCTATCGACCTTCAGGGGTGAGTCGAGGCAAACTTCCCGGTCCTTGACCCACTCAGCGTCCTCCCCGAGGATCCGCGCCGGATTCCCGGCCACCGTGGTGCGGCAGGGAACATCGCGGGTCACCAGGCTTCCTGCACCTACGACCGCACCTTCGTGAATGGTGACACCGGAGAGGACAGTTGCCCCACTCCCGATCCAGACGTGTTCATCGATTATCACGGGCTTAGACCAAGGTCTGCCCTTTCCTTCGACGATGAGAACATGTCCGTTGCCGTCGAGGATGGTGGTGTTCCATGAAATGGCGCAGTCCGGACCGATTGCGATGTGCTCGAAGCACGACACCGTCACGCCGCAATGGAGATAGGTCCCGTCACCAATTTCGAGATGCGCCTCCTCGTTGACGACGATCCTGGTTCCGCTCATGAGCTCAACGACGCCCTGAACCGAGAATCGTGATCGCGGTGCGAGTCTGAGAAAACAGCGCCCCGCGCCCATGCGCGGTACCCCAATCATGAGCCGCGCCCCCTCGGAAAAATCGATTCGAGCGTCCCGGGCGAGGCGTACGCTGCACCCGCGCCCTACGACGCACCGGCCGTGGCAGCGAACGCTGAGGTACACGCTGCGGCAAAGGGAAATCCGGGGGATTCTTCTCAATGACGACAACCCGCTCGCCATGAATAGGGGACGAGTCGGTAACCGTCTCTGATACCGGGGGGTGGGTGGCGAGAGGATATGTAAGCGCCTGACCGGAGAAATTGTGGCTCTGTTGAGAATCGCCGGATTGCGTCGGGCGCACCTACCGACGTGACGAGACCGAGAGCACAATGAGACCATCCACTTTTGTGTCGATGGATCGCAGTCTGTGGATGTCCAGAGGCGATGCTTGATTCTTCAGATTCTCGGACCGATCGATGTCTTCTGGCGGCGATGAGTAAGCACGTTCCATCTTCAGGGCTGAGTCGCTCGGTTGCAAGGAGCCCCCACTAGCAGTTTCGCGTTCAAGCGTCGATTCAAGGTCTCAAATTCTCGGGGCATTCTGTCGGGACCTATTCAACCTTCACGGAATCTGCGTATGCAGTCGGACTTGCTTGTCATCGTCGTCGCACCATTTGAAACCTGGACGGCACCGGACGACCCGTTCGACCTCGTAGCCTCTGCTCAGGCCTGGCACTGGGTCGATCAGGACATCGGCCCGACGGCGGCCGCCGAGGTGCTCCGCCCGGGTGGCCGACTTGCACTGCTATCGAACGGCTACGAGCAAGTGTCCGTACGAGACGAGCTCGACGCGGTGTACCGCAAGTACGGACCCCAGATCGTCGCCAAGACATTCGTGCTCGGACGGTCCGCGCCAACACTTGGGTCGGCGCACGCCGGTCCAATCGAGGCCTGCGGGCGCTTCGGTCCCGTTGGAGGAACGGTCGTTCCGGTGGGAGCGCACCTATACCCGCGACGAGTGGCTCGATCAGCTTCCGACGCACAGCGACCACAGAACGTTGCGCCACGATGCTCTCAGCACGCTACTCGATCACGTTGGCGCGGTGATCGACGCGAACGGCGGCGCCCTCACCATCCGCCACACCACGGAGCTGCTGCTCGCCGTCGGACAATAGAGAGGCCGACAGCTGATCCTGGGCTGACACACGCCCGTGGTCACGGCAGACAGCCGGCGGTGAGGATAAGGACTTTGGTCCCTGTCTGGGTACGATCGACCCCCATACGGTGATCGACAACAGATCCATAAGGGTTGCTCTCCTCTGTGTTGGGGAAGCGGCAGGGCGACTCCCGCTTGGCGAGGGAGAAGGTGGAGCGCAATGAAATCACGTCGGGTTCTGTTCGCTGTCTTGCCCGCAGTTCTGGGCCTCGGTCTGGCCGGTGTCGGGGCGGCCGGGCCGGCCGGCGCCATACCCGTGCCGGGCGGGTTCACGTGCACGGGTAACTTCTCGAACTATCCGGTCAACGCCGAGGTCATCCCGGCGGGGACGTATTCGTCGCTGACGCTGCCACCGGGCTCGGCGTGCGGCATCGCAGGTCAGGTCGTCGTCAACGGCCCTGTCACGCTGGGGCGGGCGTCGGGGCTGGGTCTGGTCAGCGGCGGGAGCCTGACGGTCAACGGCCCCGTCACGGTCGGCCACGACGCGGCGTTCGGGCCCCTCGGCGTCCTCGCCCCCATCAACGTGAACGGCCCGCTGCTCATCGGCCCTGACGGATTTGTTGGGCTGGACAGCGGGGGGGTCAGTGGCCCGGTCCTCGCCTCGGCACCCTCGGGCCTGGAGCTCTACTCCATTCACGTCGGTGGGTCGGTCCAGATCCTGGGCGGGGGCGGGCAGAACCCGGTGGAAGAGCTGCTCTACCCCACCACCCCCTACCGGTTCACCGACCTGGAGGGGGACGTGATCGCAGGACCGGTGACGGAGATCGGCTACACGGGGACGGGTTCCTCCTACGGGTACGGGGGCGCCTTCATCGCGAACCAGACCGGTCCCATGACGCTGATCGGCAACACCGTGGCCCCGATCGCCGTCGAGGCCAACGTCATCCACGGACCGGCCACCTGCTTCGGCAACAACCCGCCTCCGCAGGACTTCGGATCGAGCACGGTGACGGGACCCATCTTGGGTTCACAGGGTCACCTGTGCTTCGGTTGAGGAGCGGAAGCCGAAGAGTCATCTGAGTGCCACACAGTGCTCGGGTGGGTCACATCATTAGTGGTCGGGGGCACTGAAGAGCTAGACGCCCGCGATTCCCTTGCCGAGCAGGATTACCCCGAAGAATAGGTAGATCACGGCCATCACGGTCCCGTTATTTCGGTCGAGCCACACCCTCCAGGCACTAAGGACGCTCTCAGAGTTATCACCGAGTGCCAGAGCGGCGATAATCGGCGAAGCGACTCCGATTGACGCAATGAGGGTGTAGATGCCAATCACCCCAATCTGCTGTCCCACCGGCAACTGGGCCGTCGCCACGACCACGGCAGAAGCGAACGCGACGGCGATGTTCTTCGGGTTGAGTGCACCAACTGAGGCGCCGACCACGAACGATTGCCCTGCTCCAAAGTCACCGATTCCCTTCATCCAGCTGGGTTGATCGGCCTTCTGCTCCGGTCCAGGCCGATGGGAGAGCTTCCGAACACCGACGATGATCAAGAAGAGGCCGAGAGCCAGCAACAACGCAGAAGTGCCCCGAGACCGATCCGTATCGGGAGAAAGGCCGATGGCATCGGCCAGCGCTGTCATCCCGCTGAGCATCGCGGCCACACCGAGCACGAAACCCAGCAGATAGATGGTCGCATTGGCGACGGGCCGCTTGCTGAATAGCAAGAGAATGGCCGCCACAATGTTGATCGGAGAAACCGCGACAACGAGGGCAAGCGGCAGGAGATCGCCAATGACGCTCTTCACTGCTGTGCGACGGACCTCATGATCTGATCAAGGTAGTGCTCCCGGACCGCCTCGGTCACCGATGCACGAAGCCCCCCAGACCCATCGTCAGGGGGCGCTACTGCTCCTCCTCGATAAGGTGCGCCCAGCAGGCAGGATCGCCACCTTCATGCTCAGTCATTGGTTTTGAGTGCCTTTGATTCTGAGCGGACCGTTTTTGGTCAATCGCATAGAAGGTAATCGAGAAACGTACAGGCCCGAGAGGCTCAACGTTGTGTTGGACATCTGGGGGTATTGCCTGAGTATCGCCCACACCAATAATGGCTTCGACAGCTGGACTCGTGGCCGCGACAAGCCGCAGTCGTCCAGCGTGAGCGACGAGTTTTCCCCAGGTGCCCGCGCCGATGCGGTGATCCTGACGAAGTCCAGGCGGCATGGTGCTTTCGTCCCACGTGGGACTCGTACGAAGGAATCGAAGATTGTCGGGAAGCTCCAGGCGGTCACACAGCCGGCAATCGAGTGCCGTGCCCAGATGTGCTGCCCGGGCGTCCTCAGTGAGGACCCATGGGCGAAACTGAAATGGCGGACGGTGTCGAACGTGCTGGTTGTGTCCGCAAGACAATTCGGCAACCCAGTCGCCCTCATCGTCCAAGTGAAATCCGGTTATTTCGCGATCCATGGGTTACAGCTTCGCGCCAGGCACCCAAGAGAAACCAGTGCCAGTCTTCGGGCCGCATAATGGAGTGGTGAACAACCTACGGCTGGCTCTCTGTCAACTCGCCTCTGGTAGTGAACCTCGGGACAATCTCACCAAAGGACTGGCCGCATGCTCGAAGGCCGCCGAGCGGGCGGCTGATATCGCGATCCTGCCAGAGATGTGGCAGATCGGTTACGCGCGTTGCCCGGATGACGAGGCTGGACGGGCGAGGTGGCAAGAGATGGCCATCTCCCGTGACGATCCATGGCTGAACGCCTTTCGAAGGACGGCGTCCGATCTCAACATGGCGATTTTGACGACTTTTCTGGAGCGGTGGCCTGCTTCTCCACGGAACACCGCCCTGCTAATCGACCGACACGGTCAAGATGTTCTTTGTTACGCCAAGGTTCATACGTGTGACTGGGGAATGGAGAAAGCCCTCACGCCTGGAAACTCCTTTGAGGTCGCTCGGCTCGACATTGAGGGCGGGTTCGTCGACGTCGGCGTCATGATCTGCGCTGACCGAGAGTTCCCTGAGTCAGCGCGTGAACTGATGCTTGGCGGCGCTGAACTCATTATGGTTCCGAACGCTTGTCCCTTGGCTGGCGAGCGGACCTATCAGCTTCGGTCCCGAGCCTTCGAGAACATGACCGCGATCGTAACGGTGAACTATTCGGCTCCCGATCAAGATGGCCATTCCTGCGTCTTTGACGGAATGGTCTTCGCACAGGAGGGTCACCCCAATGGTGAACCTCGTGACCAGCTCGTTTTCGAGGCAGGTGATGGCGAGGACGTCTACCTTGCCACTCTTGATCTGGACGCACTCAGGGCGTACCGAAGGCGCGAGACGATGGGAGACGCATACCGGAAACCCAATGCGTACAGGCGCTTGATGTCCGACGAACAACGCATGCCAATCTTCGATCGGTCCGATTCGCGCAGAGGATCTGTGATCATGGAGGACTGAGTACTGGCGCTCAGGATCAGTCAGAGACCACTCGACAGGCTGCCCCGCAAGTATCCGGACTGTGACACCCGACCGGCGGTAGGTGATACCTGTGTCGCGTCTCGTCTCGTTGAATCCGCCTTCATCGCCGTCGGCATCCTCAGCGTCCTCTCGGTCGTGACCCTGCGGCAAGACATCGGGGGGACTGGCGCCGCAAACGCAGCCTCGCTCCAAATCGTCGCTAGATCGCTGGTCGCAATCCATGATTGGTCGTTTCTGCTCGGACCCGGCTTCATTGTGGGCGTCGGTACGGGTTGCTGCTGGGCTACGTGATGTACCGGTCCTGCCTCGTGCCACGACGCATGGCGGTGCTGGACCTTGTCGGAGGTGCTTTGGTGTGCGCTTCGGGGATCGCCGTGCTGTTCGGCACCCTCGGCGAAGGCTCGGCCGGACAGGGCATCGCGACAGTTCCAGAGTTTGCTTGCGAGTTGTCGCTTGGCATCTACCTCATCGTCAAAGGATTCAAGCCCTCCTTCGTCGTTCCCGAGCCGATTCGCAACCTCGGAGTCGAGTTCGCTCCGTCCGACACATGACCGTCGATCGACTGCGTAGTTTGCGGCTGGACTCGCCAGGCGGGAAACGCCCCTCCCAACCTTTGGTCTCGCCGGGCAACAGGGAGTTATCCGAATGAGCGATATTGCCTAGACACCGGGCGGGCCAGCAAGGGTCTCCCTCCCGGTTGTCGGGGGCACGTCCTGCTGGGCCGAACAGGTCAGTTCCATCGGCTGGCAGGACTTGGTGCAGTACCCAAGTCGTGGGATGGGTCTAATTCTGTCCTGACGCTCGCCCATCGCGTCCTTGCTGCTCCAGAAAGGCATCAATCGCAGACCAGTCGTTTGCCCTGCCTGTGGCTGCGCTCTCGAACAGGACGATCTGCGCACGCTCGTGCTCGACGATGGCCTGACCCAAAGCCGACTCCTCCTCCGGCAGAACGTCTGCAAGGTTCGTATACATCCTCAACGTGTCGGGCGTGTACGACAAGGCGTTCTCCAAGACCTCCCCCCAGTCGTTGCCCAACTGCGCGACTTCAACGCCGATGCGTTCCGCCTCGCCCTGGTCGATCGATACCCCGCATCTTCGAGCAACCGCTTCGATGAGGTCTCTTGTCGTCTTCTCCACCAATGCGAGTACATCGAATTCCTGGCGGTGATCAGGGAACCGTTCACCGAGAGCCTCGTAGTAGC
>Ga0187784_10003149_pt1 | contig 13312 bp, 13 predicted proteins | sample 1015_SJ02_MP15_2_FD_132964 | JGI IMG/M metagenome (GOLD analysis project Ga0187784, IMG submission 132964) | Tropical peat soil microbial communities from peatlands in Department of Meta, Colombia - 1015_SJ02_MP15_20_MG | ecosystem: Environmental > Terrestrial > Soil > Wetlands > Peat | place... | reverse complement strand
CGGACCTCGGGCACACCGAGATCCTGGACTCGGTCGACGCGTTCTACCGGCGGTACTACTTCCGGGCAGGCAAGATAGCCGAGATGTCGGCCGAGATGATCCGGCACCCGGAGATGGCAGGTCGCCGGCTCCGTGAGGGCGTCGAGTTCGCCCGCTTCCTGGGCCGGCGGAGCCGGACGGTGACCGCGAGCTGACCGGCGAGCGCGCGGCGCCTCGAGTCAGCGAGCACGCAGGTCCGGCCACTGATCGAGGGTGTAGGCCATCTGCCAGAACATGCCTTCCAGGCGTGAACTGGTCCGAAAGATGTCCGCCAGCCGCTGGCGGGCATCCTCGCTGACCGCCTCCGCGCGGGCCATGCGGTCGAAGGAGTCGCGCATGTCCTGGACCAGGGCGGCCTCCTCGGCCTGCAGGTAGAAGCCGACCCAGTCGGAGTACACGGGGTGCGGCGCGATCGCGTCCGCCAGCTGCCCGGCAATCTCGACATAACTCCACGAGCACGGCAGGATCGCCGCGGTGATCTCGAGCGGCCCGCCACCATACGCGGTGGCCAGCAGGAAGCTCGTATACGCCGCGTTCGCCGGCGCCATCGCCAGCGAGCCGCCCTCGTCGGCTGCGCCGAGGCTGACCAGCTGCGCCAGCAGCCGCCGGTTGCTGGGGATCTCCAGCCGCACGATGCCGTCCAGCTGCCTGCTAAAGAATTCCAGCTCGGTCTCGCGCTGCGACTTCGCCGCGCCGAGCGCCATGCACCGGGCGAAGGCCGGCAGAAACAGCAGGTCCTGCTCGATGAAGAAGCGGAACTTCGCCAGCGGCAACGTCCCTCCGGCCAGCTCGCGAAGAAACGGGTGCGCGTGCAGGCCAGACCAGATCTGCGCGCAGTCTGTGCGCAGGCGGGCCGAGAATGCGCCGTCCGGACCCGCCGGATCCGAGGTCGTCATTGGGTCACCTTAACGTGACATGGCTCACTATAGGTGCCATACTGACCTTGCCATCGGCCCTTGATGACCGCGCGTCCCGGAGCAGCTATGGCAGTGAGTGGCGCGGCCCAGGCCACGTCGTTGCAGGTCGGCCTCGAACCCGACGCTATCGGCGTGACCCAGGACACCGTCATCGGCATGGCATCGTCCGCGCCGGCCGCGACGGTCGGGCTGTCGCTCGCGGCCCTGGCCGCGGCCACCGCATACGGCAGCGGGCCGATCATGATCCTCACCGCGATCCCGATGCTGGTCATCGCGAATGCCTACCGGCAGTGCAACCTGTGGAACGCGAACTGCGGTGCCTCATTCGAGTGGGTCGGCCGGGCGATAAACCCCTACCTCGGCTTCATCACCGGCTGGCTGATGATCGCCGCCTACATCATCGGTACCGTCGCAGAGGTGCTGATCCTCGGCCCGTCGGTGCTGGCGGTGTTCGGCTCCCCGACGACGAGCACGTGGGCGTACGTGGGCATCGGCTGCGTGATGGGCGTGATCATGCTCATCGTCGCCGTGGTCGGCATCAGAATCACCGCTCGCGTCCAGGTGAGCATGGCTCTGATCGAGTATCTGATCCTGATCGGGCTGGCGATCGCGGGCGTCGTCTGGGTCGCCTCGCGGCACGCCGGCACGGTGCCGTTCAGCTCTGGCTGGCTCAGCGTGTCCGGCATCGGCGGCAAGGGCAGCGCGGTGGCCGGATTCCTGGTGGCGGTCTTCATCTACGGCGGCTGGGACGGCACGCTGTACGTCAACGAGGAGGTCCGGCGGCGTCGCGTGAATCCCGGCCGCGCCGCCATCATCGCCGTCGCCCTGCTCGCGATCATCTACACGCTCGCTCAGGTCGGCTTCCAAGGAGTGGTAACGCCGGCGAAACTGCAGGCGGCCTCCGCGAGCGGGACCGCCCTCGTGGCGGTCGCCAACGTGCTCGGCGGCGGCTTCTGGGCCAAGGCGATGGCACTGTCGATCGCGTTGTCGGTGATCGCGACGACCGGTACTGGCATCGTGCTGAGCGCGCGGATCACCTACGGCATGGCCAGCTACCGGACCCTGCCACCGTTCCTGGCCGGCGTGTCTCGTCGCTGGTCGACGCCGGTCGCCGCGAGCATCGTCGCCGGTGTGCTGATCATCGTCCTGAGCGCCATCTACTTCCTCGTCACGTCGGTACAGAACGCGTTCTCCGACGTGATCGACGTAACCGGCCTGCTGTTCTCGGTGTTCTACATCCTGACGGCGCTCGCCGCCATCGGCTACTACCGGGACCGGGTCTTCGGCTCGGCGCGCAACCTGATCACCATCGGCATCCTGCCGCTTGGCGCGGCCGGATTCCTCGGCTGGATCCTCGTGAAGTCGCTGCTGGTCGCTCCCGCTGCACAGCTGTGGTCCATTTTCGGCATCGTGGTGGCCGGCCTGCTGCTGATGCTGTGCGGGCGGCTGGTACTGCGCTCTCCGTTCTTCGGTCTCGCGCTCGAGCGCGAGCGGCGGGCGTAGCTGCACGTAAACCGGACGAGATGCGATACTGGCGCGGCCGGGCGGTGCCTATGCGACACCGTCGCACAAGGGAGCGCCCATGCCAGAGTCAGCCGTGACGCTGAAGGACGTCGCGGCCAGGGCCGGCGTCCATCCGGCCACGGCTTCGCGGGCGCTCAACCTGGAGACCCGGCTGCTGGTCAGCGACAAGACCGCGAGCCGGGTCCTGGCCGCCGCCGCCGAGCTGGGCTACCGGCCGAACACGGTCGCCCGCAGCCTGCGCACCCGCCGGTCCCACACGGTCGGCGTGCTGATCCCCGACCTGACCAACCCGCTCTTCCCGCCGATCGTCCGCGGCCTCGCCGATCGGCTCGAGAGCCACGGCTACGTGGCGCTGATCGGCAACACCGATGGCGATGACGTGCGCGAGCGACGGGTGTTCGAGCAGATGCGTGCCCGCCATGTCGACGGCTATGTGCTGGCCACGGCCCGCCTTCGCGACCCGCTGCTGGCTGAGGCCGCGACCTCAGGCGTGCCGGTGGTGTTGATGAACCGGATCGCCGCGGACGACAGCTTCCCGTCCGTCACGGTCGACAACGAGGCTGGAGTCCGGCTGGTGGTGGGTCACCTGGTCTCACTCGGGCATCGCGACATCGCCTGTATCGCCGGGCCGCAGGACGTGTCCACCGGGCTCGTGCGCTACCGCGGCTTCCGCTCCGCGATGACCGACACCGGGCTGGACGTGCCCGACGGCCGGGTGGCGTATGCCCGCGCCTTCTCGATCGCCGAAGGGTACCGCTGCGCCCGCGAGGTGCTCGCGGCGCAGAGCGGATGTACGGCGATAGCGGCCGGCAACGACATGCTGGCCGTCGGCTGCTATCGGGCGCTGGACGAGGCTGGGCTGCGCTGCCCGGCCGACATCTCGGTGGTGGGGTTCAACGACATGCCGTTCATCGACCTGCTCCGGCCGCCACTCACCACTGTCGCGTTCTCGCACTTCCAGGTCGGCGCGCACGCGGCCGATCTGCTGATCGAGCGGATGAACGGGGACCAGGGCGCACCGAAGGTGATCTACGTCGCACCCAGGCTGATCGCCCGCGGCTCGACGGGCCCGCCTTCCTGACCCTTCAGGTGCCGTTCTCGCCGCGCTCGCGTTCGTCAGCCGGTTGCGTCGCGCCGGCGCGGCCGGTCACTGTATAGATAGGGACATGGCGACGACTATTCCGGAGAACTTCCGCGACCTGCTGAGCACACCAGTCGCGACTCTGGCGACCATCGACAGGAACGGCCGGCCACAGCTCACCGAGGTCTGGTTCCTCCACGACGGCGACAGCGTGGCCCTGTCTCTCAACACCGCCCGGCAGAAGGTCAAGAACCTGCTGCAGCGACCGCAGTGCTCGCTGTTCATCCTGGACCCGGCCGGGCCATACCGGTACCTCGAGGTGCGGGGCGACGCCGAGATCACCCCGGACGACGCGTATGAGTTCGCCGACAAGGTCGGCGCCAAGTACGAGGCGGACCTGCGCCGGATGGACAAGCCCGGCGAGAAGCGCGTCGTCGTCCGGATCAAGCCCGCCCGGGTCAACGCGGTCGACATGCGGGGCTGAGCTCCATCGACGCCGGCCAGGAGCCATCCCCGCGACCGGGCGGCTGGCTGGTGCTGGTGTACCGGGTGCCGTCCGAGCCGACGAGGCTGCGCGCCGCCGTCTGGCGGCGGATCAAGAGCCTCGGCGCGATCTACCTGCAGTCGTCCGTGGCGGCGCTGCCGGCCAGCAGCGCCGCCGAGCGGGCGCTCCGCAAGCTGCGCAACGAGATCAGCGACATGTCCGGCACGGCCCTCCTGCTGTCCTGCGAGGTGCTGGCGGGCCAGGCGGACATCGTGGCGCAGTTTCAGGCGGCTCGCAACGACGAGTACGAGGAGATCGTGGACAAGTGCGCCGACTTCGTTGCCGGGATCGACAAGGAGTACGCGGATAAGCACTTCAGCTACGCCGAACTCGAGGAGAACGAGGTCGACCTGGTGAAGCTGCGGACCTGGCTCGCTCGAGTCCGCCAGCGCGATGCCTTCGGCGCTGACGGCCTGCAGCAGGCTGTCAGCTGTCTGGCGGAGTGTGAGGAGAAGCTGGAAGCATACGCGGCTCGCGTCTACGCCGAGGAAGGAGAGAGCCGCTAGGCAGCCGGAACAGCGGCCCTGCGACCGCTCTCGCGAGGCTGACCGGGAGCAGCACGACGAGCACGAGCGGCAGCAGCCACCAGGCCGTCACACCGGCCGTGTGCAGGCCCCACGTGCCCAGCAGCCCAGCGACCACGCCCGCCGCCACGACCCAGTCCTCGCCGATCACGAAGTCGTACCAGAACGCGCCGACCGCCCGGAGCCGCGCGGTCACGCCCCGCGCCCGCGGGCCAGCGTCGGCCGGGGTGCTCATCGGGCCTCTCCGGCGGGCGCCAGGTCGGCGCTCGCCGCGCTGACTCCGGCGATCGTCCCGCCGCCGTCCGAGCGGCGCAGCAGCCAGACCAGGCCAAGGCTCAGCAGCGCCACCGCCGGGATGATCACCAGCAGCGCGGCGTCGGAGCCGGGCCAGGCTGCCCCCGCGCCCTCGCCGCCCCAGAACACCCCGAAGCTGGTCAGCATGATCCCGACGACGAACTTCATGGTGTTCTCTGGTACCCGCGCCAGCGGCGCACGCACGAGGAACCCCGCGACAGCCACCAGCACGACCGCGCACCCGGCGGCGATGGTGGCCAGCCCGACGTTCCCGGCATTGGCGCCGAACGTCAGCACGATGAAGACGACCTCCAGGCCTTCCAGCAGCACGCCCTTGAACGCCAGCGTGAAGCCGTGCCAGTCGGGTGCCAGCAGGAACCGCCGCGCGGACTGCTCCCGCGCCGACGCGAGGTACTCGGCGAACAGCCTGTCCTCATCGTGCCGCGCCTTGTGACCGCTGGCTCGCAGCACTGCCTTGCGCACCCACTGCACCCCGAACACCAGCAGCAGCGCCCCGACGACTACGCGCAGGCCGCGCAGGGGTATCGCCGTCACCGCCGGGCCGAGCGCGGCCACGAAGACGGCCAGCACGGCCAGCGCCGCCCCGGCCCCGGTCCCTGCCGACCGCCAGTCCCTGGCGGTGCCCGCCGCGAGCACGATCGTCGTGGCCTCGACCGCCTCGACGACGCAGGCCAGGAACACCGCGATGAACAACGCGCTGGCACTCCCGCTCACCGAATCCTCCGGCTCTTAGTCGTCCAGCCGCCTACTGTGCCCGAGCCTCAATACCTGATTCCTGTGCCTACTTTGCCACCTGCTAGCTCGGATGTCTAACGGCCGTCACACGACACATATGACGACGGTTATTGCTCATCTCGACAGCTCGTGGCTAGCTGACGGATGTTCGCGCCGCTGAACTAGCGGCCGCCTCCGCCGAATCTGGCCCGGCGGCGGCGCTGGCCGGTACGGTCTGGTTCATGCGGAATCCGCTCAGGGGCGCGCCTGACCTGCTCGCCGCCGTGTGCGTGCTGACGGCCGGGCTCGTCGGAGGCTGCGCGGCCACGCCGGGCGGGACCCCTGGCCCGCCGGCGTTCACCTGCTGTGCCGCGTCCGTGACGGCCCAGGTGTGGCGGCCGGGCCAGCAGATCCGGCTGACCTGGACAGAGCTTCGGGTCCCGCAGGCGGCCGGGCAGCGGACCACGCTCAAGGCGGTCCTGACGGGCCCGTACCGCACCGTGGCGGCGCTGAAGGCAGCAAGCGCGAACGGCGGATCGGCGCGGGCGAGGGTAGTCGACGCCGCAGCCGTCCTGCGGGTCCCCGCCCGCCCCGCCAGTCGCCCGGTGTCGGTCGTCAGCCTGCCGGCCGACCTTCCGGCGGGCCTCTACAACCTGCAGTTCAGCGCCTCCAGCGACGGCGTCACCGCGGGCTGGAGCAGCGTGATCTCGGTGGGCTAGCGCGACCCTCAGCTTCTCGCCGACCGACGCCTGTCCGGCAGCCCGTCCGCGGCCGCTGGCTGCTGGGTGTCGTACCGCGCCACCGCGGTGTAGACCACGAGCACGGCGATCATCAGCAGCACCACGACCGCGACCGGGCCGTCGCCGTAGTCCAGGCCGGAGATCGCGCGCGGCTTGGAAAGATAGTCGGCGAGCGAGGCGCCGAGCGGCCTGGTCACCACGTAGGCGGACCAGAAGCACAGCACGGAGTTCACCCCGAACCGGGACCAGGCAACCGCCGGGATCATGATCACTACCGCGAACAACACCGCCGAGCCCAGGTAGCCAAGGTGCAGCACGCTCGCCGTGAAGTCGCCGAGCGCGGTGCCGAGGGCGAACGTGGCGAAGACCGTGGCCCAGTAGAACATCTCCCGGCGCCGCGTCACGATGCTGTGGATCGAGAGCGTGTGCTCGCTGCGGTGCCACAGCCAGAAGATGATCGCGAGAAGCACGGCCCAGAACGCCGTCGTGCCGCCGTACGGGATCCCCACGATCAGGTGCATGGCATCCGCCGCGCCGGTCCCGAAGATCGCGATCGCGAGCGCCAGGAACCAGTACGCCGCGGCAACGTAGCGGCGGGTGCGGAATTGCAGCCACACCGCGACCACGAAGATCGCGACCTCTACCACTCCGGCCAGCGCGTAACCGTGCAGCGCCAGGTAATCGGACGTCGCCTCGCCGCCAGCCGTCGTCAGCAGCTTGATCACCCAGAACAGGAACGTCACTTCGGGGACTTTTACGGCCATCGGCTGCCGGCTAGGCCCGGCTGAGGCGTGGGTCACCCCGTTCCCCTCTCGTCCCGACGCGGACACCACGCAACGGGTGCGCGGCCGCCACGGCTGCAGTATAGGGACGCAAGGTCGGGTCAACCGGTGACGTCGGGCTGGGCCGCGCGGTCACTGGCCGGCCGACGCCGACGCCGGTGCTGCAGCGCGAGCATGGCCACGCTGATCCAGCCGACGGCGATGGCCAGCCAGTAGTTCACGATGCGGTAGGCGACCACGGCTGATACCGCCGGGACCCGGCTCGCGCCGTAGCCGACGAGGATGACCGCGAGACTGCCCTCCACGATGCCGAGACCGCCCGGCACGATCGGCAGCGAGCCCGCGACCTGGGCTGCGCCGTAGGCCAGCAGCACACCCCGCCACGGCACCGCGGCGTGGACGGCGCCGAAGCCGCACAGCAGGCACAGGAAGTCGCCGACCCACACGGCGGTGGCGAGGACGATCACGTGGGCGGTGGAACGCGGTGACAGCGGGATGTCTCGCATCCTGGCCAGCGTCGCCTCGATGCGCACCAGCAGGCCGCCCGGCCGACGGCCCGCGCGCCGCCTCAGTCGGCCCGCGAGCCGGCTCGCGAGGCTCAGCACCAGATCCCGGCGTACCAGGACCGCGCCGGACCCCACGACGACCAGCAGGCCAAGGGCGGTCACACCGATGCCGACTGGGCTCGCCCCGGCGCCGCCGGCCGCCGCGCTCGCCACCAGCGCCGCCACCACGCCGGTCAGCAGCACCAGGGACATGCCGACGGCCTGGGCGACCAGGATCGTGAAGACGGTCCAGCCGGCGCCCGCCGCGCTCGACCCGCGCCGCCGGTAGTACCGATACCGGTAGCCACTGGACACCGCGGGCTCGCCGGGTACCGTGCTCGCGATCGCGTCGTTCGCCAGCGTGACCAGGAACAGGCCAGGCAGCGGGACCACGGTGCCAGCAAGCCGCAGCACATGCTGCTGCAGCCGGGCATAGGCCAGCAGCGACAGCGCCTCCGCGCCGATAGCCGCCGCCACCCAGCCGGGCCTGGCGTCGCTGACCTGCCGCACGGCGGCGACGAACTCGCCGCGCCGACCGAACAGCAGCACCAGCACGACGAGCCCGATCGCCACGCCCAGGCCATAGCGCACAAGCTCGCCCGCGGTGCGCGCCGCGGTGCTGGTCCGGGGGGACGACCCCCATTGCCCCCTTGCGGTGCTGCCCTGGAGGGACGACTCTCCCTGCACCCCCGCGGTAGGACGGTCCTCCGCCACCGGTCCATGATGATGGACCGCAGGGCCCGGCGACCAGCCGGGGGAACGGAGACTGGGACGTGGCTTCCTACTTTGGCGGCCGGATCGGGACCGACTGGCGGGATTCGCAGCCCTGGTGGCCGCCCGAGCCGACACCGCCGGATGGTGCGCCGAGCGTTCTGCTCGTCGTGCTGGACGACGTCGGATACGCCCAGCTCGGTTGCTACGGCTCCGACATCGCGACGCCGGTCTTCGACGGCCTGGCCGCACGCGGTGTGCGGCTCGCGAACTTCCATACCACGTCGCTGTGCTCGCCGACCCGCGCGTGCCTGCTGACCGGGCGCAACCACCATCGCAGCGGCATGGGCCGGGTCGCGGACCTGGCCATCGGCTTTCCCGGTTACTGGGGCACGCCGCCGCGGGAGAACGGCTACCTGTCGGAGATCCTGAGCGCCGCGGGATACGCCTGCTACGCGGTCGGCAAGTGGCACCTGTCGCCTGACGACGAGACGAACATGGCCGGCTCGCGCGCGACGTGGCCGCTCGGCCGCGGCTTCGACCGCTGGTACGGCTTCCACGGTGGCGAGACGCACCAGTTCGTGCCGGCGCTGTTCCACGACAACCACGCGGTGCGGCCGCCGCGCTCGATCCAGGACGGCTACCACCTCACCGAGGACCTCGCGGACCGGGCGATCGAGTTTCTCGGCGACCTGCGCGCGGTGGACGCCGCCCGGCCGTTCTTCCTGTACTTCGCCACTGGCGCGTGCCATTCCCCGCACCAGCCGCCGGAACGCTGGCTGTCGCGCTACCGGGGCCGGTTCGACCTCGGCTGGGACGCGTGGCGGTCGGCGGTCTTCGAGCGCCAGCTGGCGGCGGGATTGCTGCCGCCATCGACCGGGCTGTCGCGGCGGCCGGACTGGGTTCCGGCCTGGGACTCGCTCGGTGCGCGAGACCGAGCGGTGGCCGCGCGGCTCATGGAGTGCTTCGCCGGCTTTCTGTCGCACGCCGACGAGCAGGTCGGGCGCGTGCTCGGCTTCCTGCAGGACCGCGGCGAGCTCGACAACACCATCGTGTGCGTGGTCTCGGACAACGGCGCCAGCTCCGAGGGCGGCGCCGACGGGTCCATCAATGACATGCGGCTACAGAACCTCGACCCGGCCGGGCCTGACGAGATGGCAGCCCGCATCGACGAGATCGGCGGCCCGCTCACCCACAACAACTACCCGTGGGGCTGGACGATGGCGGGCAACACGCCGTTCCGCCGGTGGAAGCGCGAGGTGCACGAGGGCGGAGTCGCCGACCCGTGCATCGTCTCGTGGCCGGCCGGCGAGGCGCGCGGCGCACTCGAGCCGGGCGCCATCCGGCACCAGTTCACGCACGCGATCGACGTGCTTCCCACGGTGCTCGAGCTGACCGGCGTCACCGCTCCGGCCGCTCTCGACGGTGTCGCGCAGACGTCGCTGGACGGGGTCAGCTTCGGCTATCTGCTGCCGCCGGGTGGCGGCGGCGCCGCGGAACGGCACGAGACGCAGTACTTCGAGATGTTCGGCTCCCGGGCGATCTACCACCGCGGCTGGAAGGCGGTCACGTTCCACCCGGTGGGGCCGCTGTACGACGACCAGAATCCGAACGCTCCGTTCGACGAGGACGCCTGGGAGCTCTATCACGTCGCATCGGACCTATCGGAGACCCGCGACCTGGCGGCAGCACAGCCCGCGAGGCTGGCCGAACTCGTCGAGCTCTGGTGGCAGGAGGCGCGCAGCAATCAGGTGCTGCCGCTGGACAACCGGCCGCTGTGGGCGCTTTTGCACCCGAAGCCGGATCGCCGACGGCCGCGATCGGAGTTCCGCTACACCCAGGGCGGCGCGCCGGTGCCCGAGTCGGTGGCCGTCAACGTTCGGAACCGCTCGCACCTGCTCGTGGTCGATATGCTGGTCGGCGCCGAGTCGGACGGCGTCCTGCTCGCGCTCGGCTCTGTTCTCGGCGGCTGGTCGCTGCATGTCCTGCACGGCCGGCCGCGCTACGTGCACAACCTGTACGGCAAGGAGCGGCACGTCGTCGCCGCCGACTCGGTGCTTGGACCCGGTGAGCACCGGGTCGAGTACGAGTTCACCAAGGACTCCGGCCTCGGCGGTACCGGCGTGCTGCGCTGCGACGGGCGCGAGGTCGGCCGGGGGGTGATCCCGCGGTTCACCCCGTCCGGATTCACTGGCACCGGCGTGGGCCTCACGTGCGGCTACGAGTGGGGCCCGGCGGTGGGCGAGGGCTACACGGCCCCGTTCCCGTTCCCCGGTCTGATCCGACGGGCCGTCGTCAGGACCACCGGTCCCGTCGTTCGCGACCCGCTCGCCGAGCTGGAGGCGATCCTCGCCGAGCAATAGGAGATCTAGGCCGCCGGGTCGGCACCGCGAGCACGCAGTTCCGTGCGAACGGCCTCCGTGGTTCTATCCGACTCCGTCGTGATCTCACTCCAGTTGAAGTGCAGGACTTCGTAGCCAGCTCGCCGGAGTGCCTTATCCCGCCATAGTTCCTTCCGCGCCAGTCGCGGATCGGCGTCGTACTTGCCGGCGCCGTCGACCTCGACGACGACCCGGTACGGCCGCCACAAGAAGTCCACTCGGCCGATGAACTGATTCTCGGCGCTCGTGATCGGAACTTGAAGCTCCGGTGGCGGCAGTCCGCCCTCGTCGAAGACCACGCGCGCGAGGGATTCGAGCGGTGATTCGGCGAGCCCGTCGGCGAAGTTCGCGACCCTGCTCGCGCGGTCGCCACCGCGCTGCAGCCGACACTGGCTCGCGACGTGCCGCAACTCGGCAGCGGTGGTCAGCGCCTGATGCAGGGCCGAGTCGGCGGCCACCACGCCCTCCGCGAAGGTCAGCGACTTAGCTAGGTCGATCACCGTCCTAGCCGCGGTTGTCACTGGCAGGCCGAACTTGTGCGTGACGTGCGAAGCGGGCACGGCATTGACGTAGGTGTGGACCCCGTGGCGACGCCCGCGGCGGCGGTCACCAGGCGCGGTGATCGTGACATCAGCGGTGTGCTCACCGACCAGGGCGATGTTGTGCAGTAGGGCGGCGGACTGGTGACTCACCGTGCAGCCGGCTCCGTTGTGAACCAATGCCGTGGCGGCCCGGAGGACGTGGTCACCGTTGGGGACGGACGCGAATTGCCTGGCGACCGCGGCCGGAACATAGATGCCGCGACCGATGGAAACGAGCACGCCGTTGCGGATCAGCGTGCCGACCTGCCCGGTGGACTTTCCGCTGGCGCGCATTCCAGCGGCCGTGAAGAACTTGACTCGCGGCTCGAATGATGGGGTCTCAGTCATGGTCGCCAGCATGGCGTTGTCCCGTGACACCGGCGTGACGACGCGATCCGGAAGGCAATGGCGCAACGATGCCGACCGCTGGCGACCGATGCCGACCGCTCAGCGAGCCCATCGCGACCGCTGGCGACCGATGCCGACCGCTCGACACCGATAGCGACCGTGAGGGCCGAAATTCTGTCCGGTTCGCCAGTTTTGACCCCAAGCAACGGTCGCTATGGCTCGCGCACGGTCGCCATGGCTCGCGTACGGTCGGCATGGCTCGCGCACGGTCGCTATTGAGCCACCAACCGGTCGCCATTCCCGCGGCTCGGCTGACGCGTCCGGCCCGCGGCGCTACGCGACGTGAAACTCAACCCGGTATACGAGCGTGTCGTCGTGCACCGGCCCCGCGTGCGCGGTGCGCCGCCGGAGCGACTCGAGGTCCTGCTCCCCCGTGCGCTCCAGGTCGGCCTCGGTGACCGAGGAGAACGGCACCAACTCGACGGACTCGATCTCGATGAAGGCCGGACCGACCGGGTACCGCGCGCCCGCGCGCACCTTCGGGCGCTGCCACAGCCGGAACGACAACGTGATCTCCCCCGCGATGACGTGCGGACGCAACTCCCGGCTGAACTCCACGCGAACACGGTAACGCCGCCGCGACGGCCACCGACGCAAGCCTTCCTCGACGGGGCAGCCGACCGCGACCCTGACGTATTGTCCGGGTGCCCAGGGCGTAGTAGCGTCCGGGACGCGGCCCGTCGGTTACCGGTGAGTCACGGGCAGCGGACAGGGGCATCGATGGCGATAGACGAGGCGACCGCCGGACTGCTCGCGCTGCTAGCAGAGTCCGGTGCGAAGCCGCTGCACGAGCTGACACCGAACGAGGGCCGCGAGGTCATGACCCAGACGACCGCGCTGCTCGGCCCGGGACCCGAAGTGGCCAGGACCTACGACGAACGGGTCACGGCGGGAGACGGCGACGAGTTCACGGTGCGCGTGCTCGTGCCGGCCGGCGACATCCGCGCGCTGATGGTGTATTACCACGGCGGCGGCTGGGTCATCGGCAACCTCGACACCCACGACCACCTGGTCCGCGTCCTGGCGAACCGGCTGCAGGCCGCGTTCGTGAACGTCGACTACCGGCTGGCGCCCGAGCACCGCTTCCCGGCCGCTGCCGACGACGCGTGGGCCGCCCTGCTGTGGGCGACCGAGCGAATGACCGAGATCGCCGGCAGCCCCGTTCCCCTCGTGGTGATGGGGGACAGCGCCGGCGGCAACCTGGCGGCCGTCGTCGCGCGGCGGGCCAGGGATGCAGGCGGACCGGAGCTGGCCGGCCAGGTGCTGATCTACCCGGTTACGGACGCAGACCTCGACACCGCGTCCTACCTCGACCCTGAGAACCAGCTGCTGCTGACGCGTGAGTCGATGATCTGGTTCTGGGACCACTACGCGCCCGATCCCGCCGACCGCAACCACCCCGACGCGTCGCCGCTGCGAGCCGATGACCTCAGCGGGCTCGCGCCGGCCATCGTTCTGACCGCGGAGCACGATCCGCTGCGCGACGAGGGCGAGGCGTACGCGGCG
>Ga0187784_10003148_pt1 | contig 13313 bp, 18 predicted proteins | sample 1015_SJ02_MP15_2_FD_132964 | JGI IMG/M metagenome (GOLD analysis project Ga0187784, IMG submission 132964) | Tropical peat soil microbial communities from peatlands in Department of Meta, Colombia - 1015_SJ02_MP15_20_MG | ecosystem: Environmental > Terrestrial > Soil > Wetlands > Peat | place... | reverse complement strand
GAACGATTCCATTCGACTGTGAATCGCTCTTCTCCACGCTCCGCGTGCTCGATCAACGTGCCATATGCAAAACCAAATCGAGCGATCGGACCGCCCTCATCGACGACGTAGACAATGCGAGCAGCGTTCAAAGAACAGAATCCGAAGTGATGCACCAAAACTGCTACGTCTCTTCCGACTTGGATTGGAGTAGTCGGAGAGTAGAGGCGTATCCATGGCATGCTGAACATGTGCCATCCGCGAATGGCATCCACAGCTCGATGCCAAGTAGCCTCACCACGGCCAAGCAGAGTGCGATTGCGATCGACGTTGTAATGATTGGGCAATTCATTAGCTGACGCACCGACCTCCGGGTATGAGAGAGCAGAAAGCCGCTGCTGCGTAATAAAGTCTCGAATTTCGTCTGCTGACGGTGTCTGTAGGCAGAACAAGGTTACGACCTGCGCGCCAATTGATGGGAAATCGTAATAACGCTCGAAATCCATCGATGAGCGCAATCGCCTTGCCTCAAATGGCGAGTACCCGGCTGGCAGATTCGTTGCACCAGTGGCCTTTCCCCGGAGCAAGCCTAAATGGGACGCGATCACCACATCCCCAAAGAGCGCGCCACCAGGCCAATCGTTCCAATGGCCAAAACAAGAATGACGGCCAAGATCAGTGCGTAGTCAGCTAAATTCTGCCCCGTGTATCGGTCCACAATCTTTGGTTCAAGATTGTCATGCTACCTTGCCTCGGCGTTTACGAGCGGAATCTTAGGCGCACTCCGAATTGAGCGCAAGCGTCTTAATTCACTGCCGGAGCGCTACAGTTTACCTCAAGCCATTGCAACTCTTTTGTACTCGTTGAACCTTGGTTGAACCCGATCCGCTTCCCTTCAATTGAACCATAGGGCGGCATCGATACGCATAAACGGGGTCGTTGGTCCGATTTGGGGGGCTTGTACCGAGGGTAACTGTACCGCGCTTGTACCGAAGGTAACTGTACAGTTGTTACATTCGTGTGTATTCCAGAGATGTACGGTACCCTAGCTCCCCAAGGAGAAACCATGTCAACGATTATTTGCAGTCTGTATCTTCTTCTGCCCGCTATGATCTGCGCGGCGATCACTGTGCGTGACCTGATCTTTGGCGATGTCGTCTAGGCTCACGGCTCAGCAGCTCCCTGACCGGGTTGGTGACGGCAAGCCCTAGCACGCGAAACGGGCGGCCTGGATGGGCGCATCTGGTCAGTCGACCCTGAAACCGGCAAAGCGATGGGAAGCATTCGCATGGGCGACAAAGCGGACTTTGCGCTCTCGCAGGATGCCGCCTCTTGTTGCGTCGTTGCTCGGTGGCGATTCCAGTGATAGTGAAATGGCAGTGGTTGATACGGTCACGGGCGTGCTCCCGAAGAGTGGAAACGTCGCTGGCCGCGCATTGGCCAACGGTGTGCTGCCGCCATTTTCGACGATGGCGGTTTCCGGCGATGCGATGGCATTGCGCATCGTAATCGACACACCCAGCCCCCCAATAAAGACTCGTTTCTGCTGCCCGCCTTTGACACGAACGCTGACGAGTTTCTGCCCGGAACTGTAGCAGTTGGGAAGTAACGATTTCCTGGTCGCCGCTATTCGCGCAGTTCTGAACGTGAACAGGGGCCTCCTCGTTATCTGATCTGGCCCTACGCGACGCGCCGTCGTTGTTGCTCGTAGGTCCGGTCATCCCGCGTATAGCCAGTGTCAGTGACTATCGTCCCGCGCCTGCGTCCCAGCAGGCCAGCCAATCCGAACAGGCCCAGCAAACCCCACCCTCCCCGATTGGACCTGATCACAACGGTTCGTGTGAACGGTTGGACGGTTGGATTCGCCATCGTGTCTTGTGGACTGTTCGAAGGTTGCTGGGCGAGGCTGAATCCCGTTAATAACAGAATGGAAGCAAGTACATGTGCGCGTTTCATCATTTTATCTCCGTGAACTCGTTTGGATACATTCGCCATGTTCATAAGATTACTTTTCCGCGGCAGTTTTGAACCACTACCAAGAGTGATAGCGGGGTGCCAAGGAAATTGCTGGCCAAGCTTGTAAAAGCAACAAGCCCAACGCGAGTTGGTGACGCGGTTGCGGGCGAACAAACGGTGCAAATTCGTGCTATCGACGGTATCTGTTGAAAAACTCAGTTCACCAAAAATGCCGGAGAAAACTTTTGCGCTAGGATGCCCTACAAACGATCTTCTCAGCTTTCCAGACATTTTCTATCCCCCAGATTTTGGAATCTTTGGCGCGAAACTGGACTTTTTCAACAGACACGGCAGGAAGCGTCAATCGCCTCTATGTCATACTTCTCAGCGAAGTCAGTCGCGCCGATATCGCCGATGCCATGAAAAACTGCAACAGTCGGAGAAAGCTCTGGAACAGGCGACTGTCCCAATTGGTCACAAATTAGGTCACGGGCCCCGAAAAGCTCGCTATGGATTCCCACTTGAATCTGTCCAAGGGCTCTGTGGAATGAAGTACGCACAACTCTATGCGAAAACAGTTCAATCCGCGCTCAAGTGGTGGTCGATACGTTGGTCCGATAGATTCGCCATCGGTAATTCTGGCATTATCTAAGCATGGGCTGGTCGGAGCAATTATGAACACCGCAATCGCCCTGTCTCTCATATGAAGCACTTCGACGCAATCATTATCGGGACGGGCCAGGCGGGACCGCCCCTGGCAGCGCGGTTTGCGGGTGCCGGCAAAACCGTCGCAATTATCGAACGCAATAAATTTGGCGGCACATGCGTGAACACAGGATGCACCCCGACAAAGACACTCGTGGCGAGTGCCTATGCGATTCATGTTGCCCGCCGGGGTGCGGAATACGGTTTCTCTATTGGTGAAATGCGCGTCGACATGACGCGAGTCAAAGCCCGCAAGGATGCAATCTCCGGGAGATCAAGCAAGGGGGTGGAGGAATGGCTTCGCGGAACGACAAATTGTACGGTCATTCAGGGTCAGGCCAGCTTTCAGTCGTCGAACACTGTCGCGGTCAACGATGAAGTTCTGCAAGCCGACAAGATTTATATCAATGTGGGCGGGCGGGCCCGCATTCCCGACATGCCCGGGATTCATGCTGTCCCATTTCTAACCAACTCATCGATAATGGACATCGATTTCTTGCCCAAGCATTTCATCATCGTCGGCGGAAGTTATGTCGGGCTGGAGTTCGCTCAGATCTATCGCCGCTTGGGAAGCGAAGTTACGATTGTGGAAATGGGACCGCGCCTGATTGGACGGGAGGACGAAGACGTTTCCCAAGCTGTGCGTGAAATCCTGGAGGCTGAGGGCATACACATCCGGCTGAATGCGAAATGCATCTCGCTGTCAAAACGCGATGGCAGCGTCGCCGTCGGCCTCACATGCGAGGAAGGTCCGCCAGAAGTAGTGGGCAGTCACGTTCTTCTGGCCGTGGGACGTATTCCCAACACGAACGACTTGGGTTTGGACCGGGCCGGGGTTGCCACCGACCACCACGGCTACATAATAGTCGACGAGCAATTGCAAACGAACGTGCCCGGCATCTGGGCACTGGGGGACTGCAACGGCCGCGGCGCCTTTACGCATACTTCCTACAACGACTACGAGATTGTTGCGGACAATCTCTTTAATGCCGATCACCGCCGGGTTTCCGACCGGATCCAAGCCTACGCACTATATATCGATCCGCCGCTGGGGCGATGTGGCATGACGGACGGAGAGATACGAAAATCCGGACGGCGTGCCCTCGCTGCGAAATACTCCATGAGTCAAGTGAGCCGAGCCTACGAAAAAGCTGAGACACAAGGTTTCATCAAAATCTGCGCCGATGCAGAAACGAAACATATCCTGGGTGCTGCGATTCTTGGAGTCGGAGGCGACGAAGTAATTCACGTTCTTCTGGACGTGATGTATGCAAAGGCGCCGTATACGGTCATCCAGCGCGCCATGCACATTCATCCCACGGTCGCGGAATATCTGCCGATCATCCTCGCCAACATGGGACCGTTTGCCTAAAAAGGAAGAACGCGACCACTCCGAAGATGGAAAACAACGTGGTACGAGCTGCGGGCTGAGAAAGATTGAATTTTGATGGGAACGATCCATCTCTGAAGAGGCCGGTTTTGCTCGCCCGGCGATCGAAGAAACAGCGCAACTCGACGAGTCGTACGCTCCGATTCCGTTAAATTTAGAATTCTTGTCAAATTGAGGACTCAAATGAACGATCAACAACCGACGGAGCAGTCTCCCGGCGTGCGCGATCAACAGATCCGTGCGGCACTGGATCGGCATTGGGCGGCGTCCGATGCCAACGATTTTGAAACGGAGCACCTTATCTATCACGAGGACGCGGTGCTGGACTACCCGCAGTCAGGCGAGCGAACCCGCGGGCGACGCAACATACAGCACCAGCGCGCTAGTCAGCCGAGCCAAAAGCGGTTCACTGTCCAACGAATCGTCGGCGGCGGTGATCTCTGGGTCACCGAATTCATCCTGACATATGACGGGAAGCCGTCCTACACCGTGAGCATCATGGAGTTCAGGGGCGACAAGGTTGCGCGGGAAACACAGTATTTTGCGGATCCATTCGTGGCGCCCGCATGGCGCGCTCAATGGGTCGAACGGATGAGCACATAATCTCGAGGCGCGAGAAGTCGCCAAACGACACCGCCATTTTGCGGCTGGCAGCGTAACTGTCTAACTGTCGAGAAGGAGATTAACGCTACCAGAACGCCATAAAGGCTGGCCAGTCACCTGGTGGTTGCGGCTGGAACTTCTGCTGGCGCGGCTATGGCCAGAAATATTTTGAGCACATTGAAACCAACCCCCGGGCCAGCTTCAGGACTCAGTTCAAATGGAGCAGTGCATTAGTTGGGAAGCGTTACTCTCGGGCCGGTTCCTGAACGCTCCAGGATTCTCTGAGCCGCATTCTGCAGCGGCGCCATTTCCCGCTTGAACCTCATCTCATCGTACAGGTCGTGATCGCACTCTTGGAGCGCTCTCACAGACAGCTCTCGAGCGTCTCGACACCCTGTCCGGCGAAGGCTATCAGTCAAGCAAGTGTGCACGGTGTACTCATTGGTATCGAGCATTTCGGCGATCTGCCAGGTCTCTAATCCCAAAGACAGCAAAACAACAGTGCGAAATTGTAGGGGACTCAAAGCGTCCTGCAGCGTGGTCAACCGACATCCCATTCGATAGGCCTCCTTGACTCACTCTATGGGAATCGGCTGCAGAGGTCGTTGCGCTTGAACAACGGCAGGGCGAGTTGTGAAATGCGAATCCGCCCTCTGCTCGCGAGTGCGGAACTCGCCGGTGGAGCGCTCGGGGAGTCGTGCTTTGCTTTGTTAGCTTCTGAGTTTTGCGTTCTCAATAACGACACGGGGGATCCAATCACAGACGTCGTCCGACGCCAAATGGCGGTGGACGGTTCCGAAATTACGTTTTATTGGTGATTGCCGGTATTCTCTTTTTGTTTTTGCGAAAATAAAATCAAAACTGAGAGCCGCAATGTAGACCCTGCGCTCAGCAGGATCAGGATCTGACTCTTCTGATTCACCTCCCAGCCCGCGACTGTCAGCCTTGACAGGAGCGTTCTGATATCCCTGACAGTTGGAACGCGCTGTTACTCATGCTCGAATCAATCATTGCCTTTTGACGCCATGGTCCGGTAACGCTGGGAGGTACTGCCGTTACCGGTGGGCGTGGTTCCAGAGAGTGGGCTTTGTTGAAGAAAGGAAATTACGATGAAAGTAGTGTGCGCGATCTTGTTCTTGGGGCTTTCAGTGATAGCCTCGGCGCAGTCAACCACTCCGCAGCAATCCCCCGCTCAAGCTCCCCCGCAGGAGCAGTCCGCGCAATCACAAGCGCCGCATCAGACCAACACGGCACCACCGCCTCAGCAACCCCAGCGGACTCGACCATTTTACCGTTGGGAATTTGGTGGCGGATACGCTCACATCTCTGGGGATGAAGGACTGAACGGCTTCAATGTCGGGGGATCGGTCTATCTGGCTCCGAACGTTTCACTCGGGTTCAACTACGACGGAGTCTATGACACAACGATCCTCGGCTCATTCGCGTTAACGAACGTAGGGTTGACTACGACTAAGAGTCACTTGCAGGATTACATGGCGGGGGGCCGCTTTTATTTCCCCGGGATATTGAAGATCCACTGCGGCACAAAAGATGTGCTGCCCATTCTACATCCATTTGTCCAGGCCCAATTCGGTGAATCCGAACTGTGGACGGAGGTGTCATCGGTGAACGTCGGTGCGATCACCTCTTCGGACACGGCATTCGCCTGGCTGCTTGGAGGCGGCGGCGACATCCGTTTTGCGGATCATTGGTCGGCCCGTGTCAGCGCTGACCTTCTGCGCACTCATTTTGCTGATGCCGGTCAGAGTCGCATACGAATCATTTTGGGGGTGGTTGGCAGGTTCTAGCGCCCCTGAAACGGCCCCGTCCGCTCAAGCTGACAAGCTCTTCTTCCTAGTGGGGTAGAGGAAGAGTGTACCAACCACTTGGATTTCAACCCTGCGGCCGGGTTTCGACGAAAATACGCGGGAGAGCGCGGGCTGTCTCCTTCTTGTCCTCCCGCGTATTTTGTGGCACTAGCTTCACCAGCCAGGCCACCATGGGTTTCCTGTTGCCGAAGCTTACGCCGCCTTCTTCTTTCCTTCTACGTCCAGGTGTTCTATGTCCACCTGCTGGCGGCGAACCTTGTCGCGAATAGTTTCGACGTGGTCCGAGCCTGCTTTACGAATGACGACCTCTTCGACCACCCTCACACTCTTGCTGACCACTGCTCGTTCGGCTGATTCGGCAACTTCAATGGTCTTGTCGGTCCAGTCCACATCCGAGATGAATTCTGGATTGGCAACGGCACGCCGCAACACTTCAGCGTGCTCTTCGTGCAAGGTTACGGCTGTTTCCACGGGCTTTTCGATCACAAAGCGACGAATTCGGGTTTTGCCATCCTGAACCAGTCGCTTGCCTACGTTCAACTGTTCTTCGGCAAGCCGAATCACGTCCGATGCGCTGGCATCTGTGGTTACGGTTCTTGAGCTGCCGGTAACTGCTGCAGGTACCGAAGCCGGGTTATGGGTATCAAGAAGCTCCATCACTCGGGTTACGTCGGATTGGGGAACGCGAACGCTGACTATGGCGCCACCGCCCTGAATCGTGCGCCCGTACACACCAGCTTCGTGATCGAGAACGTTGGTGCCGAACAATCGACGCCACAGTCCCGGCTCGCGGACTTCAATATCCCGCGCACCGCTGGATGCCAACGTCCCTTTGTTGACGACGCTGATGTCGTCCAGCTTGTAGCCGGCAGCTTTCAGGGTGCTGACGGCTTTTTCTGCAAGGGGCGTACTGTCATAAACAGTAACAATCTTCTCGTAGGTCATTAGTTCCTCCTGTTGGGCTTGGTTTGTGTTGACGACTCCTTCGGTCGCCCATTCACGACCGGGGGTTCGAAGGGATCACAGGTGACGATAGCTTCCCCGCAATGGAGCATCACCCGTTCCCGACGGTTTGTGTTGCTCACGCCGAACCCGAACCTTCTCCTCAGAAGACCTGGGAACGATCCGCGGGTTTGCGACCCATGCATGCTCTTCGTGAAGGTGAGCTACGCCCTCCCGTGGATCGGCGTGTTAAACACTCATTGGAGGTGACCCCTTTGACGCGAGAGCCGCGTTGGATCCACGGAATGGAGTGCACAATCACGGTTCTGCACGCGGATCAGGGTTACGCTCCGTTAGCGACTGACGACGATGAGTTCGGTCCGGCGATTCCTGGCGCGTCCCTCCTCGGTGTCGTTGGAAGCGATCGGCTTTTCATCTCCCCATCCGTCGGTCTGTATACGCTCGGGATCGACACCACCTTGGGTCAGCAAAGCCGAGATCGCGTTTGCCCGATCAAGGGAAAGCTGCTTGTTAGCGGCGGGATCCCCTGTGCTGTCGGTATGACCTTCGAGGCGGACTTTCATGGTCGGATAGCACTTCATAATCGCGACCAAGTTGGTGACCGTGGGGTCCGATTCAGGGGTAAGATGTGTTGTCGCCGAATCGAAATTCAGGTGATCAAAGACGATATCCTTTGGCAGCTCGCTGTCGGAGCCCCTCAGCATGAAGTTAGCCAGGGAGTAGTTAAAACTGCCCTGTTCGACGCTGAGCACTGTGCCGCAGGGGAGTGTGATCCGAGCCATCGTGGTTGAAGGTCTGGAACAACTTCGCGCTCGGGGTATCAGGAACAGCAGTGCGAGCAAAGGTAGCGCCCAGAGCCACTTCCGCGACCTGGTTGGCTCAGCGTAAGCCACTGGCGCCTCGACCGGAGCGGGAGCCCCGCACAAGCGATCCATGCTGCTCACGCCTAGGGCAGAAGCCAAGCTAGCTGGTGCCATTCTCTGGATGGTATCTCGGTGTGAAGAGAGCAGAGCGGACAAGCCAGAAGCGGATAGGCCGCGGCCGCTGACCTCCTTTCCGAGAGCTCCGAAAAACAACGGGGCGATCAGACTCAGCAGAGCAGACGATCCAGAAGTAGATATTCCGGAAGCGCCAGCAATCGAACCCGCCACTTTCCCTAGGTTGCTACCCAGCAGCCCTTGAAGCAGGTTTTCTCCAGCAGTCATCAGGTTCTGAGTTGTGGATCCGCCGGTCAAATAGTTAGCGAAATTTGAACCGATGCCAGAGTCCAACTTCGACTGCGACAGCAAACTCAACAGGTGGGTGGCACCACTCGGTGTTGATGCCTGGTTACAGGCCGCTCCCGCGAGAGTTGGTATCGCGACGTCGACGGCCTTTTGCGTGAGAGCAGGACTTTCCCCGACTATTCCAGCCATTTTGGACACAACCGGCGGGGTCAGGTACCCGGTAATAAGCTCCAGGAGATTGCCAGCCATAGCTTCCTCCTTGACGTTGTTTGGCTGCTTTTTCTTACAGCCTAGCCTCGTGCTCACCCGACGATCGGTGGGCCCGCGACCAATTGACACAGAAATCGTCTTCCAAGTCCGATATTCGCGGAAACTGCCTATAGTGCCAGTTTCCTCTCCAAACTGTTTTGATCATGCGTTTGTCGCTGATAGGGTGTAGTGCAGCACGCCGGGGGGGCCAGCGGAACGTTCGAGTGGAAAGCTTTACCCCGGTATGACGTAAGCTTGCTGGGGCCGGGATTGCGGATGCGCCATAAAATGTCGTCGGTGTCGGCGCAATTTCTGCAGAGATTGAAGACTAAGCAAGAAGGAAAACAAGAGAAAGGACCAACCGAACGCCAGGGTGTTTTACCGTTCCCTTCTAATGTAAGCTGCCCCTTTTCAGCTTCCGTAAGAGTAGGAATGATCGGCCGGGGTGCGTTGTGCGGGCACGTTCGTTTGTGTTCCCAGACGCCACTGCATAGCGCGCGCCGCTAACGTGAGGCCTGCCAATAACGCCCATGTGCCCGTCCCCAGCACCCATAGGATGAGCGGAAAATTCCTATCATGATATCCAGAAAGCGGCAAAGACACTGCTGCAATACTGCAGAACAAAAACAGCGCTGCTGCGATCACCGTTTCGAGCCAAGTAATCCGTGGGCCTACCAAACGTCGTCTTCCCGCTATGAACGCTTCGATGCCACGTCCGGCGCACCACCAAAACACAATGCCAACAATCGGCCAACTAATTACTCGCCACGTCCTGATGTTAATTCCTCTTGGCGTCCAGTCTTCTTTGGAAGGATTCAGAATCACGTAGGGAAATTGCACTAAACCCGACGGCAGATTTAGCATCATGGGCACCCACTCGTCTCGTTCAAGAGCCTGCGTTTTGCGCAACTCTTCCGGATCCGCATAGACATAAATAGAGACGGAGGCGCCTGCGGTGTCGCCGTGGGTAGCCTGGGGACGCGAGGACTCCAGTGCTCGGTACACGCGAACGGAACTGCGTATCTGATGGATGAGCACGGCTCGCCACGGCCACAACACGGTCAGACAGACCATAAGCTGGACAATCGGCAGCAGCCACCGAAAGGCGAAACACGACTGGGTTTTGGGCATGTGAATTGTTGAGTTTAGCAGATAGAGGAATCTTTTTTGCCAGGAAAATGCTGTTCCTTTTGAGAACTGCAGCTTGTTTTCGCGCAGGAATTCCATCAAAATCCGGGGCCCACCACCATCGTTGACCTCTATGCCGGAACTTCGCTTGAAGTAGGCGAACAATGTACAGCTTTGGGGTTTTCCCCTCGGCATTCGACTCGATCGGTCGGGCACCCTTCTGCTCACTTGCTCTCTGGCAAAAAGCATAGACGCATCTCGCTCAATTCCAATGGTGTTGGGGACGACTTTGGCTGCGGGTCCGGTATTCCGTCGTGTGTAAAATTTGCACTGTGGACGGCCTGAGGTGCCCGGCTTTCATGATGTCCGGTACCTGCCTTGCGCCGATTGTCCGGGAATTCGCTACCAGGTGGATCTGCTTCCCAATCATCGGTTTGTATCTCGCATGGCCTACGAAGAGCGCAACACCCGCTTCGATGACCGAGGGCGCTGGCAGCTTAGAGGAGACGGCAAAATACTGGTTTTGCATGGTGCCAGGATGTGCAATACCTCGATTCCCTCGACCATCACAAATCGACCGTCTACCCTCTTTCCTAACTGGAATCCAGTTGCTCGCAGACGGACCTTCCGCCACAGGTTAGAACGTAAGCAGAACTCAAAAGCGCTGAGCCCGACCGACTTTCGCCGGTGCGACGAGTTGGTGCCTACTATTGTGGCTTCTTGGTTTCTTTCGAGTGGGCAAATTCCCAGGCCGAAAAGCCGCCGGTTCTTTGTTTTTGACGACGAACGACCTCCTGAATCGTCTCTGGACTGGGCGACAAATCGATTTCGAAAGAGGACTTCACCCACGTGTGCTTCATGCGATCAACATCGCCGTCTCTTATGTACACCGTCTTTCGGTTGGGCTGGGACGCAGGAAATCCCAATTCTGGGTCTCCGTCCAGCACGATCGTTCCGTCGTCGTGCATGTGGAACAGGCGCAACACCTCACCGTGTGGCATTAGCTTGTAGATGGCCTCTCCCTCTCCATCCTCAAGCACGGGATCGACATACAACGGTACACGGGTTCTGGACTCGGAAATGATATCTCCTACCGGTCCCCCCTCCGGGAAAAAGTGCCCTTGGTACTCGCGGTCATAGATCTCATCTTGGACCGCTTGTACCAGCGCTTTGGTCTCCGATGAAGTCAGCCTGATCTTTTTAGCGCCTTGGGCGCTGGAGGGGAGAGAGGCGATCAACAGGAGCGAAATCGAAAGAAACGCCGAAGTTCTCATCTACACGTTCTCCTAGACTACGGTGCAACAGTGAGGTAACGTTTGCCGCCGGTCGCGTCAGGGAAAGGTCCGAAATACATCGTGGCCCTGTGGCCGTAGAGTGATTTAAACTTGTGCCTTCCCGTACGAAAGTGCATCGCTCCCTCCGTCGTATTCGACCCGGCCCTCACTGCGCTGAGGGAGTCATTGAGGGCTCTAATTACGTCTTTGTTGCCGGCATTCAGATCTCTTACAGTTTCGTTCGTAAGGTTGCGTGGCGCTTGTTCTCGTTCGGGGTGGCTCGACTGCAAGACCCTTTCAGCAACTTCGCCGACGGCGACCCGCGCACCGTGAAGATCTTCGGCACTTCCAGGATGACCAGGCTTGGCTTTCGGGTCCGCTCGAAGCCCCCCCGTTTCGTTGAAGACAACGTCGTCCAGCTGGATTTCCTTTGGGTTATTCTCGTTGGGCGCTTGATATACGGGGTTTTGTGCTGTTTGAGCCTTTGCCTGGCCTTCGGCGGCCAAATACTCCCCATCAGGCTCAGTGTCTTGTTCGGAGATCGTATCGCTTTGAGCGCCAGCGGATGGGGAAAGCAGTACCAGGATCAGTAGGCTGGAGGCAATAAACTTGGAACGAGCCATCAGCTTATCCTTAATGTGCAAACATGCCAATCCAGCCTCTGGGGGTGCGTGTGCGCGCAAGGATTGTCCGTACCCGCGGCCATGTTCAGCGGCTGACAACCCGCGCAACATTTCTAAAGCAGCAACGATCAGGACTCACGTCGCGGGAACCGAGCGTTCTTCCGTCTTTGTCGAAATGCCGCCGCTGATTGCCGAACAAACTACAAGGCTCGCGTGTGGATGTCAACGGCGAAACCATCGTTTTTGATCAAGATCAAGAAGCACGGTGCGACGACTCCGAGCTGATCCGGAGGGCGATGAAAATGTTGGACGAATGCGGCGACGTGCTCGGGGTACAATCGAACGGTTCCGGCGGTGTAGTCGCGCCCCTCCGAGCTCTTTCAGCATATGCCGGCGAAGTTGGGTCGTCCTAACGCCTCCAAGCGAGGGTCCCAAGCTTCTGTAAGGATTCGGGTTTTCTGCCGCAGAGCGGCTTGGTTCAACGCGATGTTAGAACCGGTTCCCCTGCTAACATGAACGCTCGTCTGCTTCTCCAGCCGAGGGGAGGAAACAATTTCCATGCAGCGCAGAGAGTTTCTAAAAACCGGAGCCGCTCTCGCCGCGGCGGCAGAACTGGGTGCTGGCAAAGTATTCGCGTTCGTTCCCGCGCACAACTGGGAGAAATATGATTTCGGTTCCGGCCCTTCGGTCTCCGATCGGCTGAATCAAGGCCCGTTCCCCCAGTACCCGCCGGATGCTGTCATTCCGACCGATGACGTGGTGATGACCACAACGCCATCTGAGGAAGTCGTGCCTAACTATGGCAAAGGGTTGATCACGTATATCACAGCCGATATGGGCACAGACGAAATCAAGTCCGACAACATTTCACAGGCTATTGAAGAATTAGTTCGGTTTCCGTTGGGACAACAGCTTTACATTCGACCGACGTGGCGCGAAGTCCAGCCCCGTCCTGGGCGGCTCGATTTTCCTGAGTATATAAAGCTCGTTTTTGATTTGGCCAAGAACAACAACAAACGCATTGGCCTGCGCATCCAGATGAGCGCCCCCGACTACACGCACGCGCCGGCTCTGCCCGACTTCGTTCTCGAGAAGGTTGCGAAAGTAGACCTCGTCCTCAGCGACAAAGAAAACCAAAGGTCAGCGGAGCGATATCTGCGCAACCCGCATGCGCGTTATCAACCCCGCTTCGACGATGCTTTCTTTCAGCACGCTTTCAGAGATTTAGTCGGTGCGTTGGCCGCGGAATACAATGGGAACCCCATCATCGAATTCATCGACACCTTCATGTATGGATTCTGGGGAGAAGGTCATACCTGGCCTTTCGGCAATAATCCCTTTCCCGACTACCAAACGGCCGAGAAGACATGGGTTCAGATGCTCGAAAT
>Ga0187784_10003147_pt1 | contig 13313 bp, 10 predicted proteins | sample 1015_SJ02_MP15_2_FD_132964 | JGI IMG/M metagenome (GOLD analysis project Ga0187784, IMG submission 132964) | Tropical peat soil microbial communities from peatlands in Department of Meta, Colombia - 1015_SJ02_MP15_20_MG | ecosystem: Environmental > Terrestrial > Soil > Wetlands > Peat | place... | reverse complement strand
GTTTTCCGTCATTTCCGATTTGATTCTGCGCGACAAGGCCCGCATCAAGGCGCGGTTCGACCAGGAGTTTGGGGACGAGCGGCAGCGTTTGGCCCGCAAGTCCGAGCTGTTCAAAGACCTGAAATTGTTTCACGCCCAGACCTCGCGCCACGTTCCTGTCCTGTGGAAGCGATTCGTGACGACGGTGGAGCACTCGGGATTGAACACCACCCCTTTCCGAGTCGTGCAAATCGCGCTGACCGCGGCGATCATCGGCATGGTCATCGGCGCGACCCTGACTGGTTTGTGGCTGGTCGGGATCGTGTTCGCACTCGCCGGGATGGTCGCGCCGCTTGCGTACGTTTACGCGGCTCGCGCATCGCGGATGCACACGATCTGCATGCAGCTCCCCGAGGCGTTCGATTTGATGGCCCGGGCGATCAAGGCCGGGCAGACGATGTCAGGCGCCATGCAGATCGCGGCCGATCAGCTGAAGCCGCCCATTTCGGCGGAGCTGGCGGCCTGTTGCGAGCAACAGAATCTCGGTTTGCCGTTCGACGTCGCGATGCAGGAACTGGCCCGGCGCACGGGCGTGATGGAGCTGCAGATGTTCGTCGTCGCCTTGCTCGTCAATCGCAACACCGGGGGAAATCTGGCCGACATCCTTCAGAACCTGTCGGACGTGATCCGCAAACGGACGCGGCTTCGCGGCAAGATCAAGGCCGCGACGAGCGAAGGGCGCCTGCAAGCGGTTGTTTTGTCCCTCTTGCCGTTGGTCGTGCTCGTGGGGCTGGTGCTGATCAATCGGCCTTACGCCCAGATACTGCTCGACCGTCCCGCTCTTTTGTGCGCGGTTCTGGCGTCCGAGGCGCTCGGCTCGCTCTGGATTCGTCAGATTGTGAATTTCGAGCACTGATCGATCGGCTGCAAAGAGAAGCGATCTCGCAAGGTGAAAAGTCGACCGCCCTTTTGGATTGAACGATTGGTCCGATAGCGAATTCGATCGATGAACTGGCAATCGTTGACAATGGTGACCTGGGATTCCTGGACGGCCCAGGTCTGCGCCTTCCTCGCGGTCAGCGGCCTGACGTATTTGGCGTTTCACGCCATCTGGGCCCGCGACCGGCGCGTCGACGATCGCCTGTTCGACCTGTCGAGCGATCTGCCGCTGGCGCGGATCAACTCAGCGAGGTCCGATCCGGCCGCAAGCTCGATGCGCTCGAAGGTGGCCAGGCTGGCAGCGCAACTGTTGCCGAACGACCAACGGGAACGGACCCAGCTGCAGGCGCGACTGATGCAGGCCGGGATTTATGCCCCCTGGGCTCCCACAGTGTTTTTGACGATGCGCCTCGTGCTGATCGCGGTGCCGATGTTCGTTGCGTTGTTTCTCGGCGCGCTGGGGGTCGGCCAGCTCCAACGGATTTTCCTTTGTGGCGCTGTCGCGGGGGGAATTGGGGCCTTGCTGCCCAACTTCTGGCTCAGTCGACGGAGAACCCGCCGCCATTCGACGCTGATGAAATCACTCCCCGATTTCCTGGATCTGATGGTGACCTGCGTTCAAGCGGGACTCAGTATCAATGCGGCCCTGCAACGCGTGACCGAAGAACTGGCCCTCGCGCATCCGGTCCTCGCGGGAGAGATGGGAATCGTCGAGCGGCAGATCGAGCTCGGGGCCTCTCCCGACCTGGCGCTGCGGAATTTTGCGGAACGCTCGGATCTGGCCCCGATTTCCACGCTGGCGACGCTGGTCGAGCAAACGCGGCGCTTCGGAACGAGCATCTCCGATGCCTTGCGCACCCACGCGGAGACGATTCGCGAACAACGCGAGCAGCGAGCCGAAGAGCTTGCGCAGAAAGCCGCCGTGAAGATTCTGTTTCCGACGCTGTTACTCATCTTTCCCGCGATTTTCATCGTGCTTGTCGGTCCGGCGGCCGTGCAGATCGTGCAGACGTTCTCGACTCCTCACGCGACAGCCAGCGAGAGCAAGTAGATGCGCCGAACAACTCACAACTCGGCTCAACCGTCGGCGCAGTCGCGCGCCGGAACGAGCGCCAGACGCAACCGACGACGGGCGGCGGCGGCAACCGAGCTGGCGCTGACGCTTCCGCTGCTTTTGCTTCTGGCGTTCGGCTGCGTCGAAATGGGTCGCGCCGTCGCGATCTACGCAATGGTTTCCTGTGCCGCGCGGACGGGCGCCGAGTACGGGGCCACGCACGGCTACAGCAGCTACACGTATTCGTCGTGGCAGAGCCAGGTCCAGCAGCAAGTGCAGAATGCGGTGCAGGGGAATCCCTCGCTCAATTCGAGCCTGCTTTCGGTCAGCGTCGACACGACTCCGGAGACCGGGGGATTCAATCTGACGACCGTCACGGCCAACTATCAGTTCAGCACGATCACCCAGTGGCCCGGAATTCCGCATCAATTCACGATCACTCACACCGTGGGAATGCGGCGCTACCGATGACCCTTAACCGAGCTCGAAAACCCACGCACAGTGCGCCGCTGTCCGAAAGAGGCAGACGGAGAAACTCCGTGCGACGCGGAGTCGCTGCCGTCGAAGCCGCCGTCGTGCTGAGCGTCTTTCTGCTCATCCTGTTTGTGATGATCGACCTGGGGCTGATGGTTCTCGACTACAACCTGTTGTGCGACGGCGCGCAACAACTTTGCCGGCAGGCCATGGTGCACGGTTCCCAGGCAGCGCCGCAGGAAACGATGTGGGGCCCCGCCACCGTTCAAGGAACCGCCAACGACGGCTCGCAATATAGCCAGAGCTTTCGACAAGATCTCGCGACTTTGCCGCTCGACAAGGTGAGCTACACGCTCGAATGGCCCAACGGCACGAACCAGCCCGACGACCCTGTGCAAGCCAGGCTGAGCTTTCAATACAGCCCGATGGTCCCGTTCGTCTTGGGGAATCAACCGATCTCGCTCGAGGCCGTTTGCACGATGGCCGTCGATCACTAAGGCAATCCTCAACGAGGCGAAGCGATGCATTCAGCCAGGCACAACAAGATTGTCAGCCGTGTCGGCCGGTCCCATGATTGCCGGCGTCCGGAGTCGGCGTTCGGGCACCGCCGGTCGGCGGGGGTTCTCGTGATCCTGGCGATCACGTTGCCGATGCTGGTCGGCATTGCCGGGCTCGTTCTCGACACCAGCATTTTGTTCGCGGCCCAGCGAAACCTGCAGAGCGCAAGCGACGCTGCCGCGACCGCCGCTGCCATGACGATCTACCAAGGCGGCAGCGTTGCCGACGCAACGGCGATCGCAACCACCGCTGTTCAAAACGACAATTCGCTCCCGGATGCGACGGTTGCCGTCAACATTCCTCCGACCAGCGGTCCTTACGCCGGCAACGCCGGATACGTGCAGGTTGTCGCGACCCGGAAGGCGAGCACATTTTTCATCCAGGTGTTGGGCGGTTCGTCCGCGCAAACGATCGAGACGAGCTCGACGGCGGGAGCCCAATCGTCGACGGCCGCCGGTGTCGTCTGCCTGCTCGATCCGAATCCGCCCGGAATCACGGTCGACCTGGCGCCGGTCGCCCCCCTCGCGCTGACGCTGCCCCCCATTTTGGGCGGCCTGCAGGTGCTCGGCTTGGGGCAACTGCAGGTGAACGGCGCGATCCTCGACAACAATCAATGGGGGGGCGTTGACCAGAACGGCAATCCGGCAGGCACTACACCGGCTCCGCCGTATGCCGCGTCGTGCACACCCCTCGTGAGCTTGACGAGCGTCGCCGCTCAGAACATCCGCGTGGTCGGGGGAGTCGACAATCCGCACAACTTTGGCAGCATCACGCCGGGGCAGCCCAGCCCCTTAAGGTGCAACGCCTTGCCGGTCCCCGATCCTTTCGGCAGCGTTCCCGCGCCGACGACGGCGGCCGACAGCAAGAACGTCGTCGCGACCAACTACGGCGGCGTGAGCGTGGTCGGGCTGCCGCTGCTGCCGGCCAAGGTCTTGAATCCCGGGGTCTACGATTGGATTGAGATCGTCAGCGGCGACGTAGTTTTCAACCCCGGTGTCTACATCATCCGAAACGTCAACCCGGTCACCCAAATAGCCCTGAACGTGATCGCAGGAACGGTCACAGCCAACGGCGTGACGTTTTACATCACCAATACGACCAACTATTCGCCCGCATCCGGAGCCCCGGACAACAGCGATGGCAACGCCGTACCCCCCGCGGGGGCGCCCAACCTGTTTCCCAGCGTGGTCCTCGCCTCGTTGCTCGGCAGCAACTACTCCGGGCTGAACGACTCGAGCAGCCCCTTCAACGGATTGCTCATCTATCAACGACGCATCGACCGGCGGCCAATCGTCCTGGCCGACGAGACATTGATTCTGGGCGGAGCGCTGAGTGGCAGCGTTTATTCCAAATATGGACAGGCGATTTTTGCTGCGAACGGAACCTTCACGCTGCAATTCGTCACCGGTTCGCTGCTCTGCTTGAACGCCCTGCAGTGCAAACTCACGCCCGCGGCGCAACCTCTTCCCCCCGCAATGGACGTTTATCTCGTCCAATGAATTTCGATGGCGACGATCCTCGACCCCGCCGTGATGCCTGCCGCAACCGCTGCGCAGCCTTCGCCCCAATGGGGCGGCCTGCTCGAGCGATCGCCTGCGCTCGTCGCGATCACATCGGCCGACGGCCGCATCCTGCTGGCTAACAGAGCCTGGACGGACCTGCTGGGCCATTCCAGCGAGACGGTGATCGGCCGCTCGGTGACGCATTTCGTTCACCAAGATCACCTCGGCCCGTTCACCGCGGCAATGAGAGAGGCCGCTCAGTCGGGCCTCTCTGGCTCGATTGATGCCGCGCTGCGGTGCGGCGACGGGGCACACAAGTGGTTCTCCTGGCAATTCCGCCGAGACGCGGATCATCGTTCGATTCTGGCGATCGCCTTCGACGTGACGGAGCGCAAGCAGGAAGAAGGCCGTTCGGAGCGCCGTGCCTATGTCGCCTCGCTGCGGGCGGAGATTTGGGCCGTCTTTGGGCGAATCGGTGCGGCGAGTTCCGTGTGTGAAAACTGGTCCACACTCCTCGCCAGGTCTCTCGAAGCGATCGAGGTCGGAATCTGGACGCTCGACGAGCGGCATTTGGAGCCTGTGCTTCGCGCCTCGTCGAAAGGCGTCCCAGCCGGACGGCCTCACCCGGTCTTCGACCTCCTGACCAGCGAAGTCAAGCGCGTTGGCAGCACCGCCAAACCCAGCGTCTTCGTCAGTGCGGCGGGCTCCGCTGGAGAAGACTTGCTCGAAAAGGTCATTCGCGCGCATGGGATTCAGGGCCTCCTGCTCCACCCTCTCGCTGCGGAGAAGCAAGTCGTCGGAGTTGTCGCCGCCTGCTTCGGGCGCGCCGTCCGAGAAACCGACACGTTTACGCTGGAAAAGGCGGGGAGCGATCTGGGGCCCGCCTTGGCATTTCTGCGACAAATCGAACGACTCGCCGAAATAAAGCGGGCTCACGATGCGCTCCTGCGGACGGCACCGATCGCGATCTGCTGTTTGGACGGCGATGCCAATGTCACGCGCTGGAATCCCGCGGCCGAGCGTCTGTTCGGTCAGCCGGCCGCCCAGGTGCTCGCTCGCCCGCTCGACATCGCGCGCGGCGCCGAACACGAGGCCTTTCGGGCTTCGATCCAGGGCGCCCTGGCCGGACAGGTCACAGCGCGCCTTGAAACCAGATTGCCAGCCCCGAACGGCCAGTCGCTCGATCTGGCGGTGTCGGCCGCGCCGCTGGCCGCTCCGGACAAATCCCCCGACGGCGCTCTAATTGTGCTCTCCGATTTGAGCGAGGGGAGGCGGGCGGAGCGCCGTCTCGCGCTCGAACACTCCATCACACGCCAGCTTGCCGATTCCCCGTCGACCGAGGCCGTCGTCAACACCGTGCTGGCTCAAATCGGCACGCATTTCGGTTGGGCTTGCGGCGAGCTTTGGACTGTCGAGGGAGAGCCACAGGGGCTGCGGCTGGCGGCCAGCTGGTCGACCTCGGCGACGCTTGCGGTCGAGTTCGAGAATCAAACGCGAAATTGGGATTCGGGCGAGCCTCTCGATCTCCCAAAAGTTGTGCTGAGCGACGCAAAGCCACGGTGGTTCGCCGGTCTGTCTGCCGACCGCACGGTCGACCGGGCCGGCCTCGCCGTGCGATGCGGTCTCCAATCCGCGGTCGGCATTCCCGTGACGTGCGGATCCGGCGCGGTTGGCGTCATGCTCTTTTTCTCTGAGCACGCTGCAGAGCCCGACGAACAGCTGATTGCCTGCCTGACGGCGATCGCCGAACAGCTGGGGACATTCATCGGCCGGCTGCGACTGCAAAAGTCACTGCAAGAGTCGGCCGAAAAGCTGCGACAGGCCGAAAAGATGGAATCGGTGGGACGTCTCGTGGGCGGAGTCGCTCACGACTTCAACAATCTCCTGACGGTGATCCTCGGGTACGGAGAGCTGCTGTTGGCCGAAGTGACTGACGAGACGCCGGTGCGAGAATCGCTCACGGAGATCGTCGAATCGGGGAAGCGGGCCTCGGGGCTCACTCGACAGCTTCTGGCCTTTTGCCGCAAGGAGATCTACAACCCGGTCGACCTCGACCTCAACGCGCACGTCGAGGGGATGGAGAAAATGCTGCGCCGGCTCGTCGGCGAAGCGATCGAGCTTGAAACCTCGCTGGCCCCAGACGTCAAGCACGTGCATGCCGACCCGGCTCAAATCGAGCAGGTCGTGATGAATTTGATCGTCAATGCCCGCGACGCCATGCCCACGGGAGGGCAGATCACAATCGAAACCCAAGCGGTCCGGCTGGCGCGTGGTCAAAGCGACGTGCCGCACGCGGCCCCCGGCGAGTACGTCTTGCTGTCGGTCCGCGACACAGGTTGCGGCATGGACGAGGCAACTCGCGCGCGGATCTTCGAGCCGTTCTTCACGACGAAGGGCGCGGGAAAAGGGACCGGAATGGGCCTGGCCACCGTGCAGGAGATCGTCCAGCAATGCGGCGGACATCTCGCGGTCGAAAGCCAGCCTGGGCAAGGCTCGATTTTCCGGATCTTCCTGCCGCCCGTAACCAGCGGGCTGACGGCCTGGGAGATTGACGCGGCGCCTCAGGCCATACCGCGGGGGAGTGAAAGGATCTTGCTCGTCGAGGACGAAACGCCGGTGCGCCGTCTGATGGCCCGCCTGCTGCGAATTCAGAACTATCAAGTCGACGAGGCATCCAACGCGAGCGAGGCCCTGACGCTGCTTCGCGGCCAGTCGGGAAAATTCGGCCTGCTGCTCACCGACGTCGTGTTGCCCGATAGGAACGGCGTGGCGCTGGCCGAAAGCGCCCGGAAGATCCAGCCGGGGATCAAGGTTCTGTTTGCTTCCGGCTACCGCGACAGCGAGCTTCGACGCCTGGGGCTGCCCGACCTCGGCTCGCAACTGCTGCAAAAGCCGTTCACAACTTTCGACCTGGCCACCCGGGTGAGGCAGACGCTGGACAGCTAACTCGTCTTCGAGAGGGTGGCGTTAGCGGACGAAGACTCCGAGGCCACTGTCGGGTACTTTCGATAGGCGATCCCCGTCGCGCCGCAGGTCAGTTGAGACGGATCAAACGCTTTAAGCAACGTCGACCGGTACGGCGACAGCGCGCAAGCGGGATCGGTGTTCGTCGCGTCGCCCGTGAGCAGGGCGGCCTGGCAGCGGCAGCCGCCGAAGTCGATGTGGCGCCACTGGCAGCTGCGGCACGGCTCGGGCATCCAGGCGCTGCCGCGGAAGCGATTAAACGCTTCCGACTCTTCCCAAATCCACCTCAGCGAGCGCTGGCGCACGCTGTCGAACCGCAGCGATTCGATGCAGGAAGCCGTGGGGCAAGGGAGAACGTCGCCTTGCGGATTGACGGTCAAGTACCGTCGTCCCCAGCCTTCCATGCAGGGCTTGGGGCGGTCCGCCAGGGCGTCGGGAAGGACGTAATCGATTCGCAGTCGCCCTTTGAGACGCGTGCGGGCTTCAGCGGCGTCGATGGCTGCCTTCCGCAGGTCATCGAGTTCCGGAAGGAGCGCCTCGCGATTGCGGTTGGCCCAGCCATAGAACTGCACGTTCGCCAGTTCCAAGCGGTCGGCGTCGAGTTCTTCTGCCAGCGCGACCAGCTGCGGCAGCCGATGGATGTTCGCGCGGTGCAGGACGACGTTGATCGTGAGCGGCCACCCGAATTCGCGGATCAGGCGTGCCGCCTCGAGCTTGGCTGCGTGCGACCGACGACCTGCGATTTGATCCGCCAACGCGGGCTCATCGGATTGCAGGCTGAGCTGCACATGATCGAGCCCGGCTGCGTGGAGCGCTTCGGCCGTTTCGCGCGAAAAAGGGATCCCGCTCGTCAGCAGGTTCGTATAAAGGCCGGCTGCGCGAGCCGCCGACACGAGCTTCGGCAGCCCGGGATGCAAAAGCGGTTCGCCGCCCGACAAATGGACGTGCAGCACGCCCAATTCGGCTGCCTCGCCGATGACGCGTTCCCACTCGTCGGTCGTCAACTCGCTTCCATCGTGCCGCAGGCTCGTTGGATTCGAGCAGTACGGACATCCGAGAGGGCAACGGTACGTCAACTCGGCCAGCAGGCCGAGCGGCCGCTCGCCATTCGGAGATGCCGAAGGTCCGGCGGTGCGTGCATCGCTGGCGGGGAAATCGATCGGTCTGGGAGCCGGCAGATTCCAGTCGAGCAATCCGCGAGCATCCAGATCTTCGATAAAGGCCGCTGTGTCGCGACCGACTTCGCCAGCCGAGCCCGGAAATCGTTCGGACAGCTCCGCGGCGATCGCCCGCCCACTGAGGCGCCCGTCGCACAGTGCGAGGATCGCGGACCCGGAGCGGTTGAGCCGCAGCACTCCTTCCGGAAAGAGCAGCAGCGGCTCGCCCGTCAGCGGGTCGCGCCGCAGGCGCGTCTTGCGGGCCAGTGCCGGGCGATCATCAGCGCGGTCAGACATCGAGGCGCTCCGGGAGACCGGGCTCGCACGCCTGGGCGATCGCGTCAAGCATCGTCCACAGGATGCGGCACTTTTCCGCGAGGGCCTCGACGGCGGCACGCTGCAGCTCGGGCGTGTCACAATAGGCGAGCGTTGTGCTGAGGCCGTGCTCCGAGTCCTTTCGCGCGAGTGTGATCCGCGACTCGAAATACTGCAGGCCCCAGGCGGGAATCCAGGTGTAATGTTGGCGGAACGCGGCGACCCGCGTGGCCATCAGATCGGGAGCGAATAGCTCGGTCAGCGACGAGGCCACGGCCACCGGCCAGGGACGCGTCCGCGCGAGATCGACGTACGATGCCACCGCCGCGCGCACGCCTGGCACAACGTGCCGCGCGTCCCACGTTTCTTCGCGCGTCAAACCAGTCGCCTCCGCCAGCTTCAGCCACGCCTCGATCCCGCCTTCGCCGGCGACCGCGCCGTCCTGATCGATCAGCCGCTGCCGCCATGCGCGGCGCACGTCGGGCACGGGGCAATTGGCGATGATGGCGGCATCCTTCATCGGCAGGTGCCGCTGGTAGTGGAAGCGGTTGGCCACCCAGCAGCGAATCTGCGGCGGCGTGAGCAAGCCGTCGTTCATCTGCTGATGAAACGGATGGCGATCGTGGTAGCTCTTTTCGCCTACGGCCCGCAGCTTCGCCGTGAAGGTCGACGCGATCCACAGCTCGACGGGCTTGTCGGTCATGCAATTGCGCTCACAACTCGATCTCGAGCCCATCATAACCGACTTCGGCGCCGGCCGCGCGAACTGCTTTGTGTTCGGGCGAATCCTCGATCAGCATCGGGTTGGTGTTGTTCACGTGGACGTAGATCGTGCGGCGGGCGTTCAACGTCTTGAGCTGATCGAGACTCCCGCGAAGCCCGCCTACCCGCAGGTGCCCCATTTCGCTTGCCGTTCCAGCCTGCGGGACCTTTTTTCGGAGTTCATCCTCACTCCAAAACGTGCCGTCGAGCAGCAGCAAATCGCAGCCATCGATTCGCTCGCGAAGATCGCAATTGGGCGTCGAAACTCCGGGGCTGAGCGAGGTGACTCCCGGGAGTACGACAAGCCGCTTGCCGCTCGTCGCGTCCCAGATCCTGTAGCCAACCCGATCCGCAACGACCTCGTGGAAGCTGCTCTCGTCGGGGGCCAGGTAGCGCGGTCCGTGCTGGTCGACCTCGAATGCCTCGTATTCCAGTCCGCTGGTCGGCCCACCGCGAGGGGGGAGCGGCGATCGGGTTGTCGCGGGTTCGCGCCAGACAGGCGGCGCATAGTTTTTCAGTACATTCGGCGGCGAAAGCCCGCCCATTTCGAGCGCCCGCTGCACGCCGGACGTGGCGTAAACGGTGACGGGCGGCCCCTCGCGCAGGGTCATCAGGCCAAGCACGCTATCGAGATCGGCGTTGGTGAGCAGCACGCCGGCAATCGCAGTCGATCGCACGTCCGCGCGCGGCGCGAGCGGAGGAAACGCGGCGATTTGCGCGTGCACGTCGGGCGGAGCGTTGATCAGGAACCAATCGCGCTCGTTGCCGGTGACCGCGACGCAGAACTCGCGCCGCGGGCGGGCCTTTACCGACCCGCGCCTCAATCCGTCGCAATTCGGGCAGGCACAGTTCCATTGCGGGAAGCCGCCGCCGGCCGCCGTGCCCAGAAGACGGACTCGCACGGGCGAACGGCTATTCGGCGGAGGCTGCCGACGGACTCACGATCGCCGGTTCTTCACCGACCATCCGCACGGCATCGATCCCCGAATAGGCCGTGCATTCGCCGTTAACCGGCAACTCTTCGGCAGTCGGCTTGACCCATTTCTCGTCCATCGAATTACCCTTCAAAACGCACCATGCGGCACAAAGCAGCGAGCGCCCGATCACGCGTCGGCACCACTCAGGATGTGATCCCGGCGTCCCGTTGTCAAGAATTCGCGGCTGGCGGGCCGCTGGCCGGTGTTTTCGCCCGCAGAATCCGGATCGATCGCTGTCCGACAGAACGGCCCCGCTCGACCCCTTCAATCTTCATCAATTTTTGATTTTGTGCCCGCTCTTGCCGGAAATACCATAAACGACATTCGGGAGGCTCTCTTTTCCGGACGGCAAGGCGACCCCACAAGCGGGCGCCCGAGCGACCGGCGTCGGCTTCGTTTCGTTGGCCGACCGCTGCGGTCGAGGCGACCGGTCACGGATGCCATGACGGAATCACTGTCCCAACGACTCAGCCCGAGTTTGACCGTTCGCGAGCTGCCCGCCGCGGACGAGCACGTTTCGCTCGACACGCCCGCGCAGGAGATCGCCCGACTCTTTGAAGACAGGGCCGAGCTTGTCGGCGTGATCGTCGTCGATCGGGGCATGACGGGGGGCGCCGGGAAAGCGGCCGGCACCGGCGCGTCGGCCGATCGAGTCGTGGGCGTTATCTCCCGGGCCGCGTTCCTCGAACGGCTGAGCCACCCCTACGCCCTGGAACTGTACATCAGGCGGCCCATCGCGCACATGCGGGATGTCATCGACGTGGAGCCGCAAATCTTTCGCGCCGAGTGCGGGGTCCACGAGGCGGCGGGCATCGCCCTGCAGAGACCAGCCACGCGAGTTTTCGATCCGGTCCTGGTTGCCGGCCCGAACGGCGGCGTGCGGCTGCTCGACGTCCAAACGCTGCTCCTGGCGCAGTCGCGGCTGCTGGAGCTGGCCAATGCCACCATCCGCGAGGCCAAGGAAGCGGCCGAATCGGCCAGCGTCGCCAAGAGCCAGTTCCTCGCGAACATGAGCCACGAAATCCGCACGCCGCTAACGGCCATTCTTGGCTTCGCGGAGAACCTCCTCGATCAATCGGCGTCCGAGCTCGAACGGCGCGACGCCGTCAAAACCATCCTGCGAAACGGCGAACATCTGCTCGGCATTCTCAACGACATTCTGGATCTCTCCAAGATCGAGGCGGGCAAACTCTCCGTCGAGCGCATCGAAGTCGCGCCGACGCGTCTGGCAGCCGACGTCATCGCCATCATGCGCGTGCGGGCCGAGGCCAAAGGGCTGTCGCTGGCCCTGCGCTATGCGAGTCCGATCCCTGAAAAAATCCTCACCGATCCTACGCGCTTGCGGCAAATCCTGATCAACCTTTTGGGGAATGCCATCAAGTTCACCGAGCGCGGCGGCGTCGAGCTGTGCGTGCGGCTGGAGCCCAACGGCGGCGAGCCGCAAATGCGGTTTGACGTGATCGATTCGGGAATCGGCATGACCGACGCTCAAGTCCAGCGGTTGTTCGAGCCCTTTTCGCAGGCGGATGGCTCGACGACGCGGCGTTTCGGCGGCACGGGACTTGGCCTGGCGATCAGCCGTCAGTTGGCCCGGTTTCTCTCCGGCGACGTCACGGTCGAAAGCGAGCCGGGCCGCGGCAGCACATTCAGCGTGACGGTCGCGCTCGGCCCGCTCGAAGGGATTCCCCTCATCGAAAATCCGAGCGAAGCGCAACAATCGACTGGGCAGTACGAGCCGGTTGACCTCAGCGCCGTCCGCTTGCGCGCCCGCATCCTGCTGGTCGAGGACAGCCCCGACAGCCAGCTGCTCATTTCGTCGTTCCTGCGAAAGCTCGGCGCCGACGTCGACACGGCCAACAACGGCACAAGCGGAGTCGAAAAAGCGCTGGCTGCCCAGCGTTCGCAGTCGCCCTTCGATCTGGTGCTGATGGACATTCAAATGTCGGGCCTCGACGGCTACGCGGCCACGCGGCGGCTCCGCCAGGAAGGATTTCGCCAGCCAGTGATCGCGCTCACCGCCAACGCAATGAGCGGCGACCGCGAAGAATGCCTGGCCGCCGGCTGCGACGACTACGCCGTCAAGCCGATCAACCGCGCGGAACTCGTGGGGCAGATCCAGGCGCTACTCGCGCGAACAAAACCGGCCGCGCCGCGAGGCGAGGTTGGCGCCCCGAAACGGCCCGAACCTCAAACCTCGCCGGCCGAGGATTTCACCGACGAGCCCCCGCTCCTCGATCATCGGGCCGCGCTCGCCCGTGCCGGCGACGATCCCGAGCTGGCCCGCGAGGTGGCGGAACTGGCGATCCCGTTGCTTTCCGAGTGGCTCACCGAAATCGATCAGGCACTGGAATACGACGACTGGCCCACCGTGAGGCGCGTCGCGCATACGCTCAAGGCGACGGCCGACAACGTGGGAGCCAATACCGCCCGCCTGGCCGCCCTCCGGCTGGAAGAACTCGCGATCGAGCGGAAACCCCTCGAAGCTCGCGAAGCCTTCGCCGAGGTCGACCTCTCCGTCCGACAGCTCCTGCCGGCGCTTTCGCAGTTCGTGAGCGAAATCGCTGGCCGACATTGAGGCGCTCGTCGCCGAGGTCATTTGGCGCGCGACTGCTCGGACGCGCGCGGGTGCCAT